>Ga0209125_1000667_pt1 | contig 41173 bp, 49 predicted proteins | sample BarGraIncub1131A_FD_184503 | JGI IMG/M metagenome (GOLD analysis project Ga0209125, IMG submission 184503) | Arctic peat soil microbial communities from Barrow, Alaska - Barrow Graham LP Incubations 11-31A (SPAdes) (version 2) | ecosystem: Environmental > Terrestrial > Soil > Wetlands > Peat... | reverse complement strand
ACGATTACCTGGAAGAAATTGCAGATATATGCGGAATTGGGAAGAAAATTACGTTCCATGTGGCAAGGCACACTTTTGCAAGTACCGTTGCTTTAGGGAACGACGTGCCGATGGAAAGCATACAAAGTATGCTTGGCCATGCCGATATAAAAACAACGCAGATATATGCCCATGTAATCGACCGCAAGTTAAGCCGGGATATGGATAAAATGGCAAAAGCTGTCAATAACCGTAATCCAGAGGTAAATGCGGCTGAAATCAAATCCCGCATGGCTGAAAGTATTGGCATCGAAAAAGAAAATGTTTTGGCCTTAGTTGGGGATAAGTCCAAAATAAAATATCTGGTTACGGATGAAACCTACCTGTTTTCAAAGAAAGGCAAACTAAGGGAAATACAAGAACGGGACTTTTTTATTTCTGTAGTTGAACAAGGCTTTAAAATGCTGTATATGTCACCGAATATAAAATTTGCAACAAACGGTACCGAGATAATTATCGGTTCAAAATTCTTTGGTGAGATTATGGGTGGATATTACAGCCTGAATAATCAGGTTGGAGTATTTGATGATTTCCGGTATGGCATTATCGGAATAAATGAGTTAAAGCCAATAGTACCTCAAAATCAACTATACAGTAAAGCTGTTTCTGAATAATTATAAAAAACAATTGCCATGAACCGTGGAAATATAAAAATCAAGGAAACTAACCATCATCAATTTATTGTGGAAGTCCAGTTGGTTAATGGTACCCTTTGGCTTCCCAAACACGAAATAGCCGATTTATTTAATGTGTCCATCGGTTTAGCCAGCAATAATATACACGCCATTATAAAATCCGGCGTATTGCGAGAGGAAGACGTTACCCGCATTTATTTGATCGAACGGAACGGAAAGCCTTGCCAGACGACACTTTACAATCTTGAAGCATTAATATTTGTCAGTTACCGCATTGCCTCGTTCGAGGCCAGGGCATTCAGGCATTGGGTAATGAAGGCACTTTGTGAATATACAAGGGATGACAAAAATATCCGTGTTGGCGAAGTGTTAATCACGTATAATCCCGTGGAAAATCTTCATTCAATTATTCACCTAAACTGATTGCGGATATTTTGCGAGACCCCGGCTAAAATATCTCATAATGAGATATGTGTACTCATTTTATGCCATTTAAACTAAATAAATACGGCATTATAATTACACTATTGCTCCCAAATTAACCTTTCGGCTTTTGATTTAAGCTTATTGAGATCATCTTCCAGCCAACCCGTTTTCTACATTTTTGTTTTTGGTCTATATCCTGAGGGTTGTCACTTCCTTTTTTTAGAATAATGTATGGCTACCGATTTATCTATTCAATAGCACAGCCTCAATTGGGACTATTACAATGCCAATTCGATCATTTGATTCCCAAACTGCGAGGTTCCTAGTTCCTTCGCGGCTGATTGTGTAAGGGCCCCTTCATACTTGTTTTTATTAAAATCCACACAAAGAAACCATTGAATTTAGCGGCTAAGGACTTGCGTCTAAACAAAAATTTTCCCGGTATTTTTCTCCCATTCTGTTCTAAAAATCTTCCAGTTGCTTTTTGTTTACCGAAAAATTCAACAGTAAAAAGTGCATGAATTTTTTAAAAACTATCGTATGAAAACTTACACTTTAAAATCCGCTGCAAAGAATCAGGAAACTAACACAGTTTGGGACTTATTCATTGAATATCTGGAAACAGTTTATTTCGAGGGCGCTGCCAATGAACTTGACAAAGAATTGGTTGAGTTCGAATACAAATCTTATAAAAGTTGTTACGAAAAGTAACCGTAACAGCTACTACTACAAGAGGCGAAATGCCTCTTTTTTTATGCTCTTTTCTTCATAGAATAGTCAGAAGGGGTTCTCTCTCCTACAATTTTGTGCAAAGATATTTACGCATTCCGGAAAAGTCAAGGCTTTGGGTTTTCCGGATGTGAATTACCGAAACAACGCCAAAGGCGCTAGTTCAGTTTTTCCAACAGCTCCCTGAGCACGGTCAATGGGGTTGGAAAAACTGACATTCGGCCATTGACAAGAATCCGGTCTGCTCAATGGGTATTTGGCTCAAAATTAATAGGAGAGCCAGCCTACAAAAATCCACAGGGCAGTGGTGAAATCAAATGAAGTTTTTCGAGAATGTTAGAACGTTGGATGAATTACGCAAGGAATACCGTCGCCTTGCTTTTCTGTATCATCCGGACAAAGGTGGTGACACTGTGATGATGCAGATGCTAAACGACCAGTACGACCGGCTGTCGAAAAAACTGATCAACAGTAATGAAACCTTTTCCGAAGGGAGAAAAGAGTATGAACAGCAGGTTTCAGAAGAAATGCGCCAACGGTTAGACCGGATCATTAGTCTGCCAGGCATTGTTATCGAACTGATTGGCTCATGGATCTGGATTACCGGAAACACCTTTGCCGTAAGGGAAACATTGAAAGGGGAAGGATACAAATTTTCCCATCCAAAGTCAGCCTGGTACTGGCACAAAGGTGAATATTTCAAGAAGTCCGGGAAACTGATGTCAATGGACGAAATGCGGGATGCCTGGGGTTCTGAAAAAGTAGAAGCCAAATATGCTAATCAAAACAATTTCATTCACTAAAACTTAAAACAATGACTTACAAAAACGATCCAAGAATGATTACTGCAAAGTTTACTTCAGTCTGCTCCAAATGCGGTTGCAGCATCAAAAAAGGAACTCAAATCTATTACTGGCTATCCGACCGAAAGGCGTATTGTGAAAAATGTGGCGAGGGTCCATACAGGCAATTTAGATCAGCAGCCGCCGACGAAGACATGATGAATGGTAATGGCTCATGTGCTTACTGAAAAAAAAAAGGCGGAGCCTCTTTTTTAGTCGTTAACCTAGAATCATTAGGTCATTTTCTCCCCTATAATCCTTTTGGCTAATGTTTTCATCTGAGATGGCCATCGTCCTGCCAACCTGTTTTCTTCATTTTATTTTTTTATTTCGGGAATCATCCTGTGGATTGGCTGCACTTTGGTCTGATGCAAGTTTGGAAGCCGGTCCTCTATCCGCATTAACAAAGCCTCAAATGGAACTTTACTTTAGTTTCAAAACACAGTTAAGCCATCTTCTACTGACAATTCTAAACTGATTTCAGGCTTTACAAGTGTAACCGTTTCGCGTGTAGTTTTCTACGGTTGACAGAATATTGAGCCGTTAGTCTAAAATTATCTACAAAGATTTATTCTTAGATGGAAGGAAAACCCGTCAATGAATTTTCTCGGCATATCCTCATTCCCTGCGGTCGTTCCGGTATTCCAATTCCTTCATTGCCACCCTTCATCAGAATAGTCATCATGCAGAAATTTTTTTTATAACTTAAAAATCAATATTATGACAACTTTTGAAAAGCATTACATTGGAAAAGGAACACAAGTAGAAAACCTTGACATCATTAAGATCGTGTTACCAGTAGAAGGACTTGAAAAAACCGAGTTTGAAAAGAACGGAGTAAAGTACCTGAGTTTTGAGGTGGCTAAATTGCGCGGAGAAGACAAATTCGGCAGAACTCACACTTGCTATTATCAGTCCAAAGTTTCTTCAACCATACCAACTCAGGACGAAGCTGCTGAGAAACAAAAGAAAACCGGCAAAAAGAAGTCAAAGAAACAGGCAGCCGAAACTGAAGACGACCTTCCTTTTTAGCAGAAAACCACAAGAAAGCCGAAAGGCTTTTTTGTGTGTCGTACATTTCTATAAGCATCAAAACAAACCGAATTGCACTGGGAAAATAGGTCACCTTTGTAACTTAATAATTCTATATTTACGCAACAATTTTAAAGAAATATAGATTATTGATAATTAAACATTTTAAGAGATGACAAAAGCAGATATCGTAAAGGAAATAAGCCAAAACACTGCTATTGAAAAGGTGACCGTAGAAAAAGCTGTTGAAGCTTTTATGGAAACAGTAAAAGATTCTTTAACCGGGGGAAATAACGTTTATCTTCGCGGTTTCGGAAGTTTTATCGTAAAAAAAAGGGCAGAAAAAACTGCACGTATTATTTCCAAAAATACCACCATTATTGTTCCTGCTCATAACATTCCTGCTTTTAAGCCAGCCAAAGAATTTGTTGCTCAGGTTAAATAGCAAGTAAAATAAGAAGATTACAGGCAGAACAAAGCCAACGCGATTGCAGAACGTCCGGTTCACTCATTTCAAACGCACGTCCGTTCCCGCTATCCTGATAGATAGCTGCACTCCGCGCTAATTCATTCGTTCACCAAACATTCTTCATCGCCACACGTGTAAGTTCTGAATGACCGGACGGAATGCCGTTCATTCAGAACCCACGCCTTGCTACTTCTCAGGACTAACATACACTTAGAAAGTCTGATTCTTTCATTTCTTTCACCCGATATGCCAATCCCTTCTGTCTTTCCTATTCATTATTCTTCCGGTCATTCCTTTCAGATTCATGCCAAATATGTTCGATCACTGTAAGGAAAGTGACTTTGTTACTTTTTTAGTCTGTAACCATATGAATTTAAAGTTCACAATAAATTGTAGTTGGTTTTTTGATTTTTGGAACTATATTTGTGAACCAATTTGGTACACAAATATAAAAATCATGTTAGTAATTAGCAGCAGGGAATTCCGTGAAAAACAGAAAATGTATCTCGATCTCGTTGATCAGAACGAGCAGGTGATTGTACAGCGTGGGAAAAACAAAGCATATATCTTGTCTCCTTTAACTGATACCGACCGTTTCTTCTCCAATCCGGATGTGAAGGCCCGTATCATACATTCGTTAGAACAGGCTGAGAAAGGCAAATTAACCACCTTACCAAAAGAGGATATTAACACCTTCCTCGGAGTATGAGTTACACATTGAAACTCACTGCCGATGCCATTCAGGATATTGAACAGCTGAAAAAATCCGGAGATAAAGCTACCTTAAAGAAACTGGCGGTACTTTTTGAGGAACTGACCGAACACCCACGTACTGGTACCGGACAGCCTGAAGAATTGAAATACAACTTTTCAGGCTGCTGGTCACGAAGAATAAGTGCTAAACACCGCCTGGTTTACCGCATCGAAGATCAACAGATTACTGTGATTATCCTCTATGCCAGTGGTCATTACAAGGATAAATAGACTTTGCTTATTAATTTTCCACTTCACTTCCCAATTCGTAAAGTTGAAAAGCTCAGAATCAAATCTGTTGACATTGAGTATTACAAAAGCTTGTTCTTGAATTTATCAAGAAAAATAAAAATGGATCGACCAAAGCAGAGATAAGAGATCTTCTATGGAACAAACTGCTGGAATTGCTATCCGAGAATCAAAAAAGAGATCAAAATCTCTAATATTTTAAGAAAATTAAGAAAAGAAAACAAGATCAAAAAAAAGGAAGCGTACTACTCTCACTTAATTTTTTCTCAAATTTATTTCCGCATTCCGGAAAAGTCAAGGGTTTGGGCTTTTCACGGTATGCTTTTCTGAAACAACACTTCGTGCTTGGTCAAATTCATCAATCGTTCCCTGAGCGGAAGTAGTCGAAGGGTGTTGATGAATTATGACATGCGCCCTTGACAAGAATCCGGTCTGCTCAATGTGCAATTGGCTCAAAATTAATTGGCGAGCCAGAAGCCTTAATAAATCCGTCGGGCAGCGGTAACTTAAAATGCAAAAAGATTTATTTACTCCACGTGAACTGTTTAATTCAACATTGTGTGAAATCGAAATCAGTTACAAACCAAAGTACAAAGCATCAGAACTGCCAAAGGTGGTTACTTCAGGTGATGCCTATACCTGTTTAAAGGATGTTTTCCCCAGTTTGGATTACCGGGAATACTTTTACATTCTTTGCCTGAACCGGAATAACAAAGTATTGGGTTACTGCCAGATTTCAGCCGGTGGACTTAACGGTACAATTGCAGATGTACGAATGATTATGCAAACGGCCTTGAAATCAAACAGTTGCTCCATAATTCTTAGTCACTGCCATCCGAGCGGGAACCTACAACCCAGTGAAGCCGACAAAGATTTGACCAAGAAGATCCGCGAAGCTGGCAAAGTTCTCGACATCGCAGTATTGGATCACTTGATTATTACTTCAGAATCATACTTCTCATTTGCCGACGAAGGATTGATGTAGAAAAATGGCTTCGGCCATTTTTTTTGTTCGTTAAATATATTTGACTCCCATATTTCTTCTTTTTATTCAGGTTTGACCGACTACAGAGAGAGTCTTTCTTCTATCAATTCTCGCCCAAAGTTATTTGCGCATTCCGGAAAAGTCAAGGGAGCTTTTCTCCTTCCGGAAGGGAAATGAAAAGCTTGCTCCGCACTCGGTCACTTTCTCGCTTCACTTCCAAACTGACATTCACCCATTGACAAGAATCCGGTCTGCTCAATCTGGTGGGGTTCAAATTAACAGGCGAGCCAGATGCCAATAAAAATCCCTAAGGCAAGGGTACAAAACAATGAGTGATTTTTCAGATTGGGAAGTAATCGATACTTACAGCACCAGACAGGCTGTGGAAGATGGATTTTTAGTCCGTGTCGATCAAAAGATTTCAAAAGAAGCAGGTATTAAGTATCCGGTTTATCTGACCCGCGCGGTTTGGGATAAATACGTGGAATTGCCGGAAGGTTTTGAAAATGTGCAGGATATGGATGGAAGACTATGGGACGTATTGTACATGTTCACATTTGCCGCCAGATCGGGCGATTCATCAACGCTGATGTATAAACTGAATGTTGTGCTTGCTGACAAAGGTGATTGGGAACCGAACGAAAAACTGGATCCTGATCTGGATGGTAACCGGGGTATGCGGTTAGTTACACTAAAGTCGATTATCCAGGCACAGGACTTTGATGATCCGTCACCGGCAATTTTTATCATGAAACCAGGGGAGGATTAATTATGAATACAGTTGAATTAACCATCGAGGAATACCAAAGATTAATGGATGCCTTGCTTTGGGTATTAGGTCCGTATCTGGAATCTGAGAATCCACTGAGCGAACATCCACATTTATTCGAACTGGGTGAATGCTACAACGAGTTGTACCATAAAATGCCCAAAGACAGGGAGCACAATTATCCCGAATTGATCATTTACTAAAAAACCGGGTGAGCTTGATACCCCAACAAGACCGAAAGGCATCGGCATTTTACTATGAATATTACTTTAAACGAAAGTTGGCTGAATGGGAAATATAGCTGTGGAGTTATCGATACTTCGCTGGGTACAGTGGAAGTTTTCGATGATGATGGATTCTTTGCCCAGGGAGAGCATGCCTGGGAAATTATTTCGGAAATCCATCGCATCTGGCTGAACACTGACTTAACTACGGAACAGGCTTTTCAGCAATGGATTTCACAAAATTTATAATCACTGATTTTTTTACCCTTAAAACTACAAATATGCTTGAAATGGATTTACAAACAACTGACCGGTTACTTAACGGGATGCTCTGGACGCTTGGGCCGTATCTCGATGAACAGGGCGCCATACTGGACCGGCCGTGGCTTTTCGAACTGGCTGAAAGTTACAACGAGATAGTCAGTATGCTTCCGGTCAGCTGGAAATTAGAACATCATCAATTTTTACACTACGATTAATCAATTAAAAACAAATTATCATGGATTATTTAGTCTTAGGATCAAACGGATTTGCCCAGATGGGTGATTCGGCATTTTACAACAAACTGAAAATTGAAATGCGGGTACTATTGGATTACTTTCACCGGAATTTTCCCATTCCACAGAAATTTAAAACAATGACTTACTACGCTGTTAAAACGTTTCATCACGATTTTGGCGATTACCATTATTCGTACTATTGGAATTGCAAGGGCTAAGGCAAAAATCGGAATGATGAACTTAACGTACAATATTTGCCGCTGTACTCAATTAAAAATAGTTGTTTTCATGGGATAGGTATGTCGAGACGTGAAAGACGTACTTTCGTATGTGTCTGATAATTAAATAAATGGGGGGGGGCAAAAATTAGGTTTTTATAATAAAAATAATTATTTTTATCGCAAACAACGGCATCGAAAAAAGTAGTTTTTAGAGGTGCCCTTTACTTGTTCACAGGGTTCTTGGACGGGCCTCAATAACGGTTGGCAATTTGGCCATGCCGTTTTTTTATAGCAAATGCTTAAAACCAATCAATTGCATCAAATAACCTTCCAATATGAATGACAAGGATAAAACCAAAGAAAAATTAGTAGTTGAGTTAGCCTTTGCTAATAAAGAGCTTGCTTTTCAAAACGAAGAAAAAGAAAAACGTGCAGCAGAACTAATCATTGCTGACAAAGAACTTGTATTTCAAAACAAGGAGAAAAAAAAGCGGGCTGCCGAGTTAGGCATTGCCAACATAGAACTTGCCTTTCAAAACGGTGAGAAGGGAAAACGGGCAGCCGAGTTAGGCATTGCCAACATAGAACTTGCCTTTCAAGACGATGAGAAAGAAAAACGTGCAGCAGAACTAATCATAGCTAATAAAGAACTTACCTTTCAAAACAGGGAAAAAGAAAAGCGAGCGGATGAGTTATTTATTGCCAACAAAGAACTTGTCTTTCAAAACGAAGAAAAAGAAAAGCGGGCAGCAGAGTTAGTCATTGCCAACAAAGAACTTGTCTTTCAAAACGAAGAAAAAGAAAAGCGGGCAGCAGAACTAATCATTGCTAATAAAGAACTTATCTTTCAAAACAGGGAAAAAGAAAAGCGAGCGGATGAGTTATTTATTGCCAACAAAGAACTTGTCTTTCAAAACGAAGAAAAAGAAAAGCGGGCAGCAGAGTTAGTCATTGCCAACAAAGAACTTGTCTTTCAAAACGAAGAAAAAGAAAAGCGGGCAGCAGAATTAATAATTGCTAATAAAGAACTTATCTTTCAAAACAGGGAAAAAGAAAAGCGATCGGATGAGTTATTTATTGCCAACAAAGAACTTGTCTTTCAAAACGAAGAAAAAGAAAAGCGGGCAGCAGAGTTAGTCATTGCCAATAAAGAACTTGCCTTTCAAAACGATGAGAAAGAAAAACGTGCAGCAAAGTTAGTCATTGCTAACATAGAAAAAGAAAAGCGGGCAGATGAGTTAGTCATGGCTAACAAAGAACTCTTGCTGGCAAAAGAGAAGGCAAAACTTGTAGATGAATTAATCATTGCTAACGAAGCAATTCTCCAATCGGAGAAAAATTTTTATCATTCCATTTCAGAATCTCCTGTGGGCATACGTATTGTTTCCGTCGATGGAAAAACAATTTATGCCAATAAAGCCTTCCTTGATATTTATAAAATCAACAGTTTGGAAGAATTTACATATACACCTTCAATAAATCGATACACTCCCGAAAGTTATGCGCAACATCAGGAAAGAAAAGGAAAAAGAAAAAATGGACATGATATATTTGATTATGAGATAAATATTGTATGTAAAAACATGGAAATCCGCCATATAAAAGTTTCGAGAAAAGAAATTCTGTGGAATGGAATCAAGCATTATCAGGTAATTAATATCGATATTACGGAACAAAAGACGCTAACCATAGATCTGATAGCAGCCAAAGAACACGCCGAGCAAAGCGACCGTTTGAAATCAGCTTTCCTTGCCAATATGAGTCATGAAATCCGTACTCCCATGAATGGTATTCTCGGTTTTGCCGCACTATTGAAAGAACCAAACTTAACAGGAACAGAGCAACAAGAGTACATTGAAATCATTGAGAAAAGTGGTGTCCGTATGCTTAATATCATCAACGATATTGTTGATATTTCGAAAATAGAATCGGGGCTAATGGAAGTTAGTATTAAGGAGTCGAACATAAACGAGCAAATAGATTATATTCATACCTTCTTTAAACCAGAGATTGAAGGCAAGGGAATACAGTTTTTATTTAAAAATCCTTTGCCTTTCAGTAAAGCCATCATTAAAACCGACCGAGAAAAATTATTTGCCATTTTTACCAATCTTGTAAAAAATGCCATTAAATACAGCGAAAAAGGTTCAATAGAATTGGGTTATGTAAAAAGGGATGAAACCCTTGAGTTTTACGTGAAAGACACAGGAATTGGGATTCCCAAAGACAGGCAGGTAGCCATTTTTGAACGTTTCATTCAGGCTGATATTGGCGATAGAAGGGCCTATCAGGGTGCAGGACTAGGCTTGTCGATTGCCAAAGCCTATGTAGAGATGCTTGGCGGCAAAATCTGGGTCGAAAGCGAAGAAGGTATTGGCTCAACATTTTATTTCACGGTACCTTATATAGAATCAGAAGAAAATAAAGTTGTTGGGAAAGTTGTTCTGGTGCAAAACGAAAAGAATCAGATTAAAGACCTGAAAATATTAATTGCCGAAGATGATCAAACATCTGAAAAGTTTATTTCAATAACCGTCAAAGAGTTTAGCAAAGAAGTTATAAAAGCAAGGACGGGCAATGAAGCCATCGAAATTTGCCGTACCAATCCTGACCTTGATTTAATTCTAATGGATATTCAAATGCCTGTTTTGAATGGTCATGAAGCAACCCGACAAATCCGCCAATTTAACAAAGTTGTTGTCATAATAGCGCAGACTGCATTTGGACTATCTGGCGACAGAGAAAAGGCAATTGAAGCGGGCTGCAACGATTATATTGCAAAACCCATTAAAAAAGAAGAATTACTTTCATTAATACATAAGTATTTCAAAAAATAATTAAAAGTAAACAGACAATTAAACGACAGAAAAAAAGCCTCCCATCCGTGTTCTACTCCATGAATAGGCATGGTCCTGGTCGATTCCTAATCGTATAAGGTTTTTTCTCTTTCTTTCAGGTTTCTTCTAGTGATGCCAAATGCAATATAGCAGACGATTACGTACCCAACTTCGTGTGGTTGAGGCACGAGACCAAACATGAAGCCTTATTGCACGAAATCCCGTCACAGACTGGCATTTCAGTAATAGTTTTATTATGTGGATACAATATTCCAGGTGTGTTTCAAGTAAGAAGTCAGCATGTTATTTTTTGGTAGTTGGCACCAAGACCTCTGCCACATTCGATCTCATGCATCAATGGCAACGTATTTCGGAAAGCATTAATAGCAGTTCTGCCGACAAGACAGTAATTAACAATAAATCTATTTCAAGACAATTTGGGCACCCATTTCCAAGAGTAAAACAATCTATAGCTTCATTACAAGTTGATCCATCTATAGTGCCAGGATTCGATGGATATGGATATTTTTATGTAAGTCAAATCGATCTTTAATCGATAATTTCAAATGCAAAATATTTGCCAACAATGATGTGCCAAAAATGGCAACCTTGATGCGCAGTAATCGGCTTCAGACATAAATTAATGATATATTAAGATACTGATCGCCAGCATCAAACCCACTGAGATTACGCTACATTATTACTCATGTTTATGATCAGCTTAAAAGACCGCTGGAAAAGCTGGAAATTTTTCGATAAAAAACTTGCAATTATGCAAATTATTGTTCCCTTTGATATTAATAAACATAAATTTCAACCTACGTAAATAACCGCAATTGGATGAAAAGCATCTATAAATCATTAAATAACTGTCTGCCAGCATTTTTATGTCATATGCAGTTTACGTACAAGGCAGAAATACCCGCAACTGGTCACGGGTATTGAATTGTTAGGCTTCATTATAACGCAACCAATGACACGAAAATAGCATCATTAAAAAAACCTTGCCATGAGAAATTTAATTATGATTTTAACCTTAGGATTACTATCTGTCCTATTCTTGTCTTCCTGTGAGAAAGAAAATGCGTTAAATTTAAATGATGAATTCAAAATCGAATTTAATAATGGAAAAATAATAACAGAAAAGGACATATTGTTTTATGACAGTTCTACACATCTGATTTATTTGAAAAGTGACTTGGAGCTGAACCAAAATATTACAGATTTTAATGTGTCGATTGCTCAGGATACAATCTATCATGGAATAATTTACTCCTGTTATCTTTCATCAATGCCACCTTCACCCTACTCTATTATGGATTGTTTCCAATATGGAAATGATATTTTAGAGGTTGGATACTATGGAGAATCAAATGACTTACGAAATGACCCAAGAATAATAGATGCCTTTGAGAATTGTAATTTATTACGGAATGGAATCTATTGCAAAATAGATAAGGTTGAAATACAGTCTTTTGAAAATCATTCTCAGGTAATTTGTACCATTACTATTCAAAACAATGACAATTTTAATTATTACATCCTTGACCCCGAAAAAATGGGTGACCTTGATTTTAATTATTTCACGGGTGGCTTAACATTACAAAATATGGATACAAAGCTTACTCATCCGTTAAGATGGTCTGTTCAATCTGGTACTTGGTCAAATATTAATATGGATGATTTGTCTCTGCTGAAAAAGGGTTCGAAAGTTACTTATACATTTCAATCTTCAGATTATTATAAAATGGAACCAGGAAAGTATTCAGCCAGATTCCGATTTTGTGGGACAGAACATTGCACTCCGAATATTAATCTGAATCAAAAAGACGGACGGGTTTGGGTAGGTCAAATGCTTTCAGATGTTAATAACATAATGATTGAAAATAAATAACGAAACGCTAATCAAGCAGCCTGCCCCACTAGTAAACACTGGCAGGGAGAGGCTGACGCCACTAATGTACGTATATTAAATAACAAACTTTCTGATCTAGTTATAATCATCTGACTAGACCGAACTAAGTGCATAACTGTAATAAGGGAACAAAGGAGTCCCTTATTGCAGATGAAAACTAACTCAAGCAGCTATTAAATCACATAATATCTTTAAATCTTCCTGTAAATGGGCCGAGTTTTGTTCCAACTGGGTCGAAAGGCAAAAGACACTTTACCGATAAATAAGGAAAAGCCTTCTAAATTAAACGTTTACAGAGCTTTTTCTTATTTTGTAAATCCTTTCACGCCCTCCGATACATTCCGTCCTCAGTCGCCGCTACTTCCATGAGATTACCCTTCGGGATAATCCATCATTCCATCCGCTTCCCGACCTGGATGCCGGAAAAAATCTCCGGGTTACGGGCAAAAAAAAAGCAACGACAGCCTGATGCGTTAAAGGCTTTGTCTTTGCATACTTTTTTCATGCCCGCAGGTAACACCTTTTGCCAAGTGATATAGAATGTTCCGGCAAATCCTTTCACGCCGTCCGATACATTCCGTCCCCGGTCGCCGCTACTTCCATGAGATTACCCTTCGGGATAATCCACCATTCCATCCGCTTCCCGACCTGGATGCCGGAAAAAATCTCCGGGTTACGGGCAAAAAGAATACAAAGGCAACCTAATGCGTTAAAGGTTTTGTCTTTGCATACTTTTTTCATGCCCGTAATCATATCACCTTTTGTTAGGTGATTTTACAGTGATTTTACAGTGATTTTACAGTGATTTCAGGGTGACGACCAACACCGGCTATCACCGTAATGTATGGTCATTGTCCTTTTTTCTATACTTTCTTGTTTATACTTTCCTCCACATCAGGCTACGCGCAGGAAAGCAGTGCGGAGTTAACCGGTTTACGGAGGCGAAGGTATATCCGTGTTCTTCACGCCGCTGCAAGTTCAGGCCCTTCGGGTTTTGCAGAAAATCTCCACGCCTTCGCTACGCTGCGGGTTGTATTTTTTGCAAAAAACCTGACATCGGCTAAACACTTTCCTTCTTATAGCCTCCGAAACACGATAACTCCGACCGGCTCCGATACGGCATAAAAAAAATGTCAGAAATTATGAGAAGCATAGAAAAAACCAGGAAACAACGATTCACCTCACTTCCAATCAGCATAAGTTGGGCTTTAAGAATCGTCTTCGTTGCAGCAGGGTTCTGTCTTTGGGGCAGTAGCTTTATTTGGGCGCTTTTGGGGCTGTACCTAGGTTTTTCAATCATCCGGCAGGTGCTTTCCTGTCTTGTGTCACTCGCAGTCCTGATAGCCTTATTTATCCTTTTGGCAACAATCATTTTTAACATTTAAAATTTACAGATATGACAAGATTAGTTTCATTATTCGGAGGTACAGTAACAGATACAGATGTACAGGTTGTAAAGGAAAACCAGGTTATTATTGCTTACGGCGCAGGGATGAACCAATACCGGTTAGTGGTTTATAAAATTGAACACACTAAGAATGGTTATATCTATCACCTGATCAACCTGAATACAAAAGAGGTTACAAGCACTGAGATTATCAATCCCCTGTCCAAAAAATTCGGTATAGGTAAATATTACGATGATATTAATCCTGAATTTATGGATGCTTTTGAGGTTGTTGTTTTACGGCAGGAAGCTGAAGGGAAAGCCAGTGCAAAAGTGGAAGCTGACCTCAAAGAACAACAGCAAAGGGAAGAAATCAAAGCCGTCGGACGGGAACGCCTGAAGGAGATTATTCCAGACTATGCTCAGGCCGTTATTATCGCCTGTGAGAGGGAAGATCGTTCTGATCCCTATACTGATTACTTTGCTGCTTCGACTGTTCGCACCGTGATACTGGGCTTTTCAACCCATACGAAAAACAACTTTCAGGAAATGCGGAACCTTGCAGATAATTTTATTGAAACTGCTTACCTGAAGGAGAAAAATGAAGAACACGAAAATCGTGAAAATTATACCGGAGGGTCTGGCTACTATTTGGGTGAAAGTAAATATCATGGCTGGATTATCAAAAAAACGCAGATTTACGACCGTAAACGCTTCATTGAAGAATATGCCTATACCGCAGGGCAAGAGGAGAATATCTGTGTTTCAATGGCTTCGGAAGCGGTAGCTCCTACAAATGACCAAGCTGTAGCCTACGATTTCACGATAGTCGGTTATTCCGAAAAATCAGTGGCTATTTTCGGTGACACCAAAGCCGTCAAAGAACAACTGGCCGCAATGGGCGGACGCTTTAATAAATACCTCACCCAGAACGGTCAAAAGAGTGCAGGGTGGGTATTTCCAAAGAGCAAAGAACCGGAATTACGGCAATTAGTAAACTTTAATCATAAATAGTAATACTGGGCGGAGCAATCCGCCCACCAATACCGCAAATTATGGAATACAGGAATTTACAGGTAAATGAGAAGATCGAACAGGTACGGCAATATCGGCCAAGCCGCGATGAAAGGCAATATATGGCTATTTACCTGAAAGCGCTTAGACGGGGTGACCGACAAGTAACAGAAGAGTACGAAAGTTTTGGCAACTCTCCCCGTCAAATCATTATGAACCGCAGGGCATACGATAGAGGACAGTTATTCGGGTTTACCGAGAAATATTTTAGCCCATACGGCTGGCTACAAAATAGCCCATTTACCGAAAGGGAAGAAATCAGGTTCATCCATAAACAGGGGTGGGCTGCAACCAATCACCTGACCATTGGGCAGGGTAAAAATGGCAAATGGACGTATGGGGTAAGTTATTCAACCGGAGCGTGGGGACATTGTTATGGCATAAGTGTATGGGAAAAGTATTTGATAGCCGCAAAGAGTGCCTGAAAACCGCTTTGCAAGAAATCCTTGACGGGCATCGGGAAGCAGCAGAAAGATTGAAGAACGATACCTGTGGCAATTTTAACGCTCAATATTCAAAGGAAGTAACACGACAAGTGAAAAACTTGTTGGATGAACTGACAGGCAGAAAAGCCATACAATTGGAACTTTTTCAATAACAATTAAAATCAGACAATTATGTATAAATTATTTGTAGGATTCCGAAAGCTGGGCGAGTTCGACAGTATCCTAAAAGCCAAGCAATTCATCCGTGAGAGTGGAATAACTGTTGCGTTCAACCTATTGGGGACAAACGGTTACCAGGCAAAAAATGACACAAAATAGCCATTTCGAAGTATGGCATGGTAATTTTCGCGAAAAGTATATTCCTTCAAAACGCGAAAAAAAATAAGTTTAAGCCTTGGGCTGGAAAAAAAACACCCGAAAATCGAACTTATCACAAACAAACTACCCTTAAAGTCCATAGGTACTGCAAACGATTTCGTTCTCTCAACCGGGTCTTCATGCTGGGTGCTGCGCGCAGCTTAAAGTCCTAACTATTACCGCCAGGTGTTCTTTTTCTGTCCAATTATAATATTGTCGGTTGCTTTGCTGACTATATTATTTTCCCCAAATAACACTTAAGACAAATTTATTTTTGTCAGAGTATATGCAATATTCATTAAAATGCCTTCCATAATCGCTATCGTTATATAGCTTAAACCAGTCCTCTGCATAGACTAAATCGGCTTCACCTTCACACTTCACACCTTTTTCATAAAAGAAACGACCTGCCGAAGTATTTGTAGGCACTTTAAAATCAGGTAGTGCATCTATATATTTAAAAGGGAAATCTTCGCTATATTTAAACCATTTTATTCTTTTATCAATTGAGCATATAATCATTAAAGGATGATTCCCTATTGATGCGAATTTTATTAAGGTTGCAGTAATACTAGTTTGGTATTTTGTCGCAAGTTCTTCAATTAAGTTAAAGGAAAACTTTCTTCGATTAACATCCTTAATCAAACGATAAGTTGGAATTAATAGACTCGAAGCAAAAAAATCGGCCTCTAATTCAACTTCATTGTCGGATGAAAAATTGGTAAAAGAAGCGTGAGAAGGAGCCAATCCCATTTTTAATGGCTTGCGGTGTTCATCGATTAAGTAATGGCCTAATTCGTGTGCTAAAGTGAAACGTAATCTCGGTTCATAAATATGTTTAACCTTATTGCTATTCAGATACACATGAAATTTGCCAGATTTATGCTCTAATAAACCATCAAAAGCATTACCATAATCCTCAAATGAGCATGTTATACCATAAATTTTGGCGAGTTTATGTGGGCAAACGAATGTATCAACAAAATATTCATCTGCCACAAATTCTGCTAATTCAGAAAGTTCTTTCTTGCGATATTCCGATATGTCATATTTATTTTTCGCCATTTTCAGCTTTATCTCTGTCTGATTTCATCTTTTTAAGAATATCTTCTGGAATATCACCACCGTTTCGAGCAGCCCATGCAAGGTTATCTATTGTTTTATTGTTCTCCATATGAGCCCTTGGATTGGTTAAAGTATGCTTTGCTTTTGATAATAAATCAATTGCGCTGCAATAATTTTGAGGTGTTTCTTCTAATTTATTTTTTGCCTCAAAAGAATCAACTTCATCTTCAGAAGTTGGGAAAAGATAACCAAGTGATTTTAATGACTTCTCAAATGAATCTTCAAAATCGTTTTTTAAAGTATCGTTCATACCTGTCATGGTTATTTGTTTTTATTAGTTTTAATATACATCTCGACTTTAGCTAATGACCTTTTCTTAATTTGGCGCATGTTGTCCGGATGAGTATTCCACATGTCTGAAAGACGTTGTATCTCAATACTAGGTAAATTTCTATTGCCATCCTCAAACATTAAATAAGTAGTAAGAATATTTCTATCTCGTTCACTTAAAGTTTGTAACGCTTTCTCTGCGAGCAAATAATCGGATGTGACTTGGGGTACGTTTTCCTCCTCAATATTAAAAAAGGAAGTCAAATCATCTGTATATTCAATCTTATCCTTTTCAACTTTAAATTGCCGTAATAGTTGGAGCATTTCATTTTTGGCAATTTTACCAAGCCAAGATTTCATTCTCTTTTCTTGATGCTCGAATGGAATATCTTCTATCACCATAAAACTCTCAGCTTTCGTATAAACAGTCAAAAAAGTATTTTCAAACACAGATTCAATTAATTCATCTCCGTATATTTCCCATGACTTGCACGCATTTTTCACAATCGTGTACAGGTAATTCTTATATTGGTTATAAAACACCGAGAAAGCCCTTTCTGCCTCTGACCTATTATCTTCTTTCATTGCCATTGAAAGAAATAACTCTGCCAAAAATTCATTGGTCAACGGTTGCAATGTTATCGTTTTAGCCATATAAGTACTTTCATTAGTAAGTATGATAATTCGTGACTTTTTTCGTAATGGGTTTGTCACGGTTTCCCATACATATAGTTGAATTTAAATTTTTATATCATGAGTAAAACATCAACAAGAGTCAGAGATGCTGGAACAGGGCAATTTGTCCCTAACAAGGAGGCTGCAAAAAGACCAGGAACAACGGTTACAGAAACAATTAAAGTTGGACCAGTCAGAAAGCATTCTAAGTAATGTTTCAAAACTGTTTTAGTTTGCATTAAGCCAAGACAGTTGAAGGAACAAGTAATTAATCTTTTAATTTTTATTATTATGTATTCAACAGGAGAAAAACCCGGCAAGGGTTTGTACAAATGCGTAAAGTGTGGCGAAGTAATCAGACTGGATGATAATTCTGATACTCTGCCTCCTTGTCCAAAATGCCACGGAACAAAGTGGAACAAAATTGGATAAAAAAGTGGGCTGTTTCTATGTTGGGACAGTCCATTTTTATTTTTTACACTCATCATAATAGTTTACTTCTCAATTTATATTTACCGTGTCTGTTGCGCTTACACTTGGCGGTAACGTTCCGCTAAATGCAGGGCGGGAGTTTCCCGATGAACTTCCTACGAAGATCTGCTTTTCAATCTTTTAATTTCCTGTCAACGAAGCATTGAAACCCGGCCGGGTATCTTGCTATTACCACCTGGTGTTTTTTGTTTCAGACATTTTTCCAAATTAGCTACACTTTCTCTGTCTGCTGTGCGTTGGGAAAGGCAAGTTCTTTGGCTGGTTTTGGACGTGTGTTGGCTTTTTGTGCGACCAGCCAATGTCTTTGACTATGAAGTATAGAGCTATTCAGCACTTCTCTTTGAATTTGTTCTATATTTATTTCCTGTTATTAATCCAATATAATATTGTTCATTTAAAAATGTTAGAATATCCTTACATTGTTTCTTATCATTAGGAAGTTTTAATTTACCATTTTCCAACGTTATGGTTAATTTGAATTTTTTTGCTGCATTTACAATCTTTCTTGGACTTGCTCCCTTTTTTAGAGTTGAAATATTTGCTCTTATAAAAAAATAAACGAGTAAAACTCCTGAGAACAAATTTCCTAATACTAATGCCCACCATACCATTGTATCAGGATTGGTAACCGGGCCACCATTTTCGGCAAAGAAATCTTTCAGTAAAACGCCCACAAATATAAAGCCAAGAAAGAATTTAATAATACCACCTACAAAGCTTCCAAAAACAAATTTTTGTATATTCATAATATTTGATTTTAGAATTACGCATAACTAGTATTGGCAAGTATAGAGTACTTTAACATTTTTTTACATTTCATACTCTGCTTTGTTTTTCAATTGTTTCATTGATATTTAGTTTTGCATGATGGCAAAAATACAGAATACTTAATTAACAAAACTATTTTTTGATTTTATTATTTTCTTAAAGTTAAAATTATGATGCTGCAAACGGTCGTTTCGCAACTACTTGAAGTAAATAAAATCAGACGAGACAATCAACCAATAAATATCCACTCCGCCCAACCAATTATCATAAATGCCAGAAAGTAAACGGCATCCTGGTCGGCGATCTAATGGCATGAATTGATTTATTTATCGTTGCAAACGACTGACAACAAACCCTTCGTTGCAAACGAGGAGGAGGTGGAGACACAGTGTATTTATTCAACTATCGTTTTTCTATTTCTTTTTGGGTTATTTTTTGCGTTGCTTTTTTGCTTCTTTTTTTGCTATTTCTTCTAATTGTATTTTATGTTCTTCTAATACCCCCGTACCGTTGGCAAATAGAAACTGTATTTAAAGCACTGAAAACAAGCGGTTTTAATATTGAAGATATGCATTTGACCGATATTGACAGAATTAATAAGCTCTTTGCAATGGTATTGGTTGCTTTTGTTTGGACTTACAGGGTTGGAATATTCTTAGATTATATTCGCCCGAGCAAAATCAAAAAGCATGGGAGAAGAGCCCAAAATTTATTCAAATGCAGATTAACACATCTTGCAAATGTGCTGTTTTTTAATGACATAGATAAATTTAGTCAATGTTGTAAATTTTTGACATGTACTTAGTTGATCGACACATAAGTTATGCTTTTTCAGAAAATTGTCAACACTGACCCTGAGATTCAAACAGGTAACTTTTTATCCGACGGGGTTGTCTTATTTGGAATTGTCACGAAACTCGAATGTGTGAATTATGTAATTTTTTCCAATAATTTTATAAATCTTTAAGGAATTAATGACCGTACCTTTATTACGTGAAAATATTTTCACAGTCTAAATTTTAAAATAATGAAATCAAACAAGTTTTTTGCAGCCGTGGCAATGGCAGCTCTAACAATTGGTGCTTTATTTACTGGTTGTAATCAAAAAGAGTGGTCGAATAATAACCCTGGCTCACCTCTTTTAGGTTCGACTAAGAGTCATCAGATTCAGGTGTATTCGCCAGTACCACTCGGTACTGCAGCCACTTTTGCTGTTTTAGGCGGAGAAACGGTTACTAACTCAGGCGAATCACTTATTACAGGCAACTTGGGTGTTAGCCCAGGTACAGCTATTACTGGTTTCCAGGACATAAATAAAATTGAAGGTCCCGGTACAGTGACTTATGGATTAGGTATAGTTGAAGGTACGATGTATGCAGGAGGTCCGGTTGCAGCTCAGGCACATAATGATGCCACAATTGCATACCAGTATCTTATAGAACAGGCTCCCACTACGCTCTACCCGGATATTGTAAAACAGTTAGATGGACTCACCTTGACACCTGGCGTTTATAATTTCCCCTCTTCTGCTAATTTGCAGGTAGGAGGAACACTTACTCTTGACTTTCAAGGGAATAGTGATGCTTTGTTTATTTTCCAGATAGGTTCTACACTTGTGACGATGACTGGTTCAAACGTAGTAGCTATAAACACTGGTAACTCGGATTGCTTAGGTTCAAACGTGTTTTGGGCTGTTGGTTCATCTGCAACTCTTGATGGTGACAAGTTCATTGGAACGGTTATTGCTACAACAACTATTACAATGACTTATGGTGCCAACTTATCAGGAAGAATGTTGGCTTTGAATGGAGAAATAACAATGATTGACGACACAATCTCAGTCTGTGGAACTGTCAGCGGCACAGTTCATGGTAAACCCGCCGGTGATTTTGTTACAGGTGGTGGATGGATTAATGATAAATCTACCTTCGGTGTCTCTGGTGGAATCAAGAAAAACAAATTCTGGGGACAGCTCTTATACAACGACCACAATGGGGTACAGGTCAAAAGCACAGAAGTTACAAATTATATCGTAATTGATGCTGTAACACGTCAGATCGAAGGTCTTGCCAAGATTAATGGTGAAGGCTCTTTTGCTTACACAGTTGTTGTTGTAGATAACGGTGAACCCGGCAGAAATGATAGCTTCAATATAGTACTATCGACGGGTTACAATGCTTCAGGTATTTTGAACGGTGGAAACATTCAGCTTCATGTGAAATAGTAAATATTTCCATAAATTTTAAAAGCGATGTTTATTATGCATCGCTTTTTTTATGAAGATAGGTATCATTAATCAATAAATTATTTTTACAGAGTTTGACTTAGTCGAACTCTGTTTCACATTTTTGTGCTAACCATCTTAGTACATGACAAAAATATACAATAATATGTGTTGATAACTTAGTGGTAACTATTATCACAATATCAATATAAAGCCATGGTATTTAGCATCTTAGGAGAAAACCACTACGTATGACTCCAGGACACGTGAACACCAGGGTTGAGAGTAAAAATAGCATTTTATTCTCAACATTATCGCAAATATTCGGGAACAAAATGAATTTGGCCCGAATAAAGTTCTTTGGCTTATTTATCTGTGCTCTTTGCAGGGTTCAAACTGTTTGCTTTGAAAAACTGGCCGCCAGTTTCGATGCAGACGTTAGAATTGATTCTTCTTTACGGGGCATCGGGAAGCCGCAGAAAGATTGAAGAACGATACCTGTGGCAATTTTAACGCTCAATATTCAAAGGGAGTAACACGACAAGTGAAAAATTTGTTGGATGAATTGACAGGCAGAAAAGCCGTGCAACTGGAACTTTTTAAATAACAATTAAATTAAATTCAGACAACCATGTATAAATTATTTGTAGACTTCCGAAAACTCGGCGAGTTCGACAGTATATTGATAGCCAAACAATATGCCCTCGAAAGCGGAATAACAGGCGCTTTCAACCTTATAGGGTCAAACGGTTATCGCGATAGCTGGTATGTCTTTGAGAAACATGACAATAAAACCAACTACGGGAATATGGAGATAATGCTGAATACAGAATCGAAGAAAAACTCAAATCCGGGATAAAAGAAAAAACGCCTGATTTTTACATTTCAGGCGTTTATCAGATGGTTATTTATTCGATTTCCCGACCCCATAATTCAACGTCGGTTGGGGTATTTATTATCACAATGTATATCCGGCAGAGAATATAAAATATAATGCAGCCGGAAATCATAGTGAAATATTCATTTTCATTACTCTACCCTTAGTTTACTTATTCCTTTGGCTCGCACCAGGTCATCATTCCCAAGTGTAAAAGATTGGTGTCGGCCACCATCTTTTTCATTTAATTCTACAAGCAATTGTTTCCCTTCTGGTAAGGTAAACCGAGGCAGGGCGAACACCGTACGCTCAGTTTTCCGGCCATCAATCACCATTATTTGGTTATAAGCCCTTAATGGCGCAATAGACTGTTCCTGAATGGCTGTGCGTTTGGCCACTTTCTTGTCGACAATTTTGAATGAGATGTAATCCACATTAAACGGCACGTTCGATGAATTTTTGAGCTGAGTATGGAAATACAACAGGTTATTGTGTGAATAAATACCCTTCAGCGTGTACTGGATATCAAACCGCTTGCAGCCAATATTTTTGATCTCACGGCGGTCATTTTTATAAATCGACTGCATAATCAGGTTGACAAGCAAAGGCGATTCATTGCCCAGATCCGTCAGGAGAACTGACGTTGTGTTGTCCGGATGGTCCACTGTTTTGTTGTTACGAATAAAATCGGCCATTTCCACCGAAAGTTTGACAGGCTCGTCGGCATATTTCACATTGAACGAATAGTAACTTCCATCTTCGGTAATTACGGATAAATTGCTTTCACTTGAAAAATTCCTCCGGGCAGCTTTCACACGCAATACATTCTCTGTTCCGTCAGCTTTGGCCGCCAGCAGGTCGGCACTGCCTAAATCCACATAGCGTATGGCCGCCGGGAAAATGATGTGCACCGTTTTGTCGAAGGTTACTTCAAGCGCATAAGGCGCAATCATTTTATCAAAAGTCAAAGGACGTGTCAGCCCCTGGAAATAATCACCGGTACCGGGCATTGTTTTCACACTATTGCCGTTCGTTTTTTCCTGTGCGCTGACAGCAAACGCTCCTGCCATAAAGGCAAGGATGATAAAAATTCTTTTCATTTGAAACTTGTTTTTAAATTGTTGATAAATGGATTTTTAGTGGTATAGTCATAGCCTGTTTGCTATTTTCGTTACTGGTTTCCGGGCAGGAGCAGTACCTGGTAACCCGCTTTGATGGTCACCTTGACGGTACTCATCTTTTTACTGATGAACTGTGAAGCTCCCTGGATAAGCCCTTTTCCTAAATCGGCTGCCAGTTGTGAACCCGCATTATCCGAAATCATAATGCCGGAACCGGTTGACGAAGCCAGGGATGAAGTAACTTCTTTAGCCGCAGTAATTGCATCATTGCCGGGTACGGATATTCCAGGTTGCCCGTCCATGCCATATACCTGTAACTGAACGGGGATGATATTCCCGGCATATTGGATGGAAGTAATGGTAACGTTCATCCGTTCGCCTCCTATCCGGCAGGGACCTGTGATAAGCGTATTGGCTGGGATCAGCATGTCACCAACCTGAATAGGTTCCATCAGCCGCAATTTCAGTTCTTTCCCGTTGGTCAGTGTTACAGTCTGGCTGATGCAGGCCCGGATACTGTTCTTGCCGGTCTCTTCTTCATTTCCGGCAACGGTCAGAAACCCTGTATTATGAGGTTTTCGATCTTGCTCCGCATTTTCCCGGTCGTTCTCTGGGGTTGCGAGTAAAGACACCACGTTTTGTCTTACCTGCCGGACAGGTTGGGCAACTACTTTTCCTCCGGCAGATGGAGTTGATGAAACCTTATTGGCCTGTGGAGGCGAAGTATTAACTCCCGGAGCAGCAGTTCCAGACATATACTTTGCCGCTAACTGGTATGATTTTTCAATCATTGACAGTTGATCGTCCCCTGTTTTTTTGCGCAGCGTTTCTTCGTTCTGTTTACGTTCAAGTTCCTGAATGCGGTTCTCCAGTTTCTCCCTTGATTGCTCATCCACCGCAGTTGCCGGTTGGTTGTTCCAATTGCCCAACTGCTTGTTGATGTTTTGATAGGCACTGGCAGAAGACCGGATAGCCGAAGTCTTGTCTGAAGACTGAAGCTGAACGCTGTTCCCTAAACCGGACGGATTCCGGTAATGATCCGATAGGTTGGACGTTGTTCCCGAATATTGCTCCTGTCCCTTTTTCGATTGTTCTTTCTCCAGTAAATAAGCGAAATCTGCCAGGGATCGTTTTTTCTCCTTATCCTTTTGTCTGACGGCCTCCTGCGCATAGGCTTCCCGCTTGTTTTCCACCATACCTTTTTCTTTGGGCATTGGCAGGTCGGTATTCAATCCCGCCGGTTGCCCCGCCTTTTCCTTTTGGTCGGTCGAGGGTGCAAAAATCAGCCACATCGATCCGGCAAAAAGCAGGACGAACAGCGGGTAAATGAGCAGCTTCATACGTTTTTGCCGTTGCTGTGGCGTGAGTTCTTTCGTCTGCTGGCCACTTTCCTTGTTTTGTTTATTCTCTGTCATACTGAAAATTGTTTGGTTGTTTCAAACTGTCGGTTTTATGCCGCATTTTCTTCAATTCGAATTGCAGCCTTTCGATATGATCTATCTGCATTTTTTCGCCCCGGTCTTTACCCAGATTGTAAATCGACGAAAAAGTCATGAAAATGGATAATCCGCTGAAGATCATCAACAGGATCACTATAAGGATAACGCGACGGTCGGGGGTAAGCCGACCCAGGAGGCTGCGCAGGCTCTCTTCCCAATACTCGTTTACTTTGTTGATTAGCTTTCTTATCATCATGCACCTACCTTTCCACTACGCTGATGTCGCGGTTCTCCAGTATCCCGAAATGCTCCATGGTGAACCCTTGGGGGTTGTTGTCGGAGCGTACCGAGTTGATCAGGTCACAGCGCGTGACCAGGCTGCGCTGCGTAATGTTACTTTCGCGGATGATCATCTGTATAGCATAGGTTACCACCTGGTATGGATAGTTGTTGAAGTTGCACGTTACACTGTCCACCCGGATAGTCTGGTTGATGTTTCCCGAGATAATCCGGTCGTAATACCCCTTTTCCTGCATATCCTTATAATAGCGGAATGCGCTTTTATCCACCAGGAACAGGGCGCGGTTGATGTTGCTTTCAATCGCATTTTTGTCCGGTGAAAGGGTGAAAAACAGTTCATGGAAGCGGCGTACATGCTCTTTGGCTTCGACGGGGCGGTTTTGCGACAAGTCCTGCGAGAGGGCCAGCATCAACGATTTACCGCCGTCCAGCACGTATATTTTCTGACGTTGCTTTTCAGCAAAACTGTACGAACTCCATATGGAATAACCCGTTATACCCGCGCACAGGCAGACGAAAACAATGCCGAAAAAGCGAATCTGTTTGAAGGAAGTCTCAATAGTTTTTAATGATTTAAATTCCATTTTTGTGATGTGTTAAGTTTATTTTCCCAATAACCTGCCGGATACGTTACCTACGGCAGCCCCAGCCATTCCACCGGCATAAGCTCCACCTTTGGATGCAGCCGTGTTTACATTACGATTATAGCTACTCATACCTCCTGCCTGGATAATCCAGTTGGCCACCGTGGGTATGGTGAAATAACCGACGATGCCAATGATCATGAATATTACATACACACTGTTACTACCGTCCGGGACAAAATTCGGATCACTCAGTTGTTCGATGTCCTTTTGCAGCATCAGTACCTGTATCCGCGCCAGTATGGAGCTGAACAAGTCTGAAACAGGCAACCACAGGTACACCGATATGTAGCGCGTTATCCATTGGGTAAGTGTAGCTTGAAACCCGTCATACACGCTGATGGCGAACGCTATCGGCCCCAGAATGGATAGTACGACAAGAAAGAAGGTGCGTAAAGTGTCAATGATAAGAGCAGCGGCCTGAAATAAGAGTTCCAGCAATTCCCGGAACCAGTTTTGAACAGTCTGCTTAAAGTTGTAAAAACCCCGTTCAATGTACATTCCCGCAATCTGGGGAGCATCCAAAATGCCGAGTTCTTTCAGTCGCTGATCAAAAGCCTGATTGTCAACCAACCAGGCCGCTTCTGGATTTCGCCGCAAGGCCTCATATTCCAGCTTGTCCTTTTGCTCCCGGTATTTGTTCATATCGAAAGTCTGCGACTCAAGGATACTGTGTGTACCAGTAACAACAGGCGACATCACGGCATTAATTGTACCCAGCACGAACGTTGGGAAAAACATGATACACAATCCAATGGCAAAAGGCCGCAGCAAAGGATACACATCAATGGGTTCGGCACGAGAGAGGGCCTGCCATACACGGACAGCCACATAAAAGAGCGCCCCCAGTCCGGCGATTCCCTTTGCCACGCCAATCATATTGCTGCAAAGGGGCATCATTCCCGTATACAGGTTACGGAGAATCTGATGCAGGTTGTCAAAATCTATTGCCAGCAGTGTCATCTTACCAATACCTTTCTGATGGAGAGCCGTACAAAGCCATGATTCGGTCGGTATCGTTTTTCTTTTTGGCCCGTAAATAGGATACCGAGATGTTTTTATTGGTATAGTACTGTACCAGGTTTTTATACTCGCGCACCTCATTGTATATCCGGTTAACAACCGACATACGTTCGGCATCGCTCATCGAAAGCCCGTTTGCTGAAGTAACGGTTTTCAGTTCGGTCAGCACCGCGCTGCTTTGTTCCAGCAGTTTGGCATAGCCCAAAGCAATGGCGCTTAATTCTTCGACCGAAAAATTTTCATCAGCTATCATCTTTTGGAAACTGTTGACATAAATGTCCGAAATATCGCCTACCAGCAAAATCGTTTGCTGTACTTTCCGGGCATCTTTCACCAAGTCGTGAACTGATTTCAGGGCATCATAGTATTGTTTCCCCTGAGTATAAACCTTCTGAACTTCCTGAAAGTTTTTCAGCATATTAGCCGCCGTCGTGGATGTTTCTATAATCTGTTTGGCGGTATTTATAATACCTTGAGCCATGTTCATTGGGTCTGTTACGACCCATTGTGCTTTGCTTGGAAGGCTGCATATAGAAAGCATTGCAGCCAAAAGAAAGATTTTTGTTTTCATATTCCTGATTCTTATTATTTTAAAATGATTACTGTTTGCAGTGTTTGAAAACCTTCCCAAAGGGAAGGTTAGAATGGGCTTTTATCTTTTATTCTCCGCCAGTTGTTTGATGGCCAGTTCGATGTTGCCGTCCAGCTTTTCGGACAGTTTCAACACTTCCTGTTTTTCGGTTTCTTCCGTAGTGTATGTCAGGTATTCCTCTGCACTCACTTCAGTGGCATACACGGCACTTTGTACCCCGCCCAGTCCGATCCAAACCTCCTTATATTTACGCCCCGGATGGTTGTTCATGTTGATCGAGAGGATTTGAGCTTTTTCCTTATCGGTCAATCCCAGCAAAGCTTGTATTGAATCGAACTTGTTCATGTATTTGCGTTGATCGAGCAGTATTTTACAATCACTGTTGTTGATGATGCTTTCCTTGACTACAGGACTTGAAATAATGTCATCGATCTCTTGCGTAACCACTATGGCTTCACCAAAATATTTACGCACTGTTTTATACATATATTTCAGATATTCAGCCATATTAGCCGAGGCAATGGCCTTCCAGGCTTCTTCAATTATCAATTGTTTACGAACCCCTTTTAACCGACGCATCTTGTTGATAAAAGCCTCCATGATGATGATGGTTACTACCGGAAAAAGCTCCTTATTTTCCTTGATGGCATCAATTTCAAAGACGATGAACCGCTTGGAAAGAAGGTCTAAATTCTTGTTGGAATTCAGCAGGAAATCAAAACGCCCTCCACGATAATATTGCTTAAGGGTAGTAAGCAAATTGTCGATATTGAAATCCTCTTTGCTTACCTTAATTTCCCTTTGTTCCATCTTTTGGCGGTAAACATCCCGCATAAACTCATAAAAAGTATTGAAACAAGGCGTTATACTTTTGTCTGCCTGTATCTGTCCGATATAGTCATTTACAGCACTACCCAGTTCGCCGCTTTCCGTTTTTGAGGTTTTATCATCTTCACTTTTCCAAAGGGTCAGAAGCAGTGTTTTGATACTGTCCTTTTTTTCGACATCAAACTGGTAGTCATCTGTGTAAAAAGGGTTGAACGAGATAGGGTTATCCTCGGTATAGGTAAAATAAACACCATCTTCTCCTTTGGTTTTCCGGTTAATCAGGGTACAAAGTCCCTGATAGGAATTTCCGGTGTCAACCAGCAATACATGTGCACCCTGCTCGTAATATTGCCTGACCAGGTGGTTCATAAAGAAGGATTTTCCACTACCGCTTGGTCCAAGTACAAACTTGTTGCGGTTGGTAATTATCCCTTTTTTCATCGGCAGGTCGGAAATATCCAGATGAATGGGTTTACCCGAAATACGGTCAACCATTTTAATACCGAACGGACTGGGCGAACTGCGGTAGTTGGTTTCTTCAGTAAAGAAACACAGTGCCGGTTCGATGAAGGTGTAAAAACTTTCTTCCGAAGGGAAATCTGCGGCATTACCGGGAATACCTGCCCAGAATAGGGTGGGGGCATCTACCGTATTGTGGCGGGGTTTACATTCCATCAGGGCAAGCTGCGACCCGACATCATTGCGGATATGTTTCAGTTCTTCGGTATCGTCACTCCAAGCCATGACATTGAAATGGGCACGGACAGAGGTTAGCCCGAATGAGTGTGCTTCATTCAGGTACTTGTCCACCCACTCCTTGTTAATCTGGTTCCCCCGGCTGTAACGAGAAAGCGACTGCATGTTACGGGCAGATTTTTCGAATTTCCGCAGGTTATCGGCGCTGTCATCCAGAAAAATAAACTGGTTATAAACATGGTCACACGAAAGCAACAGTCCCACGGGCGAAGCAAACGAGAGTAAACAATCGCTGCGGTCCGTCGATAGTTTTTCGAAACGGCGGTCAGTAGCCACCCGTCCGGGCAGATCTTCCACGTCGGAAACCGTATGCAGGCATACATGTTTATCCCCGATGCGAAGCCCTTCAGCGCCCAGCTCCATATCCTGTAAGCAGGTGGTATCTGAAGGTGATAGCGAAAAGTACTGTTCGATCAGCCCTGCACTGTTTTCCGTTCCGGTAATTTCGTCAGATGTTAAACGGGTCAGGGTAATAAATCCGCTGTCGTTCACAATCCGCTCGAACTGCCCTACAGCTTCCAGAAATTTTACCGATGCTTCCCTGTTCACTTCTTTGGGCAAAATAAAGCCACGGCACAAGGATGAGAAATTCGATTGCATCCGCATCCGCTGCTTCGTGGTCTTAGTCAGGAACAGGAAACAGGTATGGTTCAGGAACGGGCGTTCGTTAAAGTGACGTTCAAACGATCTGGACAGGAAGCTCATATCTTCCCGGTCTGTTTCGGGTTTATACCTCTCTTTTACGAACCAGTCCGCTTTGTGGACAATACTGTAATCAGGCAAAACCTTAATGGCTTTTGTCCATGACGAGTGAATGGCTTCGTACTCAACACTTGTGACAGTAAAGAGTTCCGGCAAGTCAACTTTAAAGGCGATGGTAATGTCGGCATCTTTAGAGATAATACAGTCGTGTTCGACGGCCAGCAGCGGAAACTTGCTTTCAATGGTGGCAGCTTTTAACATATTTCTCATGGCGTTACCCCTTTCTTTTTCAAGAATAACAGGCGAAGTGGGACCTTCCGGTTGATCAGGTAGCGTGGGTGTTGCCGCCTGGCCAGAAGCTTCATCAAGCCATGCTCACCATACTTTGCATTAAGTGAAAAGGTCAGCCATACCAGCAACGAAGCGGCTATTACTCCGAAACCTATACAAATCCATTGGTTGGCACCGGAGATGAACATCACTACGAAAATGATAAACACAGAGAGCAGCCCACCCGCGAAGATGAACAGGTATTGACTTTTGAGCCCCTGAAACTCCACGCTTTTTCCTATTCCTTTGTTGATCATGTATTCCATAATTCTGATTAGATGTTTTGTATGGCAGATTAAAGGAAGAAAGAACGCAGGATGGTAGCCGCCACAATCAGGAAGATACATGCGCCAAACCACGAGGCCGCTGTTTTCGACGTGTCGGGGTCGCCGCTCGAAAATTTTTGATAAACTTTTACGCCGCCAATAAGCCCAACGACGGCGCCAATGGCATAAATCAGTTTAGTGGCCGGATCGAAGTACGAGGTTACCATCTGTGTGGCTTCGGTGATACCGGCTGTTCCGTTGCCCTGGGCCAATGCGGATGATGCGGCGGCCATCAGTACGGCCGCTGAAAAAAGAAATCTTTTCTTGTTCATGAAAATTATTTTAAAATGGCGGAAAGGGAGGATTGTCTTTTGCGCAGGATGAATAATTGGATGATTTGAATTTTTAGTGGTGCGCTTATCCGTTTTACCCGTAGTCGTGTTGTTTCATTGCCTTGAATTTTTTATGGTTACACAAAATTTTTAATATCAAAATTACCGGGCACTTCGCCACCAGTGGTGTCATGTCCTGCGATAATACTTTCATCCAACCGGCGATGGTAAGCCGCCAGGTGCAGGTTTATCACCTCGCTGACAATATCCTTCCGTCCCGGAGCGCTCTGCACCAATTGCTCGAACATATCCGTTTGCCGGATTTCCAGCAGCATTCCACCTGCTTGTTCCTTTTCGGGAATGGTGGCGGTTTGGTGATGCACTACGGTCCGCACGGCAGCTCCCATTTCCTCGAAAGTGGAACCTTCGGCCAGGGTAATGTTCCCGGGGATCCACGATTCCTCGTCCTCTTCATCTGCCGGATCATCGCCGTCGTTATTGCTGTCATATTCCAGAGGCACACTGATGCCCATCGGAATGTTATCTTCTGTAGTGTGCGAGAAGGTTTCATCCAATTCTTTGTCAGGAACCCTTACCGGCGGTTTCACTTCCGAAGGCGCAGCAAAACTATCTTCCTTTTGTATCCCGTTTTTTTGATTTTCAGGCTTGGTAGCTTCTGGCAGTGAGTGGCGCAGGTCAAAAGTGCTTTTCCCCATAATATCGTTGTCATCCGTATTTTCGCAGAGGGGTTCTGGCGATACCTGGCGCTGTTTGCCCGGTCTGCGGGAAAAGCGCTCCCACAATAGGAAAAGTGCGACCCACAGGACATAAATCACGAAGGCGGTAATAAATATGCTTTTCATATCCCTGGACATTAAAATATTCCTTCGTTTTTCTTGTTATACAGCGTGGTAATTTCTTCCTGAAACAGTGCAAAATGATGTTCCATAACGTTGTCCAGATAACTGAACAGAGAGAGTTCATTACCGCCGATAACCCGCACGATTTTCAGGATGCGGTCATGGTACTGCTTTCGGATGTAAACTGTTTTTCCTTCCCGTGCTGTGATACCGCCTGCCTCGCGGATAAACAGGCTTTCGTAGTCCTGTGACTTTCCCCGGCGGCGACGGTTTTCTTCTTTCAGGGATTCCGGGTTTATCATTGCAGGAGTTTCCGGTTCTTGTGTCTGTTGTGAATCTTTGACTTCTTTGTCTTTTTCACCGCCAACGTCTTTGGCATCTTTCACCATTTGCAGGTGATCCGTTGTGCGAAACGAATGGATGATGCTTTCCGCGTCAATACTATCCAGGTTTACTTCATTCTTTTTCTTTGCCATAGCCCCGTTATTTGATCCGTTCGAGAATCTCAGAGGAAAGCGCATCGAGGTTACTGCCTTTAATCAGCAATTTATCGGCAGGGAAAAGGGTGGAACGGAACACTGCTTTGTGCGCGGCAGATTGTTCGCGTCTAAACCGTTTACTGTCAGGCATGAAAGTCTTCAGAACCTGTAGCTGCAGGTCATCGATTATCTGTTCATACACCTGGTAGAGTTCTGTCTTTTCACGACCATCCACCATGTTCCATAGCAGGTACAGTCCTTTGATTTTTGCCTTTCCGGTAGTGATCAGTTGTTGGGTCAGCACTACGGCAAAGCGCAGGGTACTTTCCAGTACCACCCGGTCGGCAGTGACGGGTGAAAAGATATAGTCCATCTGCGAAAGGGTTCGGATAACATCGGCATTGTTCACCGTTCCGGGCAAGTCAAAGAAAATAAAATCGAACTCACCGGTTTCCGCCAGTTGCGAAGCCACCTGAACGGCATCTTCCGGTGTACTGCTTACTACCGGGTAAACTTTACGTCCCAGTGTGGTAAACTGCCGGTAAGCCATGAGCTTGTAATGTTCATCTTCCATGACTGTTTTCAGGTCTCGATCCCGCATTTCCACGATGCTGTATTGGGGGTAATCGCAATCGACCACGGCCACATTGAACCCTTTCACATAGTGCAGGTAGCTTGCCACCAACACGGTCAGCGTTGTTTTTCCGACACCTCCCTTTTGCGTGGAGAATGCCACGTACATACTTTCTTTTTTCATTGCTTGATTTTTTTAATGGTTATACATCCGTATTTGCGTATTTATTTATGTACCTGCATACACTCTTATTTACCTGAATACCTGCGTACCTTTTTGTGTACAGTTGTCCGCAGGGATGTATGTTGGTACGGAGATACATGAGTACGTTGGTATGTTGTTACATCCCTACCTTTGTCCGTTTTTACCTGTTTCCGCACATTGGTTTATTCGTATTGTTGTACCTGCATACCTGAGCAGGTATTTCCGTTTGTCCGTCCCTGTATCTGTTCGTAAATAAGACCGTATTGTCGTACCTGCAAACATCCCTACGTGTGTACCGACATTGCAAATAAACAGCTTTGTGGCAGCCCGTTTTTACTATTCAAGGGCTTGACGATAAGTGACACCGATTTGATCATTTGTGGCATAATGCGCTACTGTGTTAGTGTTTGGCTGGCCCGTTACCTTTATGCCGGGAAGCATACGGTGCATTGAAAATGCCATTATCCGTTCAGGCATCTTTTATTATCTGCCAGTAAAAGGCAGATTTTATTTGCTTCGGCAAATAGCAAGCTGTGTTTCGGGTTACCCGAAACCATTCCGGTAACCCGGAACGGCTTGCCCCACAATGGGGGTAAAGCAACCTCCGAAGTCGGTTGTTTTTTGAAGGATTAAAGGCAGGTTTCAATCCTGCACCGGATGCTTTGCCGTAAATATGAATGATATGAAAGAGGAAAAGAAAATATCCCGAAAACGGGGAAAAGGAGGACGCCCGCAGGAGGACGACCCTGCTACACATTGCGTAATGGTGCGTTTTACCAATGTGGAGAATGCACAGTTCCTGGCCTTATTCGAACAATCCGGGATGCACGCCAAGGCGCTTTTTATCAAGGCACGGGTGTTCGATCAAACATTCCGGGTGGTGAGAACAGACCGCGCTGCTCTGGAATATGCGACCAAACTGACATCATTTTACGCACAATACCGTGCGCTGGGTGTCAATTATAACCAGGTTGTAAAGGAGCTTCATTCGCATTTTTCGGAGAAAAAAACGCTGGCATTGCTGTATAAACTGGAAAGTATTACAAAGGAATTGGTGGTACTTAGCGAACAAATTGTAAAGCATTCTCAGGATTTTAAAGAAAAGTTTATGATGTAATAAATCGAGCAACAATCACCAACTATCAATCACCAATTGAAAAATGATAGCCAAAATAAACACCGGGCAAAGCCTTTATGGGGCACTGGCTTACAACCAGGAAAAGGTGGACGAAGGATTGGGAAAAGTCCTTGCTTCGAATCTTGTTTGTGAGCCGAAAGATGGACAGTTCAGCGTATCGGATTGTGCCATGGATTTTGCACGCTGGTTGCCATCGTCGGAACACCTGCCCACTAAAAAGCCGGTGATACATATTTCACTTAACCCGCACCCGGGTGATAAACTTACAGACAACCAACTGGCGGACATCGGGCGTGAGTACATGGAGCGGTTGGGTTACGGCGGTCAACCATACCTCATTTTCAAGCATGAAGACATCGGACGCGATCATATCCACATCGTTTCCTTGCGGGTGGATTGTGAAGGCAAATTAATAAAAGACAGTTTTGAGCATAAGCGTAGCAAGGAGATTGCTGAACTGTTGGAACAGAAATACGGGTTGATTCCTGCACAGGGGCAAAAACAGTCGGAACAGTGGCAACTCACACCGGTAGATCCTGCGCAAGGCAACCTGAAAAAACAGATTTCGGCTGTAATAAAACCGTTGGCATCCATGTATAAGTTCCAATCGCTGGGAGAATACCGCGCTTTGCTTTCTCTTTATAATATCGGATTGGAAGAAGTCAAAGGAGAAGTAAGGGGAAAACCGTACCGTGGACTGGTGTATTCAGCACTGGACAAGGATAGGAATAAAGTCGGCACACCGCTTAAATCCTCACTGTTTGGTAAATCGGTTGGTTACGACGGGTTGGAAAACCATATGGGAAAATCCGGCAAAGAGATAAAACAGCAAGGCCTCAGGGAACGCACGCGGATGACCGTGTCTGGCATCGTGAATGCTTCCTGCAGTGAAAGCGAGTTACGGACGAAGTTACAGGCAGTGAGCATTGGCCTGGTAGTACGCCGTAACAACCAGGGGCGTATCTATGGGATTACCTTTATCGACCACAATGACCGCTGTGTATTTAATGGTTCCCATCTCGGGAAAGAATTTTCAGCCAATGTGTTTAATGATCGTTTTGGTGGACAGCAACATGATCTTGCGGATTTGCAGAAAACGATACAACCTGATGATACCACTCCAACTGAAAAAGCAACCGCCTCCGGCATCGGTGATGCAGTGAGTGGCCTGCTTGCTTTCCTGTCCCCTGAACTTGCGGGTATTTCTGATGATAACAATCGTTCAATGAAGAAGAAGCGGAAGAAGAAACGGCGGTATGGGAGACAGGATGGGAGTTCCTAATTAATTAAAGGCTCACCAGTCATTTCTGTGGGTTTTTAGCTGACTACTAGCGGTGCCGTCTACGATTATAATACAGGGATTCTTTTCCATGCGATTAATCCAATACCACTTAATATAAACGGGATGCTCAATAGTTGTCCCATATTTAAAATCATTCCATTCTCAAAATCAACATGATTAATTTTAAGGGAGGTTCTTCTATGTTGTAATCCAAATTATGTGAGCATTATTTTTGAACTATTTTTAAAAGAACTTCATTCAATACGCATTACCTTTGTTTTGTAAAGAGCAAGAGGACACAGGCTCTGCTGGGGAGCAACCTGACAGCAATACTCTTTACGGATACACTGCAAAGGGGGAAGACTTTCGGGTCTTCCTTTTCTCTTGCAGGCATCCTTCAATGGCTAAGAAACCCTATGTTTGAGTTTAAGCCAACACCGATAAAAATCTCATAAAAACAACCTTCTATCAGTAGACAAATTAATGCTACATTTCCCTTTTCAGTTTTCACAAGTAAAGTGTCGCCGACTTAAAAAGCAGACTAAAGCTGCAAGTAATGGATAGCGGTCACTTTGAATATATTAATTGTTTTTAAGGATTCATTTAACAACTCCTGACACATATTCAACTTTATTTTTAAGCACAAAATACATTCGGTTCAATACTTTTCTGGCAATTCTGATAATCGCTTTGTTTGGCTCCATTCTCTTGATATAACTATGATAGCTCATCATAAGGGCAGGATCAAATCTTACGGCCATCCAGGAACTTTCAATTAGCATTTTTCCGAGGGCATTTTGCCCCCGAAAAGTCATTTCTCCGTTATTATCCTTCTGCACTGAAGAATGCCGGTTAGGAATCAAACCTACGAATCCTGCAAAATAATCCGTATTTTCAAACCTTATTTCTGCAGCAAATTCATTTCAAGGCAGTTTACATTATCCCTTATTAGGAATTGTGAAATAAAAAGTTGAACCTCTTCCTTCTTCGCTTTCTACCCAAATTCTCCCGCCTTGCTTTTCTACGAATTCTTTGCAAAGCAGCAATCCTAGTCCTGAACTGGGTTCGTCTTCGGTACCTTTTCTGTTTGTTTGAACATCGAGTCGGAACAAATTATTGATCATTTCGCAGCTCATGCCTATTCCGGTGTCTTTAACGGATATTTCAACGCTTTCGTTATCAATGGCTTTAGCCGAGACACTTATTTTTCCTCCTTTTGATGTAAATTTCACAGCGTTCGAAACGAGGTTCCTGATTATTGTTTGAAGTATGTTAGTATCAGCAAAAACCTTCAGTTTATCCGGAACATCGTAAGCTATTTTAATTCCCTTGGTTTTGGCGGATTCCTGCGCCACTTCAATACTTTCATCCACGATTGGAAGTAAATCTACTAACTTTTGTTCGAAAGGAATTAATCCTTGTTTCACTCTTGCCCATTCGAGCAGGTTTTCGAGCAAACGGAAAAGGTTGGTAGCAGAGCTTTTCATGATCTCTGCAATCTCTTGTATCTCAACCATTGTCAAACTCGGAAGTTCTTTGGCCATTATTTGTGTTAGCCCCAGAAAACCGTTGAATGGACTGCGAAGGTCGTGGGCGATGATCGAGAAGAATTTGTCTTTTTCGGCATTTATTTTTTGAAGTTCTTCGTTTTTAAGTTTTATTTCTGCTTCCACCCGCTTTCGGGCTGTAATGTCCTGAATTAAAACATGCCGTGCATCCCGACCATTATGAGTGATCGAATGTGCCGAGATTTCGACAAAAATTAAATCTCCGTTTTTCTTTATGTGCCTCCATTCTCGAACCGAATTATTGGAGTTCCTGGCTCGTTCAATATCTTTCTGAAGTGCGGATAAATCTTCGGCAGGCCGGATATCTTTCAACGTCATCGACAAAAATTCTTCTCTTGAATAACCGTAATGATTGACAGCTGCCTGATTTACTTCGAGAAAGGCCAGGATTTCGAGGTCGTAAATCCACATCGGCTGCGGATTATTGGAAAACATATAACGATATTTTTCTTCGCTTTCGCGTATCGCTTTCTCTGCCTGTTTACGGTAGGTAATATCATTGATGCTGGATAGAATAAAGGGCTCGTTGTTAAGATGAATGATTTGGGCAGAGAACAACCCTGTACCTGTTTCTCCACTCTTCCCTTTAAACTGGAACTCCTTTGCTGCCACATCCCTACCTTCAAGAAGTGTTGAAACAACCCTGTTCCGGTCTTCTATATCTGCCCACAGTTTCAGACCAATTGAAGAATCGACCAACGCCTCTTCGCGGGTGAAACCTGATAAGGTTGTAAAGGCATCGTTAATTTCGACGAATTTCCCATCTTTAGCGTTCGTGATTGCGATTGCATAAGGAGAAGTATGGAAAGCTTTGGAATACTTCTCTTCACTATCCTGCAATGCTAATTCCATCTGTTTACGTTTGGTGATATCGTGCCCGATACAGAGGACTCCGATAAAAGTTCCTATTGAATCGTACATTGGAGTTTTAATGACATCAAATAGGGCAGAATGGTCATCGTCTGCGAAAGTGAGCCATTCTTCATTCCCTGTAGGCTTTCCTGCAGCAATCGCATTTCGATCATTTTTTCGGAAGAATTCGGCATTTTCACTACTAAACAAGTCGTAGTCGGTTTTTCCAACAATTTCAGCTTCCCTTGTACCAACAAGTCGCTCAAACATTTTATTACAAGAAAGATAAACTCCATTCACATCTTTTATCCAAATCAAGTTCGGTAAAGTTTGCAACAGCGTTTGCAAGTGGGCTTCACTTTTGCGCAGAGCCGCCTCTTCCTTTATTCGCTCAGTGATATCGAGAAAAGACCAGACTCTTCCTTTCGGTTCACCATCAAGATACTTAGGTCTCGAAATGCGTTTGAAAACACGCCCATCTTTCAGGTAGATAGAATCGATGCTTTCGGCTTTTGTGTTTTTGTACAATTCATTGACTTTTTTGATAACCCCATCAGGATCGGTCAGTTGCGCAAGTACACTATCCATTATAACTTTGTCATTTCCTGAAGCTATAATATCATCCGGTATTTGCCACATTTCAGCAAATTTAGCATTGGATTTGAGTACTGTTCCTTCGGGGCTGACTACAAGAATGCCGTTATGAATTGATTCAAGTATTGCTTCTGTTGAAGAGAGGTTGTTCTTCAGTGCCTCCTCGGCCTGCTTGCGCTCGGCAATATGATCCGTTATTGGGCGATAAACGAAATAGTAGAGAATGGGTATGGTCGAAATCAAGAGCAGAGTTGAATCGAATAAAACAGTTTCAAATTGCGAAAGGTGCGGTAACGAGAAGGAAAGCAAATCAATGAATATTTCTCCGACAACGGTACTACAGATCACTATCAGAAGGAGATACACGGGCGAACCACCACATATCGATTGCTTGATCTTTTTTAAAGTCTTTGCCTTTCGATTCTGTGTGTAGTCGTCACGGTCAGGAAGTAATTCTGCATCTGTTGAGTTGATATTTCGCTTTCCCATTTTATTCTCTCTTAAAATATTTTTTCAATAACTCTATTAATAGATCTTTCTTAATTGGTTTTGAGATATAATCATTACATCCGGCTGCCAAGGCCATTTCGTGGTCGCCTGTTAGGGCATAAGATGTTTGAATAATTATGATCGCTTTTTTGTTAAATTGACGTATTTGTCTCGTGGCTTCATATCCGTCCATTCCGGGTAATTTAATATCCATAAGTACCAGATCAATGTCGGGATTAATACGGCATGCTTCTACTGCTTCTTTTCCGGAACTTACTATAATGATTTCACTGGCGAGTTTTTGTATCCCAAATTAAATAAGTTTGCCTGAAGACTCATCGTCTTCAGCAATTAAAATTTTCAGTTTGACCGCAGGGATTTCTTTAATTCGGACTGAAATTTCATTCTTGACGCTTTCTTTTTCCTTGGGTTTGGTACCAAAAGGAATTGAAAAATAAAACGTACTTCCTTTTCCAACTTCGCTTTCCACCCAGATTTTGCCATCGTGTTTTTCGACAAACTCTTTGCAGAGCAGCAATCCTAAACCTGTGCTGGGTTCTCCATCTGTGCCTTTCCGTCCGGTTTGAACGTCGATCCGGAACAAATTTTCGAGCATTTCCTGGCTCATTCCAATACCGGTATCCTGAATAGCTATTTCAACATTTTTGTCGTCGGTTATTTTAGCTAAAACACTTATTTTTCCACCTTTGGGCGTAAATTTCATGGCATTCGATACCAGGTTGCGAATCACGGTTTGAAGGATATGACTATCGGAAAAAACTGCTATATTTTCAGGAATGTCACAACCGATTTCGATCTCTTTACTTTTGGCCGTTTCGAGTGCAGGGGCGATAACTTCATCGACCAACGAGCGCAATTGGATTTCAACCGGATTGAACGGTATTGACCCTTTTTGTAACTGTGACCATTCCAACAGGTTGTTGAGCAATCGGTAAAGGTTTGCGGCTGAGTTTTTCATGCTTGATGCAAGATCCTGAACCTGAACCATGGAGAGGCTTGGCAATTCTTCGGCCATGATTTGGGTCAGCCCCAGAAAACCACTAAAAGGACCACGGAGATCGTGCGCGATGATAGAGAAAAACTTGTCTTTGCATGCATTTGCTAGTTCAAGTTCATCTCTTTGTACCATAATTTCCTCTTTTTGATGCGTAATTTTAAGGGTACGCTCCTCAATAATTTTTTCCAACTTATTGTTGGTTGCTATTAATCGTCGGGAATACAATTTTACTAAATACCAAATGAAAGCAACTAAAATGACTAAATAAACCAGGTAAGCCCAAATTGTACGCTCCCAGGGCGGAAGTATCCAGATATTATATGATTCAATTTCGCTGGTTACACCGTAAACATTTCGGGCTTTTACGCGGAATGTATATTTCCCTTCGCGAATTTTTGAATACTCTTTTTTTGTTTCCCTGCTCCACTTACTCCATTCTTTATCATAGCCAACAAGTTGGTAACTGTATAATGTTTTTTCTTCCTGATCAAAAAATGGGGCTGCAAACTCGAAGGTGAGATTGTTTAATTCATACTTTAAATCTGCCAGTTTTTTGAAATCCTGCAAATTCGATTTGTTTCCCCCATAGAGTAAACTATCTGAACCACTGGTAATTTTACGAATTAAACAACTAAATTTTTGGGCGTAGTTCTTCTTGTCTTTGCTACGATCATACCGGTATAAACCTTCGCTTCCGCCTATCCAGGCAATACCCGAAGGTTCTATGTAAAAAGTCTCTACCGACATTTCAGGAATCCGGCGAAAGGGAGCATACACCCATACATAACCGCCTTTGCCGTTTGGTTGTAAATAGCCTATATCTGCTTTTCTATTTTCCGACGAACAAATCCATATTTTACCATCGGGCATTTCACTGAATGAAGCTATATCGCGGCTACCATTGCAAAATTGCTCACCCAAATCGCGAAAAGGTTCAAAGCGGTCGGTTTTGGAATTGTAAGCATACAGTCCTTTTACGGTCCCTAAAATGATCGAATGCTTAAATGTAAAAGGAATGGAAAACCCTGCATTGATGTTGTAATACTTTACTTTTGAAGCATTTGTACTATTTTGGTTATCCGGAGTAACTTTGATTACACCATTTTGGGAAGTACCAAGCCAAAGGTCACCATTTTCGGCTTCTATTATTCCATCTATTTGGTCATTAATGCCTTTCCAGCTGCCTTCTGATGTTAATTTTCCATTCTGGTATTTGAGCGAAATGAGCCTTCCTCTGTCTGTAGCGAATATCCGGTCATGATTTTTAATGGATTGAACCAATTCAGTAATATGTGTGCCGGAGTAAACTTTAACCGCTTTATCCCTTTTTATTTTCTGCTTAGTCGTTTTCTTACCAGTACGACATGTTTTGGCATAGTGCACGATTAGTTTTGCACTATAAAATTTTTGGCTATGAACATATTGGAATTTGTTGAGAAATTTAAGGACGAGCTTACCTGTA
>Ga0209125_1000666_pt1 | contig 41174 bp, 49 predicted proteins | sample BarGraIncub1131A_FD_184503 | JGI IMG/M metagenome (GOLD analysis project Ga0209125, IMG submission 184503) | Arctic peat soil microbial communities from Barrow, Alaska - Barrow Graham LP Incubations 11-31A (SPAdes) (version 2) | ecosystem: Environmental > Terrestrial > Soil > Wetlands > Peat... | reverse complement strand
TTGCGGAAGGGTGAAAACCTGCAAGAGAGAATCGACGAACAACTCGAAGGAATCCAGAAAAATCCAAAGCTCGTGCGTTCATTTTTCGGCACCCCTTCTGTCGCCTATATTGGCGACTGCTGAGTAAGTATGACCCCGTGGCGCTTGTACTCATAGGCGAAATCCAGGATGACTCTGCTCTTCTTCATTTTTGCCGCGTTGCTCTCTTTTCTCCTGACGGCGGAATTGCGCCGCTACGCCTTGGCGCGCAGCCTGCTGGACGTGCCTAACACGCGTAGCTCGCACACGGTACCGACACCGCGCGGTGGCGGCGTGGCGATCGTCCTGACCTTTCTCCTCGGTTTGCCGCTGCTGCTGCGGGTCGACGCGCTGGCTTGGCGGGAGGTGCTCGGACTGGGCGGGGCCGGTGCCCTGGTCGCGCTGATCGGTTTTCTTGATGATCACGGCCACATCGCGGCGCGCTGGCGCTTGCTGGTGCATTTTGCGGCGGCGTCCTGGGCGCTGCTCTGGATGGGCGGTCTGCCCCCCTTGCGGGCGTTCGGGGTGATGGTGGATGCGGGTTGGCTGGTGCAGGGGTTGGCAGCGCTATATCTGGTGTGGTTGCTGAACCTCTACAACTTCATGGATGGCATTGATGGCGTCGCCGGGGTTGAGGCCATGACCACCTGCGCTGGCGCGGTGTTGCTCTGCATGCTGGGCGCGCCGACCGTGGCAACTTGGGGGGCGCCGATGTTGCTGTTCGCCGCGGTGACTGGCTTCCTGTGTTGGAATTTTCCGCCGGCGCGAATTTTTATGGGCGACGCCGGGAGCGGTTTCCTGGGGTTGATGCTCGGCTTGCTGTCGATTCAGGCCGCTTGGGTCAATCCGGCATTCTTCTGGGCGTGGCTGATACTGCTTGGGGTGTTCATTGTTGACGCCACATTGACCTTGCTGCGCCGGCTCGCGCGTCGGCAAAAACTCTATGAGGCGCATCGCAGCCACGCCTACCAATACGCGTCGCGCCAATATGGCGCGCACCGGCCGGTCACGCTGGCCGTGGGCGCGATCAATTTGTTCTGGCTGCTGCCGTTAGGGATGTTGGTGGGTCTGGGTTACGTCGACGGCGTGGTCGGCTTGCTTGTGGCGTATGTGCCGCTCGTCTGGCTGGCTTGGCGGTTCAAGGCGGGGGCCGCGGAGGCGCAAGAGGGGTGAGACGGCTCGCTTGCCAATCCCGCCGCGGATCGTCAATTGGATAGGCGTAAAATGCCGGGACTTTCCCCGTTTTGCTAGGCAAAGCCCTTGTTTTTGACTAATTTCTCCCTGATCTCCCGTCGGATGATCGCGTTTGCACACGACATGGTGGCCTTGGTGTTGTGTTGGTACGCCGCCTACTGGCTACGTTTCAATCTCTCTTTGCCGGATGACTTTTCGCGTGGGGCCTTGCATGCCTTGCCGCTGCTGCTCGCCGTCCACGCTCCCGCCTATTGGTTGGTGGGGCTTTATCGCGGCATCTGGCGCTACGCAACCATCATGGATTTGCGCCGGATCATTATTGCCGTCGCCTTGGCAGCCGTCGGGATTGCCGCCGCCGTCTTTATGCTGCATTTGTCCTTCGTGCCCCGTTCGGTGCTGGTGTTGCATCCCATCCTCCTGGTGCTGACGATGGGCGGCAGTCGGTTTGCCTATCGTGCTTGGAAGGATCGGGCGCTTTATGGTCGCCTGGCCTTGATTGGCGAGCCGGTGCTTGTTTTGGGGGCGGGCAATGCGGCAGAACGTTTGCTGCGTGAACTGGCTTCTTCGCCGGACTGGCAAGTGGTTGGTTTGCTCAGCGATACGCCGAGGCGGGTCGGGCAGGAGTTGCGCGGCACCAAAGTGCTCGGCGCTGTTGCCGAGGTGGCCGAGTGGGCTGCCAAACTGGATGTCCATCGCGCTATTGTGGCCATGCCCGACGCCAGTCTGTCCGATCGCCGTCGCGCCATGGAAGCGGCCGTGCAGGCTGGTTTAGCAGTGTTGACCGTGCCGAGTCTTGACGACATGCTTTCCGGCCATGTCTTAGTTTCACAAATGCGCCAGGTGCAACTGGAAGACCTGCTTGGGCGGGAACCGGTTCAGCTGGACGCCGCCGGCCTGCGTGGTTTGCTGGGCGGCAAGGTGGTCCTGGTGACTGGCGCCGGGGGGTCGATTGGTTCCGAACTGGTGCGGCAGATCGCGCATTTTGGCCCCGAGTTGCTGGTGCTGTTCGAGCTCTCGGAGTTCGCCCTGTATCGGATCGAGCAGGAGTTTGCTGCGCGCTTTCCGGCCGTGCGGATCGCCTGTGCCGTGGGCGACGTCAAGGACGTTGAACGCCTGGAACAGGTTTTTGCGGCCCATCGTCCGACCGTCGTTTTCCATGCCGCCGCCTACAAGCACGTGCCGCTGATGGAGCGTGGCAATGCCTGGGAGGCGGTGCGCAACAATGTTCGCGGTTCGCAATGTGTCGCCGAAGTGTCACAACGTTTTGGCGTTGAGAAATTCGTCCTGATTTCGACGGACAAAGCCGTCAACCCAACCAATGTCATGGGCGCCACGAAGCGCCTCGCGGAATGCGTCCTACGGCAGTTGCAGCAACCCCAGGGAACCCGGTTCATCACGGTTCGCTTTGGCAACGTACTGGGCAGCAACGGATCAGTGATTCCGAAGTTCAGCGAGCAGATTGCACGCGGCGGTCCGGTGACGGTCACCCACCCGGAGATCATCCGCTATTTCATGCTCATCCCGGAGGCGGCGCAGCTCGTCTTGCAGGCAGGCGTAATGGGGCAAGGAGGCGAGATCTTTGTTCTGGAGATGGGCGAGCCGATCCGCATTGCCGATCTGGCACGCGACATGATTCGCCTCTCCGGCTTCTCCGAGGAGCAGATCAAGATATCCTTCACCGGCTTGCGACCAGGGGAAAAGCTCTTCGAGGAATTGCTCGCTGACAACGAACACACGCTGCCGACTCCGCACCCGAAATTGCGCGTGGCACAGGCCGAGGGGGCGTTGGACGAGGTGTGGCAGCAGGCGCTGGAGGCCTGGTTGAAGGGCTCGGCGCCGGCAACACCGAATGAAGTCAAAGCGCAGTTAAAGACATTCGTGCCCGAGTATTCTCCGCAATTGCAGTGATGGTCGCCCCGTGCAACTGGGCTCCTGCGGAGGCGTTGGGGTAAGAGCGCCGATCCTCTGCGCGAAAGATAGACAACGGGAGGTGGTTTTGCCAACTTACGCAATCGGTGACATCCAGGGCTGCTTCGCTTCGCTCGAAGCGTTGCTCGATCGTTGTGATTTCGATCCGACGCATGACCGGCTGTGGCTGGTCGGCGATCTGGTCAACCGCGGGCCGCGCTCGCTGGAGACGCTGCGTTTCGTGCGTCGTCTCGGCGCTGCGGCGGTCACGGTGCTCGGCAATCACGACCTGCATCTGCTGATGATCGCTGAGGGCTTCGGCAAGCGCGCCAAGGGCGACACGCTGGACGAGATCCTCGATGCGCCGGATCGCGACGAGTTACTTGACTGGTTGCGACAGCAGCCCCTTTGCCACGTCGAGAACGGCTTTTGTCTGGTGCATGCGGGCCTGCTGCCGCAGTGGACCGTCGCGCAGGCGCGTGCTCTGGCGGCGGAACTCGAAGGGGCGTTGGCCGGGCCAGACTATCGTGACTTGCTGGCCAACATGTGGGGCAGCGAGCCGGTGGCGTGGCGCGACGATCTGGTCGGTTGGCCGCGTCTGCGGGTGATCGTCAATGCGATGACGCGCATGCGTTTTTGCACACCCGACGGCGAGATGGAATTTCGCAGCAAAGGCCTCGTCGCCAACGCGCCGGCCGGCCACTTGCCGTGGTTTCAGGTGCCAGGCCGGCGCAGTGCGCACGATGTGCTGGTGACCGGCCACTGGTCGGCGCTTGGCCTACGGATCGAGCCTAAGCTACTGGCGCTGGATTCGGGTTGTCTGTGGGGTGGTCATCTGACGGCGGTTCGCCTTGAAGACCGGGCGGTGTTCCAGGTGGATTGCTCGCCAGGGGAAGCCCAAGCTTGAAGGCGATCGCGCCGCGTGCGGCGTGCGCCAGTGCGCGACGCACGCCAACCGTACTGTCGTCGGTGCCAAGATAATCCTGCGGCTTGAGCGCCGGGGTTGGGCGCAGGCGGACGCTCAGTGACCGGCAGGCGAGAATCGCCGCCAGCGACTGCGCCATGGTGGTTTCGCCGGCATACGCAGGGGCCAGGCTGCGGCAGCCGTCGGCGGCATGGTAGGAGAGCGCCACCGGCTGGATCAGGCGTCCCGTTTCCACCGCCGGTTGCAACAGCGCCGCGTGAAAGTTCAATAAGTGGCTGCCGTCGGTCGTCGTACCCTCGGGGAAAATCGCCACGTCTTTTTCCGCGTTGAGCAGCGCGTCGATTTCCGTGTTGACCGCCTTGGCGTGACCGCGGCTGCCGCGGCGCAGGAAGACCGTGTCGGTATGCGTTGCGATCAGGCCGAACAGCGGCCAGTCGCGAACCTCCGACTTGGAGACGAAGGCCGTCGGGCGCGCTGCATTGAGAGCGAAGACGTCGAGCCAGGAAACGTGGTTGGCGACGATCAGACTGCCCGGCACCGCGTCGCTTAAGCCTGCGTCCAGACGGATGGCGAGGATGTCGAGCAACTGGCGGGACCAGCGCTGTTTCAACCAGAGCCGCTGGCGGTCGCGCAGCAGCGGGTAGACGAAAGAGACGGTTGCCGCGCCCCACAGGACGTGCAGCCCCAGTCTCAAACAGCGTGCCGCCTGGATCGGGCGGGGGGTCGGCTGAAGAATCGATTGACGATCTGGCTGATGTTTCAGTCTTCTTTCCCCATAAAGTGTTTCGCGTAGCGGCCGTCGAGGCGCGACATCGGCATCAGGATCGGCAGGTCCGCAGTGTTGAAATCCGGATCCCAGGCCGGATCGCCGCACACGTAGGCGCCCGCTCTCAAGTAGCCCTTGATCAGCGGCGGCAGCTCCGCCGGCAAGTCGTTCTTCAGGGCCGCCAGCGGCAAGGGGCAGCGCGGAAAAACCCGGTATTCGAGCGGGCTCATGTTCGCCTCCAGCCGATTATACAGACTGGCCGCGGCGTGCCCACCGTCGGCCATGCTGATGCTGGCGCAGCCGATCAGGTATTCGTAGCCATTTTCCAACATGTACTTGGCGAGGCCGGCCCAGAGCAGCGTGATTGTCGCGCCGGAACGGTAGTCGGCATCGACGCAGGAGCGACCGATTTCGACCAGGCGCGGGCGTAGGTGCTGCAAGCGCGTCAGGTCGAACTCGTTTTCCGAATAGTAACTGCCGATCTCGCGCGACTTTTCCGGCGACATGATGCGGTAAGTGCCGACCACGGCGCCGGTGTTTTCGTCGCGCACAACGAGGTGTTCACAGTAAGGGTCATAGATGTCGTGGTCGACGCCGGGCGTGCGCGTCGGCAGTTTGGCGCCGAGCTCGCCCGCAAATACGCGGTAGCGCAACTTCTGTGCGTCGAGGATCTCGCGCGCGCTGCGCGCGAGACCGACCGAAAGATTGTGGCGTGCAGGTCGAGCGTGTTGCCGTACGGCGGTCTGTGTCGTTGTCATCGTCTTTGTCCTTGGTTGTCTTGGCAAAGACTTTAGGCAAAAGACGTTACAGCGAGATTGCGCGCCGGTTAAATTTCGGGTTTCCGGCAGTTCAGTGGGTGACGCGGGTCGTTCCGTTACCGGAGAGAATGCGCACGCGCTCGCCGGGGTGAAAGCGCTCGTCCTCTTCCTGGACGATGGCGACCAGCTGGCCGTTGTCGAACTTGACGGTGATTTCCAGCGCTTTCTTCTTGGTCACGCCTTCCTCGATCGCCGAGCCGGCCACGCCGCCAGCTACCGCCCCGAGAATGGCGCCGACGATTTGCCCCTTGCCGCCGCCGACGTTACTGCCGGCGACACCGCCGACGGCCGCACCGGCGAACGTTCCGGCCCCCGACTTGGTGCCTTCCAGCGTGACTTCGCGCACGCTTTCGACGACGCCCTGGCGGACGTGCATTTCCTGACGGGCCTGCTCGCGCGTGTAGGTGCTGCCAGACTGGCTGCTCGCACAGCCGGTGAGGGAGACGGCGGCGAGCAGGGCAATCAACAGTTTGATTTTTGGTGTGTGCATGGCGATTCCTTTACCAGGGGGCGTTGCCGAAAGCGCTTGCAAAACGTTCGCCGATCTCGTGGCGCGTCGGACGGTGGTTCTGTCCACCGCGATGGGCGATCTTGATGGCGCCCATGACGGCCGCCAGACGGCCGGTTTTTTCCCAGTCCCAGCCGGCGGTGATGCCATAGAGCAGGCCAGCACGGTAGGCATCGCCGCAACCGGTCGGGTCGATCAGTTCGTCGGCCTTGACGCAGGGAATCTCGTAACGCTGGCCGTCGGCATAAATGTGCGAGCCATCACCGCCGCGGGTCACGATCAGCGCCTTGACTTCGCCGGCCAGCTGTTCCAAGGCGCGGCCGCTGCGCTCGCACAGCATCTGCGCTTCGTAGTCGTTGAAGCAGGCATAGTCGGCGAGTTTCATGAAGTCCAGCAGGTCGTCACCGGAGAACATCGGCAGGCCCTGGCCCGGATCAAAAACGAAGGGGACGCCGGCCGCCGCGAAGTCACGCGCATGCTTCAACATGCCGTCGCGTCCGTCGGGGGCGACGATGCCGAGCGTCGCGCTCTTGGCGTCGGCCACCTCGTTGAGGTGCGAGAAGCTCATCGCGCCGGGGTGGAAGGCGGTGATCTGGTTGTCGTCGAGGTCGGTGGTGATGAAGGCCTGGGCGGTGAAGCTGCCGGCGATGCGGCGCACATGCGCGCGTGACAGGCCGAGGTCGTCGAGGCGAAGCAGGTAGGGATCGGCGTCGTCGCCGACGGTGGCCATGATGAGCGGCTCGCCTTCGAGCAGGTTGAGGTTATAGGCGATATTGCCGGCGCAGCCGCCGAACTCGCGGCGCATCTCCGGCACCAGAAAGGCCACGTTCAGGATGTGGATCTGCTCGGGCAGGATGTGGTTCTTGAAGCGATCATGGAAGACCATGATGTTGTCGTAGGCGATGGAGCCGCAAATGAGCGTGGACATGAGAGTTCCGGGGGAATGAAGGGGAGGGGCGGGCGAAAATTATAGCATCGGTGCCTTGGCGCACCGTGCCGTGCGGGTCAGGGGTAAAAAACGTAGAGCCGGTAGCCGGCGGCGCTGATCCCTTTGGCTTCGACCCAGAGGCGCACCGCGACGTCGGAATTGGCCGGGAAGGCCAGTTTTGACGGTGTTTGTGGCGGCAGGTAGTCGCCCGGCTGGAAAACCCGCCGGGCGATGACGCCGTCCTGTGTGTCGGTGAGCGATAGCTCGAGTGCGGGATAGTCTTGCACGTAGCTGGCACGGTTACGCAGCGTGGCCTGCAGGACGAGCAGGTTGCTGCGCGTCGGGTCGGCCTGCAGATCGGAGGTTTCAATGCTGACCAGCTCGGCGCGGCGCGGTAACGGAATATGGGCGCCCAGCGCTTCGCTCAAAGTGGTGAGCAGTGGGCGCAGGCTGGGCACAGCGATGGCGATGTCGCTACGCGCGTGAAAAATGATCTGCCCGAGCAGGGTCAGCACGAGTAGTACGGCGACCAACAGGAAAGTTCGCTGGGCGGCTTTGCCTAGCGGCACCGAGCGCGGGCCGCCCATCATGACGCCCTCGGCCCAGCGGCTGTAGCCGGGAATCTCAGTCGTTTCGCGCGGCAGGATCAAGCCCGCCGCTTTGCCCAACTCCTGTGCCGCCGTTTCGCTGAGGGGTTCGATCGGACTGTCGGCAAGGAACGCACTTTCGGCGTCCTCGGGCGCTGCCGATGCGGGCGGGTCGTCCTCCGCTATCTCGGCTGGCGTTGGGGGCTCTTGCTCTGGGGCGTACCAAGGATTGGTCGGCTCGTCGGGTGGTGTGTCGGCTGCCTCTGGGGTCGGTGCCGGCAGCGGCGCTGGCGCTGGTGGTGCCGGCGGTTCTTCGGCGGGAAGGGCGGGCGGCACGGGGGGCGTCGAGAGTACGGTCGTGGGACCGCCCTCATCCTGCAGATTGTCGATGGCGTCGAATGCGCTCTGGCATTGGCCGCAGCGCACCATGCCGGCGTGCGCCTTCAGTTGCTCCGGGGTGATCCAGAAAGTCGTCTGGCACGCGGGACAGCGCGTTTTCACGGGCCTAGGCCTTGGTTCCGGTGAGGCACACCCAGCCCTCGCGGGTGTCGGCCACGCCAAGTGGGATATAGGGGGCGTAGATGGCGATCAGTTCCTCGGCCTGCTCGGCGAGGATACCGGAGAGCGCCAGTCGCCCACCGGCACGAACGTGACCGGCAATGGCTGGCGCCAGCGCCTTGAGCGGGTTGGCCAGGATATTGGCGACCACGATGTCGAACTGCCCGGTGATCGGCTGGGCCGAATCGTCGAAGCGGGCGCTCACCGCGTTGCGCTCGGCATTCTGCCGGGCCGCCGTCACAGCCTGCGAATCGATGTCGACGCCGATTACCTCGGTTGCACCGAGTTTGGCCGCGGCGATGGCCAGGATGCCGGAGCCGCAGCCATAGTCGAGGAGCGACACGCCAGGCGTCACGACGCGTTCGAGCCATTCGAGGCACAGGCGCGTGGTCGGGTGCGAACCAGTGCCAAAGGCCATGCCTGGGTCGAGAACCAGGACCAGCGCGTCCGGGTCGGGGGCTTCGTGCCACGAGGGAACGATCCACAGCCGCGCGGAGACGCGAATCGGCTCGAACTGCGCCTGGGTCAGCTGCACCCAGTTTTGTTCGGCGACGTCTTCCCGGGTGAATGGCGGCACGTCATCTAGGCCGGCGATGGCCGCGCAGGCGGCGATCAGTTCGCTGGCGTCGGTCTGTGGCTCGAGCAGCACGACAACGCGCGAGCGATCCCAGCCCGGCGTGGTGAGCGAGCCGGGCTCGCCAAATTGTGGCGTTTCGGCGGGGGTGCCCGCGTCGGCATCCTCGATGCAGGCTGACAGCGCGCCCGCGTCGAGCAGCGCGTCGGCCAGCGCTTCGGCGTGTCGACAGTCGGTTTCGATGCTGACGGAAAGCCAGGGCATGTGTTTTCTCCGAGGCTCAATCGCCTTTTTTGACTTCGTCTTTGGCGGCGAGCTTGTGCTCAAGATAATGAATGCTCGTGCCGCCCTCGACGAAGCGGGCATCGAGCATCAGTTCCTGGTGCAGGGCGATGTTGGTCTTGATGCCTTCGATGCTCATCTCGGACAGCGCGATGCGCATGCGCCGGATCGCCTGCTCGCGCGTATCGCCGTAAGCGATCACCTTGGCCACCATCGAGTCGTAGTAGGACGGCACGGTGTAGCCCTGGTAAATGTGCGAATCGACGCGGATGCCGGGGCCGCCGGGCGGATGATACAGCGTGATCTTGCCTGGCGACGGGACAAACGTGTAGGGATCTTCGGCGTTAATCCGACATTCGATGGCATGTCCGCGAAAGTTCAGATCGCGCTGCTTGAAGCGCAGTTTTTCGCCGGCGGCAACCCGGATCTGTTCCTGAACGAGGTCCACGCCGGTGATCATCTCGGTCACCGGATGCTCGACCTGGATACGGGTGTTCATCTCGATGAAGAAGAACTCGCCGTTTTCGTAGAGAAATTCGAAAGTGCCGACGCCGCGATAGTCTATGCGGCGGCAGGCCTCGGCGCAACGTTCGCCGATGCGCACGATGTGGCGGGTCGCAATGCCGGGGGCAGGGGCTTCCTCGATGATCTTCTGGTGGCGGCGTTGCATCGAGCAATCGCGTTCGCCCAGATACACGGCGTTCTTGAAACCGTCGGCGAGGACCTGAATCTCCACATGGCGCGGGTTTTCGAGGTATTTCTCCATGTACACGTTTGGGTTGCCGAAGAAGCTTTGCGCTTCCGAACGGGTCATGGTCACTGCGTTGAGCAGTGCCGCTTCGGTGTGCACCACGCGCATGCCGCGGCCGCCGCCACCGCCGGCTGCTTTGATGATCACCGGATAGCCGACGGCCTTGGCGGTGCGCAATATTTCCTTCGGATCTTCCGGCAGTGCGCCTTCCGAACCGGGTACGCAGGGTACGCCGGCGGTCTTCATGGCTTCCTTGGCCGACACCTTATCGCCCATCAGGCGGATCGTTTCCGGGCGCGGACCGATGAAAACGAAGCCCGAAGACTCGATGCGTTCGGCGAAGTCGGCATTTTCCGAGAGGAAGCCGTAGCCAGGGTGGATGGCTTCGGCGTCGGTGACCTCGGCTGCCGAGATGATCGCCGGCACGTTGAGATAGCTCTGGCTTGAAGGCGCCGGGCCGATGCACACTGATTCGTCGGCGAGCTTGACGTACTTTGCTTCGCGGTCGGCTTCCGAATGCACAACGACGGTCTTGACGCCCAGTTCGCGGCAGGCGCGCTGGATGCGAAGCGCGATTTCGCCACGATTGGCGATGAGGACTTTCCCGAACATGGCAGTCCTCAGCCGACGATGAACAACGGTTCGCCGTACTCGACCGGCTGGCCGTTTTCGACGAGGATGGCCTTGATCGTGCCGGTACAGTCGGATTCGATTTCGTTGAGCAGCTTCATGGCCTCGATGATGCACAGGGTCTCGCCCTGCTTGATCGAGCTGCCAATTTCGACGAAAGGCTCGGAGCCGGGGCTGGCCGAGCGGTAGAAGGTGCCGACCATCGGCGCCTTGACGACATGGCCGTCGGGCAGGGCGGGCTCGGCCGAAGCTGCAGGGGCACCGGCGGGGGAGGCCAAGGGTGCCAACGCGGGCGGCGCTACCATATAGGTTTGCTGTGCGGCGACCGCAGGTTGTTTGACGATGCGTACTTTTTCTTCGCCCTCGGTGACTTCGAGTTCAGTGATGCCGGACTCCTCGACGAGATCGATCAGTTTTTTAAGTTTACGCAGATCCATGAATTTTCTCCCTCAAAATCTTTTTGCCGCCGAAGCGGTGGACGAAACCGGCCGGATGGCTGCGGCTTCAGTCGGTGTTGAGTTTGCTCAGCAGGTACTCGAGCGCGAGCAGGTAGCCCTTGCTGCCGAGACCCGTAATGACGCCGACCGCCAGATCAGAGAAATAGGAATGCTGGCGGAACGACTCGCGCGCATGCACGTTGGACAGGTGAACTTCGATGAAGGGGATGCTGGCCGCCGCCATGGCATCGCGCAAGGCCACGCTGGTATGCGTGTAGGCAGCCGGATTGATGATGATGTAGCGCACGCCCTGCTCGCTGGCAGCGTGCACGCGTTCAATCAATGCCCCCTCGTGATTGCTCTGAAAGGATTCCAGTTCGACGCCAGCCGCCTCCGCCCGCCGGGCGAGTGCAAGGTTGATGTCGGCAAGCGTCGTCACGCCGTAATGTTTCGGCTCCCGGGTGCCCAGTAGATTAAGGTTTGGTCCGTGCAGGACGAGCAGTTTGGCCGGTGTGGCGGCCTCTTCCGATCCCGACGAAGCAGGTTTTTGCTTCTTCATGTCTGCAAGTTTGCCGCATATCGCTGCATTTTGTCCAGCAGGGCCGGTTTAGCGAACCGCGTCTTGCTGCAGCAAAGTATCCAGCTCCTGCTCGGAAACACGCCCCAGGCGGGTGAAACGAAGGTCGCCGTTAGGCGCCAGAATCAGCGTATAGGGCAGGGCGAGTTGGCTGTTGCCAAGCTGGCTGGCGAGCTCGCTGCCTGCTTCGCCGCCAACCAGGAGCGGGTAAGTGGCCGGATGTTCTTGGGAAAAATTCCGTACGTTGTCGACTGAATCCAGGGCAATTCCGACAAATTGAACGCCATTTGCGGCGTGTTTTGTCTGTAGCCGCGAAAAGGCGGGCATTTCCTCCCGACAAGGCGGGCACCACGGTGCCCAGAAATTGATGACCAGCGTCTTGCCTTTCCATTGCGCCAGGGCGGTAGGTTTGTCGTTCGCATCGTTCAGCGTACTGGCATAGAGGCGAGCAACAGCCCCCTCGGCGAGTGCTGGTTGTGCTGACTGCGGCGTTCGGTCGGAGAGCAGCAGGGCCGTATACGCGCCACCGACCAGGGCGGTTACGACCAGGGCGAAGCCGATCAGGATGATCTTGCTTTTTGTCATGATGCGTTCAGGCGCTGGTCGCGAGCAGGGTGCGGAGCGTTTCGAGGCGGGCGCGTTCGCGAATTCGTCCGTCGCGGGTCTTGAAGGTGACACGTTCTTCGTTCGGCGGGTAGATGATCAGATTGACCACGGCATCGTCGGCGTGGATGGTCAGCACCGCTTCGGCGCGCTCGGTGCGCGGCGTGCTGTGCTCGTAGTCGATGCGCTGATTGAGCAGGAAAATTTCAACCTCCTTGGCGCTGTCGGCGAACAGTTGAATGTCGATTTCGGCGTAACGGCCCGCCGTGCCGTCCAGGACGGAGCCAGTCAGATAAGGGGTGAATGCTTGCATGATCGCCATCGTTTCGGCAGCTATTTGCCGAAGATGGGTGATTCTGGTGCTCTGCTCGGCGTCCTGGAACAGGCGCAGGTAGGTGCGCAGTTCCGCTTCTACTTCGGCGTTGTCCGGCATCTGGGTGGTATCGGGCAGGCCGAGGCCGCGCGCCGCCTTGCGCTTGGCGTAGGCGAAATCGCCAATGCCATCCTCGGCCATCAGGCGGGCGGCGGCGCTGGCGATGCGGGTGCGCTGCAGGTGGTGATGCGAACGTTCGTGCCGGTTGGTCATGATGGCAATCCATAGTGGCGGGTTCGGACGAGCGCTTGGCGGAGGTACAATCCGGGCTGCTTCCGGCTCATTTTAACTTGGATTTATTGCATGCACATTCACATCCTTGGCATCTGCGGGACCTTCATGGGCGGTATTGCCCAACTGGCGCGCGCCACCGGGCACCGGGTCACCGGTTGCGACGCCGGCGTCTATCCGCCGATGAGCACGCAGCTGGAAGCGGCGGGTATTGAGCTGGTCGAGGGCTATGGCGTCGAGCAGATGGCCCTGACGCCCGATGTCTACGTGGTCGGCAATGCCATTTCGCGTGGCAATCCGCTGCTCGAGGAGATTCTTGATCGTGGTCTGCCCTACCTTTCGGGCCCGCAGTGGCTTGCCGACAATGTCTTGCAGGGGCGCTGGGTGCTGGCCGTGGCCGGCACGCACGGTAAGACGACGACCTCGGCGATGCTGGCCTGGATTCTGGAAGATGCTGGCCTTAGCCCCGGCTTCCTGGTCGGTGGGGTGCCGATGAATTTCGGTGTATCGGCTCGATTGTCGGGGAAAATCGGCGATTCGCCGTTCTTTGTGATCGAAGCGGACGAATACGATACGGCTTTTTGCGACAAACGCTCGAAGTTTGTTCACTACCGGCCACGGACAGTCGTCCTGAACAATCTCGAATTCGATCATGCGGACATCTTCGCCGATCTGGCAGCGATCGAGACGCAATTCCATCATCTGGTGCGCACTTTGCCGCGCCATGGGCTGGTCGTTGCCAATGCCGGTGAAGCGAGCCTCGACCGCGTCCTGGCACGCGGCTGCTGGACACCGGTCGAGCGCTTCAACGATCCCGTCGGCTGGCGCGCCGAGGGCGACGACGCGGATGGGAAGCTGCGCCTGCTGCGCGGCAATGAGTTCATCGGCAGCACGCGCTGGGCGCTGACCGGCGAGCACAACCGGGCCAATGCGGTCGCCGCGCTGCTTGCCGCGCGCCATGTCGGCGTGCCTTTCGACAAGGGGCTGGAGGCGCTGGCGCACTTCGCGAACGTCAAACGACGCATGGAACTGCGCGGCACCGCGAACGGCGTGACCGTCTACGACGACTTCGCCCATCATCCGACGGCCATTGCGACGACGGTGGCCGGCCTGCGGCGCAAGGTTGGCGGCGCGCGCATCCTGGCCGTGCTCGAACCGCGCTCAAATACGATGAAGCTTGGCGTGATGAAGGCGCAACTGCCGGCTGCTTTGGCGCAGACCGATCTCGTTTTCTGCTACGCAGCGGATCTCGGTTGGGACGCGACTGAAGCCCTAGCACCGCTGGGCGACAAGGCGGTGGTCGAGGACGACCTGGGTCGTCTAGTGGCGCGCATCGCACGGGCGGCGCGGCCCGGTGATCAGGTCCTGGTAATGAGCAATGGCGGTTTCGGCGGCATCCACGACAAGCTGCTCGCGGCGCTCGCTGGCTGAGCGTTCAGCGCGGCGCGCGCCACAGACGGAAATTGAGCGCCAGCGTTACCGCCAGCAGCAGCGCGGCGCCGCTGTTGTGCGCGACAGCCAGCGGCAGCGGCAGCGAGAGCACGACGTTGGCGACGCCGAGCGAAATTTGCGCGGCGAGCGCCAGTGCCAGAAAGAGCCCCCAGCGGCGCCACGGTGGGCGGCGCAGCAGCATGAGCGTCAAGCTTCCGGCGACGAGCAGCACGAGCAGCGCGCCGACCCGGTGCGTCCAGTGAATCGCCGTCAGCGCGGCGTGGGAGAGCAGCGCACCAGTGGCCGTCTGGCCAAGCTCCCGGCGCAGCTGGAAAGCGTGTTCGAAATCCATCGGCGGTAGCCAGGCGCCCTGGCAGGTCGGGAAATCCGGGCAGGCGAGCGCCGCGTAGTTGGTGCTCACCCAGCCGCCGAGCGCGATCTGACCGCCGATGGCGAGCAGGGTGATCACGCCGGTCACGCGCAGGGCGCCGCTGGCGGCGGTTTCGTCGGTGGCTGTCTGTCGCAGTAGTAGCCAGAGGAGCAGCGCCATCGTCGTCATGCCGCCGAGCAGGTGGGCGCTGACGATCACCGGCTTGAGCAGCAAGGTCACCGTCCACATGCCGAGTAGCGCTTGCCCGCCGATCACGCAAAGCAGCGCACCCGGCAAGAGCGGCGACTGATGTAGTTCCCGCCGGAATCGCCAGGCCAGCCCGGTCACCCCGACGATGAGCAAGCCGAGGCTGCCGGCGAAGTAGCGATGCACCATTTCCTTCCACGCCTTGTGCGCTTCGACCGGTCTGCCGGGGAAGGCGTCGAGCGCGGCCGCTTGTTCGTGCGCCTGTTGCGGGACGCCGACCCATTGGCCATAGCAGCCCGGCCAGTCGGGGCAGCCGAGGCCTGCGTCGGACAGGCGCACGTAGGCACCGAGCGCAACGACGCCGAAGGCGAGCAAGGTCGCCAGCAACAACAAGGGGCGGTAGAAATGCATCGAGGCGATGGCGAAGGAATTCAGCGCAGGAAGTGATCGGCGAGCAGCGCGGCGAAGAGCAACGTCAGGTAGATGATCGACCAGCGGAAAGTGCGTTTGGCCAGCGCGTCGCTGTAGTTGCGCCATAGCGCGAAGGCGTAGGCCAGGAAAATCGCGTCGAGCAGCAAGACGGCGGCGAGATACCACGGGCCGCTCATGCCCAGCGTGTAGGGCAGTACAGTGGCGCCGGTCAGCATGACGACGTAGAGTAGGCTGTGTAGGCAGGTGAACTGCACGCCGTGCGTCACCGGCAGCATCGGCAGGCCGGCCTTGGCGTACTCGTCGCGGCGGTAGCAGGCCAGTGCCCAGAAATGCGGCGGCGTCCAGATGAAGATGATTAGGAAGAGGGCCAGCGCCTCGGGACCGACCTGGCCGGTCATTGCCGTCCAGCCGAGCAGCGGCGGCATAGCGCCCGAGGCGCCGCCGATCACGATGTTCATCGGTGTCGCCGGCTTGAGCAGGACCGTGTAGATTACCGCGTAGCCGAGGAAGGTGGCCAGCGTCAGCCACATGGTCAGCGGGTTCACAAGCGCATGCAGCAAGCACAGCCCAGCGCCGCCGACCAGCGTGGCGAGCGTCAGCGTCTCCGCCGCCGAGACTTCACCGCGCGCCGTCGGGCGCGCCCGTGTGCGCGCCATGTGCGCGTCCACGGTGCGTTCGAGCAGGCAGTTGATCGCCGCCGCGGCGCCCGCTACCAGTGCAATGCCGAGCGAGGCGGTGAGGAAGAGGCCGAGCGGCGGGAAGGCGGGATTGGCGAGGAACATGCCGATCATCGCGGTAAACACGATCAGGCTATTCACGCGCGGCTTGCACAGCGCGAAGAAGCAGCTTAGGCGCTGGGCGAGCGTACGCGGCGAGGGGCGGCTGATGGCGGACATGCGGTGTCTCCTTCTCTATGCTTGCTAGCCGACCCAGGAATACTTGAGTAGGCGCTCGAGATCCTGGCGCATGCCTTGCGGATCGGCGTTTTCGGTGTAGCGCATCATGACGTTGCCGAGTGGGTCGACAACGTAGAACCGATAATTCGTGCCGTCGAGCGCCTTGCGCCAGGCATCGCCTGCCTGGCCCCGGCTGGGCGCGGCGATCAGCAGGTCGGGGTAGCTGCGCTGCAGGTCGGTCAGCGCCGGGTCGGCCGGGTCACCGGCCATCAAGACCCGGCTCAGGCGCCCCATCTCCTTGTTGAGCGCCACCTGCACTTGACGCATTTGCTGCAAATCCCTCCGACAGTTGATGGCGCACGAGCCCTCACCAGCCTGCACCAGGAGCCACTTGCCGCGCAGATCGGCGGTGGGTAGGGGGCGGCCGTCGGCATGACGCAGACCGCTTTCCGGCAGCGCGCGCGGCGGCTGGACCAGTTCACCGTGGTTGCCGAGCGTGGCCGGGCGCCATTCGAACCAGTAGAGCCCGAAGGCCAGGGCGAAGGGTAGGAGAAAGATCGCCACGATGAGCAGGATCGCCCGGTGCGCCGGATTGCGTATGGGTACTATTGCGGCGGCGGTCATGAGGTCCTGTTACGCCGAAAATTGACGAACAGCCAGATGGCCACCGTGGTGGCCGCGAAGCCCCACCATTGCAGCGCGTAACTGAGGTGTTGCTCGATGCGCTCGTCGGGGCGCGGCCATTCACGGGCGAAGCCACCGGCGTTGCTGTCGGCGTCCAACTGGACGACCACCGGTTGTACCGGGAACTCGACCGACCGCCCATAGCGGGCGAGGTCGAGGTTTTGCCAGACTTCGGACCAGGCAGACTGGCCGGGCGGGGCGTCGGCGCCGAGCGTGAAGAAACGACCGCTTGGTACGACGGCCATGCCAGCAACCTCGACCGGCCCAGCGGGCGTCGCGATGTGTGGGTGTTGGCTGTGTTCGGCGAGCGCCGGCACCCAGCCGCGATTGACCAACACGCGCATCTCACTGCCTTCGATGCGCAGCGGCGTAACGACGTGATAACCGGCCTCGTCGCGGTAGATGCGGTTGTCGATCAGGATCTGGCGCTGCGGCTCGTAGTGGCCGCGCACGATCACCTTGCGGTAGCGCAGCGTTGGCGCATCGACCGGCGAGCCCGGCATGAGCACAGCCGGTTCGGCGCTGCGCGCATCGAGCAAGGCTCGCAGATCGCCCTTCACGCTGGCCTTGTGCCATTGCCACTGCCCGAAGGAAATGAACAGCGGTACGAGCAATGCGGCCGCCAGCGTCGGTAGCAGGCGCGGGCGAAAACGTCGCGTCGGCACGGTTGCCTTGGCGCCGTCGAGCGCCGCATAATCGACACTCCTCTTCTGGGATTCGGCCATGTTCAAGATCGTCATCGTCCTCATGTTGGTCGGCGTGGTCGGCAGCCTGTTCTCCGGGCTCTTTTTCCTCTATCGCGATCGCGGCGCCAGCGAACGCACGGTCAGGGCGCTGACCCTGCGTATCGGCTTGTCGATCGCCATCTTCGCACTGCTCATGCTCGGTTTTCGCTTCGGCCTGATTCCCGGTTACACCCAGTAGACGAAGATAAAGAGTCCGAGCCAGACCACGTCGACGAAGTGCCAGTACCAGGCGACGCCTTCGAAGGCGAAGTGCCGCTCGGCGCTGAAGTGCCCCTTCAGGCAGCGCCCGTAAACCACGCTCAGCATGATTGCGCCGAGCGTCACATGGAACCCGTGGAAGCCGGTGAGCATGAAGAAGGTTGCGCCGTAGACCCCGGCGCCCAGCGTCAGGCCAAGTTCGGTGTAGGCGTGGTGGTATTCCCACATCTGGAAGCCCATGAAGCTGACGCCGAGCAAGATGGTCAGCAGTAGGCCAAGGTTCAGCTGGCTGCGCTTGTTTTTCAGCATACCCCAGTGTGCCCACGTCAGCGTCGCGCCGGAAGTCAGGAGCAGCGCGGTGTTCAGCGCGGGGATGCCCCAGGCCCCCATCGGCGTGAAGCCCGCGCCTTGCGGACCGGCCGTCGGCCAGGCACTGGAGAAATCCTTCCATAGCGAGAAGGCCGGGTCCATACCGGCCAGCGCTGGTACCGAGATTGTGCGCAAGTAGAAAAGTGCGCCGAAGAAGGCGGCGAAAAAAGCCACTTCCGAGGCGATGAACCAGACCATGCCGTAGCGGAAGGACTTGTCCTCCCATTCGCCATAAGCGCCGCGCTGGTTTTCGCCGATCACTTTGCCGAACCAGTTGAACATCACGTAGAGGATCGTCCCGGTGCCGGCGATCATCACCCATGGACCGGGGGCGAAGGCGTTCATCTTGAGGATGAAACCGAGCGCGAGGAGGAACATGCCGCCGGACAACATGAAGGGGTAGAGGCTCGGCTGCGGAACGAAGTAATGTTCGGCCCGTGTGGCGTTGATTTGGGGCTGGGCGGTCATGCGTTACTCTCTTTCTTTTGACGCCGTCTGCTGGCCGGCGACATTGAAGAATGCATAGGACAGGGTCACGGTATGGATCTGCGGGTCGATTTCCGGTTTGATGATGAAGGTCAGTGGCAGTTCCTTCGTCTCGCCCGGCACCAGTGTCTGCTGCGAAAAGCAGAAACAGTCGAGTTTTTCGAAGTGCTGCGCGGCTTGGCCAGGCGACACGCTTGGTACCGCCTGGCCGACAATGGTTTGGGCCGACTGGTTGTGCACCAGGAATTTGGCCTGGTGCAGCTCGCCCGGATGCAGGTCGAGGCTGGTGGTTAGCGGGCGCATCTCCCACGGCAGGCCCGGCATCACGGTGCCGGTGAATTCGACGGTGACGACGCGCGTCAGGTCGATCCGCGAAACCGGCGCGCTGGCCGCATTGACGATGCCGCCGACCCCGACGCGGCCGGGCCCTCTCGTCCTGCCGTTGAAGCCAGTCGCGGCGCAGAGCACGTCGTAGAGTGGCACCAGCGCGAAACCGAAGGCGAAAGCGGCGGCCACCAGCACGAGCAGCTTGATGACCAGCTTGCGGTTGCCCGGTTTTGGCAACGGGCTATTGATGGTCGCTGGCATCGCGTCAGCGCTTGAAGAACAGCCCGCCGAGGTAGATGGCCAGCGCCACGGCGGCGAGCACCCAAGCAAGCCGTCGGCTGGCGGCGCGTCGCAGGGCGAGTTCTTCGGTGCTGAAACGAGGTGGGGCGAGATTGGCCTCTGGCGTGCGGTCGGTCGTCATGGTTCGGTCACCGGTTGATGAGATTGGGTTGAACTTCCCAGGAATGGTGCGGCGGTGGCGAAGCCAGTTCCCATTCGAGGCCTTCAGTTCCCTCCCAGACCCGATCGCTCGCCGGCTTGCCCCCCCTGACGCATTGCCAGATGTTGTAGGCGAAGATCAGCTGCGAGAAGCCGAGGATGAAGGAGCCGACCGTCGAGATGGCGTTGAACTCGGCGAACTGCAGCGCGTAGTCGGGAATGCGCCGCGGCATGCCAGCCAGGCCGAGAAAGAATTGCGGCATGAAGGTCAGGTTGAACGAGATGGCGGTCAGCCAGAAATGCAGCTTGCCGAGCTTCTCGCTGAACATGTGACCGGTCCATTTGGGCAGCCAGTAGTAGACGCCGGTCATGACACCCATGATGCCGCCAGCGAACAACGCGTAGTGAAAGTGCGCGACGACGAAGTAGCTGTGGTGGTACTGCGCGTCGGCGGCGACGTCGGCGAGGACCAGCCCGGTTAGGCCAGCGACGCCGAAGAGGACGATGAAGCCCAGGGCGAACAGCATTGGCGTCTCGAAAGTCATCGCCCCGCGCCACATGGTGGCGATCCAGCAGAAAAAGAGCACGGCGAGCGGCAGCGAGATCGACATCGTGCTGTACATGAAGTAGAGCAAGGCCGGCACCGGCATGCCGGCGGTGAAGACATGGTGCGCCCAGACGACCACGGAGAGTAGTCCGATGGCCATGAAGGAGTAAACCTGCGCCTTGTAGCCGTAGATCGGCTTACGTGCGAAGGTCGAGACGACGTGCGGCATCAGGCCCCATACCGGCAGCAGCAGGATGTACACCTCGGGGTGGCCAAAGAACCAGAAGAGGTGCTGGAAGAGGATCGGATCGCCGCCGCCGGCCGCGTTGAAGAAGTGCGTACCGAAGTGGCGGTCGGTGAGCAGCATGGTTACCGCGCCGGCCAGCACCGGGATGGTGGCGATCAGCAGGAAGGCGGTGATCAGCCAGCCCCAGCAGAAGAGGGGCAGCTTCATCATCGTCATGCCCGGTGCGCGCAGATTGAAGATGGTGACAATGATGTTGATCGAGCCGAGGATCGATGAGACGCCGAGAATGTGGATGGCGAATATGGCGAAGTCGACGCCGATGCCGCCCTGCACGGAGAGCGGCGCGTAGAGCGTCCAGCCGGTGGCGACAGCGCCGTCGCCGATGCCGAAGAGCGCCAGGAAGAAGGGTAGTGTCAGTAACAACGCAGCCGGTGGCAGCAGCCAGAAGCCCCAGTTGTTGATGCGCGGCAGCGCCATGTCCGGTGCGCCGATCATCAACGGGATCTGCCAATTGGCGAAACCGGTCGCCGCCGGCATCAGCGCGCCGAAGATCATCACCAGCGCGTGTACGCCGATCAGCTGGTTGAAAAACTCCGGCTTCATCAGCTGCAGTCCGGGCTGGAATAGCTCGGCGCGCACGGCGAGGATCATCGCACCGCCGACGAAGAACATGATCAGCGCGAAGGTGAGGTACATCGTGCCGATGTCCTTGTGATTGGTCGTCGTCAGCCAGCGCAGAATGCCGCTCGGGTGATATTCCCCGTGCGGATGGCTGGCGGCATGATCGAGAGAAGTAATAGTGCTCATGATGTCTCCTGGTACCGCGCCTTAGCGCAGGGCCTTGATTTGCGCCGGCTGGATCTGATCGCCGCGCGTATTGCCGAAACTGTTGCGTTCGAAGGTAATGACGGACGCGATCTCGGCGTCGCTTAGCAGGTTCTTGAATGCCTGCATGGCCGTGCCGGTCTTGCCGTTCAGCACGCGGTCCGGGTGGCTATCCTTGAGCAGCTTGCCTTCGGGAGAGAGCAGCGGGGCGTTGATGACCTTGCTGCCGGCCAGGGCCGGGAAGGTGGGCGGCAAGCCCTGGCCGTTCGGCTGGTGGCAGGCGACGCACTGTTTTTCGTAGACCTCTTTGCCCTTGGCTAGCAGCTCGTCACGGCTCCACGTCTTCTCGGCGCCGGCCGAGGCGGCGGCGAGCTCCATCTTCTTTTCATCGACCCAGGCCAGATACTCGGCCTCCGGCACGGCACGCACCACCACCGGCATGAAGCCGTGGTCCTTGCCGCACAGCTCGGCGCACTGGCCGCGGTAAATGCCGGGCTCTTCGATCTTGACCCAAGTTTCGCGCAGGAAGCCGGGAATGGCGTCACGCTTGACGCCGAACTGCGGCACCCACCAGGTGTGAATGACGTCGGTCGAGGTAAGTAGGATGCGTACTTTCTTGCCGACCGGCAGCACCACCGGGTTATCGACCTCGAGCAGGTAGTTCTCGCCCTTCGCCTGCTGGTTGGCGATCTGCTCGCGCGGCGTGCTGCGCGTGCTGATGTACTTGATGCCGCTGTCGGGGTACTCGTACTGCCACTTCCATTGCATGCCGGTGACCTTGAGCACCAGGTCGGCGCGAGTTTGTGTGTCTTCCATGGCGATCACCGCATGTGTCGCCGGAATGCCCATCAGCACGAAGTCGATGAAGAGCAGCAAGGCGAAGGGCACCAGGGACCAGAACCATTGCACGGTCCCGGTCGGCCCGCTGAACTTCGCCGGCTGGTGGCCGATGCTCTTGCGATGCTTGATCATCGAGTAAATCATGATGGCGAAGACGGTGACGAAGAGCACCGTGATGATAATCATGAATTCGTTGTGCATATGCAGCGTTTCGCGCCCGATCGGCGTTACCGGCGTCGGGAAGTTCCAGCGATAGTCGGCTTGCGCCAGCGACGGCAGCAGCGCGGCAAGCAGGCCAGGCCACGGAGGAGCAAGGCGCAGGCGGGAGCGGTGGGGCGTCTTCAAGTTTCCTCCTTGGGAACGGGGTGACGGGCGAGGAAGGTGGGGGGTGACACTTTGACGTGCGCCCTGCGCTGTCGCAGCGTGTCGCACGGCGCGGTCAGTCGGTAAGGAAGATGGGCGTGGCGAGGCGGGATGGCGCAGCCGGGTGAACGGCGATCGGGAAAAGATGGCTCCGTCGCGCATCTGAAGCGCACGGGGTTGGCAGGAAACGCACGTTTGCTTAACCCAAGCCTCAACCGCGATGAGCCCCATCCGCCTCCTCCTGTAGCCGCAGACCCGCAGTGGGGTTCCTGGCTGTTGACCTAGATCAAAGTTTTAGCGTTTTTTTTAGTCTAGCACAGGGGGCGTATCTTTTATCTACCCATAATTCGGGTAACTTTATGATTGGAATGAAAAATATTTTCTTGGTAATGGTGCGTCGCAATATCGTCGAGATGCCCTAGCGGCATGGAACGGCTTCTTTAGGAGGCAGAAATGAGAGGAATTTTGTTGCGCCGAACAATTTTTCTCGCCCTAATTTTTTGCTTGCTGGGCTGTTCGGAGCGAGCACCGTTTGCTTTTTACAGTACCGACATCAGCGGGGCGGATTTCGGGCGTTCGCTGGCCTTGACCGATCATCACGGCAAGGCGCGCACGCTGGCGGATTTTGGTGGCAAGGCGGTAGTCGTCTTTTTTGGCTATACGTCTTGTCCGGATATCTGCCCGACGGCGCTGAGCAAGTTTGCCGGCGTGATGAAGCAGTTGGGCGCTGATGCCGCGCGCGTCCAGGTGCTGTTCGTCACCATCGATCCGGCGCGCGATACGCCGGCGCAGTTGGCTACCTACGTGTCGTGGTTCGACCCATCGTTCCTGGGGTTGTATGGCGATGCGGCGGCTACGGCGGCGGCGGCGCGCGAGTTCAAGGTGTACTACGCGAAGAAGGAGACCGGCGGCCGCCTCGGCTACGTGATGGATCATTCGGCCGGCGCCTATATCATCGACCCGGCGGGTCGTCTCCGGCTCTACGTCAAGGACGACGCGCCGGCCGAGGCGATCGTCGCTGACGTGCAGGCGCTGCTCGCCGGCAAATGAAAAAGGCCGGACGAATCCGGCCTTTGCGTTGGCGCGTGATGGCTGCGGCGTCAGGCGGCGGCTGTCAATACGGCACGCATCTTCTGCATCGCCTTGACCTCGATCTGGCGAATGCGCTCGGCGGAAACGCCGAATTCGGCAGCCAGGTCGTGCAGTGTCAGCGAGGCTTCATCGGTCAGCCAGCGCGCTTCGACAATCCGGCGGCTGCGTTCGTCGAGGCTGCTCAGTGCGGCCTGCAGACCCTCGCCGTGCAAATGGTCGCGCACGCGCGCCTCGAGAACGCGCGTCGGCTCGCTGGCGTTATCGGCGAGATAGGCGATCGGGGTAAAGGATTCGTCATCATCGTCATTTGCTTCGAGCGCCAGATCGTGGCCCGAGAGGCGCGTTTCCATCTCGATCACGTCTTCGGGCTTGACGTTGAGCCGCTGCGCGACGTCTGCCACCTGACCGGAGCGAAGCGTCTCGCTGCCCGGTTTCATGCTACGCAGGTTGAAGAAGAGCTTGCGTTGCGCCTTGGTCGTCGCCACCTTGACCATGCGCCAATTGCGCAGCACATATTCGTGAATTTCCGCCTTGATCCAGTGCATGGCGAAGGATACCAAGCGCACCCCCCGCGTCGGGTCGAAACGCTTTACCGCCTTCATCAGGCCGATGTTGCCTTCCTGAATTAGGTCGGCGTGCGGCAGACCGTAGCCAAGGTAACCACGAGCGATGGAAATGACTAGGCGGATGTGCGAAAGCACCAGCTGGCGTGCGGCCTCGAGATCTTCCTCTTCGCGGAAACGGGTGGCCAGCCGGATCTCCTGCTCCTCCGTCAGGAGCGGAAAACGGTTCGCCGCCTGAATATAGGCGTCAATATTGCCAACGGCAGAAGCTATCGGGAAAGCCAGCGCATGCGTCATGGGATAGATACCTCCTTACTAAGACTCGAGTTGATTTTAGCACTCGGTCGGTGAGAGTGCTAATACCCGGCAAAAGTTCGCGCCGCCTTCATTTGTTCCAGACAATTAAAGTCGCAAACAGGTCATTAAAGTCGAAAACTCGCCATTAGAGTCGAAAACTCGTTAGGTCTCAACGCCCAAATACTCTACGTGGGAAAGGTAGGCGACACCGTGCGGTAGCCAACATTTGTCGCCATATCAAATTCATCAGTATCGCAACAGTGACCAAAAGCAAAGGAGTTCGGTGATTGAACAATTTTGATTTGAAAGCCCGCTCGCTGAGGGCGGCTGAGATCTACCGCCGCCATGGCACTACGCAGGCCGATATCGCGGCATTTGTCGGTGCGAGTCAGCCGCAGGTTAGTCGGCTACTCGGCGGCAATATTCTGCGGGCCACGAGGCTGTTCGAGGAGATATGCCTGTACGCCGAGCACCTCGATGGCGGCGTAACCGCAGATGCTGTTCGCGCCAATGAAGAATTGGTGGAAGCGTTAGCGTCAACTTGGGACGGCACGGCCGAACACGCAAAGGCCCTAGCGGTCGTGATTCGGTCGCTGGCAGTGCTCCGTCTCGTTACGAAGTAGTGCGTTTTTGGGCATGGCAGTGACGCTGACAGGCACTTGAATAATAAACCCGTCGGTGATTGCGATTGGGGTCCGTTCACTTGTCACGGGGCGATTCAGCAAGTGCTTAGTGTCCGGTAAAGATCAACCCGATGCCTGTACATCAGTGTCCGTGTCTTCCCAGATCGCTTGCCGAGACAGTTGACTGCCTGGATCGCTTCAAAATATTCGCCCTTCGGCGCGCCTGCTTGCTCTACATAGGAAAGCAAAGCCCGAATCCCGATGTTTCCTGCTCTGCAGGTTGAGGATGATGGCAGCGAGGGCGTGGGTGATAGTTCTCAGGGATCGGAAGATGCCATTCAGCCGGATTCGCCACTGAGGGGCAGCTTACCGTTGCATTGCTGACCGACTCGGTCTGTCGATTGAATGCCGTTCAGACCGAACTCCGGGCGGTCAAGGCCAATTCTTCGAGTGCGTACTGTTCGGCCTCAGCGGCCATTGGCGGCAGGCGATTGGACGGTCAGCACCTCGTCGCATTGCCGCCATTCGAGGTGGTCCGCCGAAAAAACCTGGGCCGACGAGTCAGGGCGACCGCTTACCGAAAAACGCTACTCACCCTTTGTGCCCTCTGCGGTCATTCGTCGCTGCGACCATTCAACGGCAGGTAGCTGCGTACAGCAGCCCTTCTTTCCAACTGCTCTCAGGAAGGTCGTCGGCCAAAGCCGCCCGTCGCCAAGGCAAGCCGTAATGACCGGTCTAAAATAGACAACGGCCCCTAGGCGGAAATCATCTCGATGTCGGCTTTTTCTAAACACGGACTGGTACTTGCGACCCATTACAGACGTTCAGGAACGTAGAGCCTGACAAAAAACCATGAACTTCAATAAACTGTAAAAATTGATAATTTAAATAGCCGCAAAAATGGTTCCCGGCAACCGAGCTTCCTTATTGTTGAAATACTGTACAAGTGCATCATAGATGCTACTAATAATGAACCCACATGTATTGATAAAAATATGACACGGCAAGAACTCCTACAACGATCAAGTGCTCTTCTGGGGCGTTTTTCGCACGAGGTGAAAGTCGCAAACGCCATGGGGCTATTCGACATAAACACCGTCGCGGAGGACTTCCTTATCCCCATATTCGCGATAGCTTTCAACTGTCCTGATCTGCGTAACCAAAACCGCATACAGATGAACTTCCCAGCCGTCGATTTGGGATGCGCAACTAGCAGGACCTCTATTCAAATCACATCCGACTCTTCAAGCAGCAAAATGTGTGAAACGTTGGAAAAATTCGAGTCTCACGGTCTCGGTAGTTATTTTGACAGCCTATACGTGTATGTAATAACTGAGAGACAGAAATCGTACACCTCCTTAAAATTGATAGAAGTGGCGAACAGTCTGTCAATCGAGTTCGCCCCTTCAAGCAACATTCTCGATTTTCAAGACTTGGCGAAAATGCTTGGTAAGCTCAGTAACGACCAACTCGAACACATTAATTGCCATCTCGAAGCAGAGTTCAAAAAGACAGATGCCAATCTTCAATTTCGAAGCAATTTAGACGCGTTCTTGGACGTTAGCCAACAAAAGATAGAGGATGAGAAGCGTACAAAAAAATATATACCATCGGTCTTTGTGGAGACTTCAGAGACAAAATAGGAGATGCGGTATTTCGCAAATCCAATGTTCTTCTACCGAAAGATAGATGATGATCTACAGCGAATTGATCTAGCCCATTTTAATGAGCTTATAGGTAAGGCCAAAATCGAACCCGTAGCAGACAATTTACGCGAAATCACAACCTTGACGGCGCCAAATGGCCTGTCTGAGCTTCGGGCACATCTGGTTCAACAAAGTATTGCGCTTGAAGCTATGCAAGAGCATGTTTCTCCATTCTCTTGGTATGGTGACCGTGCAGCGCGGTTTTCACCTAGCGACTACTCGACCGGCTACTGGGAAGTGTTTCGGCATAGTATCCAATCAAGCGGAAGCGGTGTGTTCAGTTCGCTTGAGAAGGTCTCCAAGAAAATTGGAATTGCCCAAGCCAAGATTTTTTTAGTTACGGGCATGGCGGGGCAAGGAAAAACAAACTTTATCTGCGACTTGATCGAAAATCAATTTAGGGCATTTGAGGTTCCCACAATTTTCATCCCTGCGCGATCATTGAACGACTACCCAGGTCCAAACCGAATTCTGTCGTACGTCAAAAATAACCGGTTCGCGCCCGATGTCGCGAACCTTCACGACCTTTTCACACTGTTAAACAAAGTTGCCGAAGAGTGTCATAAGCCGTTCGTAATAGCCATTGACGGAATAAACGAAGTTGGCGACCTGGACGGGTTTGGCGCTGAGCTCCGAGTCTTCCTCGAAGCCTTGTGTCAGTATGATTTCGTAAAGACCATCATAACCTGTCGGAGCGAATTTTTTGATCACAAATTCGCGGGAGTGTTTGAACCGCAGTTTTCCGATCATCTTTATCGCGTGCAAGACCTTCGCAACGAGATGTCAGACGACAACAGATCTCGGCTATTAGCCACTTACCTTCGTCATTTTAAAATCAAAGCCAATTTTTCCAAGCGTGCAAAGGAGTTCTTAGAAAACGATCTTATCCTACTGCGAATTTTCTCCGAAATTCATGAAGGTAAGGATATTGGATATCTGCCGGATATTTACAAAGGAGATATCTTCGAAAAATATCTGGCTATGAAGATCGAGGAGTTTCCAACTTCTTCAAGGCAGAAGGTATTGAGCTCACTGTACAGAATTTGTTCTCGAATGTTGGGTGACGAGAATTTCTCTCAGATATCCGTTGAGGGTTTTGATGACTCCGAGCGACAAATTTTTGAACGGTTGATAGGAGAGGATATCATTCTTCGGAGGGAAGTCCCTTCTGCGGGGCTTGCGTCGTTGGGAGTTGAAAACATCTCATTTACATACGACGAACTACGAGATTTCTTGCTTGCTTACTATGCCGTCGAGAAGCTTGCAGCGACAACCCCTTCAGAAATAAATAGTATTTTTGAGAAAATTCCCAAATGGCCTATCTATGAAGGGTTTTTCCGCTATGCCTATGTTCTCGCACGAAAGAAAAACAACGATACGGTTTTGGCTGCTTGTCAGGCTTCAGAAGACTTCTATAAGCATTATCTGAACAATCTGTCGCTTTTGTCCGCAGATATTCAAACACCCGAAGACGTTAAGCAGATGGAAACCATTTTGAAGGATAGCACTGCGGAACGCAATCTCCGACATGTTGCTTGGTTCCTGTTCAAAAAAAGAGAGGACTCGGAGCTTCTGAATATTCGAATTTTGCTTGATCATGTTAGCAGATTAGATGATGAAAAATCCGAGCGGTTTATGAAAGCGATGTTCTCTAGTTCTTTCGAATTGCGAAGTAATTGGCGGGACGAAGTTAGTCGCCTGCTAAATGGTTTGAAGAACCTTGGAGAAGAGCAAATTATTGAATTGGGTATTCCAGCATTGGCACTCGCGCTGCATTTTGCACCACATGCCCACTGGGATGCGCGGGAAACCACTCTCAATTTCTTCTCGAAGTTTCAGCTTAGGCATGAGATAGGCGGAGCTATTAAGGTCTGCCAAGATGCCGTCTCTGTTAAGGTGCAGAATTGCCTGAAAGAAATAGCAGAAGAACGAGGGGAAGTATGAGGCATGAGATAAAGTTGATCCTCCCGACTTCATGGGAGCCCAATCGGGAAGAGTTTCTCGTAGCATTGGGGGTCTCTCAAGGGGGGCTTGGCGAGCAGTTTTTCGGAACCGTCTACGACGCACTGTTTGTCGCTTCAATTGAAGTCAAAGATGAGTACAAAAAGTATTATTGCGTCGAGTATGCGAGCTTGGCAGAGTATCTAGAAATTCAGTATGGGGAAGCTTTACGCGTAGAGGATTTTGAAGCAGATCGGGTGTTCATTGTGACTTGGCTACCACAGGTCATTGACGACATATACGAGGATAACAAGCTAGACACGGTACTTGAATGTATTAAAAAGCTAGAAGAGGCCCAGAATGAAGGTCAAATTTGATTTCGTTTCAAATAGCTCATCCACGTCGTTTGTCTACATCTCGGACGAAGAGTTGAGCGAAGAGGTTTTTCTCAAGGCCGCCGGTGTGGACGGTAACGGCCCTGTGGGGGATTTGTTTCGTCAAATGCACTACGAGATCAGCACTTCGATTCAGCACTACGGAAAACAAGTAACGACAAAAGAGGCCGCCGAAAGCCTTGCCGGAACGCATGAGTTTACACCGGAGGTTGTCGAGAGGATGAAAGATGCGATTGAAAAGGGAAAAAACGTCGTTACATCAACGCTGAGCAGCGATGGCCCCCTTGCGGAGTCGCTTCTGTGTATGGAAATGTTTGAGATTGAGTCAGACCGCTTCTACATTAACGCCTACAACAATTATTGGTAGCCTTGTGCTAAAGACTAATCGCTATAAGAGCTTGGGTTATACATCCTTTTTCAATCCAGATACGGGTTTTTTCGCCCGGGTTCCGGACAAGGGGGAGAAAGATCCGTTCTGGTCACCGCACGGACCGGAGCTGATGGATATTTCAATCACAAATTGGTGTGATAAGGGCTGCTCGTTTTGCTACAAGTCTTCGACGAAACACGGCAAACACATGGCGCTCGAAGACTACAAGAAAGTGATTGATCAAGCCGCGGAAATGCGGACATTTCAAGTGGCATTGGGGGGCGGCAACCCCAACCAACATCCAAACTTCTTAGATATTTTAGAATACACTGCAAGTAAAGGTGTAGTTCCGAACTATACAACGAGCGGTCGCGGCATGAGCGATGATATCCTTAATGCCACGCGCAAGTATTGCGGTGCTGTGGCTGTTTCTGCTTACCCACCATACGATGAGACTGCTGCGACGATCAAGAAACTGGCTGACCACGGCATCAAAACCAACATTCATTTCATCTTGGACGCCTGGAGCATCGACACCGCAATTGATTGGCTCTACCAACCACCCGAATATCTGGAAGCCATAAACGCCATAATTTTTCTAAACTACAAACCATCCGGGCGAACAGTGTTTGAAGAAAAACTCTTGCGTAACAGTGCAAGACTGGATGAGTTTTTCGGATTAGCCACATCTCCCAAAAGGAAACTGAAAGTTGGTTTTGACGCATGTTGCGTCAGCGCTGTATTCGCAAGAACGAACGCCAATATTTCAATGGTAGACGCATGCGACGCTGGCAGATTCTCAATGTACGTTTCGGAAGACTTAAAGGTATATCCCTGTTCTTTTCAGAGTGGTTTAGCAGAAGGAGACCGGTTGAATGAAAACACAACACTCCTAGACATCTGGACAAAGTCTCGAAACATGACAGCGTTTCGAAGTTACTTCAGCTCGGATCGCTGTGGGGCATGTAGCCACCGTTCGGCTTGTATGAATGGTTGCCCGTTATTTGATGAGCTTGTCGTGTGCGGGAATCGATGAATTTCTTTCCGACATTCAAACCGCGCCTAATGTCTGAAATCAGTTGCAAACCGGAATCAAGTTTGAATTAGCCGAAGAGGCAGCTATGGCCGAGTAGTTCGCGTAGGCCGTCCGGCAGCTCTCCGAGTTCAGCGGCCGTTCAGGCGGCGGATATCAGGAGAAGCCGTATGACCGCAGTTGGCCGGGAGTGTGAGTTCCCGTCGGTTCCGATGAGCTGCCGTTCGCCACGCTGGCCGTTTCCGCCAAAGGCAGCTTTCTGGCAACATGTCGTACGCGTACTCCCGGCCAGCAGCGGCCGGTCAACAAATTGCTCCATAGCCGACACTCGTGCCGCTAAAGGTCACCTTGATATTCGACAAGGTTCACGGGACGATGCCGGCATAAATATTATTTCCTGCAGTCCAACATGAACTTACCCAAGCAACCTTTAGGTATTGCAGTTCCAGACTGGAAGCCGGCGACCCCTCCCACACGTAAGGTCATGCAAGGCCGTTTTTGTCGCTTGGAGCCGCTAAATTCTAATCGGCATGCAGCAGCGCTATTTTCCGCAAATGCTCTGGATGCCGAAGGCAGAAACTGGACATACCTCCCTTATGGGCCATTTGATTCGTTTGCCGCCTACAGTAGCTGGATCGACCAATTCAGCGTCCAGTCGGACCCTCTGCTATTTGCCATCATTAGCGCAACAACGGGTGAGGCTGTGGGCGTGGCAGGCTATTTACGGATTAACCCAGAGAGCGGTTCTATTGAGGTCGGACATCTCAATTTTTCGCCATGGATGCAGCGAACATCTGCCGCAACCGAAGCGAAGTGGCTGATGATGAAGGAAGCTTTTACCCTTGGATTTCGTCGCTATGAATGGAAATGCAACGCCCTGAATATGCCGTCACGTTCTGCGGCTCAACGCTTGGGTTTTTCGTTCGAAGGAATCTTTCGTCAATCTATGGTGGTCAAAGGACTCAATCGTGATACAGCTTGGTATGCGGCCATCGACAAGGAATGGCCTGCCTTGGAAAAAGCATTTAAGGAGTGGCTGTCCCCAGCAAACTTCGATGATGAGGGAAATCAACGACTTTCGCTGTCTAAACTTACCGAACCTATTCTCGTGCGGCGAGGCTAGTCACGAATGACCGCAAACCGGCAGCCCATCTGGCTTAAGTCGGCCACAACCGGACTGTCGATGTTGCCTTCCAATTTGCATAGCTGCTCAATCCGCCACATTGGTTTGATCCCGATGAAGAGAATATTGTCAGCATCTATTTTTTACCTGCTTGGTGTGTTTGGCCCGGTAATAGCCGCCGACGCGCCAAGTCAAGCATTGACACCGACGGCCTCTGCGCAATCGTCACCAACATTCGATTTAGTGGAGGCTCGAAAGGCTTTTGCGGTTAGAGACGGCGAATATTGCTTGCGCGTGACTGGAGGCGAAATTGTGCTTCACGAGTGCCTTGAGGCAGAGGCTGAGTATGCAGAACAAGATTTAAACGATGCATACCGAGAGGTAATGGCGCACCTACCACCAAATCGCAGAAATGCTCTCCGTCACGAAGAGCGCAGTTGGATTAAGTGGCGTAAGACAGAATGCCGCCGTCAGGTCAAAGACGCCGAAGAATGCGTGGGCGGGTGTGGTGTCCCATGGACCATGCGCCTAGTTTGCATGACCAACGAAGCGTATAACCGCACGCAGAAGCTAAAGGCAGAATGGTTCCGATAACGGCCACAAGCGGCCGCTGAAGATTTTTCCCCACAGCAGTCGTTCTGCTTCTCCGGAAAAATGGGGCATAATTAATGACAAACAAAACATCGCTCGTCTCTTTTTTCATCGTGTAATAGGCAGGCGACAAAGAGCAATTCAATATAAATAATTGGCAAAGCGTCTTTCTGAGAAACGGTCGTTTATTAATAGACGGACCGGTGGGGCTGCCTATTAACTGTTGAACTACCCGCGAGATCAGCCTCCATGGCAATAAACACCGAAGCACCCGAAGACCAAGAACCTGCTGGAAGTCGCCCGCCACCGGGCTCCGAACCGACAAAGGGCAAGTCTCGTCGCAAAGCGCTCGCGTCGTTGCGACGAGAGCTGAGTGACAAGGAACTTTTGTCTCCTGCGGTCCAAAAGCTTTTACTTGATGAAATTGATCGGCTTGAAGACGACAACACTGAACTAGCGGGCTACCGAAGCCGCTTCTACGAAGTGGATAAGAAGGCCGCGATCCTCGAGCAAAAACACACGGCTAGCATCGCTCACGAAATCATCTCAATATCTTGTATTACGGTTGGAGGCGCTGCAATTGGATTTGCTCCCTCCGTTTGGCCTACGCAGCCCACAGGAGCAATCGCTCTCGCATTTGGCGTCGTTCTTGTCGTCGGCGGTATCGTGGCCAAGGCGGTAAAGTCATGAATCTGAAACTGAAGTCTGTCGCCGACAAAGGCGATCCGCAGAAGGAACGACTCGTGATCCGCGTGTTGAACGATACCGACACGGGTGAGTTTCTTGTAATGCGCACCGGATTTGTCAACGAGGCCGTAAACATCGGTGTTTCGAATACATACTGGTTTCCAGACAAACCAGTTAAGGCAGGAGACCTAGTCGTTTTGTACACGAAGAGCGGCACAATTAAAGACAAACCTCTCGAGCGCGGGGGCGCAGTCCATTTTTTCTACTGGGGCGAGTCAGCAGCACTATGGAACAGCGAGAATACGGCAGCGGTTCTAGCGCACGCACCTGTCTGGGAGTCGTCTAGTGTCGAGGAGCTTTAACCCGGCGCTCAATCTCGCTCCCTCTGGTCGCTGGACGCTGCGCAATAAAGTCGCGCAGCGCCGGTTAGCTCGTTCGGCGTCATAGGAGGCGCATGCCAACCTACAAGCGTTCAGCCGTTACAGCGAAAGAGGGAATCAACTTCGTCCGAAGTGCAGTTGAAAGCGGAGGCTCCCTGTTCATCAAGATCGAGCAGGAGAATGACTTGGGTATTGATGCTCTACTTGAGTTCATCAAGGACGAACGACCGCTCAACAAGCAAATTGCCATTCAAATCAAATCGGGGGCTTCGTACTACTCACACGAAGCCAACGAGTGTGCGTTTCCTGTTGGTGGCCATCGAGAGTACTGGAGCAGGCACCCGTTGCCTGTCTTCGGTCTGGTCTACGTGCCAGCACTTCGAAGTGCTTACTGGGTAGACCTTAAGCGCTACCTGAAAGTAAATCCGAATGCCTCGACTATCCGCTTCCCGGCAACAGAGGCGAACCAATTCAACAATGTAACGTTTCCCAAGCTGTTCCTGCCAGCGGTTGTAGGCGAAACGCCAATTCTCGAGATCGATGAGGCCTTCCGGCTAGCACGTTCGAAAGAGCCCGCCGAGACATACCTTGGGCTTCTAGTGCTCTTTCGGCGCTACCCGAACAACAAGGCCGTGTGGGATGAACTTGTCCAGACCTTCATTGATCGCCCTGCCGAGAAAATCCCACCTGTATTGCTGTACTGGTTGGCACATATCCCAGGGCACGGGGATATCTTCTACTTTGGCGAAACCGTTACGCCATCGACTCGCACCTATGCACGTGGCCTCTTCAATCAGTTTGAAGTACCAGATGTCGTCAAGCTTCTGTCGTTCATAGATGAGGAAGAGCAGATAGGCCGTGGAACGCTGGGTCAGTCGGTTGAGGCGATTGTTTCTTCTCTACCCAATGCGTCGAGCATGTTGCGAGAAATCATCGCGTCGGCAGAAGTTGATATGAGAGTCCGCGAGTTTGCGGTGCTTATCCTCGCTATGAACGAAGCAGCCAATGCTATACCAGAGCTAGTCACGCTCGAAAAAGCGGGCTCCTGGTCTGCTGGCGAGATTGCTCGGCACGTCAAAGAGTACGGGGGCATCAATCCCTATGCATGAGAATGCCGATCTTTTATCGAGGTGAGCTACTCCAGCAAACCGGTCAGGCCTCACCTGTCAAACGTTGGGCCTCAAGGAGACGTGCATGACAGAAAAGAAGTGGGAATCTTACGAAGACGTTGCTGCTCACCTGCTAAATGTATTCGCAATAGACTTTGATCTTGGCCAAGTCGAGGGAAAGCAACTTGTACCCGGTGTAAGCGGAACTCAGTGGGAAATCGACGCCAAGGGAATTGCAGAAGATGGCAATACTTTCATCATCGTCGAATGCAAGCGCTACACGAAGAGCAAAGTCCCGCAAGAAGTTCTCGCAGGTTTAGCGTTCCGAATTTCCGACACTGGAGCTAGCGGAGGAATAATCGTTACCCCATTGGGCTTCCAAGAGGGCGCTAAGAAAGTGGCTGCCCATACAGGAATTCATACAGTCCGCCTCAACCAAGACAGCACAAGAACTGATTACGTGCTGCAGTTCTTGAATAAGTTTTGTGTCGGGCTGTCTGACACGGTCCATATTGAAGAGCACTTGACCATAACGCTAATTGACAAAGATGGACATGTCATCGAGTCACGAAATGTTTAGGCCCAACCCATCATTCCAAGGGATTCGCCGCGATAAAGCCGCGTCGCGCTGTGAATTCAGACGTTGAACGTCCGGTTTCCCAGAGCCTGAGCGTCCGCAAGGGGTCGATTCCGGCCAGCTAGAACGAGCCGCCTACCGATCACAAATCGTTGCTGCATTGCACAACGCGAACACAATCTCGCCAACTGAAAATGCTAACGGCTTAGCGTACGATTTTTCCGTTTCGTGAGCTGACCCCCATTTCAGCCTCACTTTTCATTGCCATTTGCATGTTCAAAGTGTAGGTTCCTAGCCAATTTTCCACCGCGCTGCGGAGCCTACCGATTGATCGCAAGAAATACCAGAGGAGCTCGTCATGAACTTAATCCTGGAATCCGGGCGCGCTGCGTAAAGGACTGATCTGTGAAATCGCTCATTGTCACGATAATTAGTATCGCGGCGCTAGGGTTATTGGCTTTGACTAACCCAAAGATGCCTGATTACGAGCAATTCGTTCGGAATCAGGTCGCTCAGAAGACCGAAAAAGCGGACGACTTAACCAAGATTCTCGGAATGTTATTTGGCGGTGTTGCTAGTGGTTTGATCACAAATTCAACAACGCGGGCCGATTATGTATTCTTCAGCTTGTACGATACAAGATTGGATAACGACAAATTCAAAGTGATCGGCGTGCTCAATAATTTTGTCATTCTCCAGCAACCGAATCCAGAACATGCAGAACAAGGACAGCCAAGCACAATTCAAGAAAACACCCCTGTTTCACAGACAAGATTCCAGGCGCTTAATGATCCGCACGCGGCCCCTGTCAGGGCTTTACGCGTCGACTATTTCCCAGCTAAAGAGGGCCAATGGCCCCCCATCATTGTTGATGCCGTTGATGGGCAACAGCCACAGAATGTTGTCCGGCAAATAGAAAAGCCGCAATTCCTGAAGTTGCTCGGGGATGACTACGATGAATTCGCGTCATTTATAGCAGTCGGCACTGAAGTTAAGCGCGATAGAGATTATCTTGTCGGCAGCGGCTGCACGGCCCACGACTGTGCTGATAAACCCGGCATATTTGTCATCGAGATAAAAACTGGTCGCGTATTTGCGGCAATAATCGATAGCGACAAAGTCAAGGCTTGGGGCGTAGATCAAGCCGTCGATCTCCCATATCCGATTTTAGTCTGGTTAGCCAAAAATAAACTGACAATAGATTAGCCCTTCGAACATACCGTGGCGAGCTAGCCAATCCGCTCGGTTCGATGCCGCTCCATGTCAGCAAGTTTTCGTTTGAGCTCATTTTGGACACACACGTTGCTCAAGCCGGTAGCCGAGCTGCATGCGATGAACCTAGCGTCCCCCGCCTTCCTTGCGGCGCGAACGCTGGGATGATCGTCGATAGCGAGCCAATGCACCAGCTGCCGCCGCGCAGCCTCGGCCAGCACCTCCCCCGCGCGCGAAGCTTCGACGTTGGCCACTGCGCCGATGACCCTTGGGCCGAGGGCCGGACCAAGCAAGCGGGCTAGATTTTCGTCGTCAAAAAGCCGCCGCCAGTCGGATGAAACTACGATTCGTACCGACGGATACGGGGCCAGCGCGTCCGCCAAAATGTGGCGCCAGCAGAACAGCGCCGGGTTGGCAATGAGCCGAAAATCCGCATCAAGGGCTTCTTCGCCGACGGGGTGCAGCACGCCGTCAAAATCTAGGAACAGAACCAACGGTAGGCCTTCGAGAACGCTCACCTATTCGCTGGATTCAAGCTGCGGAAGCAGTTCTTGCGATGGCAAGAGCACGATAAGCTGTCACACGGGCTAGGTTTTCATCGTCGATGCCGAGCAGCTCGAGGCCGATTTTGGAGTCGCCATCCGGCAATTCGATCTGCCTCGAAAGCGTAACGTAGCAAAGCACCGGCGCCGCTAAATCTGGCGAATCCATTGTGAGCGTAGCTACTACGCCGAGCAACGGCCACAGGTCAGTTCCGCAACCGTCGAGGGCGACCCCGGACGTTGAGATATCCAGCAGCTGGCCGGTTACCGTCACAGCCCCATCGGCGATTTCGAGGGTTGCGCGGCCGGCAATGGGGAAGCGAAATGACTGGCGCTGATCGCCGAAATAGCGACGTTTTTGCATGATGATGCGTGCTCCATTTAAGCCAAGCCGCTCTATAGCTGCGGCACTATTGCAACGCGACCGCGACCCAAACGCGTGTCGCGCCGCTACACGCGGGCGACATGCTTACAACAGCGTTACCCGTTGCGAGGTTTCCATCGTCCAGTCCTTGTTCAACGGTCAGCGCTAAGTCACAAGGAGTGTCCTGAATCAGCACGACATTTCGCACGCGGGCCGGGAGAGTAGCGGTTGGCGCCCCGCCGACCGTTGTGGTGTAGAGGGCTTGGGCAGCGCTGTTGGACATGACCCGAAGGGTGCCGTTGTTGGTTGGCAATTGAGCGGACGTCAGATAGCCCGCGAGGAACAGATGCTCTCCTACGCACGCTGACTCAGCGGCGCTAATCAAGCCATCTCCGTTGCCAGCGACGCCGCACGTTGGCGCTGTGGCAAAGTCGGTTGCGGTGACGGGGAGATCGCCCGGCAGCAGCTTGTAGCGCTCCACGAACTGCTGAGTGGCCGTTCGGATGTCTGTCGTCTGTTTTAGCAGAGCTTTACCCTGCGCACCGGCGATTAGTTGCGGCCCGATGACGCTCACCATCGTCAGAATCAACCCGACGATGACGACAACGATGGCCATCTCGACGAGGGAGAAGCCTCCGTTACGGCTTCTCATCGTCTCGCCAAGCCTCGACGTACATCGTGACGCAGTAAGCACACACAAACGAAATCGCAGCCCCAAGCAGCGCCGCTTCCATCATCAATTGTGCGATAGGCGGCCGGCAGAAGGTAAAGATCCAGGCCATGGGCATGAAAAACACCGGGGCGAGGACCGCGGAGCGGAGCAGTTTGCTTTTGAGCGAGAGGGGTTTTAGCATCCGAGCCTCATTAATCTGGAATCTAGTTCGAGTCGGGTCACCGTTCGTACGATGTCGTCACCGCCCCCGGCTGCCCGATCAGGCCCCGCAGATGTCATCGTGCAAAGCGCGGTGGCCGGCGACGATCCGATTACGTAGCCCCCAAAACCGCCAGTTGCGCACGTAACTGGCGTTCCCCACGGGTCGTTTAGAACCTTACTAGCGGGGAGCGTATATGTGCAGCTTCCGGGGGGCCCTGGGACGTACGTTTTGACTGAGCCAGCTGCGACCAGGTCGATGATCGCCTCAAATGTGGTGGAAAGCGCGGCACTCGCCGATTTGATAGCGCCCTCCTTGATGAGCGGGCTCAATAAATCATCAACGGTAACTCCGAGCACGATGTCGTCAAATGCACCGAAGCCAGCGGTGGATTCGGTGATGTCGCGGCTAAAACAGGTCAGGGCTACGCATCCGGCGGCGTTTAAAATTTCGTCTGCCCCTGCGCCAGTCGCGTCGATTTGGGTGGCGCGGGTCGTCCATGCGCCGGCGCCGTTCTTACCGTGCGATATCAAGACGGCTACCACGGGGGCAATTGCTGCAGGGGCAGACACATGGTCGCTGAGCCACATCGAGCCCCGATTTGCCGAGCTGAAGTTGGCCTTCCGGACCCAGTCACTGAACGTCACCGGATTATTCGATACGCGGTAAAGCATGTAATTGCCCCAAGCATCTAAGGCGGAGTCGCGGTTTAGCCCAAGGTCGGCATACGGGACGGCGCCAAAGGGGTTGGCACAATTCGCAGTGGGGTCCGGGTCAGAGCCGACAAGAGCTGCGCGGTTCTCACGCCCGTCAAGCACGGCTCCGGCCACGAGGGGGCCCGCGAGGGTAGCCGTCGGCCCAACGTCCGGACACGGCAAGCGGCCATTCACGCGTAGATACGCGATTAGGGCGTCCCGAATTAGCAGCTGTTTGGCCACAGTGCCGCGATTGGCACTGGCGCTTACCGTGGACAGCCACCCGGAAATCCCCATCGTCATCATGATCCCGATTAGCACCATGACGACTGCCATTTCAACGAGCGTGAAGCCCCGAACAGCGCGGCAGTGTTGGTAGCCATCGGCATGTTTTGGGGAGTATCGTTTTTCCATTGCTGTCGCTCGTCGAAGACTTCCGCATCATATCGCGGATGCCAATGGACGGCCAATGGAATGGATGCCCCGTCGAAACCCCCCAACTTTTAGACTGACCGAGCCAACTTATCGGGGGTCTAATATCGGCCTAAGCGGTAGTTCAGAACGGAGCGAACTGGTGATTGCCTTCAGTTAGTTCGGACAGTCATTGCTCCAACTATCAATTACAAGGTCCTTAACCTTTTCGCCCCGGGTCATAACGCGAAGGCACGCGGCACCCTTTTTGTAGTTAAAAATGCACAGAGGTTGGTCAATTGCGCAGGATTCAATTTCTATTATCTGTTTCTTAACCAGTTGGTTTTCGACACCGATACGTTCGCTTTCAATATCAACGGCAATTGGCCGCCAAGCATGTGCCAGCAGAATAGAGCGAGCCTTGGCGAATGGCATCCCTTCCTTGATGCGATAGTCTTGCGCTTGGGCAGGCAATGAAACGCTAAGAAAAAAAACAAGGGCTGCGTATTTCATTTTTCTTCCCCGCCAGCTGCTTTGTAATTTGAAACGAAGTCGTCATATTTCATGTAGGGTTGCTTGTAACGCCCCGGCAAATTTGGGCCTTGCGGTAATGCGGCCCATCGCCTAGATGCTGCTGAGAGCGCAGGATCAATGTTGCCATCAACGATTTTGTCAATCACGCCAACCGTTCGTAAAATTTCGACGGCAAGCAAATCTTGGGTGTCTGGTGAAAAATCAGAAAGTCCCATCTTTCCGCCCATCTCCGCCCATGTGCCATTATTAATTTGGTACATACCGGCCGCAGTCGTTTTTCCGTCACTACCTGCTCCTGGATGAGTTGTGTAGTCGGAAAATTTCCACGGATCGTTCTTTTTGCCTTTTACTCCGCCGTATTTCAGGTCGTAGTCGCCGCCCTCGGCTTTTGCAATAGATGAAATGAACGCTTTGACGTTTTTGTTCTTGAGGTACTCTTTATTTTCTTCAAGACGAGTTTTAGGGTCTGCTTTGATCTTCACAGGCTTCGGCTTGGAATCTGCTTTAACTGTGGTGCTTATTGATGCGACTTTCTTGAGCGCTTTTCCGCTGGGGGATTCAATGGTTTCAGGCATAGATACGCTCAAATGTAAATTGCAACTGATTCGGACGCTTCGGTTGAAGAGAGAAGATGAGTAAGCCCTTGGTCATCTGTTGTGCCGTGTTCAACCTCCCCGCTAGCGCGAACAATTGCGTATTCGGTATTAAGCAATGGCTGCTCAGTGTTTTCATCCAGTAACTGAAATCGGTCATCGTAGCGTTCGGAACCGCTTCCGCTTGAACGACTGCTCGCACCCACAGCCGCAGCAGCCGCACCTGCCGCAGCAACGGCGGCAGCGGCGCCACCGACGCCAGCGCTAGCCGCGCCAGAGCCCTCGGGAGAGCGAACTACATTCGATAGGGTCGAGATCAGCGAAGCACCGCAACTGGTCTTATGGCCTTCCAGCGCCACGGGACGACCGTCGATGCAATAAGTGGGATCGCCCTCGACAATCGTACAAACACCGTGTCCCCGGATTGGACAAGTCACCTTGTCTCCCATACACGCGACTTCCTTACCAAACATACTGCTGTTGGTGGAAGCGCTGACCACTGTGCCGCCATGGGTCGTCGGGTCGCCTAGCCGAATGACGTGCTTTGCAGACAAAGGGAACACTCCTGTCTAATGTGTTAGCGGAAGAATCAGTGGGTGGAGCCTAAATTGCGGGGCTGGGACAGGTTGGGAATCGTCTCGTCGGCATACTCCACAAAAGTCAGACCGGTGTGCATCGGGCCGTTGATCCTGTCGCCGTTCTCCAACTCGCTGCCGACAAGGGCTATCGGTCTCCCGGAATCGAGTGATTTAGCGACTCCGCTTCCCGTCGCAATTCGAGTCTGGCGGCCATCGGGGTAGCGCACGATGTCACCCACTAAGGCCACGAGGCCTTCGGGCGTCGAGATCTCGCTAGTAGCGAAAATCTGACCGCCTTGTTCGGTTGTAGAGTGCTCGGTCGCGACGGGATAGCGGCCCGTCACCAGGCGATCCGCCAACTTGGCCATGAACTCGGCCGAGAGGCGTTGCCCCTCTGCGTCTGCGTGTTCCATACTGGCTCCTTTGTGTCTGCGCCGGTCTAGGATTTGAATGTCATTCCGATATGATGCCAGAATTCGTACTAGCCTGTTTGCATAGACCGCGACCAGCGAGAGGTGGTTCATGGACGAAGGACGCGCATTGCCCCGTGTGAGCGAGCCGCGAATCCTCTTCCTCGATTTTGATGGCGTGCTGCACCCGCTCCACGCAGAACGCGACCAGTTATTTTCACAACGCCATTTGCTGTGGCCGATACTCGAGGCATGCCCCGGCGTCGAGGTTGTCTTTTCCACGACCTGGCGCGCAGGCTGTCAGCGGCAACCTGAAAGTCGTCCAAACTGGGCGGTTTGAAGTTGGCGGGTTTTCTTCGTGGATTTTCTTCGGTCGCGCTTTTTCCAAAAGCTCTTCTGGCT
>Ga0209125_1000665_pt1 | contig 41190 bp, 42 predicted proteins | sample BarGraIncub1131A_FD_184503 | JGI IMG/M metagenome (GOLD analysis project Ga0209125, IMG submission 184503) | Arctic peat soil microbial communities from Barrow, Alaska - Barrow Graham LP Incubations 11-31A (SPAdes) (version 2) | ecosystem: Environmental > Terrestrial > Soil > Wetlands > Peat... | reverse complement strand
TTCATAATTTAATCATCTCATATTTATCTGATTTTTTCTACCTGTTTTTTAACTAGAATGTTATCCACAGCGGTTTCCGCAAGCTGTTTCCTATATAATAAAAAAAATCCACGTTCCCAAATATTGCAAATGCAACATCTAAGAACATGGATTTATATTAAATTATTTATTTGCCTATAAACTGTTGAGTCCAATAAATAGTTCCACTTTTATCTTTTGCTACTCCAACACCTATTTCAGTAAAGTTACCACTTAAAATATTAGCTCTATGTCCTGGTGAATTCATCCAAGAACTCATTACTGAAGCTGCTGTTTGCTGACCCATTGCTATGTTTTCACCAGCTGCTGTATATGTTATACCAAATTGTTTCATCATGTCAAAAGGTGATCCATAAGTTGGTGATGTATGAGAGAAATAGTTTTTAGCTACCATATCCTCCGACTTAGTTCTAGCTACACTTGAAAGCTTAACATTCTCCTTTAATGGAGCTAGTCCTTGTTTTGCTCTTTCCTGATTAACTAATGTTACTACTTCTTTTTCCAATTTATTATTCTCAGTTAAGGTTGGTGCTGTTGGTGCTGTTGTTGCCTTTACAGGAGTTGCTTTTGCAGGGGCTGCCTTTACAGGAGCTGCCTTTACAGGAGCTGCCTTTGCAGGAACTACCTTTGCAGGAACTGCCTTACAAGGAGTTGTTACTTGAGGATTAACTGCTGAACACTTCGGAACTGCAATGCCATACTTAGCACATATGCTCTGCAAATTGTCTCCTGCCATAACTGTGTAATTGATGGTCTTACAATCTTGGGCATACACCACTGAACTTATTCCTGTTGTTGCTAAAATACCTAAAGTTAATATTAACGCTCTTAAAGATTTCTTCATCTTTTGTACCTCACCTTCCTAATTTTATATACAAAGCAAGTTTTCATCTTTGTATACTTATAATAACATCTAAATGAGGTTTATGCATGTTATATTAATGGTTATTTTGTATTATCATGTCGTAATTGGTCTTAATTAGTTAATTTATAATAATACGTTAACTCAAATAAATATGAACTGGACAAGTAACATATAAAATATTGTACCCCCACCAATACTTAATAATGAATTTTTCTTCCACATATGAATTATTACAATAAATAAAATTGATATTAATTCTGGCAATCCAAAAGGAAAAACAGAAGTAGAAACTTCTTTCAAACAATAAACAATTAACATTCCAATAATTGCATAGGGTAACACGCTACCTAAATATACTACATACTTAGGTGTTTTTTTATTAGCTGGAAATAATATAAATGGGATGATTCTTATTAAAAATGTTATAAAAGCTATTAGTAGAATTATAATTAATGACTGCTGCATTGTTAATATCATTGCCTATTCCTCATTTCTATTGTTTTTCTAAGCACTGTTAATGTAATTAACATCAAAATCATAGATGGTAAAATAAATCTACTTGTCCCAAAAGTAATAAGACATAGTAATGAAACACAAATTCCTATCAAAGCAGGTATGTGCTTTTTATTTGCCTTCCATTGTTCAACGAATATGACTACAAATAATGCTGTCATAACAAAATCAATTCCCTTAGTATTAAAAGATAATACAGAGCCTATAATTCCTCCAATTGCTGACCCTGTTATCCAATAAATATGATTAAGTAAGGCTATGCAAAAATAAAACGAATTTTTATTTACATCATGTGGTGGCTTTGCAGAGCAAAGCAATGAGAAAGTTTCATCCGTAAGAGAGAAAATCATATATGGTTTTTTCTTCCTCATATCCTTAAATTGGTCAAGCATAGATAATCCATAAAATAAATGACGAGCATTAACCATGAGAGTCATATACACCACCGTAGCAAGATTAAAGTTGCTTGTTAAAAGGTTAATTGACACAAACTGCATAGAACCTGCAAAAATTACAGTACTCATCATTACTGCCCAACCAAAATTATATCCCTTACTTCTTAGTAATATTCCAAATGCAATTCCCATAAACATGTAGCCCATCAAAACAGGAATAGTATGTGGAAATGCTGCCTTTAATGCTTTTATTTTCATTAGTCCTTGCCCATTTTCTAATTTACCCATATTAATGAACCTTTAAGCATTTTTTCATAATACCATTTTGCCATATCTACTGGCATACGAATACATCCATGAGAGACTCTTTTCCCTATTGTTCCATCTGCAACTCTTCCATAATTAGTTAAAATTATAGAGTGTAGCATATAGTTGCCACAATATCTTGTCCAATATTTCACTATTGTTCCGGAACCTGCAACGAAAGAATATCCTTTATCTTTAATTGTGAATAACCCTCTCTTTGAAGGCGTAATATTGTTACCCGTTCCGCAAGAATATGCTTTTATTAAAACCCAATGTCCTGCGCTACCAGCAAAAATATTAACTCTTTGCCTATTTAAATCCACCCAAGTAAAGTAATTTGTTTTACTTACAAAGTTGCATGTGATATTCACATAAGTTTCAAGTTGCTTTTTATTCAAATATTTTGTATTGGTAGCTGGGTTTGAAGGTACTAAAACCTTGTTACAAGACACCCACGTTTGAGCACCATTAGGTTTTTTGATTAAAAACCGATTGTTCGTTTCATCTAATATTTCTACTTTTACTCCTGCATACTTTCCGTATACTGCATTGGGCTGTACTAAATTATTATAAACAATATCTGCGATTATTTTTGTAGCCATCGCAGTCCAATCGCTATATATACTTGTTTTTCCAATAGTTCTGTAAACCTTAATTTTATAATAATATGTTTTTCCTGTTATTAGCCCTGAATTTGTATAATATGTCGATGTCGTCTTAGTTAATAATTTATAAGTTCCAGAACTTGATGTAGAACTATACAGTTCATAACCATTTGCTCCTGAAACACCACTCCAGGTAAGTTTAATACTATTAGAACTAATTCGAGTAGTTTTAAAATTAATAGGTGCAGATGGTATTGGTTTCGAACTTACACTGTCCGAAAATCCACTACTAGTTTTAACATTATCAACGACCCTATATGCTTTAACTTTATAGTAATAATTACTGCCTGTTATAAGTGCTGTATTGATATAATTTGTTGCATTAATTGTTGAAATTAATGTGTAGGTTCCCGCATTAGATGTTACCCTATAAACTTCATACCCACTAGCTCCAGTTACGGCACCCCACTTAATACTAATACTGTTATACCCTTTTGATGTTGCGGTCAATCCTGTTGGACATACCGGAGTCACGACTATCCACTTTGCATACAACGTTGTGTTTTCTGTTATACCTGTACTCGTAAAATCAAACAGATTTTCAAAGGTAGTATCATCCTTATACCAGCCCTTAAACGTATAGCCTGTCCTTATTGGATTCAACGGTGCGACCGCTTTTGCATTGTACTCAACAGACAGACTTGCAACTTGTGAACCCCCATTTGAATTAAAGCTTACATTTGATAGTGTTGTTACTGTTGCTGCTTTTGCTGTAGGTGGTGTTGCTGGCATTGTTATTGGTGATGCATTGGCAACTACAGAAATATTTAGAAATAGCAAAATCAAACATACTGTAACACTTAAATACTTTTTCAACTAATTTCCCCCCCCCCTATATTGAAGCATCCTATATCCATTTACTTTTTATGGCACATTTGTTTTAAAACTTCATTTATTACCTTTCCTCTCAATTTTTCGCTTTAACTTCAAAACATAATATTAATATATTACTATATTTACAGTTTATTAACAATACATATTTAAAGATCATTATGTAACACATATAACTCAATTATTATATGTGTTACATTTTTAAAACCAGGTATACGCAAATAAGCACCAATAGCTACTACTCCAGCCACTGATGCTTACCCCCTATTGTTATGTACAGTTAAAATTCACTCATCTTGTTATTTATATCTTGCTGATAATTCTTTTATGCTAGTTGCAGTAGAACCTTCTCCTATTGCTGTAAATTTCCATTCTCCTTTATTTCTGTAAACTTCGCCCATTATTAAAGATGTCATGTTGTTGTAATCATTAGAAAGATTAAATTTAATTAACTCACTATTAGCCGATTTATCCATTATTCTAATGAAAGCATTTTGAATCATTCCAAAATGTTGTTTTTTCGATGCACAATTATAAATATTAACAACGAAAACTATCTTAGATATATCATCTGGTACTTTCGTCAAATTCACAACTATTTGTTCGTCATCACCTTCGCCCGCACCAGTAAGATTATCCCCTTGGTGAATTACGCTCTTACAATTACTTGACTTGTTACCAAAATATATTATGCTCTTAATACTAGATAATTTCCCATTTTCACCTAACATTAAAGCCGATGCATCACAATCAATAGTATCACCACCATTGCTACCATCCCAGCCTAAACCTACTACTAATTCCCTTAATGATGCGTTACCCTTTGTTAAATCTACCTTTTGACCTTTTATTAAATTAACTCCCATATTATTACTCCTCCTTATTAAAGGTTAAATATTAACTCCAAAATTAGTACATAAAGCTCCTAAACCACCTTCGAATCCACTACCTAATGCAGTGAATTTCCATTCAGCTCCGTTTCTGTATAGTTCACCAACTACTAGTGCTGTTTCAATACTGAAATCTTCCCCCAAATCAAATTTAATTAACTCGGTAAGTCCATCTCCACTCATTACTCTAATATAAGCATCTGAAACTTGTCCAAAGTTTTGTCTTCTTTCTTCTGCTTCATTAATTGTTACAGTGAATGAAATTTTTTGAATAGTTGCTGGCACTAAGGATAGGTCGATGAGAATTTGTTCGTCATCTCCGTCTCCTGCTCCTGTTTTGTTATCTCCCATATGTTTAACTGATTTAGATGCATGCTCTGCATTATTGTAGAATATGAAATCTGCATCAGAAGTTACTTTTTTATTTTCTCCCGTTAAAAATGCCGCTGCATCTAAATCAAAGTCTGACCCACCGTCATATTTATTTGTACTCCACCCTAGTCCCACTAGTACCTTTGCTAATCCTGGATTTGTCTTTGTTAAATCTACTTTTTGACCTTTTTTTAAATTAACTGCCATTTTTATAAACCTTCTTTCTTTTTAAAATTTGTTTTGTAATTATTAATATTGTAACACAGAATTCACACAACAACCCTAGATATAAAAGGAACTACATATAAACTTGTATTTACACAAATCTATCTGTAGTCCCCAAAAGTTTTTTTCTTTTTCTCTATTTCCCAATGTACCATTCTCATAAAGGGCAAATCTTAGTTTTTCTCTCGGACTAACCGTACTATTGCTTTGAACCTCAATTTCGATAAATTAGATGTTCAAACAAAAATTTCTCAATTAAAATTTCCGAGCTATTTCTTTGGCTTTAATTATTGCTTTTGCTTTTATTTCATCTGCCATATCAGGAGTTGCATTCATACCCTCTACAATAATTGATTGTTTGTCTGTAATTCCAATAAAGTTTAATATTGTATTTAAATATCTATCTCCCAATTCAAAGTCTGCCGCAGGTCCACTAGAATACACTCCCCCTCTAGCTTGAATATGAATTGCTTTCTTATCAGGTAATAGCCCTACTGGACCTTTTTCTGTATATTTAAATGTTTTATTTACTATACATATATTATCTAAATATGCTTTCATCATTGGAGGTATCGTGAAATTCCAAAGCGGTGTAACAAACACATATTTATCAGCAACTAGAAACTGTTCTAGTAAATTATTCATGGTTGCTACTTTATTCTGTTCTTCTAAATTTAGTTGCTTAAAATTAACTCCGGTTGCAAGCTTTCCCCAAGCACTAAATACTACATCATCAATTAATGGAACATCTGTTTTGTATAAATCTAAAGTTGTTATTTCATCACCAGGATTAGACTTTTTATAAGTTTCTAGAAATTCATTTCCTACAGATAAACTAAAAGAATTTTCCTTTGCCTTTGGATTTGCTGTAATATATAATATTTTTGACATTTTTACATTCCCCATTTCATAATTCATTATATTTTTTTAAAATTTAAACATTGCCTTTCCTTACCTTTGATAGATTGAGTATATTTGTTATTTAAAATAACTTATATACTTAATAGAACTAACTTACTTTATGTAACTATATTATAATAACCTACTTACTTTTGTCAAGTAAATATGCTAAAATAATTATAGGAGTTGATTATTATGGAAAAATTTCATTTATGTCCACACTTTGAAGCCGCTTTTGAATTATTAGGCAAAAGATGGACTGGATTAATTATACGTTCTTTGTTAAGTGGATCTAAAAGATTTTCTGATATACAAGAAATAATTCCAGCTTTAAGTGCACGTATGCTTACAGAAAGATTTAAAGAATTAGAAAAACTAGGTATTATAACTCGAAGCGTTTATCCAGAAATGCCAGTACGCATAGAGTACGCTCTCACGGATAAAGGAAGAGATTTAGAAAATTCTATGGATGAAATTCAAAACTGGGCTGAAAAATGGTCATAAAAAACCTGATCAACCCCTAAAATATAGAATATTTGTTCCACTAATAAAAATCACATTAATAATAAATTCATTTATTTACATCTGCTTGCTCTATATTTCTTATAGCTAAATAAGCAATACATACCCCCATAATAGAAAGTGTTATTGGTATTGCAATGATGTTACTTAATGAATAGCCTCCATTATCTGAGCATATAATAGATACTATTAATATTGCAGATATTATTGTAGCAGGTACTGATTTTTTTCTCATTCCAAAATATAGAGGAATTAGTCCCATACCTGTAGACGCTAAAGCATTAATACTAATAGCCTTAAAGTTATTTACTATTAATGCGGTAGTTAGTTTATCCGGAATGAAATTATAAAAGCTATTAGTAATGCATAAAACAAAATCTATAAAGATATTAGATAAAATTATAGATATAAAAGTAAATAACACCACAATAAGCAGTTTAGCTATAATAAGCTTTTTTCTGTTTATTGGATACATAAACAGAAGCGTAATTGTATCGTTTTTATATTCTTCAATAACAATCCTTGCAAGAAGCGCTGAAGCAAATATTATAAAAGTAGCTTTTACCATGGTATCAACCATTGAAAAGGTAAAATTAAAGCTAGTAAATTCCATAGAACCATCTTTTATTGATCCAAAAATCATTATTAGTAGCAATCCAATTATAACTAGATTTGCAATTATAACTCCTTTAATATTACCCCCTACTTTATTTTTTTTCATTTCTAGTTTCATTAATTTAAGCACGTGTGCCACCCCCATTTAATAAATTTAAGAAATAATCCTCTAAAGAACTATTTTTCTTAGTTATTGCTTCAATGGCAACATCATTTAAGATTAACGTTTTAGATATAATACTTTGTGGTACTGTATTTGTATATATCCTTATTACGCCATTATCTATAACTTTGAAATTAGATATATTAAGATTATTTGATAAAATATAGGCTGCCTTTTTAGAATCACTTGTAACCAGTTGTATATACTCTGTATTGCTTTCTCTAATGCTTTCCATAGAAACTTCTTCTATTAATTTCCCATTGTTTATAACCCCTATAGTGTCCGCCACCTGCTCAATCTCTCCTAAAATATGGCTGGATAGTAATATGGTTATTCCGTACTCCTTGCTTAACATTTTAAATAAATTTCTTAGTTCTTTAATCCCAATTGGATCAATTCCATTAATAGGTTCATCTAGTATTAACAATTCTGGCTTCGTTGTGATCGCTCTTGCAATTCCAACTCTTTGCTTCATACCAAGAGAAAACTCTTTAAGCATTTTATTATCAATATTTTTTAGCTTTACAAGATCTAATGCTTTATCAATGGCTTTTTTATCATTATAACCCATATACTCACAGTGAAGTTCTAAGTTTTCTCTAGCTGTAAGCCTTTCATAAAACACTGGATACTCAATAATAGTACCTAGTCTTTTCAAGAATTCATAAGATGTATCTGTAAGCTTTTCACCGAAAATCTCAATTTCGCCACTTGTAGGTTTAACTAGATTTGTCATCATCCTCATAATTGTTGTTTTCCCTGCTCCATTTGGACCTAGGAATCCATAGATTTCACCCTTTTTAACATTCATATTCACATTTGATACAACCTCTTTGCCATTATAGGTTTTTATTAAATTACAAGTTTTCAATATATACGACATTTTCTCTCCCCTTCCACCACGTTCTATATTTCTATTGTAGTAAATAAACTTCTCTTTTTTATTACTTAAATCTTACAAAATTCTTAAGTTACATTATCTCCTGGCGGAGCTATTATGATCTATACTGAAATGTCTTTAAATTGCCCTAAAAAAAAATAAGATGCCCTATCTATTGAGCACCTTGCTTACTATAATTATTAATACGTTATTCTTTTTAATTTAATGGTAAACAATGTTTTTTCATAAGGTTTGCTCTCAAGAATTATCTCTCCATCTAATTTTTCTACAAGTCTTTTAGTTATTGTAAGTCCAAGACCGCTGCCCTGATACCGCCTATTTCTTGAATCCTCAAGTGTGTACATCCTTTCAAAAACACTGTCTTTATGTATTTCACTAATGCCTTTCCCCTTATCCCAAACCTCTACATATACATAATCATCATCGCTTCTCAAGGATAATCCTAAAACCATTCCTTCAATTCCATATTTAATGGCATTTGAAATTAAGTTATTTATAATTCTATGTAGTGCCTCTTCATTTCCTAGAGAATAAATATTATTTTCTGGAATATCAATAATTACCTCAAATCCTTTGTTAGTTAAAATATCATAAAAAGCTAATATGTTTTTCCTGCAAACTTCATTCATATTAATTCTTGTTAATGGGATATCCGTGTCACCTGACTCTAACTTTGCTAAATCAAAGAACTTATTAACAAGCTCCACCACTTCTTTTGTTTTATTTTCTACTTTTGATAATAAAACTTCCCTTTCTTCGCTACTTATATTTGTATCTAGTTTTATTGTTTCAATATATCCAAGCACCACTGTAAGTGGTGTTTTTAAATCATGAGAAATATTTGAAAGCATTTTCTTCATTGTTATTTCAGCTTTTAAATAATCTGCTAGTATTTTTTGATTATGGTCCAAAATATTATTAATTTCTATTAAAATGTTTATAAGTTCTTCATCCTCAGTAAAAACCAAAAGCTTCTCACTGGTGTTGTTTTTTATAATACTATTTAACTTTTCATAAATATATTTTAAATTTTCCGTTCTTTTTTTTTGTAATCTATGTTGGAAATAAATTATACCTAATAAAATAACTACTATTATTAATAAAAAAGTATCCATTTTAAAACTCTCCTAATTTATAGCCTATACCCCATAAGGTTTTAATATATTTAGGCTCTGAAGGATTATCTTCTATTTTTTCTCTTAATCTTCTAATGTGTACATTTATCACATTTTCATCTCCAAAATAGTCATCCTTCCAAATAAAGCTATAAATTTGTGCTTTAGTAAAAACTCTATTGGGATTTGAGATGAACAACTTTAAAATATCAAATTCTTTTGAAGTTAAATTCAAGTTTACATCCTTTTTAGTAACTGCATCCATCTTCGTAACCGCATAATTTTTCAAATCAATAGTAAGATTGTTAACATTAATAATATTCACTTCTTCTTTTTTATCGTTTTTAGCGTATTGATTAGCACGTCTTATGGCTGCCTTAACCCTTGCAGAAAGCTCTATCATGGAAAATGGTTTGGAAATGTAATCATCTGCACCGAGTCCAAGTCCTATAGCCTTATCCACATCACTGTCCTTTGCTGACATAATTAAAATAGGTATTAAACTTATCCCGCGAACTCTTTTCATAACTTCCATTCCATCAAGCTTTGGCATCATTATATCAAGAATAATTAAATCAAAGAAATTATTTAAAAACTTACTTACTCCTTCTTCACCATCGAAAGCAGTAGTTATATTAAACCCTTCTTTTCTTAGGTAATTTTCAACCATTTCACTAATGGCTATATCATCTTCAATAAGTAGAATTCTATTTTTCACAAAATCGTCACCTCAATTTACAATCTCCTAATTCACTATACACTTCATAAAATCTAGATTATATTCCAATTTTACCATATAAAGCATATAGAGTAGGTCAATACGTTATTACCATGGCTTTAAACCATAAAAATATACCGTATACTGCTATAAAAGAAACTTAATCCAAAACCTACAAGGCAAGTCGCCAAAATAATAATTATAAATTTATATACTTTAATGTTTATTATATGCCGTGTTTTACTTACCAGCGCAGAAACAAATGTAAACCATGTAATATCTGATATGATGTGCCCAATATAAAATACTGCGATGCCAATAATTCCAAAATATTTATAAGCATTCATTATTAATGTAAGCCCAACAGCAGCCCACCAGATAATGAAATACGGATTGGATGCACTTAATACTGCACCTGCGGAAATCATATTTCCCTGATTATCATTTTTATTATCTTCATTATTCAATGAAATTTTGTTTAAATATACGGCTTTTATCATTTTCATGCCAAGATATACAAGAACCACCCCACCTATCAGCCCTATTATAGTTCTAGCGATATCTGTAGCAAGATATCTTCCAACTCCAATAAATATTAAAATTACCAAAATAAGTTCAAGGAAAGCATGTCCAACCGACACAAGTAAACCCGCCTTTGCACCATGTCGTATACTTTTATCTATTGTATATGTCAACATGGGTCCAGGCATAATTGCCCCAGAATACCCGATAATTAATGATTTCAAAAAAATAGCTATCATAATCCCACCTCCATATACCTATTTTAAACTATCCAGTAGCTGGAGAGTCAATACTTTTCTTATAGGCATTTGAATTTCGGTAAGATGATAGCTTTTATCTTTTGAAATAAATTAATCTATTATTGCTCGCTCTATTGAATCTCCAATAATTTCTAACCCATTTCTATCTATGTATTCAAGTAGCATTTTATAGTATCGCGGACATTCGTTGCGGTTACCTCTGAAACAAACACACGCATAAGAACCTTGTTCTATTTTATCTACAAATGTATGGTTATGAATGCTTTCTTCTAATAATACAAATATAGAATTATACTCCTCAAATATCATCTTCATAATATTGTCTTTAGAAATTGTAAGCCCTACTTTACCTATAATTATGTGAGTAGGTGTATTAGCACTACTTTCCAATTTTTTTAAACATAATTCCAATTCAGGCTCATTATAAATTTTTTTCGTTAACCTCAAAATTTTTCTTTCTTTAATTTCATTTATTGTTATTACGTCTAAACTGCTTATATGCTTTGACTCATCTATTTCTTTAATTCTGTTTTCAAGTGTTTTTTTTATTTTTTCAAATTCATTAATTTTATTTTCAGTTATCTCATGTTGTTCTTTTAATAGATCTAGAAAACAGTCTATATTTCTTTTTTCTAGATGTTTCTTAATGTCCTTTAAAGCTATTCCCATTACTTTTAAATGAATTATCGTATGTAACTGTTCAAATTGCTCAGTTGAATAATACCTGTACCCACTTTTTTTATCGACATAGATAGGTTTGAATATTTCAATTTCATCATAGTATCTGAGAGTCTTTACGGATATGTTATATAATTTTGATATTTGACCAATGGAAAATTTATTTTTCAATCTACTTCATCCTTTCTTAAACACCATTTAGACTAATATTATTTGATGAGGATGATTGAACCTTGGGCGTGTATCCATTACATAATTAATAGTATAGCCTTCTAATTTTAGACTTCTATATTAAAACCCAAATTAACTTCATTTGCTGGCTTACCACCTCTAACTCCCCAATTTTCTAAAGATGGCTCATTAATAACTATTACTATATCATTGCCATCTATCCCAGGATTTATTTTCAAGTTATTTACGATTTCTGTATACAACTTTCTTTTTGCTTCTGAGCTTCTACCTTTAAAGGCAGTTGTTTCAATAAGTGTACATTGTTCTGTTTTGGTCGGTGTTACTTCAAAATTTTCTTTATCTAATTCATATAGTCTTTGCATTCTATCATCATCAGGGATTTTGAATGCTTGTACTAATGCTGAATGTACTCCATTCAGTATTGCTTTTCTATATTGCGCAGTTTTTCCTTTAAATATTTCTATTTTAACTAATGGCATAGATAACCTCCCTAAATAATTTTATAGATTAATTTTTACTTATTTTAGAATATCCTATAATCTAAAGTGAACTTTATGGAAATTTAAGTATATTTTTCATATTATCATATCATCCATTGTATTACATGTCAATTTTTTCTGTAAAAGCATGAGGAATATTTCCTTCTTCCCATGCCCGGCAATCACCAGTACTATTTTATAATATGTGATTCATAACCTGAATTCAGCGAAAAATAAAAATCTACTAACATCTTTTTTATTTAAAGCACCTTTTTCTGAATCACGACGTTTGTTAAATGCTGAAAGTTTTTCTCTGTAGCCACAACCACAAACGAATATTTTATTGTCCCCATCCCCTCTAATCTCCATTTTCTTATGACAAGTTGGGCAACGTGCATTAGAAATTTGTGATACACCTTTACGATATCCACATTCCCTATCTGGGCATACCAGCATCTTTCCTCTTTTGCCGTTAACTTCAAGAAGATACTTACTACACTCAGGACATTTAACTCTTGTAGCGTTATCATGTTTATATATTTCGGACGATGCTGCAACGTTCTTCACAAGCTTCACTGCATATTCCCTCATATCTTTTACGAAATTCATAGAATTAGCCTTTCCTTTGCCTATAAGTTGAAGCTGTTTTTCCCACTTAGCGGTAAGTTCAGGTGATTTTAATTCCTCAGGAACTAACCCTATTAGCTGTATTCCTTTTGAGGTTGGAAATATGTCTTTACCTCTTCTCTCCATATAAAAGATGTTAAATAATTTTTCAATAACATCTGCTCTTGACTGCGTAGCCCAAAATAGATTTTCATAATCTCTTCCCGGTTTAAGGTTCGCAAATCCATCTTATATTGCTTTGAAGTTTCTTTAATAACCACCAATTTTAAATCCTTTGGTAGCATAGGAAGATCTTCCATTTTCCAACTTTTATATTTTACGTCATAATCCTCTGGGCCTGCTAGTGTTACTAAATGTCCTAGTGCCCATGTCACAATATACTTTGTTCCCATTAAATATCCATTTCCGCCTTGTGTACAATTTAGTACTTTTGCTAATTCACGTCCAACTGACGGTTTTTCTGCTAAAACTTATGTAGATGAATTTCCATAGTCAATATAGATTATACGTTGCTTTATCAGCAGTATGTTACTCTGTAAATCTTGAAAATATTAAAGAAAGAACAATTGCGAAGCAAGTAATCAAAGAAAAAAAGGTATTGAGAAAACTTTCAAAAACATATTTAAAGACAGCTTTTGCATGTGAAGAAGATGCTAATAAAGAAATTTTAAGATTGCTAAAAAAGGACTTAAAAAAAGTCAAATATCACAATGTAAGTATGCAAATACTAGTTACAGAAAAAAAGAAAAAAGGTCGCCAACCCAAGGACACAAATAAATTTGAACACATAATGGACATTTTTTACAAATAGAGATAAATGAAGGCAGAAGGTGCAATTATAATTGGGCCTGGCGGCATAAAAATGAAGCAGCCGTCTTTAGTCGCAATACTAGGTGTTTTCAACAACGGACTAGGTGTACATTGTGCGGAGTATAAGTTTTAAGAACGTCTTCGACGTCATCAAGAGTCTCACTATTATATGTTTTGTCATCTTTGTTTCCTCATAACATCTTTGCATTAACCATAACTCCGTTGGCTACGCCTATGCCCATTTTAATCTGTTTTTTATCTTGTCTTTTTTGCTTGCTGTGACCAAAATCTATTGAAATTACACCTTCTTTAAGTTCTTCCGTTTCATAAGTTCCCCACATTACTTTTGAAGTCGTGTCATAACTTATGTTTGTTACTTCTATTCCATAATTAAATGCTTGAGAACTTAGCTCTCCAAATATTTTTCTTGGCCCAGCTTCATGAAATGCATCTAAAAACTTACCAAATCTATCATCATTAATTTGACTTAGCTCTATAGGACAATGGAATATACCTTCTAGATCCTTTTCTTTATAAAATTCATTTAGCAGCGACAGAGGATGGAGGTTATCACAAATATTTATAATCATCATTTCAGCCATTATCCCATAAGGAATATCAGTCTTTCTTCCTAAACTTTTTTCTAAATTCAAATTGAATACTTGTGGCAATTTGAGCTGTTCACAAAGACCCACCATAAAATTCATTTTAGTATCATAGTACATTTCCATGTCTATTGACAATATATCAGAAAAATCAAACAATTAAAATTCAATTTATAGTATTAGAATGCAGACAAAGTTAGTGATCTTTTAAAAATCCCTAATTAATTATAGAATATTATAGGAATGAAATACAAAGACAAGAAATGAAGTCTTACCTTTGTACTTTACATAATAAGTGAAGATAACTATCTTAGAAACTTTGTTTATGTCAATAACTAGTACACAAAACTTAATATAATCTTAATATGAACCTAACAATCTAATTGTATAATTTTTTCATGTGTTAAATTTCACATTGTGTATAATAATGTTAATATTTTTAATCAAAATAAAGATAGATTATAAGCTTATTAAAAATAACTCATGGCCTTGCATCTTTCATGTGTATATTTATGTAGTTAAAAACTTAATTATAACGCAAAATTAAGGTAACATCGTTTTTTGTATCTAAAAAACTCTGTAACCTTGATATATAAATAAAAAAGTAGTGTAAAAATTTTTACACTACCCTACAAATTAAGGGGGGATACGACTATAAATTGATTACAAAAGGGCTAAGAGCTTTAATACTATCTTGGGTTATCACCGCTACATCTCTTCCACCTAACCAGGCAAATTCCGTACCTATAACCAAAATTAAAATAGCACAAAAATCGCAACATGTATGAATAAAGTTTATTTACTTCTTAATACTAAAATTTATATCTTTCAGATTCTGATTTAAATGATATTACAAAATAATAATATTAAAGGGGCAATAAATATGAAAAGAAATATTTTTAAAAAAATCACTGCTATGGCAGTAGTGTCAATATTAACGGTAGGATCTTATTCTGGAGTTTTTTCTTCAGCAGCAAATGCAGCAACAGCTTTAAAAGGTAAAATCGTAATAACAGGTTCTACAGCTCTCCTTCCTTTATCATTACAAGCTGCAAAAGAGTTTAAAAAATTAAATCCTGGAGTATCTATCGCGGCAGCAGGATTAAGTTCTGTTGCTGGGCCAGAAGCTGTACAAAAGGGTTCAGCGCAAATTGGAGCTTGCGACTGGAATGCAACAACAAATGTTCCAGACTTTAAAGCATTCAGTGGGTTGTATGCAAATGCAGTAGCAGTTACTCCTTTCACTACGATTGTAAATAAGAATGTAACAAAAACTAGTTTAACAACACAACAATTACAAGGAATTTTTACTGGAAAATATAAAAACTGGAATCAAGTTGGCGGACAAAATCATGCTATTGTTGTAATAAATCGTGCTTTTGGATCTGGAACGCGTGTAAACTACCAAACAAAAGCCTTAAAAGGAACAAAAATTGTCAAAAGTAGCAGTAATTATAAAGAAGTATCTTCAAGTGGATTAATGTTTACAGCTGTAAGTACTACACCGTATTCTATTGGTTATATTGATTTAGTATATGTTAAAGCTGGTGTTAAAGCTGTAAGTTATAATGGTGTAGCTCCAACGACCGCTAATGTCATAAATAAAAAATATCCCATTTGGGCATATGGTTACTATATGACAAAAGGAAAACCAACAGGTGTTACAAAAGCATTTATTACTTATGTTCAAAGTGCAAAATTCCAACAAGGATCTCTTAAAGCTTTGAAATTCATACCATTATCTAGCATAAAATAAAATCTTAAATTCACTGATAAACAGCTCTTTACTCTATGAATCTGGAGTAATAGAAGGGCTGTTTATTTTTAACAGGAAAGAAGGTTAATAATGAAAAAAAGCAATTTGAAACTTATTAATACTACATTAAAAGTTAGACAAAGCAATAAATCTTTCAATGTAAATAAGTTTAGGAGAAATTTTAGTAACATATTGTTTAAGTATTTTTGTTTACTTAGTAGCTCTATTCTCTTTATAACATTATTTTCTATAATATTTTTTATAGGAAAGACAGGCATCCTTGTTTTTAAAGATGTTCCTCTTCAAACTTTTTTATTTTCTACAAATTGGACACCAGAAGAACATCACTTTGGGGCGGCAGCTATTATTATAGGTACATTTGTTCTTACTGGTATGACGCTTCTAATTGCAACTCCAATATCCCTTGCAATTGCTGTATTTTTGTCCGAAATCGCGCCTAATTGGCTAAAACGTATTATGCGTCCAATGATTGACCTTCTTGTGGGTATTCCTTCAGTAGTATATGGGTATTTGGGAATGACAGTTTTAATTCCATTTATTAGAAGAATAACAGGAGTAGATATGGGAGATGGGATTTTGGCTGCAGCACTTGTTCTTTCTTTGATGGTAATTCCTACTATTACAAGAATAAGTGATGATTCCCTTACAGTTTTACCTAATGAATATCGTGAAGCATCTTATGCTTTGGGCTCTACTAGGCTACAGATGATATGGAAGGTAATTTTACCAGGAGCGAAAGATGGCATTGTTACGGCGATTATCCTTGGGATGGCTAGAGCTATTGGAGAAACTATGGCCGTTGTAATGGTTATTGGTAATGTAGCCCAATTGCCAATAACTCTTATAACACCAACATCTGTATTAACTAGTAATATAGTTATGCAAATAATGAATGTGCAATCCGATTCAACATGGCATAATGCATTATATATGATGGCATTTTTATTACTATTAATTTCTTTTATTCTCATCGCGTGCATTCGTCTTATTCGAAATAAAGGAGAGCAGACAATATGAGAGTTTTAACAAGGAAAAGAAAATTATCAAAAGCTATGGATGAAATAGCAAGTATAACTTTATGGGGATTTAATTTAATGTTTTTGTTACTAATTATATGGATTTTATATACCATCTTAAGTAAAGGTCTTCCAAAATTAACTCCAAATTTTTTAGTGGAATTACCTGACGAGATAAATATAGGAGGGGGAATTGGACCTGTTCTATTTAACTCCTTTTATGTACTGTTTATCTCCTTAATAATTTCAATTCCTGTTGGAGTCGGTGCTGGAATATATCTTTCAGAGTATGCACAAAAAAACAAATTTACATTTTTACTAAGAATGAGTGTGGAAAGCCTGGCATCTGTTCCTTCTGTTGTATTTGGATTGTTTGGAATGGCAATATTTGTGGAATATTTTCATATTGGGCTTACTATTATAGGAGCAGCTGTAACGCTGGCATTATTAAATTTACCTGTTATTACTCGTGTTACGGAAGAATCTATTCGAGCTCTGCCAATAGGATTGCGCGAAGCATCGTATGCGCTTGGAACTACAAAATTTGAGTGTATTCGAACGATTGTTTTGCCAGCGGCTTTTAATGGAATTGTTACAGGAATTTGTCTAGTTGCGGGTAGAGCATATGGGGAATCGGCAGTTATCATTCTAACAGCAGGTACTAGTACATCGGGGCGTATGTGGGATTTTAATTTGTTCTCTCCTGGAGGAACGTTGGCTGTGCATTTATGGTATATACAATCTGAAGCAATTGTACCAGATGCAAAAGAAATAGCTGATAAAGCAGCCGCTGTACTCGTTCTCGTAGTTTTAATGATTAATTTCTTACTTCGCATTCCGGTATGGTTTAAAGAACATAAATTTAAAATATAATAATATTATTCTTTAAGATTATTTTTATCGTACCTCCTCTTAGTTTGATATAAGTTAATTCTTATGGATTTGAATTTGCTGACTTTTCAAAATATGAAAATAAAAATTACTTTATAATTGATAATGAGCATATAGGTTGGAAATGTTGGGTGTGTGTTATGAAGCTATTGATAAATATTATAACAAAAATAAAAACTAATATAATTTTCATGGTAGCTATTTATAGTATTGTAATATTAGGTTGCAGCTATCTATTTATAACTCAACCGGATATAAGGGTAAATTATATATATACTCAGTTTTAAATCTATACAATTATAAGAATATTACTATGATATATTAAAATATGTTACAACTCAGAGCTTTTGAGACTATAGTCCTTAGTTCAATTTTTGTTAATTTATAAACAAATTACTATTTACTTTCTCTTAATAATTAAAATAACACAAGGTATAAAAACATATATACCTTGTGTTTTGTGTTATTCTTTATTTTTTCAGATTAAACTTGGCAAAAGCCTCAGCCATAGCAGAATTACCCATTCCTTCATCTTTCTTATCCTGCTGATTTAAAAATCTACTAACATCTTTTTTATTTAAAGCACTTTTTTCTGAATCACGACGTTTGTTAAATGCTGAAAGTTTTTCTCTGTAGCCACAACCACAAACAAATATTTTATTATCCCCATCCCCTCTAATCTCCATTTTCTTGTGACAAGTTGGGCAACGTGCATTAGAAATTTGTGAAACTCCTTTACGATATCCACATTCTCTATCTGGGCATACGAGCATCTTCCCTCTTTTTCCATTAACTTCAAGAAGATATTTACTACACTCAGGACATTTAACTCTTGTAGCATTATCATGCTTGTATACTTCGCCAGAAGCTGCAACGTTCTTCACAAGCTTCACTGCATATTCTCTCATATCTTTTACGAAACTCATGGAATTAGCTTTACCTTTGCTTATAAGTTGAAGCTGTTTTTCCCATTTAGCAGTAAGCTCAGGAGATTTTAATTCCTCAGGAACTAAACCTATTAGCTGTATTCCTTTTGAGGTTGGAAAGATTTCTTTGCCCCTTCTCTCCATATAAAAAATGTTAAATAATTTTTCAATAACATCTGCCCTTGTTGCAGGAGTTCCAAGGCCTGAAGTATTATCTAAGGCTTCCCGAAGACTCTCGTCCTGTATATCTTTCCCTGGATGCTCCATTGCGGTAAGCAAGGTTGCTTCATTATACCTTGCAGGTGGCTTTGTTTTCTCGTTTTCAAATTTCACCAAAGTAAGTTTAACTGCATCCCCCTTGTTAATTGGCGGAAGTGATTGATCTTTTTCTTCATTATCACCTGAGCTACTTATTTCTTTCCAGCCCTTAGACTTAACTATTTTTCCTTTGGCAGAAAAACTCTCACCCTTAACAATTATTTTCACAGTAGTTTGCTCATACTCAAAAGGAGGACTTAGAACTTCTAAGAATCTTTTTACAACTAAGTCATAAATACTTTTCTCTTCTTTGTTAAGGCTTGATAAATCTACATGCTGCTCTGTTGGAATTATAGCATGATGATCTGATACCTTATTATTATCCACAAGTCTATTTGTAGTGTGTATTCTGCCTTTTATTATGCTTCTAGCAGCTTTCTCATATGGTCCTATGGCTATACTCTTTAATCTATCCATAAGCGTTGCTACAATATCTGTGGTAATATATCTAGAGTCTGTTCTTGGATATGATAATATCTTATGAGTTTCATATAATTTCTGCATTATATTAAGAGTTTGTTTTGCAGAAAAACCAAATTTTCTATTTGCATCTCTTTGAAGCTCTGTTAAATCATACGCAAGTGGAGGAAGCTCTTTTTTAGAGGCTTTATTTACTTCAACCACGGTTCCCATTTGATTGTTTACCTTAGCAACTATATCTTCTGCCTTTTTCTTATCAAATGTACGTGTGTCTCCATTTTTGCTTGACCAATGAACTGTAAAATTATTCACCTTACCATTTACTGTCCAATAATCCTTTCCAACGAATTTTTTTATTTCATTTTCTCTATCAACAATAAGTGCTAATGTGGGCGTCTGTACCCGTCCAGCAGACAATTGAGCATTATATTTACAAGTTAATGCCCTAGTAACGTTTAATCCTATAAGCCAATCAGCCTCTGCTCTTGACTGCGCAGCCCAAAATAGGTTTTCATAATCCCTTCCCGGTTTAAGGTTCGCAAATCCATCTTTTATTGCTTTTTCTGTTTGTGAGGATATCCACAACCTCTTTAAAGGTTTTCTAAATCCTGCCTTCTGTATGATCCAACGTGCCACGAGTTCGCCCTCTCGCCCTGAATCTGTGGCAATAACAAGTTCATCTACATCAGCTCTTTTAAGAAGTTCGTGCACAATCTTATATTGCTTTGAAGTTTCCTTGATAACTACCAATTTTAAATCCTTTGGTAGCATTGGAAGATCTTCCATTTTCCAACTTTTATATTTTACGTCATAGTCTTCCGGGCCTGCTAGTGTAACAAGATGTCCTAGCGCCCAAGTTACAATATACTTTGTTCCCATTAAATATCCATTTCCGCCTTGTGTACAATTTAAGACTTTTGCCAGTTCACGACCAACGGATGGTTTTTCTGCTAGCACTAATATTTTTCCCATATATAAAACTTCCTCTCGTATGTTAATCGTCTTCTCAAATTTACAATATTAACGACTTTCTTTATAATTATTCTTCTAATAATAATATACTTAGTTGCCATATGTTCAATTTTTACTAAAAAAAATACTTCCACTATATTTATTATAAACCACTTTATATACAATGTTAAATCTTTTGTATTTAAGCAGATGGAAGTGAATGTGTTTTTTATTTCTATACGTGATATACTAAATAATATATAGTATATTTTATAAAATAAGTTTAGGGGTAGTTAAATGAATTATATAGTATTTGACTTAGAATTTAACCAAGGCTACAATTTTTCAAAGGAAACTAATACAATAAACCCTATGTGCCCTTTTGAAATAATTCAAATAGGTGCCGTAAAGCTGGATGAGCATTTCGACACCATTGGTACTCTCGATGTATTAGTAAAACCAGAAATATATACATCGCTTAATCCCTTCGTAAAAGAACTCACTGGAATAACAATGGATGAATTAGATAGCGGAAACTCTTTCAAAGAAATGTATGACAAGCTTTTAGAATTCATAGGTACTGATAAAAATGTATTGTGCGTATGGGGCCTGGCTGATATAAAAGAATTATTTCGCAATATAAAATATTATAATTTTGATAAAACCATGATACCCACAGAATACATCAACATTCAATCCTATGCATCTACTTCATTTAATTGCAAGAAAGGAATTAATATTGGTCTAGGTAATGCCGCAACGCTACTTAATATACCTATTGAAATTCAATTCCATAATGCTTTAAACGACGCTTATTACACAGCAGAAATCTTCAAAAAAATTTATAGCAAAGATATCAAAACCAAAATATATTATCCTGATAAACTTAAAAACCCAAATAGATCTTTAAATCAAAATTACAAAATTGACACGCTTAATCTAATGAATCAATTTGAAAAAATGTTTAATAGAAAAATGAGTAAGGACGAAAGATCTATAATTAAACTAGCATACATTATGGGTAAAACAAATCAATTTCAAATTAAAACCCCTTGTGATTTGATACCAAATATACCAACGACACAAAAAAAATAAAATCAGTATAGAGCTATCTTCTATACTGATTTTTAGAATGCTTATTAGCTTTCTGCTATTTCATTCAATTTAGCATCTTCTACATTAGCATTTTTGTTTTCTAAATTAGCTTTTCTATTATCTAATGTATTAAGATTTATAGGATGAGTAACCATATCATCAGTTGTGCCCATAATAAATCTATTTAAATAAATTTTCCCCTCTGGTGTATTAGCTACTGCATAAGGTTCTGTATCTTTCTTAAATAGGACCCATGTATAACCATTATTAATTACCCTATTTGTATCTTCTTTATCAATTATTGTCCTTGTTTTCTCTTTGCCATATCTGTCTCTTAATATTACTTCAACAGCATCTCCATCTATTTCTTCATAATCATTAATTGTATTTCGATCATATACTTCTAAATTGCTTTTTCTATTATCTAGAGTGTCTCCATTGATATGTCTTACAGGTGCCTTTGGATGAACATCTAATATAAATGACTGCAAACTTTGCTTTCTTCTATATTTCTTTTCTTCGATATAATAACTGCCTAGATTCTGTGCTAAGAAATTATTAAAATCTTTATTCCACTCTGCAAACCAACGGCCTTTTTCTAATACCCTTTGTAAATCTTCTGTATCTATTTTACAATCAATAGTTGTGCCGTCTTTTTTAACTATTTTTAAAAATGTAATATCTTCTAGCGTCTGGTATTTGTTTAATTTTATTTCTACTTTAGTGTTTTCTGTTTTATTTTCTTTTTCGTTTATTATGATAGGACACCTCTTTCTTCTATTTAGGCATCTTCAAAAAAATAACCAGTCAGCATGCTAGTCTATTTTTTCTTATGCCTTATAAGGGATTTAAAATTATATATAACTATAATATTCCCCTGATTTTTTATTAACAATTCAATTTTCCTCAAGAACACACGTGTTTATTTTTATTCGATTAGTTTCATTATATCACATTTGTTGAGGTAAAAGCGCTAATTTCGCGATTAATATAAATTTTATTTAATATTTTCTTTCCATTTTGGTTAAACTTCTTAATAGATACATTAAGGAGGAGATATAATGTCAAAAATCAACTGTGGTGTTGCAAATTGCTCCCATAATAGTGAAAGCACATGTTTTGCTAATATAATAAATGTTGGTGGTAAAAGTGCAAAAAAAGATTCTGATACTTGCTGTGCTTCTTTTTTAGATGTTAAGCTTTATAGCGATCTTACAAATAACATCAATGATAGAGGTAATGAATGTGATGCAATTACCTGTAACGTAGGTACCTGCACTTATAACGCAAACACACTCTGCAGTGCTAAATCCATAAAGGTTAATGGAGAAAATGTTAATATGTATTCAGAGACTGACTGTTTGACTTTTAAAACCAAATAATTAAATAGCTTTTTTTAAAAAATTAACGGCCTCTTAATTTATTACTAAGAGGCCGTTTTTACTTATTTATTAAAATGCCTATCTAAAAGGCCTTTAAATGCTCTTCCATGTCTTGCTTCGTTATTCCTAGTTCTATTAACTCTTTTTTAGTAAGATGACGCCATGACCCAATATCTATTCCATCAATTTTTATATTAATAATTCGAATTCGTTCCAATTTTACAACTGTATAACCAAAAGCCTTGCTCATTCTACGAATTTGTTTATTTAGCCCTTGCGTTAGAATAATATGAAAAGTATCAATAGATACGCTTCTTACTTTGCATGGCTTTGTGTTAACACCACAAATTTGAACGCCTTTTGACATCCCTTCAATAAAAAGGTCATCAAAAGGCTTATTCACAGTTACTATATACTCTTTCTCATGTTCATGCTTCGAGTCCAAAATATTGTTTGCTAAGTCACCATCGTTAGTCAAAAGTATTAACCCTTGAGATGCCTTATCTAATCTGCCAACCGGAAATATATATTCTGGATAATTTATAAAATCAATTATATTACTTTCTACTGTCTTTGCTGCAGTGCAAGTAATTCCTACCGGTTTATTCAGAGCAATATAGATTTTCTTTCTCACTAAAATATTCTCATTATCAATAAGAATATCATCTTCAATCTCTACCCACTGCCCAGGTATGCATTGCTTTCCGTTCACTATTATTCTACTTTCTTCTATAAGCCTATTAGCATCGCTTCTCGAACAAATGCCATAATTACTAAGAAGTTTATTTATTCTCATTTTGCCATTTTTTCAATAACAACATCAGCAAATTCGCGAGTTCCAGTAGTACCACCTAAATCGAAAGTTAAATGTTTTCCTTCTTTTAAGACATCCTCCACAGCGTTCTCTATTTTATCTGCCGCGTCTGCTTCTCCTATAAATCTTAGCATCATAACAGCTGAGAGTATGCATGCAGTAGGATTTGCTATATTTTTACCTGCTATATCTGGAGCTGCTCCATGAGCTGGCTCAAAAACTGCACCTTCTTCTCCAATATTTGCACCAGGAACTAGTCCGAGCCCACCAATTAGACCTGCTGCCATATCAGAGAGTATATCTCCGTATAGATTAGGCATTACAAGTACATCATATTTTTCTGGATTCATCACAAGTTTCATGCTCATAGCATCAACTATAACATCTCCAAAGGCTATATCTTTGTGCTTTGCGGCTATGTTTCTCGCACATCTTAAGAATAGTCCATCAGAAAGTTTCATAATATTTGCTTTATGAACAGCTATTACCTCTTTTCTATTCTGATCTTTTGCTAATTTAAAAGCATATTCTACTATTCTATCACTAGCTTTTTTGCTTATTATCTTTATGCTCTCAGCAATATCTTCTGTAATCATATGCTCTATTCCTGCATATAAATCTTCACTATTTTCTCTAACTATTATTAAGTCTACATCAACAAACCTTGATGGAACTCCAACATGTGTTTTTATAGGCCTAATATTAGCATAAAGATTTAGTTCCTGTCTCAACGTAACATTTACACTTTTAAACCCTGTTCCCACGGGTGTTGTTACAGGGCCTTTAAGTGCAACTTTATTCTTTTTAATGCTTTCTAAAACGTAGGGAGGCATAGGAGTATTAAATTCCTCTATAACCTCTGCACCCATACGCACTATTTCCCAATTAATTTTAACTCCACTTTTCTCTAATATTTTAACGGTAGCTGCGGTTACTTCTGGTCCAATTCCATCACCTGGAATAAGTGTAATATTATGTTCCATAATTCTACGCATCTCCCTTTTTCTTGTTTTTCATAAGATTTATTAATCCACCATGTATAAGCATCTGTTTTTCTCTTTCCGTTACTTCTGGTAGAGTTTTGTACTCAGATCCTTTTGTTATATTCTTTACAATAACGCTATCCTTATTAATTTGCTCAGCGGCATCTTCAATAACTAGCTCATCCATCACGTCTATATCTTCATAGTCCTTGATATTCTCAAACACCAATGGGATTATAGCATTGTTAATCAAATTAGCCTTATGAATTCTCGCAAATGATTTAGCAAGAACAACCTTAATACCTAAGAAAAGAGGTGCGAGCGCTGCATGTTCCCTACTTGAACCTTGCCCATAATTTGAACCTGCAATTATAATTCCACCATCATTCTTCTTAGCATTAGTCGGAAAATCAGCATCACAAGGAGTTAAACAAAATTCTGCAAGGTATGGAATATTAGATCTAAATGGAAGTAATTTAGCATTAGACGGCATTATATCATCTGTTGTAATATTATCCTCTAATTTAGTTAAAACTTTTCCTGATACATTTCCTTTTAATTCTTTTGCTTTAGGGAATGGCTTAATATTAGGTCCTCTTTTAACTACTAAATCTGCACCATCATCTGCAGGTTTTATTATTAAATTATCATTAATTAAAAATTTTTCTGGCATAGGCACAACAACTGCTTCTCCAAGTTCTCTTGGATCCGTTATATATCCTGTAAGTGCTGATGCAACCGCAACTTCTGGACTAACAATATAGACACTAGCCGACACCGTTCCAGATCTTCCTTTAAAGTTTCTATTAAAGGTTCTAAGAGACACTGCATCCGTTGCAGGTGCTTGACCCATTCCTATACATGGACCACATGCGCTTTCTAAAATTCTTGCCCCAGAGTCAATCATATCTCCAAGTGCACCGTTTTTAGATAGCATATTTAAAACTTGTTTTGACCCTGGTGCAATAGCAAGTGACACTTCGTCTGGTATAGTTTTACCTAGAAGTATTTTTGACACTTTCATCATATCAACATAAGATGAATTAGTGCAACTTCCTATTAACACTTGATCTACTTTTATATCTTTTAGTGATGATACTAGAACTACCTTATCTGGACTATGAGGACAAGCAGCAAGAGGTTTAATACTACTTAAATCTATTTCAACTACCTCATCATATACTGCTCCATCATCTGCTTTTAGTTCAACATAATCTTTTTCTCTATCTTGCGCTTTTAAGAAGTCGCGTGTTACCTCATCACTAGGGAAGATTGAAGTTGTAGCTCCAAGCTCTGCTCCCATATTAGTAATAGTTGCTCTATCTGGTACACTTAAAGTTTTAAGTCCAGTGCCAGTATATTCAAATATCCTATTAACTCCACCCTTAACTGTTAACCTTCTTAATAACTCTAAAATAATATCCTTAGCTGCAACCCAAGGGTTAAGCTTTCCTGTAAGTTCTACCTTTACAACTTTAGGCATTGTTATATAATATTCTCCGCCGCCCATAGCAACAGCAACATCGAGGCCTCCTGCCCCAATAGCTATCATCCCTATTCCTCCACCAGTTGGAGTATGACTGTCAGATCCAAGTAAAGTTTGACCTGGCACTCCGAATCTTTCTAAATGAACTTGATGACAAATACCATTCCCAGTTTTAGAAAAATATATACCATGTTTTTTGGCAACATTTTGTATATATAAATGATCATCTGCATTTTCAGGACCAGTTTGTAAAATGTTATGATCTATATATGCAACAGATCTTTTAGTTTGAACTTTATCAATTCCCATAGCTTCAAATTGAAGATATGCCATGGTACCTGTAGAATCTTGAGTTAAAGTTTGGTCTATCTTAATTGCGATCTCACTATCAGTTATCATCTCACCCTTAACTAAATGGGCCTTAATTATCTTTTGCGCAGCAGTATATGCCATTATATCCCTCCATTTTTTAATATATAATAAAACTTAAAACTAAAATATTAACAGGCTGCAGTGTCTTGTGATTTTAAACTTAGCTCTGGAATAACTTTTCTTGCAATCATTTCCAGTTCTTCACTTTTCATCACAGTATTCCTTCCTGTCTCATATTGCTTATCTACCCATTCTTTTATAATTTGAATTCTTGCATCTTTTTTATCTACCTTGTCTAAATCCTTTAATCTAAAAAAAGTATTAACCCAAGCAGCAATTCCAGCATGACCTGAATGTTCATTAACTGCAACAACAATTGGTCTACCTAATATTTTTTCTGTATCAAAAATATTATAAATTTCTTCATCTTTTAATATTCCATCCGCATGTATTCCCGCCCTAGTAACGTTGAATTCACTACCTACAAAAGGCGTTCTAGGTGGAATACTATACTCAAACTCACCTTCAAAATATTGCCCGATCTCACTTATAAGTTTTAAATTCATGTCTTTTACGTTTCCTTTTAATTGTCCATATTCTATAATCATTGCTTCCAGTGGGCAATTACCTGTTCTCTCACCAATACCAAATAGAGACGTATTTATAGCCGAGCATCCATGAAGCCATGCCGTAGTCGCATTTGATACCACATTATAAAAATCGTTATGTCCATGCCACTCAAGATATTCAGAAGGTACCCCTCCATAAACCATTAGTCCATTTATGATATGTTGTACACTTCTTGGTAGCTCTGTCCCTGAGTATGGCAATCCAAGTCCTAATGTATCACAAGCCCTAATTTTTACTTTGATACCCGACTTCTTAGAAAGTTCCATAAATTTTTGTACTAGTGGTATTACAAATCCGAAGAAATCCGCTCTAGTTATATCTTCAAGATGACATCTTGGGGCTATGCCATTATCTAATGCTTCTTCCACCAATGAAACATATAAATCCATGGCCTGTTGCCTTGTTTTGTTTAATTTTTTGAAAATATGATAATCAGAACAAGACATAAGCATTCCTGTTTCCTTGAGTCCCATGTCCTTTACCAACTTGAAGTCTTCCTTATTAGCTCTTATCCAGGCTGTTACTTCCGGAAATTTATAGCCTCTTTCTAAACACTTCTTAGCAGCATTTCTATCCTTTTGTGTATATAAAAAAAATTCCGTTTGCCTTATTATTCCAGAATTATTATCTAGATCGTGTAGATAATCAAATATTTTAACTATTTGATCCTCTGTATACGTGTCCATCGACTGTTGTCCATCTCTAAATGTAGTATCTGTAATCCAAATGTCATCCGGCATAGCCATAGGCCTCTGTCCGCTTCCAAAAGTAATCTTTGGAATTTCTGAGTACGGAAATATATCTTTAAATAACTCCGGTTGATCCTCATTATTATTTATAGACTTTTTAAGATGATCCTTACAGTTTGTTATTTGTATCTTTTTCATTTATTATCCTCCTTTTTTATCCTCCTTATTTGCATCCTCAGCCAATGCATATATATCCAAGTTTTATGACTCTTATGCATATTAAAAATTCAATTTAATGTTAATTATATAGCTTATGAATAGTTTTGTAAAGATGTTTTGCAATATCATATTGCCTACAAATCATTTTTCTAAATAATACCTTCTATTAAAAATTCTAAATAAAATGAGCATACTAGGTTTATTCCTTGTGTACTCATACTATTGCCATTTAATCTTTTCTAGCTTATTTTTAATTCAACCGATTTAATATTTTTACCAGACCCATGAATTTTAAATTTGTTTCTAGATTTTGTTGACTTTTGACATCTCTTTGAATCTTTTCATTAGATTTTAGAGCATCAGCTTTTGGTTGTCTAGAGTCATTTTTTATAGGTGCAATTCCATTTGTTTTTACTGGTTTAGCAGTTGATGCAAAGGAACTAACTGAGGATAAAAGCAAACCTCCTGTTATTGATCCTGTAATTATTTCAACCTATTTCTTTGCTGTAATTTTTGTACTCAACTTATTTGCTTTTATTGATAAGGTTGAAATATTTCTTCAAATTTAATGTTTATACTATTCCATGTATATTTATGCATAGAATTATTATGAATTATTATTAATATTAGTTATAATATATCCTATACCTCGATATAAAAAGTACCCGATAGAAACTATGCGCTTCACCCAAAAAACTAAAAATAGCACTCAATAAATCCTATTTCATGGTTATTTATACCATAACCATTATCCCCTATATTTGCTAAATGGATTAATTTTATATTTTCTTTATTCCAGTTAAAGAATTGATCAAGTGTTATTGGTATTTTACAATATTGTAGTAACTTTATAGTAGTTAAAGCATGGCAGGTATCTAAAACAGTTCCGATCCTGCCTTTAAATCCATATTTGTCTATAAAATAATCAACATACAGGCAGTTGTCATTCAAAAATCCATTTCTTCCATGAGGCTCTGTATGACTTATAGCTATAGGAATTATATTTTCTATAGCTATTGAAATATTAGGATACTTGTTAAGAGCATATGTTATTATATCCTTTCATCTATCACTATAATTCCTTTTGTATCGTATTCCAGTGTCATATATTTTCCTCTTCAATTTTACGATTTGGTCTCCCTCCGAAATAAAAAGCCCTGCTAACGTAAGAACGATTCCAACCATCGCAATTACTGTAATTTTTTCTTGTAACAAAACTGCAGATGAAACTACTGTAATTACAGGCACTATATAAATATATACACTTGTCTTGACAGCTCCTAGAACCTTAACAGACCAATTCCAAGTGACAAAGCATAGTGCAGAAGCTCCGAGGCCTAAATAAATGATATTTAGAAAGTTAGATAAGTTAATAAACCTATCTAACCTCAGCTTGAAATCAAACATAAATATGGCAGGGATCATAAAAAATAATCCATAAAAAAACACCTTTCTGGTGCACGCTATAGTATTGTACTGAAATTCACTGATTTTTCTCATAAGGATAGAATAAACAGCCCAAACTATTGCAGCAATCGCCGCTAGTATATATCCCAAAGGATTTAATTTCAATATAAAATTTTCATTGAACCCAATAAGAATGATACCCATTATAGCCACTGTAAACCCGATGAAAAAGCGTAACGTCAGCTTTTCACGATCTAGAAACAAGTGCGCAAAAATAGCAGTGAAAAATGGTGCAATGGAAATAATAACCCCGACATTGGACGCAAGTGTATATGTTAATGCAATATTTTCCAAAATAAAATATAGAGTTACCCCACATATTCCGGCGGCTACAAAATATAGCTCTTGTTTTAGATTTATTGTTTTAATATGGTGGGGGTGTATTATGAGTAATGTAATATACCCAATTATAAATCGAAAAACTAAAATTTCTATCGGCATGAAATCTCTTAATAATACTTTAGTGGAAACAAAAGTTGTTCCCCAAATCAAAATTGTAATAAGTGCAGACAAATGTCCAGCTGCAGTTTTTTTATCACTCATTTTTGCTCCTCCTACATCCATCTTTAAAAATATTCATGTATTACTTTGCTTTCAAAACAAACAGTCCGAGTTTCCTTCTGCATTTATGATCCTCCTTTCTAACTATCTGTTTTCAATGATAACAAAAATAATTAAATAGGTATTGTATGATGTTGCTTAAATTAATTTATTCTCTTCATCAAATCTATAAATATGTCCTACTATTCATTAAGCAACTAAGCGTTACCAAGCTTTCACTTAAATGGACATTTTCTAAAATTATTTCTTCTGGAACCTCTAAATCCACAGATGTAAAATTCCATATACCTTTAATCCCATTTTCAACCATCATATCAGTAACTATTTGTGCATTGTTTTTTGGTACACAAACTATCCCAATGTCTGTTGGCGTCGCTTTTAAAAAGTTTGCTAATTCTTTTATATCTATTACTTCAATATCTTGAATTTCCAATCCTATAAGTTTTGGATTAACATCAAAAATACCAGCCAATTTAAAGTATAATTGAAATTTAATATGATTGGCAATAGCCTGGCCAATATTTCCTGCACCTATTATTATCATCTTATATTCTTTTGATAACCCTAATATCCCACCAATTTCTTTCAATAGTTCATTAACATTATAACCCAATCCATATTGCCCAAAATATCCAAAACAATTTAGGTCTTGTCTTATTTGAGTTGCTGTAAACCCAAGCCCCTCACCCAATTTTTTTGAGGATATTCTATCCCCATCATTTTTTAAAAGTTCCCTCAAATATCTATGATATTTCGGTAACCTTCTTATTACCGACATTGATATGATTTTTTTTCTTCCCACAATTTACACTCCTCTTCGAACATTTTAATTCTAATTTTACCACACTAATGCAAGCTATCACTACTTTTTACTACCAATCAAAAAAAATATTTAAATAATACAAATAAAATTATTGGTGTCTAGAAATCAGAAAAGACATACTTTTTATAAAAAAGTATGTCTTTTGCTTAAATTTTAAACTTCTGTACCAATTCGTTCAGTTTTTGTGCAAGTTCTGCTTGAATTTGAGAGGTTTGGGATACTTGCGCCATAGCTTTTGAAGTTTCGTCAATACTAATTTGAATATCACCTGTACGTTCTGCCGAAAGCTGAGAATTTTCTGCCAGAGTTTGAGCTGCACCACTAACTTCATTTATCGTAGCTTCCACTTCTTCTGACATAGATGCAATTTCTTCTGACATAGAACTTATAAATTCTCCATCTTCACCATATTGTTTGCCTGATTGAGCATATTGTTCTAATACTGGTCTAATATTTTCTATAACGAATTTAAGTACATCATTACTATTTTCTGATAAATTTTTAAATGCATCTTGAACTTTTACTATAGTACCTTGAATTGTACTTACAGTTTCTGAGGATTGTTCTGCAAGCTTTCTTACTTCATCTGCAACTACAGCAAACCCTTTTCCATGCTCTCCTGCTCTGGCTGCTTCAATAGCAGCATTTAATGCTAACAAATTAGTTTGTTCAGCAATTGCCGCAATTCCATCTGCCATAACTTTAATTTCATCTACGACTTTTCCATCTTCTATAGCTTTTAATATTCTTTTTTCCTTTTCTGCATAAATACTCTCACTTTCTTCCATTGCCTTTTTAGCTGCTATCCTAACTTCTTTAGCTTTTTCTTTAATTTGTGCAGCATTACCGCTACCCTCCATAGCCTTAGAAGATAATTCTACCATACTTGAGCTAACCTCTTCAACGGATGCTGTTATCTCCTCTGAAGTAGCACTAGATTCCTGAACAGCTTTATTTATTTCCACTGTTGAGCGGTCTATCATTTTTATTTTAGAGGTTATCTCCTCAACTGTAGCTGAAACTTCCTCAGAAGAAGCACTCATGTCAGAAGAATTGAACAATATCTCTTTTATTAACTCTTTAATATTCTCCTGAGCAGTATTTAACGCATTTCCTGTTTGTCCAAATTCATCTGTTCTTGTTATAGTAATTGGAACTGAAAAATCATAACTTGATAATCGCCCTGCTAAGTCTTTTATTTTAATTAATGGGTACATTATATTTTTACCTAATATGTAAGCCAAAAGAATTATAATCAAAAATGCTATAACCGTATATAGTATAATTGTATTCCTAGCATTGTTAAATTCGGCTATATTATTTAAATTTGCTTGATTCGCTGATTGAAGATTAATAGTAATACAGTTGTCTAAATTTTGGACCATAGAATTTCTTATTGTTGACAAATCTGAATTATAAATCTTAACTGCATCCGCGTAGTTATTAGTATTCACAAATTCAATAACTTTAATTTTCTGTTCCCTATATTTTACTAAATCATTTTTAAAGTTATCAAAACTTTTCTGCTCATCTGTTGTTGAAGATAAATTATCATATTCTTTCATTAATTTATCATCTTCTGTTGTTGAATTCTCTATAGCATTTATTTGCTCATCTAATTTCGCCTTATCTTTTTCAAAAACGATTAAAAGCATGTTTGCTCTAATATCATTTACATTTGCTTTGATTTCTTGTAAATCTTTGCATGATATTAAATTATTACTATATATAACTTTAGAACCACCATTTATCTTTGATGCACTATATATACCCTGTGTTCCTATAAATATTATAGAAATACAAACAACTGAAAATACTAATATAAGCTTTTTCATTACACTTGAATTTACAAAAAATTTCATTTTAACCATCCCTTCTCTTTTTATAATTCATTATACAAGTTCATACAAATTTCTATGTAGAAAGCGGTTTGCTATAATATTTTCCTCTATTGCTCCTCCTTCAGGTTTGAAATGCGTAAATAACTATGATGTTTTATTTATACTATGTCATTTTGTTTATTTGATTTAACTCCTTATCCGAAATTACTCCAAAAAATATCCAATCTATATAATTTAATCAGTTGTCAAATCAAAATAAATATATACATATATTCGGTCAAATTGTTTTTTTCTTTACATAAATTTATATTTATACATTTATATACTTATTTTTACCATTTATTCGGTTAAATACTTGTTTTTTACATAAAATTTTATTATATATATATATCCCTGCATCATATCTAAAATTCATTTTAGGAATATTAATAAAAAGAACGTATCAAGATGTACAATTTGAAAAGAATATATGTATGATTTATGGAGCATGAAGTTTCTATCCTTTTATTAATTGAATTAAAGAATATCCTAATTTTAAACCATAAAATATTAATATTGCCCCACACATCACATTTATCCATTTTATTATATTATCAAATTTACTACGATACCTTGACACAAAAGTTGCTAATGTAATAAACCACACAAATGATGCTATGCTTACACCTACTATAAAATATTTTGACATTTCAGAAGAAAGCGAAGTGCGAAATCCTCCTAATAACAAAGAACCATCAATTATCGCTTGAGGATTAAGCCATGTAACAGCAAAACAAGAGATGATAGTTTTAATAAGAGATTTATCACTGCTTTCATTTTCTATTATTTGTGAAGATGTCGAACGAATCAGTCTAATACCTATATATGTTACAACAATACTCCCAAACAAAAGAATTGCCCCTTTTAATATGGGAAATTTAGCAACTAAAAATCCTATACCAAAAAAGCAAGAAATGGCAAGCGAAATATCAAATATAATGGTAATAAGTGCAACTTGATATGTTTTAAATTTGCTTTTTCGTATTGCAGTATTTATTAAATATAAATTTTGAGTTCCTATAGGTGCTACATAAGCAAATCCAAAAATTAACCCTTGTATTAAATATTTAATCATATTTTTATCTCCTCTATATCTTTTCATTTGTATTTACATTCATAACTGAAATATTATTTAATAATATCATAATTACCATAAATTCCATATGTCTATTCGTGAAATTAGTCATCGAGAATTAAATAATAGTATATTCTTTCTAAATTTGAGTAACACTATCATTGTTGATTTATTTACTGTTAATATCGGTAATATTCAAGTTAAGTAGGTGATTTATGTATCTTATTATTTTATCAATAGTTTCTATTTTTATATGCTATAAATTAGGCGATTGGAGAAATTGGAAAATTTACTATTCAACAATACTATTTTTCATTTTAAGTAGTGTGACTTGCATCATTTTAACTTATAATCATCCATTATGGTTATATCAGTCATCAGTAATAAATCATACCTTTACAGATTTATTTATTTCAATAACAGTATATCCATGTACTATAATGATGTTTATTCCTCATTTACCAAGCAAAACGATTAAAATAATTCTACATATTTCTATCTATGTAGCTATATATACTATTCCAGAATTTATTGCTGTTAAACTAGGATATTTCACTTACTATAACGGATGGAATATATGGTGTACTCTAATATTTAATAGTATAATGTTTCCAATGTTGCTGCTTCATTATAAAAAACCAGTATATGCTTGGGTTGTTGCACTCATAAGTCCTCATATTTTATTTTTTATTATGAAAATACCTTATAGCAGCATGAGATAAGATAAATTTAAACATAATATATATTAATCGATAAGGAATTTAACTTTATTTGTGTTATAAATAAGAAAAGAAAGAAGGGTTTAAAAAGCAGAGCTAATTGGCTCTGCTTTTATGTATTTAATACAGAACATAACATTTGCGTTTACACGTCTATAATTTCTATATGTTAGTTTGGAATCTTTTACTATTGTTCATCGACTAAAAGTGAAGTAATGTCTTTTTATACTATAACAATATAATCTCTTACATTATGTTAACAAATTTTGTTGTGTTTTAGTATATTATAAAAATGTGACCCGTTAATTATACTTTAATGATGTTATTTTCTAGAAAACACTAAAGATTTTATCTTTCAATCTCGATAACTAAAATGGCAAAGGATGACTTTACCAGAGGATAATTGTAATATTAAATGTTTTAAACCTGAAGTCAAAAATTTATAAATATAATTTTGAAAAGAGGTAGATATCATGATTTCTATAAATGGATTAGATTATATAAAAGCTATGGCGGAGCTTCAGGCTAATATTATACCTGGAGGTATTTTATTTTTGATTATTGAAGGTGACACAATAACATGGAGAAAAGCATCTGAAATATTTGACTTAGATTTCTTCAATGTTGGAGATGTAATTAAGGGTAACAGTATAGCAAGTAATGCGATGAAGGCTAAAAAGACGGTAACCGATAATATCCCCCGTTCTGTTTATGGCACAAGATTAAAAACTGTTGCAGTTCCTTTAATTAATGATAATAATGAAGTTGTTGGAGCTTTTTCTATTTTGCTTCCGAGATTACATCCTATAGCTAAAGCATTCCCTGATTTTGCACCAATCGTAGCTGAGATGTTTCCAGAAGGATCTACTCTTCTTATAACTGATTTACAAAAAATAATAAATAAAAATTCTTCGAAAAAATTTGACGTGAATTCCTTACAAGTTAATAATATTCTTCTAGAGGAATCTATGTCACTAGAAACGATAAAATCAAAACAGCCTATTATAAGGGAACTAAATGCTTCGATACACGGAATACCTACCCTTGAAGTATGTTATCCATTGCTTGATGAAGACAATTCAGATGAAGTTGTTGGATGCTTTGCGATAATCACACCAAAAAAAGTCGCAGCAAATTTACGTAATATGTCAGAAAGTCTTGAAAGTGGTCTTACAGGAATAGCTTCTGCTATTGAGGAATTGGCAGCATCTTCATCTAACATACACACTAATGAAATGGAGCTCAATAATGAGATTAAAAAAATAATTAGCCTGTCGGAAGAAATTAATGAAGTATCTTTTTTTATTAAAGAAATTGCAGATAAAACAAAAATGCTTGGGCTAAATGCGGCTATAGAAGCAGCAAGAGCTGGAGATGCAGGCAGAGGGTTTGGCGTTGTTGCAGAGGAAATAAGAAAATTATCTGAACAATCTAAGAGTACGGTTCCTAAAATTAAAAGGTTAACGGATAGTATAAAATTAAAAGTTAGTGACGCAAGTGAAAGCAGTCAGAGTTCATTGGCATCAAGTCAGGAACAAGCAGCCGCCACCGAAGAAATTACAGCGAGTGTTGAGGAACTAACTTCTATGTCGCAAGAATTAAATAAAATTGCACATGAGATATAAATTGCCATTATCCAGAGTGGTAAATTTTTAGCCTAGCGTAATTGCTAGGCCTCTTTATTTTGTCACTTTAAATCTTATACATACTTTCTATAACTTGAGATTTTCGGTAAAGAAAAAAGAGGTTTTGTACTAACTGTAGCAAGTGGAATTACCGCTTCTAAGCTATTGATTTAAGTATTTTTCCATTTGTTTTAAGTTCCATTTTGTACATATTAAAACCTCCTATATCTTTGTTTATTTACCGGATTCCTATGTTTTAAATTATAATGAATAATTGTATGGCAATTATCAAGTATTTATGTAAAGTTTATGTTATATAAGATCCTTTATACCAAACCCAATTATTAATCTTTCTTTACCTAATACTGAACAGTTTTCACTCTCTTACATAAAAGTATTACCCAGGACATTGTTACCACGTAAATTACTTAGAAATCTTGATAGAGCCACAAATGTTCCTATATCATCCCATACAAATTCACATTTTATAACAAAAGCTTTACTTTAACAACTTCAGGACCTTATAAATTAACACTTTTCATAGTTTTATTTTTCACCATTTAATTGTTCTGCAATGATTCTTGATAAATACATTCCAGTATTCTTTGCTTGGGTAATAGTAGTATTATTATTTCCTACCTCAATTAACATAGCATTATTACTCAAATCTTGGCTATAGAAACCCATTCCCCTGTTATAAAGATAAACTTGCCTGGAGTCCATAAGACCTGGATATAATTTATTTGATATTCCTATCATGGAAGTTACTAATTTTTTCTGTGCGGCATACCTAGGGTTTCCACTTGTCATTGCAAACATAAACTTAGCAACATCTACCCCATTTATTTTAGTTTTTTCGTTTTTATGATTTAACGGAACACCATCTCTATGCAAATCAATAATTATATCAAAATCTCCATATTCTTTTAAATACTTATTTAAAGTGATTCTAGATTTTTTGTAGGATGATTCATAATCTACTACATTATGAATAGTTTTATCATTTATAACCGTAATTCCATAATTTTTTTCTAAATCATTGGCTATTACATCTCCTACTTCACAGACCCCTTGTGTTAGGTCCATATTAAAAGTTTTTTTAGATTTATCCTTGTCAGAGGCAAGATAAGATTCGGTCGTATGAGAATGGTAAATAAGAACTCGTGGCTTAGCCTTATTTAGGGTTTGTTTCAACTTTGGGTTATATATGCCTGCAATAGAAGTGTCACCTACTTTATCTCCTAATTTACTTACCTGATTATCATCTAATTTAAAAGGATTAAGAATAAATACTTTTCTTTTTTCACCATTGCTCTCATTATCTATGCTTATATCTGCACTTTCTTCATTACTATCCAAATATGCAATTTCTTTTGTTACTATTGAAATAGGATTCGAAATATCTATTCCTAAAAACGATAAAGGTGAAACTTTCATATTATTTTTACTGTTAGTACTCTGCTGCTTTGTATTTGATGACTTTATTTCGGCTAATACATTATTAATAGCCATAACATAAAAGTAATTTATATATTTTTCTGGATTGTCTGCCTTAGCACTTTTAGGCACGATTAAGCCTAGTAAAAAAATAATAATAAACAATAAAACGCTATAGAATTTCCTTACATTACTATATTTTCTAACACCTTTCCGTCTCATATTCATCCCACCCTACTGCAATAATTTAGTTGAATTCAGCTTATGGTAATTTTATAAATAATTTATATCCTATTATATCTAAACATTACTATTAGTTGGCTGAAACCTTTTGAGTAGTCTTTAATGCTGAGACTAGTTCATTTACACAAGCTTCAATATCACTGTCACTGGATAAATTATTTCCAATCTCAATAACGGATGCTTTATTAGATAAGTCTTCATTGTAAAAAGACATTCCATATTGAAAAAAGTATATTTCTGATTCAACTCCATTTGAATTTTTAATATTTTCTATTAAACTATCAACAAATCTTTTATCTGATTCATAACTCGGATTTTTTTGAGTAACATCAAATCCAATTCTTTTGGTATAAGATTTGCTTTTTACTGAACTACTTTCTCGATGTATGTCTAATAAAATAGTATTTGAATAATTATTTACATTTTTTGTTATCATATCACGTGTTATTTGATATGATTTAGTATAATCCTTAGGTGGGTCAACTTTTATAAAATGACTATTATAACCTTCTTTAACAAGCTTATCACTTATTAAAGCACCTACATCAGTTACTTTCATTCCAGAGGGATATGTTTCATCAGGATGACTATTGTATATTACTATGTCAGCTGAAAAAGGTACTATAGAATTAGAATTATCACTCGATGTTTTTTTTATATTAGGTGATGAGGCAGATGTATTATTAACCGAACTTTTAGGAGTCGTGACTGGTGAGTCTACTTGTAATGTTGTAGCTTTAGCAATATTTTTATCTGAACTTATGCTTGAAGTGTTTATTACAATCCCGAAGCCACCTATAATAAATACAACGACAGCTCCAAGTAATATACCTTTAATATTTATTTTATTATATTTCGAAATCATAATAACTCTCCTTTTCATTTCCAGTCTATTTAAAACCATTGAAGTGGTCCCCATAATTCTATTGCTTTTGCCACCTAACTCCAATACCTTTATTATTGTATTTCCATATTGTATGTTTTTACCTTCTCCTAGATATGAAATAACTTGACCATCACAGGAAATTTCACAATCTTGTCTCATTTTATGGAAACCATATAGCAAAATTGGATTAAACCAATAAATCATGGACAATAAAGTAATCGCCCAATTTATAGCTATATCTTTGCCTTTCAAATGGGTTAATTCATGCATTATAATATATTTAAATTCTTCATCACAAATAGTGGCTGCTATAATGAATGGTATTAATATCTTTGGTTTAAAGAGCCCACATAAAGAAGGACTACCTATCTTCGTAGAATATGATAATTCTACCTCAGTTCTTATATTCATATCCTTCATGCATATATTTAGAATCTCTCTATGTTTGCTGTCTATTTTTTTTATAGAAGTCCTAACAATATTCTTTAGTTTTTTATATCCTATAACTAATATCCCTATTGATAATGTAACTCCAAACATCCATATAAAACAAAACACTTTTTCAATATTTAATTTGTTGTTTAAAGGTATACTGATAGCATTACTAATTACAGTATTATTAGAAGGATGCACCTCACTTATTAATTTTGAATCTCCTAAGTCTGCATTTGCAAGCTCTTTTGAAGAATTATTTTGTGTGCTTTGTGTGATTATATTTGTAGTGCTTTGCACATAAAAATTTTTATATAAATCAGAGATATTTAAAGGGCTTCGTGGTCCAAAAGGAATTATCAATTTTATAATTAAAATTAACCATATATAATATTTAAAAGTAAAATTTAATTTATTTCTAAATATACCTTTAGTAATTAATATCATAATTACAATTACGCTACCAATCAAGGACGAAAGTAAAATCAGCTCAAAAATATTTAATAAATTCATACACATCAACCTTTCGTTTTACTTGATTGCTCTAGTATGTTCTTTAATTCTGCTATATCAGTTTCAGTTATTTCTTCCGACTGCGCAAAGGTTAAAAGCATAGATTTAATAGAGCCATTAAATACTTTCTTAATAAAGGATTGACTTTCTAATTTAACACATTCATCTTCTGACACTAGTGGAAAATATAAGTATTCATATCCTATTTTATTAAATCCGATTGCATTTTTAGTTAATAATCTGTTTATTAGAGTTTTAACTGTAGCTGGTTTCCACTCTGATTTATCCTTTAATTCCTGTATAATATTAATTGATGAAATTTTAGGATTAATCCATATTATCTTCATTACTTCCCATTCAGCATTTGTTATATTGGGTATTTCATACATTTTATACGCCTCATTTCAATTACAACTGAAATCGCTTAATTTACAACCGTAATTTGTATTGTTTTTATACTATATTCCTTAAAAATATAATTATTACATTTTACTAAATTAATAATTATATTTTATCTATTTAAGTGCAATATATAAAAAAAATCAGCAAACAATAACTTCCAGTTATTGTTACGTCCTCCGAGGTCGTTTCATAAACTGGCGGTTTATGTTTGATACCTCCTGTATGAATTTATATTAAGTATATGGTTTATATGTGATGGAATTAATGTTCCACTAGCTCAACTTACGCATACCGAAACGCCTCAGGTATCTGTTACTACAAATGATACCGTTAAACACTATTCTGTATGGGATGGATTTGAATTATTTGTTTTGTTTGAATTTAGCCCAGATAAAAAATTCGGAATATTTCGTCATGTAATTTCTCCTCATTCTGAACGTAAGTCCGAGTTCCATGAAGCAGGTATTAGAGAATATATTATCTGTACAAAAGGTGTTTTTAGCGTACAAGTCTGAGACAAAATATTCCATTTGCAAGAAGGCGAAGCAATACAGTTTCTTGCAAATGGCAAGCATAAATATTTCAACTCAACAAACCAAGATGTAAATATTGTTATGCTTTTATATCATGAATAGAAAGGTGGATTATACTATGAATAACTATATGAAGAGAACAATTAGGTTGATATTTGGACTTTTTTTATATACACTAGGCTCTTTTTTAACCATACAGGCTAATACAGGCTTAGCCCCTTGGGAAGCATTCAGTATGGGGGGACCTTTCTGATGCATCTAGCCTATGGAAATATTGTTGTCATTACTGGTTTTATTATCATAGTAATTGATTTTGCGTTTAAGAACAAAATCTCCCTACGGTCGAGTATTAAAGTGATGCTCCATTAAATAGTGTAGCATCACCTCTTAATTATCATATCCGAATCACATTTTATA
>Ga0209125_1000664_pt1 | contig 41220 bp, 45 predicted proteins | sample BarGraIncub1131A_FD_184503 | JGI IMG/M metagenome (GOLD analysis project Ga0209125, IMG submission 184503) | Arctic peat soil microbial communities from Barrow, Alaska - Barrow Graham LP Incubations 11-31A (SPAdes) (version 2) | ecosystem: Environmental > Terrestrial > Soil > Wetlands > Peat... | reverse complement strand
CGCTGCGGCCGCATTCTTCAGAAACTCGGCTTTCCAGTTGCGGATCTGATTCGGGGCTATCTGTTTTCCGTGGCGATCAAATTCAATTCCTTTTCACCACGCAATACTTCTAACACAATTTTCGCCTTAAACTCGGCACTGAATGTCCTTCTCTTCATTATGTTTACCTGCCTTTTCTTTCTCGTTTTATTATAGCAGGTTCATTATCTTTAAACCTTTTTTGTGTTCAGTTTTCTCAGACCATTATATGAACTAATTGAACCATATTGCGGGACAAAGTCAGCAGAGTATGTCAAGTCATCGCGTGGTTATGTTCGTTACCTTGCTCACCTCGATGATCCGGACAAGGCACAGTATGACCGCGCTGACATCGTTGCTCTTGGTGGAGCTGATTTAGTAGACGCATTGAGACTCAATCATTCTGATAATGATAAGTACCGAATCATCGGGGAAATTACACGCTACTGTGAAGAAGCGGAAATTGTCGAATTCTCAGCTTTGACGAAATATGCAATGAGTGAGTGTAATGATTGGTTGCCTGTTATAGTTGAAAAGCCCTACTTCATGACCCAATTTCTTGCCAGCCTTAGATATTCAACGCGCCGACGAATATCCGCAAGACCGAACCGAAAGGCATTCAGTACCCCACCCAATAATCAAAAATCGCCAATGTTCCACGGCATGAACGAGGTTTCAACTCCCCCATCTCCACTAATTATTTAAAAAGCCTTGTAAAATCAATGAGTCTCGTCCATACGGATGCGAACCGTACGCTCTCCCGAGTTGTGTGCAAAACAGGCCCTGCTGCATTCAGAAGAGCGCATAAACAGCTTAAAATTTATCCAAGAAACAGTCTGTTCATGGTACTGGATGGCGCTTCTTTTTGGGCCACCCCGTTTAATGCCAACGATATCTCGGGTACGATCCTTTGAGTTCTAGTCTGAGCTTTTGATTGTTGGGCTCTGAAAACGAGATCTCTATACTTTATATGATCAGCAGCTCCAGAATTGTGGAGCCGCCTGTAATTGTACAGGAGGATTACGAAGCCACGATGCGAACCGATCAGGAGGATACGGGGGGAATTATAACATATTTTAATTATATTAAAATATAAATTAATGTTGACTTTAACAATATTAATAAATATAATAGCATCATTAGTGGAGGCGAAACGTCATGTCAATTGTATTTATACCCGAATGGATGATAGGCCTTGAAGATGAAGATTTGTCGTTTATAAAAAATTTCGTTATAGCATCAGGTTCTATTAAAGCTGTTGCGACTCATTATGGTGTTACATATCCTACAGTTCGGTTGCGCTTAGACCGTTTAATACAAAAAATGCAGATCAGTGAAGACATGGTAAATGAACCCTTTATTACATTGGTAAAGCGCCTTACTATTAACGAAAAAATAGATCTCGGTACTGCCAAAATACTCATATCTGAATACAAAAAAACAAAATCGGAGGTGAAATAGATGCAGCGTAATCCTAACATGGTCATCATTATACTAATTGTGCTTTGTGTTGCTGCTGGAGTGATTTGGTTGCAGTTGCGCCTGTCAAAAAAACCGAACAAATGGTCAGGGTTGATTTTACCAACTATTACCTTTATTTATTCATTGATTTGTGTGTTTAACATTGTGGGAACTGATAACCTATGGCATAACGTGATACTAACCGTATCAACATTACTACTCTTTAACATTTCGACCATTATTCTATTGGCAATATACTTTGCTTACAGGGAACATTTCAGAAGGAAAGCACAGATAGAGAAGATGGATATTCAAGATTTAAAATAATTTATGAACAGTAGAAGCAATGATAGGCTCCCCATAGAGTCAATGTCATTAAGTTAAGACCTGAAAAACACAACCGTCCAGATTAAGATGGTTGTGTTTTTCTTGTACATATAGGTGGACATATAAAATTTATCAAATATTAAAAAAACACTTGACAAATTAATAAAAATTGAAGGCCTCCTTGAAAATGATGACATTTTTAAGGAGGCCTTCTAAAATGAAAAAGAAAGCATATCCAGAGCAGGTACGAAATGCGCTGCATCAAGCGATACGCTTAATCACAGCAGATTTACCGGCTTGCGTGAAACGACCAAGGCAAGATTTTTCACGCAAACGCAAATTATCACTGCATACTATGTTGCTTATGCTTGTAGGCATGGGAGGCAATAGCCTTTCAAAAGAATTATATGATTGGCGGGGTTATTCGTCAGAGACTGCAACCACTTCAGCATTTGTCCAACAGAGAGACAAAATTCGTCCAGAAGCACTGGAATGAATATTTCGCTCTTTGAGAGCCACTGGAGGTGCGGACAACCTCCTGTGATTACATTTTGGTCCAGGATTTTGTCCGCACCCCCAGTGGCTCAGTCCATTCCGAGACGTTGGCTCACTCAGCGCCGGACGAGTGGCTCTCAAATGCCGTATTATTCAGTTATTCTCTTTCATGTATCATGAAGCTCTTAGTGAAGGAATTAAGTATGATGAATCTGATTTAAAAAAGGGTTTTGCATTTTCAAAAGAAGTATTTGAGTGGCACCAACAGCCGTTTGAAAGTCTGGTCTGCTGGCCAAAGATCAAAGAGTTAAGAGCACTTGTAAATGTAATTAAACACGCTGAAGGTGATTCAGAAGAAAAACTAAGAAAAATGAGACCGGATTATTTTGAACATGATAACGGGATTGAAAAATATGATTTGTTGTCGCTATATCATTCCACGTTGCTGGAAGCTACATTACAAATAAAAGATGAAGATTTTATAGAATACTATGATACACTTGTAGCATTTTGGAATGAGCTTCCAGAGCAAATGCATGTGGAATAGTGAATATTCCGCCTCAAATGCGACAGTTTGACCGCTGTGGTGCTATACCATGACCGCTGAAGCGCGACACTAGTGCCGTGACCGTGCTACACCCTGTATAATGGATTCGCATCGGAAGATGTAATCATTTACAGGAGGTCTTTATATGACCAATTATCGAGAGATTCTCAGGCTGAATAGTCTGGGAATCAACAATTCGCAAATTGCTCAATCTGCGGCGGCGTATTCAAATTAAGTTGAAAAACCATGGAATGCATGTTATAATCAATCTCAAATAGTAAGATTATTACTTTACAACATAACAGTCGCTATCCTTGGCATTAGCTGTAGCATAAAAGTGAAATTTAGATATAATATAGGAGATAGTATTGCGCGATATATGGTGCGGTGACTAAGAATATTTTTCTGAGAGCATAAAATTTTTCCCGGTCAGCAGAGAATAAAGTTCATTTTTTCATAAGCCATAGCTCAAAAGAGCGAGCAAGAATGAATGATTAGACGATGCAGAATAAAAGTTCATACCGACAAAAAGTGCAAATATAAGAATATGAACTTTTGGAGAAATGAGGCAATATTACTAAAGAAAACAAAACTTGCCTAAAAGTACTCTCATTTATATATATGGCCGATATTGCCGCACGATTGGAAAGGACGGTAAATCCATGAGTGTTTTTTCTGGACTTTTGGACCTGTTTCATCCCCCGAGATGTGCCTTTTGCAGAAAAATTCTTAAAACCGGCGAGAGTGGCATGGGCGCTAAATGCGATGCCAAAATTAGCCGAACTCACAACGGGGGGGCTCAAGGCGGAGATTTTATTTCGACCTGCGTTTCTCCTCTATATTACGAGGGGAAAGTTCGTGACGCAATACTGCGCTTTAAGTTCAATGATGCAACGATTTATGCCGATCTCTTCGGCGAGCTTATTGCCGGCTGCATTGAAGAAAATCTCCAAGGCCGTTACGATATAATTTCATGGGTTCCGCTCAGTAAAAAACGCATGAAAAAGCGCGGTTACGATCAGGCAATGCTATTGGCGATGTCGGCGGCGCTCAAGATGAATGATGTTGCCGTGGAGTTGCTTTTAAAGCACACCGACGTACCCGCACAGTCGGGAGTTGACTCGCCGGAAAAGCGCCGTGCAAATATCAGCGGAGTTTACAGCGTCGCGGATGAGGAATTGGTCCGAGGAAGACGTATTTTGCTCATCGACGATATTGTCACCACGGGAGCAACTCTTTCCGAGTGCGCCAAAACCCTTAAATATTCCGGCGCAGAGGAAGTTTTGTGCTGTACACTTGCCAGAGCGAGAGAATAAAAACTGAAAATTCAGTCAAAGATTTCATTAGGTAAGAGTTTGAATCTTTCAGACTTTTTAATACCAATAGCTCATCGCAAAGGGCGCACAATAAAATGACCATTTTTCTGGTAGTTTTGTGTGTTCAGTGAACGAAAGGAATGAAAACAAATGGTTTTTTTTGAACGTGATATTGCTATAGATTTGGGAACTTCCAGCATCATTGTCTACGTCAGCGGAAAGGGGATTACCCTGCGCGAGCCGACAGTTGTTGCTGTGGACAAGCACACAGGGAAACTCCTAAAAGTCGGCGAGGACGCGCAGAAGATGCTGGGTAGAACTCCTGCCAACATCGTTTCCATACACCCGATAACGAATGGTGTTGTCTCCGATTACGATATGACGGTGAGAATGCTTAAGGAGCTTATACAGCGTATTACTTCGTTCAGCCTTTTCAAGCCGCGCCTCATAATCTGCGTACCGGGCAGTATCTCGGGCGTTGAGGAACGTGCAACCATAGACGCCGGCATTGAGGCAGGAGCAAGAAAGGTTTATCTTCTCGAGTCACCCGTAGCGGCCGCAATGGGCGCCGGAGCTGACATACTCAAGCCCGACGGTCATATGGTTATCGACATCGGCGGCGGTACAACAGAGGTCGGCGTAGTGTCATTGGGCGGTGTTGTCGAGAGTGAATCAATCAAAACGGCGGGCAATGCATTTGACGAGGCAATTGTTAAGTACATACGCCGCAAGCATAATCTGCTTATTGGTCTGCGCTCGGCAGAAGAGATAAAAATCAGAATCGGAAGCGCATATCCGTTGCAGGAGGTTTCCTCCGAGGAGGTAAAGGGGCGCTGCCTTATGACGGGTCTGCCGCGTTCAGTTATGATTGATACTAATGATATAGCGGAAGCCCTGCAGGAGCCGTTGTCCGCAATTCTCGATTCTATTCAAATGGTGCTTGAAAGAACGCCTCCGGAATTGGTGGCTGACGTCTCGCAGAACGGTATAATAATGTGCGGTGGGGGAAGCCTTATTCCCGGACTTGACAAGGTCATTTATGCGAAGACGGGTATCAAAATAAATCCCGTAGACGACCCAATTACCTGCACGGCTTACGGAGCGGGAAAAATGCTGAACAATCTCATTAATATGGAAGACGGCATGATAAACCTCGCGAGAAAAAGACAGATGAAATAATACCGAGTGCAGCAAAGCTTGCACCGCATAACATAATAAACTAAGAACGGAAGCTAATTTTAGCTTCCGTTCTTAGTTATGTGAAAGAGGTATTAAATGCTTTTTAGGGTGTTATTTGTTTGCTTCAGCGGTTTGATGCTCCTTGCTGCGGCATTTGGCTTGCAGCCAGGTCAAGACATCCTCAAAAACCTCATCCTTGTTTGTCTCGCGCGGAAGATCGTGACGTGCGCCGTGATAGAGTTTCAGGGTTACATCGTTAAGCCCTGCCTTCAAAAAGTCGTTGTATGTGCGAAGAACGCCCTTGCCGTAGTCGCCGACAGGATCATCATCCCCTGAGATGAAATATACAGGCATTTCCGTGTTCATTCGGTCGAGGTTTTTGGGACTGGATATGTATTTGATTCCCGTCATCATATCGCGGAAAAGAGCTGCGGAGGGAACAAAGCCACAATCGGGATCGCTTCTGAATTCGTCAATTTCCGCACCATCGCGTGTGAGCCAGTCGAAAGGCGTCAGATTTGGTTTGAAGTGTCGGTTATATATGGAGAACAAGAGGGAAGCCAGACGCTTATTTTTAAAAGTTGAACCGTTTTTCTTTATCATACCATTTGCAATTGAAATACCGGCATTCAACTTTAAACTGCCCTGCTGACCTGTTCCGCTAAGAATAACGCCGTCAGGGCCGTCGTGGTAGCGGATAATGTATGTACGGGTGAGAAAACTGCCTATTGAGTGTCCGAAGATGAAAATCGGCAGGCTGAAATATTGTTCTCTCAAGCGCTCATAGAGCTTTCTCATGTCACCGACAACCAGTTCCCAGCCACCGTGTTCACCGAAATAACCTTGATTTTTTGGGTCCGACACGCTTTTACCGTGCCCCAGATGATCTTCGCCTGCTACGACAAAGCCTTTTGAGGCCAAAAACTGGGCAAACTTATCATATCGGCTTATGTGCTCGGAAACTCCGTGGCATATTTGGACAACGCCTATAGGAGAGAAATCTGGGAGCCACTGACGGACATATATCGTGTTTTTGCAATCACATGAACTGAAGCTGAACTCATTTAAAATGGGCATAGCCAGAATCCCCCTTACGCCATTTTAGGCGGGCTGACACAAGTTGTAACTTTGTTTAACTATTGTTAACTATTCTATATTGCGTTTCAGAATAAGTCAATTGAAAATGAGAGGATAATCGAAAAATGGAGATTAACAGACCGGAAGTTCGATTATTTCAAGACCTCGGCGCAAAGCGTAGAGCATTGTGCTCATTGTACCGCCCGGTCTGCCGCTGTAGGCGGCGATAATGACTGTTGAGTTGTCTACCATGTATCGATTACGCCGCATGAGGCAGTCGGGAGTGTAGCTTTTCTGAACGAGGGTATGATAATCGCAGTCCGCAACAAGCCGAGCATAGCGCCGTTTGAGCGGGGCTGACCAACTGTCGGATTGACCTTCCCAGGGAATCGCGGCCTCAAGTGTAATATCGTCGTGTACTGACCGAAGCTCAAATACCGCTTCGCAAAAGTACATGTCACAGCCGGTGGCCATGCCGCAGATAAAGTGACGTATGTCCGAATGATACACCGACTCAAGAGCGTCGGCAATAAGCGCTTTGAACGTCAGACACCGCGGGTCACTTTCGTCGCCTTTCCATGGCAGCTTTTCTTCTCGGTGCCCGGTGAAGGTACACGACGGCTTTGAGTTTTCCATAAAACCTCCAAAGGTAAGTACATCTTCATGACTGTAACTTGACTTTGACTCAATTTTACTATTATTTTTCCCACATGTCAAAAGGGCATTTTGGGTTTTGTAAAAACAAGACGTACGGCGACATACAAACTTTTGAATAGATGAATTGTCAAGTCAAGTGCGCCACTTCGTGTAGAAATACCTGAATTGGGGATTTCCAACCGAGACATTTTCTCGGTCGGCTGTTTATAAGGAAAAGGTTGTGTGACAGATTCTTCTGATCAACCTTAGCCAAATCTGTTTTCTTTGGATAGAACTCCCGTAGCAAGCCATTGGAGTTCTCATTGCTGCCACGCTGCCAGGAAGAATATGCATCTGCAAAATAGAGAGGTAAGCCCAGTTCGGTTTCAACTTTGCTGTAACATGCGAACTCTTTACCACGGTCGGTTGTGCCGGTCTTGAACGCACCTTTTGGCAGCGTGTGATACGGCTGAGAGATTGCCGCCTGCATGGATGCAGCGCTTTTGTCCCCGATTTTGAGTGCTGTCTATAAGCGGCTCTTACGGTCTACAAACGTAGCAAAACAGCCGTTGCTTTCACCACGGCTTGAAACCAGGTGTCAAAGACATAACTGCCAGTAGGTAGATTCACCGTTAGCTACAAAGATTTTCTATTCCACTAATATTCTCACACGAAACCGAAATTGTCCTTTACGGGCAAAAAGAAGAAGTCCTGTAATCATTGCAATTACAGGACTTCTTCTGGTCCGAGTGACATGACTTGTTCGGGGGCTTGAGTTGCTGCTCGCTAGTGGCGAAGTTGTGACGGTGGGCAGCAAAAATGTTAAGGACAGTTCCGGTCTGTCACTGAAAAACCTGATTATCGGCTCGGAGGGCACGCTGGCTGTCATCACCAAGTGCACTCTCAAACTGCTGCCCCTGCCGGAAGCCACGCGCTCTGCTATTCTTCCGTATCCTATTCTCAGTATGGGAATTCAAAGTATGCTTCGAATTCTCCACGAAAATATAAGTCCTACAGCGGTTGAATTTATTGATCGTTCAGTAGTAAAACTTGGAGAAGACTATTCCAGTCTGCGTTTTCCTTTCCCCAATGCGGGGGCTTACCTGCTTCTCACCTTTGACGGTGATGAGTCGGAGCTGAAGGAAAAAGTTGACCGCTTGAAAATAGCCGCTCACAAATACGGTGCACTTGATTTTCTTAAGCTTGATGAAAACCCCTCGGCTGATGTTTGGAAGATTCGCGGCGGTCTTGTTAAAGCGGTCGAGGCGGTATCCGAGCAGGAGCCGATTAATATTGTTGTACCGATTGATAAAACCGCAGACTTTCTTTCCTTTGTGCATGTCTTTGAAAAACAATGTGGAATGCAGATGGTAGGATTTGGGCATGCCGGAGACGGGAATGTACATCTCAGTGTAAACGCCTTATGGACTATTTCCCAATAGCTAAAAAATTGACGTGAGAACTGTAAAATACAGAACTCACGCCGTTATTCATGCAGTTAGCAGGAACTCAATTGGGTTCATTATCCAGCATTACAGTTTTTCATTTTATACTAACAACTCGTTTAGCTTATCACCCTTAATTTCATCAGGACTCCAGGGAATTACGGCGAAATTACCGTTGGCATGGACATCGACCTTGTTTATCCACTCAATTTCATTGCTTGCCTTGGCAGACAGCATTTGATTGGTTGTTCCTGTGCGATACAGAGATGAATTTATAACCCACCATTTTGTCGCAATCCCTGCACGCTTTAAATCTTCTTCAAGGCGCATCGCTTCATATACGGGCGTGGCTTCGGCAAGAGTGACAATAATTACTTCTGTTTCCTCAGTATTACGCAGTCTGGGCAATAGCTTTTTCGCGGATTCGGGAATGTCGCCTTGTGAACGCTTGATTTCTTGGTTATAGCTTTGGGTGGACTCAAGCAGCAAAAGAGTATGGCCAGTGGGTGCAGTATCAATTACAACTAGCCGGTCTTCGGCTTTATCCACAACATCTGCAAAAGCGCGGAAAACGGCAATTTCTTGCGTGCACGGAGAGCGTAAGTCCTCCTCGATATAAGCAATATCCTCATCAGACATCGTTTCTCTCGCCTTAGAGAGCACTGCTTCTTGATACTTCTTCAGCTCAGCTTGCTCATCTATATGGCTCATAGTAATGCCACTGTTTTCGTTAATTACAAATTTGAGATGCTCGGCAGGATCGGTAGTGGTAAGGTGCACTTTCCTGCCTTTTTTAGATAATCCCAGGGCTATAGCCGCTGCAATTGTTGTTTTGCCAACACCGCCCTTACCCATGGTGAAGATGACCTTTTTATTGCTGTTGTATAGGTCCTCAATAACATCCTTGAGCTGTAGAATCGTCTTGGCATTTATCTTTTCATTACTTACAGTAAAGTGGTCTTCAATGAGCAAAGACCTTACATTTTCCATTCCTGTGATGTTATAGGCTCTGAGCGGAACGGTATAGGTGGTAAGCGCCCTCAAGTGCTGAGGCATTTCTGAAAGCGCTTTTTGCTGCTTGTTATAAAGGCTTTTGGAAACGCTGTCATCGAAAGACGTTAGCACGCCATTAATTACTACGACCTGATTATTGACTCCGATATCCGCAAGCTCCTTAGAAGCTCTTTCGGCTTCTTTTAGGGGTGTTTCTTCGGGCCTTGAAACAAGAATGAGTGTTGTTAGCTTTCCGTCAGCCAAAGTATCCACAGCCTTTTTATACACTGCCTTTTGACTTTCCAGACCTGACAACTGCCCTAAACAAGATGCACCGTGCGTGTTTTCACTGATGAAGTTGCTCCACGCCGAAGGAAGCTGTAGCATCCTTAGTGTATGACCGGTAGGTGCTGTATCGAAAATGATATAGTCGTAATCCTTCTGTACCTTTTCATCGGTAATGAATTTTGAAAATTCATTGAATGCAGCAATTTCGACCGTGCACGAGCCTGAAAGCTGTTCTTCCATGTTGTTTAATACTGCGTCAGGCAGTTTTCCGCGATAAGGCGCGATTACGCTTTCTCTGTATTCTGCTGCTGCTTGTGTTGGATCAAGGTTTGCAACGACCAAATTAGGCACTTCTTTGATTACACTGCCTTTATTGTCGAGATCGGCATTAAATACATCCTGCAGGTTTGATGCCGGATCTGTGCTGATTAGAAGTATTTTTTTACCGCTGTCAGCAAGAGTAACCGCGGTAGCGCAGGCGACTGAGGTTTTACCTACGCCGCCTTTACCTGTATAAAAAAGATACTTTGTTAAACTGATTTCTTGCGGGTTAAAAACCTGAGACATTAGCAATTACCACCTTCACAGCCACAGCCGCCGGCTCTTTTTGGTGTAACCTTGACAGCTTTCTGTTCCTCAGTTAAAAATGTCATCGGAACATTTAACATTTTAGCTATTTCCTCGTTGGTCGGGTATCTTCCCGTAATAACGATTTTACCATCCAAAACAGTAGCAGGTAATTCATCAACGCCCTTTTGGTTGACAAGTTGATTTATAACCTGAGTTGTAACGAATCTCATAGGTGCATTTGTGAGATTATATCGTTCAGCCTCAATACCGTGTTTCTTTAATGAATTGAGAACTGTAGAAATTCTTAGAAGCTCCGGATCAACGCCGACTCCGCAAAGTCCTGTGGAACAGCACATTGCAGGTTCATATATACTCATGTTTTTCAATATAACATCTCCTAATAATTATTTTTGGTTAGGTTCGGATGAGGGAAACCATTGTTTAGTGTTATTTGCGATCTTAACGAGAATTAGCATGACCGGTACTTCTGTCAGAACTCCAACCGTAGTTGCAAGGGCCGCAGGAGACGTCGTGCCAAATAGTGCGATTGCTACGGCAACTGATAGCTCAAAGAAATTGGAGGCAGCTATCATACCTGCAGGGGCGGCAACATTATGGGGCAGTTTGAGCCATTTGCATGGAAGATATGAGATAAAGAAAATGAGGAAGGTCTGGATGGTAAGCGGTACAGCTATCAGCAAAATGTGCAGAGGATTGTTGAGTATGATATTGCCTTGGAAGGAAAACAACAAAATCAGTGTCAACAGCAAGCCAACAACAGTAACATTATCAAATTTCGGTAAGAACTTCTTTTCAAAATGCTCTAAACCTTTTCTTTTTGTTACAAACATTCTTGTCAGAATGCCGCCTGCGAGAGGGACTACCACGAACAATACTACCGACAAGATCAACGTGTCCCAAGGAACAGTTACATTACTTACGCCAAGCAGAAATTTGACGATGGGCACAAAGGCTATAAGGATTATAAGGTCATTTGTAGCCACTTGCACGACAGTATAGGCCGGATTTCCTTTTGTCAATGTACTCCAAACAAAGACCATCGCGGTACAAGGAGCTGCACCAAGAAGTATCGCTCCTGCAAGATACTGCTTTGCAAGATCATGAGGAATTAGATTTTTGAAAACGACGTATAGAAAAAATGCCGCTATCGCAAACATGGTAAATGGCTTGATAAGCCAGTTGGCAATCCATGTTACATATAAACCTTTTGGATTCTTTCCCACGTCTTTAACGCTTTGAAAATCCACCTTCATCATCATTGGGTAAATCATTACCCAAATCAATATCGCTACGGGGATAGATACCTTTGCATACTCAAACTGATTTAAAAATGCTGGAACACCAGGCAAAAACTTGCCGATAAGCACGCCTACCGCCATACACAGAATAACCCATACAGTTAAGTACTTTTGAAAGAATCCGATTCCCGCTGTTTTTTCTATACTCATAATATCAGCTCCTAATAAAAAAATTGGTTTTTCTAAATTATGATGTTTCTATTTATCTTCATTGGGGGTTCTTGAACTGCACAAGTCTTGGCGTTTGCACTTCTGACATTCCTCTATATCTACTTGATAGCTTGGCGTTTCTTTCAACTTTTGTTCAATATAGAGCCACAAATCTTTATTATCTTTCTTAAAGTTGTCGCTGATTTTAAAATATGACCACTGTGCCTGCTTATAACTATCTAGTATTCCACACTGTTTTAGCGCGGTTAGATGCCGCGAAACATTTGACTGGGTCATTTTCAGACATTCCTCAATTTCACAGACACACATTTCATCTTGCATTAGAAGAGAAAGTATGCGAAGTCTGCTTTCTTCTGCCAAAGCTTTGAATATATCAACCACGATTTCGCCCCTCTCAGAATTCTTATATGTTCATGTACTCATATAGTATGCCACAAAAAACTATCTGTTACAATAGTTTTTTGAAAGTTTATTCTTTCTATAAATAATTATACGTAAATTGCAAGTGCAAGTTGGACACCCACGGAAGAATGGGCGCGGGGATATTAGGCAGCGTAAACTTTGTCCAAGAATGCCTCGAATAATTCCTCTGGAGTGCGGTAGCCGAACTTACGGCGAGGCCGGCCGTTCAGTTCATCTGTAAAGACAAGGATATCTGCGTCTGAGAACTTTTCAATGGAGACTCCTTTAGGAACATACCGCCGGAACAATCCATTGTGCCGTTCGTTCTGAGGCCGTTCCCAAGAGGTGTAGGGATGTGCGAAGTACACTTCAGCGCCCCCATTGCTCAACCTCTGCGAAGTCCGCGAACTCAGAGCCGTTGTCTACAGTAATCGTCTTGAAGACATGCCCGAAGTGGTCGCCGTATTCTTCATGGAGAGCCTTCATCGCCGCCATGACAGCACCGCTGGTTTTGCCCGGAATGCGAATAGCCAGATAGTTCTGGGTATTCTTCTCGATGAACGTGAGAACAACGGATTCCTTACCGGAACGCAATCCAACTACTGTGTCGCCCTCCCAGTGTCCTTCTTCCTCGCGCTTGGCCGCAATCTCTGGTCGCAACTCAATGCTGTTGCCAAAAATACGCTTGTTTTGGCGGTTCTTCCCCTTATGGCTCTTTCGTTTCAGGTCTTCGGGCATCTCAAAGAGTGTCAGAGTTAAGCTCCCAGCCCATAGTTCATTGTAGAGGGTTTTGGTACAGACCGGCTCACTTTCATTAAACAGCCCGTGGAGCCTTGCGTGGCCGACACAGGCATCAAGAGACCATTGACGCTCTCGCCACCTGCGTGTCTACCCAAACTGCAAAAGCTCCGTAACAATTCAGCTTGTGAGGCTTGTGGCTGCGTGTCCTATTGGCACTATAAACCGCGTGACCACACTTTGCAGAATATCCTGGAACTCTGCCCTTGTTGCATTGTCGGGGCGGGGTGCCGCGACAATGCTCGTTACCAACGGTAGTCGGAGGACAGCGAATCTCTCTGGCGATGGCTCTGTTTGAATAGCCAAGCCGCTTCAGGCGTTGGATAGCGCCTCTATCTTCTCTTTGCAAATGCTGTCCACGCCTGCGTTCCTGTATCTCTGTGATATAATTCTGGCTGTCCATAGTGATTGTCCTCCTTTGGCAGATGGGTGTGTGAGAACTCCATTCTACCATAAGGGAAAATCTCTATGGATTTTCTTTTCAAGTGTCCAACTTCATTTTACAATCAACCGCCGTTTTCTTTATACTGAATATCCATAATGATAAAGTTTGCAAGCCCCACGATGTCGTTTAAAGCAAAGTAAGGTACTCTCATTAAAAGCCTATGGATGAGGATATTAAAAAACTGCGGGCTTCAATAGATGAGCTGAGAGCTGTAATTGGTGAATACATAGTAAGCGTCAATCCCACCGTACCTTCAGGATTGACGCTTACCTTTTATCAATCAAGGGACCATCATCGCATCTAATTCAATATGCCGGACATACAGCGGTGGTTCCTTTTCCTTACTCACTCTCAAAAAAATCGGAGACGTACCTAATACAAGGTGCGTCTCCGTTGTGTTACCTGAAAGATTCTTCCCTAAAAAGGGAATTGCTTCTTCGGCGCCAATTTAATGGCTTTTCGAAGTTTCGTCCGGACCCGGTCCTTTTTGCCTGAGAACTTGTTGCTGTTTCTCATTCGGCGCCAAATCTTCCAAATTGATGCTGATTTGATCTCTCCCGAGTCCTTCATCCGAATATTATTAACTTAATTTCGGGTTAGCACTCGGACCAAATGTTATCAGAACAAATGAAAATAGAATAAATAGAAACCGAGGCTTCAGAAGTTGCAAAGAAATAAAGAAGTTGAAAACTGATAAGAAAAGGACTAATTGTCACCGTGAAATGAAGTTGCCAACTTAAACTGGTCTACGAGGCTTTTGAGTACCTCGGCCTGACTTGAAAGCTCCTCGGATGCCGCTGCGCTTTCTTCGGATGTGGCGGAGTTCATCTGGACTACGGAGGAAACCTGCTCAATGCCAATCGAGATTTGCGAAATGGCGGCAGACTGCTCCTGAGCCTGTATGGATATTGCATCAACAAGACCGGCGACTTCCGAGGACTTTGCTGCAACCTCGACAAAGCCAGCGCTTGTTTTGCTCACAAGCTGAGATCCCTTTTCAACAGCCTCAATAGAGCTTTCGATGAGGGCCGTGGTGTTCTTTGCGGCCTCCGCGGACTTCTGCGATAGATTGCGGACTTCATCGGCAACGACTGCAAAGCCTTTGCCTGCGGCTCCCGCCCTCGCAGCCTCAACAGCTGCGTTGAGCGCGAGAATGTTTGTTTGGAATGCGATGTCGTCGATGGTTTTGATGACCTTGCTGATGTTTTTAGATGTCGCTGAAATCTCGTCCATGGCCTGACGAGCAAGATTCATATCGCTGACGCTACCCTTCATGATGGCTTCGGTTTCTACCGTCAGCGTTTTTGCCTTTTCGGCGTCATTGGCGTTATCCTTGACGCGCTGAGAAATATCCGCGATTGAAGCCGAGAGTTCCTGAACGCTACTGGCCTGCTCCGTTGCGCCCTGAGCAAGAGACTGTGCTCCGAAACTGACCTGTGAAGCACCTGCCGTAACCTGTTCCGAAACCTGAAGTATGTTTTGGAAGGACTCCGTCATGCCGTGCTTTAACGTATGGAAAGAAGTGAGGATGTGCTTATAGTCCCCGACATACGCGCTCGATTCTTTGGAAAAGACGTCAAAATTACCACTAGAGAACTCAGTCAGAAGGTAATCAATGTCTTTGATTATCGCTCCAGTATGATTCAGCGTGCCTTCGAGAGATTCCTTCAGAACCACGAATTCGTGAGAGGAAGCATCAAATCCAGCTAGAGGAGAAGAAACGTCGCCGTCTGCGAGCTTTGACAGTCTTTCAACAAACAGCTTGATTGGCATGACAAGCCTGTTTGCTATGTAGAAGGAGCCAATTATCCCGCCGATGATGATAAATATAGCAAGAATAATGGAAATAACAATCGAGGTCGTTACTCCACCGGTGAAATCTGACACGGGAGCGTTTATGCCGATGGCCCAGCCGTTGCTGCCAACGATTGGAGCGTAAGAGAGGAATTTCTTGACGCCATCATAAGTGTATTGACCGAAGCCCGTTTCACCTGCCAGTACCTTGGAGTGTAGAGCTGCCAATGCTTTAAGAGAGGGGTCGGTTTTTGACTGTCCTTCGATATTGGTCATATCAATGACTTTTTGTAGATCCTTGTGTCCAATGATATTGCCGTTATTATCAATCATGTATGCCGCACCGTTTGCGCTGATGTGGATGTTCTCTATTATGCTGTTAATTATACTTTGAGGCATTTCCATGCAAAGAACTCCTACAACAGAAGAGCCCTGTGCACCGTTAGCCCATATAGGCGTTGAAATAGCCATAATAAGATTGCCGGATTCTTCATCGACATATGGAGCTGTAAGGTATGTTGTACCGTTTTTGCCGGCCTGGAAATAGTCTGCTGTGGAATAGTCACTGCCTGTCAGGATGTTTTTTCCGTCTGTGGAGAGAATGTATGCATCTAGATAGTCGGTTTTTTTTGCTTCGCTGACAACATAAGCAGTCTTAACATCTTCGGTGACATCGGGACTATATACAATGTTGTTCGCCGCAACTCCTGCGACCACGCTTTCCATTTTGCTGAGTTTGTTGGTTACAACTTCCGAAGCAATGCCGGCAGAGGAAGTCATAGTGTCGGTGAGACAGCTGATGGTGCTCCGGTATGTTAGATAAGCACCTACTATTGCCATAACGACGACTGACACAGAGATAAACGTGATTACCGGAATCGTTATTGTCGCGCTTAGGGTCTTTTTCATTTTCACCTCTTGGACTTTTGATTTAACACTTTTTTTACCCATCTTAATCACCTCGAAGAATAATTATTTCTTTTTTGCTGGGACCTGTGTCTGCTCATTTCTCTTGATTTTCGGTACTAAAAAGAGCTGCCTAAGATGCAAAGCGCTGGAATAAAATAAAAATAGCGGGCGGGTCTTTGCCTGTTTTTAGGTTTGATTTATTTATACTATGAAATAGAAGTGCTACAAGTGGGGGAATTACGAATAATTGTCGAATATCTGAAGAATTGAGAAACCATTTTACTGAAAATAAATGCCGACGGCTGTATTTTTAAAGGCATAATGCAAATCCTAAATCGCTCGTATTTCCTCACAGCTTCGAGATTGCGGTAAAAAACGAAACCGAGACCCGGTCACGGATCGCGGTTTCGTTTTATTTATAGTCGAATGTTAATTTCCAGAGGATTCAGACGAGGTTTCGGAGGCGGGCAGCTCAATGAATTCATCATCGGAAAAGCTTAGAACCGAAGCTATAGTCAAATGCAGGTATCTTGAATCCTCAAGCAAATCAATTTCGTATCCTTTTTCGCCGAGGGACGAGGGTTCGAGAATCCTTATATACGGACGGAAAACATTTTCAGAATGGTTTTTGACAACAACAGCAGTCGTGTCATCAGATAGTTTGACCAACGTACCAGTGGGGTAAACGCAGATAAGATGTGAGAATATATTGACCAATTCACAGTCAAACTGGGAATCGGAACTGGCAATGATGTATTCCAGAGCCTCTTTGGGATGCCATGCTTTTCGGTAGCTCCGTTGGCTTGTAAGCGCATCATAGACATCGGCAACGGCGAGAATACGACCAAAGAGAGGAATTTGACTGCCGACATATCCGTATGGATATCCGCTGCCGTCGACCTTTTCATGATGACTCTGTATTCCAGGTAAAATTTCGGTGGAGAGGTTGTAGCACTTGCGCATACGCTCAACGCCTTTTAAGGGGTGAGATTTAATAATTTCAAACTCCGAAGGGGTAACAGCACCCTTTTTGTTGATTATTTCGATGGGTATATCAATCTTTCCTATGTCGTGCATAAGGGCACAAAGGACGAGGTCTTCAAGTCTATTACGAGTTATCCCAATCTCACTGGCTAGCATCGCACTGAGAATGCTTACGTTCATACTATGAGAATACGTATAATTGTCGTAGCTTTTCATTTCCATCATATCCATGAGATGTTCTTCGCAGTTCAGTATGTTGTCCACGATTTTTCCTGCCATTTTTTTTGTCGAGGTAACAGTCGAACTCGAAACAAAAGGACGATTGAGATAATTGATATACAGGGAACGAAATTCACTTGTCATTTCCTGCTTGACTTTCGGGTCGATTATGCTTTTCGGCACTATATCCTCGGTACCATCCATCTCGATGTAAATACCGTCGACATCGCAAGAGGCGAGTCGATTGATATATTTTACAGACAGCACTTCGCCATCCTGAAGAAGGGCAAATAAGCCGGCTGGCGCTGAAATGCTTTTCGCAAGAGTCATTCCGGGACGTGCTCTAGAAAGGGGAATATATATCACATCAATGACCTCGTTTTGGTACAATATTAGCGTAGCTTGAACCGCTGACCACGGTCTTTCCCAAGCTATGCTTATTTTTATATAATAAGGAGGTAATGGCTTGACGTACCTCGCTTTGAACTGCGCGTTCGTGTTAGAAAGTGTCAGCCGCCTTCTTGTTATAAGGATTCGATTAAGCAGGTTGGCCCTGCCACTGAGTTTTCTCATCGGTAGCGTTCGTGTCACTAACCAAAATGAATCGTAATAAGCTTCGGTGGGAACATTATACATCTCAAAAAAGAAAGAAGGAATGTTGTGATTAGTGTCGGAGTTGACGTGTCCAAAGGCAAAAGCACGGTTTGCGTTATGAAACCGGGCGGAGAGGTGCTTGAAACGCCCTTTGAAATGCTCCACACGATGGAAGAAATCCTATCCCTTGTTAAGCTCATTAAAGCCTATGGTGAAGAAGTACGAGTCGTTCTGGAGGATACCGGACACTACCACTGGCCTGTGGTTACGCTGCTCGTTGAGAATGGTATATTTGTATGCTGCGTAAACGCTCTGCGGATGAAGAAATACTGTGCCCAGAGTATTCGTCGTGCTAAAACTGATAGAATCGATTCCATCAGAATTGCCTCTTACGGAATTGTCTATTGGCACGAGCTTACTGAGGGTTTACCTGTAGAGGATACATACCGAGAATTGAAGCTGCTCGCACGGCAATATTACCAGATGACCTCTATGTTAGTGAAGCTAAGGTAAATCTCAGCAATTTGCTTGACCAAACTATGCCAGGAATACAACCGCTTTTACAGGATAGTGCTTGCAATCACAAGCTTACTGACTTCGTGAAGCGCTATTGGCATTACTCGGTTATTCTTGCTATGGGTAAAATTAAATTTACTGCCGATTACTGTAAATGGGCAAAAAAACAGGGATACCGTTTAAACGAGCGTAAGGCGGAAGAAATCTTCGCCTTGTCCCAAAATGGTATCCTGTCCTTCCGTACTCTCAATCGACTAAAATTGTTGTTACGGAAGCAGTATGTATACTCCATGAAATTGAAGTATCTCGCGATGCCATTTTAACACAGATGCAAATTTTTGCAAAGACTTTGCCTGAATATTCTGTTGTCAGATATGCCTTGTATCGGTGATACACTTGCTCCTCAAATCATCGCGGAGATTGGCGACGTGCGTCGATTTACGAGCAAGCACGCATTGATTGCCTATGCCGGTATCGATGCGCCGCCTTACCAGTCTGGCGCTTTCTCCGCATCAAACGGCACTTTTCTAAACGGGGTAACGGCTATCTTCGCAAAACTGGTTATGAGGTTATGCAGAGCCTTATCCAGCACAAGCCGGAGCAGGATACTGTTTATGCCTTCATTCAGAAGAAGCGCAGCGAGGATAAATCTGGCAAAGAAGCAATGATTGCGGGGCTTAATAAGTTTCTGCGAATTTACTATGGGCGGGTTTCTGAGGCCTATAAAGCCATTGACGAGCAACTGATTTTCGGAAGCGAAATCTGACCTTATAAACTATTCCAGTTGGAGGCGGTGAATTTGCACTTACTAGCCGCCTTGGTTTGTTGCGCCCATTTTATGGCTGTCACCGCTAAAAATAATGTCTTTTTACCTCTTGCTTTTATTTAGCAGGTTTCTAAAGATTCAAAATGTGTTACAGCAATTGGGCATCAAACCATAGGCATTATTTAGCGATGCCTGAGGATTCAGGTTCTAACCGTCCAAGGAACTGCAAAAGACCAGAACCCAATTTAAAACCTGTCGCTTAAGATGACAACATTTTTATCGGCTCCAGTTCACCTGCTCAACATAGAAATATGTCAGCTTTACGTCAATATGCGTCTACAATTATTTCTGGAAATTATCTTACTGTAAAAACCATACTTGGGTTTATAACCAATCTAGTTTCCGTACTTTTGGAAAAGTTAAGTTATATTTGTTCTTGATAAAAATCGTCCAGTATCCGGCAGCGTCCTAAAGGCGCTTCGAGCCCCCGTTCTCGTCGAGAACTGAGCAGACAGCACTTCGAGCATTGCAAGCACAGTATTATTTTCCAAAGGTCGATATTCAGTGTCGAGCTATGTTATTCGGCTTCTGAGCCGAGCCAACAAATCTTCTGCAATCTTGTCAAGTGGGAGCTGCTTTACAATGCCGCCGAGCTTAAGAGCTTCCATTGGCATTCCATAAACAACACTGCTGTCTTTATCCTGTCCAATAGTGTAGCCCCCTGCGTGGCGGATTTTCGTAATGCCAGAGGCTCCGTCAGAACCCATACCGGTGAGAATAATAGCAATATGGTTCCGTCCCGCCAACTGCGCAACACTGTCAAACAGGACGTTGACGGAAGGACAGTGCCCGCTGACTTTCTCACCGATGACACTGCGGATATAGTAGCCGTTCTCGTCTTTTTTCAAGGTCATTTGGTATCCGCCTGCGCCAATGATTATTTGACCCGGAACTACTCTGTCAAGATCTTCGGCTTCCTTCACGCGCATTTTGCATATCTTGTTAAGACGGTCGGCATAGAGCTTTGTAAATGTGGATGGCATATGCTGGACAACCAAAATTGGTGGGGTTGATTCTGGAAGATTTTTAACAACTTCGAGTATTGCCTCTGTCCCTCCGGTCGAAGCTCCTATGGCAATTACGGCATTACTATTAAAGGGCAGATTGCGAATCGTGGCCGGACTGGAGCCTTGAGCAGAGTTTGATCGGGTTTCTAGCGTGGAGGGCGGTGATTCAATGCGCCTGACATTGGCGTTGGATGCAATTTTGATTTTCTCGATTAACCTTGTTATGAAGATTTCTGTGGAATCCGGAACACCCGCCTCAGGCTTCTTAACAAAATCAACAGCGCCAAGACTTAATGCGTCCAATGCGTTGACCGGTAGTGAGCTAACGACAACAATCGGCAGCGGATTTATGGGCATAATGGTTTTCAATAATTCAAAGCCGTTTGCATTGGGCATTTCAATGTCGAGAGTTACGACATTTGGCTTCAGCTCTTTGATTTTTTTAAGTGCGTCTTCAACATTGGTTGCGGAGCCGATAACGTTCAGCTCCGGATCTTTATTAAGAGACAAATTCAGTTTCGTTCTAAAGACAATCGAATCATCGACGACCAAAACATTAATTGGCATTTCCAGGACACATCCTTATTTTTTTATCTTACGGTATATCGATGGAAACAGATATGAATAGTTATTGTCAAACCTACTTATGGTTTCCGAATGACTGATAAAAAAGTAACCGCCTTCTGCATTGGCTTGGTAAAACTTTGTAACTATCTGCTGGGTGGTATGGGGTTTGAAGTATATCATTACATTACGGCAAAAGATTATGTCATAGTAATTCGTGCACGGAAACGAATCCATCAAATTAAAATTTTTAAATGTTATCATATCTCTTATATTTGAAGCAACCTGGAATTTTCCGTCGGGCAGTTTTGACATATATTTTGATTTCCATAATTGAGGCATTACGTCAAGAGAACTTTCTGGATAAACGCCTTGCGCTGCTACAGCTAACGCCTCGGTAGAAACATCTGTTGCGATAATTGAAACAGACCAAAGATTGCGCTTGAAACCTAAAGCGCTGTCGATTGCCATTGCGATATTATACGGTTCCTGACCTGTTGAGCAGCCGGCGCTCCAAATCTTTAGTGTTTTCTTTCTGGATTGCTCCATCTCTGGGATAACTGTTTTTGCAAGATAGTCGAAATGTTCCATTTCCCGCGAAAAAAATGAATAGTTCGTCGTTAGTTTATTTACAATGGCGTCGATGCTTTTAGAGGTTTTATCAGCTTTGAGCATATCAATATACTGAGTATAGCTCTGCATACCGTGTGCCTTGAGGTCACTGGAAAGTCGTGCTTCAATCAAGTGCCGTTTCGCAGATAAATCGATTCCGTAAGTCTGGCTGACGAACGTTACGAAATAGTCAAATTCGCTATCGCTGAGTTTAACTATTTGGTATGCTTCTTGGTTACTCATTGAATGATTTACCCTTCAGTCAAGATATAGCTATTTCAAAATCGTTCTGAAAAAACAGCTCACAGTCGAGATTTAGGACGACTTTGTCGTCAAGCTGAGATATGGAAGAAATATAATTGGACTTTTCACCAAGCATTTTCGGCGGCTGTACTATTTTATCAAACGGCACCGTCGCTACCTCAGACACCATATCAACAACGAGTCCAAAGTGCATATCCCGTATGTCTATTACAATTATGCAGTTAGTATCATCATGAGGACGCTCCGGAATTCCAAGTTTTTTTCTGACATCCAGAACCGGTATTACCTTTCCGCGGAGATTGATAATTCCCTTTACGTAATCGGCAACGCGAGGAAGTTTTGTTATGGACTGCATAGTCAATATTTCAAGTGCCAATGCCAAAGGAAGCCCGTAGTATGCGCCATCTATTGTAAACAACAAGTATCTGTCGTTCAGAAAATCGACCTGTTCTGCTTTTTTTACCAGATTAGTCATCTGACTTATTCCTCTTTTCTTTAGAATCCGGAGAATAATGAAGGACTTAATTTGTTGTAGCTTATTGTTGTTTCTGCTCTGAAAAGACAAGCCTCGGCAAAATCAGTCACTTCTTAGTGTGTTAACATCCAAAATTAGGCATATGCTGCCATCTCCGAGCACGCTGCAGCCAGAAAGACCATGACTTTTTAGGTTATACTTATTCAGGAAAATTGGGAAAGGCTTAACAACGACTTGGTATTCGCCCAAAAGCTCATCAGCAAACAAGCAGTATTCGGAATTGTTGCTGTCAACCTGAATCATAATGCCGTCTGTAATGTTTTCACATCCTGATTCAATGTCATATAAGTTTCTTAATCTCGCAATCGGATAGCACTCTCCGCGGATTAGAATCATTTCCGTGCCTTCGGAGTCTCGGATTATCTGAGATTCATCCGTGATTTTGAACGCCTGTCTAATCGCCGTAATCGGAAGAGTGAACACAGTCTCGCCTACTGCAATATTCATTCCGTCAACAATGGCGAGAGTGAGTGGAATCTTTATGGTAAAGGTAGTACCTTTACCTTTTTCACTGCTTATGGATATTGTCCCTCCGACCTGTTCGATGTTTTTCTTTACCACATCCATGCCGACTCCGCGGCCGGAGAATTCGGTAACATTTGTATTTGTGGAGAAGCCGGGAAGCAATATCAGACTAAATATTTCCTTTTCTGTGTACGCGTTTTCGGGCTTGGGAAGAAGACCGGATGCTTTTGCTTTTACGAGAATCTTTTCTGTATCAAGACCAGCGCCGTCATCTGAAATGGTTATTAGTATTTCGCCGCCCGTATTCTTTGCCGCAAGAACAATCGTCCCGACTTCGGACTTGCCGAGAGCAACACGCTCTTCTGGCAGCTCAATCGCGTGATCCATAGAGTTGCGAATCATATGCATTAGAGGGTCAACAATCGCGTCGTTTATGGTTTTATCGACTTCGGTATCCCCGCCTTCAGTGATTAAATCGGCCTTTTTCCCAAGCTTTTTGCCCATATCACGGACTATTCGGTCCATCTTGTGGAAGGTGCCGAGCAAGGGTACCATGCGAATAGACATCACTATATCCTGTAGCTCATCTGTCAGTTTTCGCAACTCGCGAACGGACTTCGTGAAATTTTCGAGACGAAGACCGATAATGTCAGGGTTTCTTGCAACCATAGACTCAGCGGTGACAATTTCACCTACGAGATCCATCAGATGATCCAGCTTCGACTGATTGACACTTATAAGGCTCTGCTTAATTCCGCCTGAGGGCGTTTGTGTCTGGTTTTTGATTGTATCGATTTTTGAATCAAGAGCTGCCTGCACGGAGTCTTCTATTATGCTGTCGGCAGTAGCATTCGTCGTATTAATATGGGTATTGCCGACATCGTCAACGAGAACTTCATAAGACCTAATACTCATAGCGCTTTCAATAGTATTAAGCACTTCATTAAGTGAATGTGAAGGCTTGCAGATAATCTTAAAACCGTTCCTGATGATTTCGGCTGCAAAGGCGGGGTCAGTTTCCGGGTTTGCCGGGATAGAAGTCAATTCTTCACAGCAGGAGCCAACCTGGCTTAAAAGCATAAATGCGCGGACATTTTCCATTGCGCAGTCGTTCTCGAAGAATACTTGTATCGTTACTACTCCGTCACCGGATAAAACGCCGGAACGGTTGACAGTGTCATTATTCTGCGCGGAAGTGGAGACCGACACGGGCTTCTGTTCTCCTTTAATTATGGAAGCCTGGCCGGTTAGCGCAGCGATAATTTCGGAAGCATCGCCTTCGACGTACTCGACGTCCTGTAGTTTTTCCAGCTCACGTTTGAAAAAGTCAGAGGCTTTGAAAACAAGGTCGAATATTGAATTGAAAACAATACGCAATCTTGACGGGTTTTCTCTGAGAATGTAAAACACATCTTCGACTGAATGGGCCAGCGATGAAATTGTGTTGAAATTCATCATAGCAGCGGAGCCTTTGATTGTGTGTGTGATTCGGAATATACTGTTTATGTTTTCATCTGTAATACTCTTGGCCCGTTCGGAATCTAGCAATATTTCATCAAGCTTTTCAAGCATCTCATTCGTTTCATGAATAAAAGCTTCCATTAAGGATTCCATTATCAAATCATCGGTACTCATATATTTACCTTTCCATAATAGCTGTCGTATTATATAGTTAGATTTATATTATTTATACTATCGTTCGATAAAAAAGAAAGAGAAGAAAGCAGTAAAATCGTAAACAAATATTTTAGGGCTAAAAGAAACAAGAAGTCTAGCCATAAGTTTTTCAATAAAAATGAGAAACTACACGTCTATTCAATTGCGTTTCCGCCAAAACGGGCTATAAATACAATTGTACAGTAATATGTTGATGCGGTCGGCTAAATTTTACTATTCAGAAAGGAGAAACAAGTTGTCGGATTTTTTAAGAGTTACGAAGCCTCTAGTAACGCAAAACCAAACCATACAGCCTAAACCCGGAGCCGAATCAAATGGGACATTTGATATACGAAACTCTACGAAAGTTATTCAGACACATAACCAAAGCGAAATGCTCAAGCAAAACAACGGTTTGACAAGCGGCAACGATGTTCCTACCCTTTTGCTGGATCTGCTTAAAGACCCTACCGTAACAGTATTATATTTAAAGAACATATTTCTGCTAGAAGAACTGTACAAGCTTTTGCCCGCAAATAACAAAACAGTTACGAATGATATTGAAGAAATTTTAGACACATTGCTAATCAAACCCCAAGACCTTACAGAAGAAATGCGGAGACAACTGCGCGGAACTACGGCTTTTTCAGGTGATCTTTTTGATTTTTTGAGAGAAATAAGTTCGCAGAACAAGGAAAAACCCGATGTTCAAATAGCGATTGCGAGAGTGCTGCGTTCTATTCACAACATGGGGAACCAGCGCGAAATTCTTGATTCGCTGGCAAATAACATTTCTTTTTTGCGCGGACAGTTGGTTTCAAGCAAATCACTTTCGGCGAAGCTCAACGAACTTTTCACTGGCTTACGATCTCAAGATGCAACGGAAAACTTTCCAACACTAAAAGCGGAAACGCTTGCTTTAATTAAAGAGATTGAGGAAAGTATACTGTTTTCACCTTCGCTTGAAAAAACACTTTCTATACTCGTCTACAACCTGTCAAGATACAACGCTAATTCCGATTATCCGGTTGAGGCGGCTTATCAGCTCGGCCAATTTCTTTCATCTGCGCAAAGACCGAAACTCAAAACATTGATACAGGTATATATTAGTGCGATAATGGCTGAGAATGAACTTTCGAAAGCTGAAACAGCAACCGAAAATGAATCAAAAGTGATGGCTTCGCTCATTAAACTTATCTCACAGCAAACTCATATGGGGACCAGTCCTGCGGATGCATCAAAACTGGAAAAAATGCTCCACAGTTTGCTTTCGTCCCCATGCAACTTCACGCCGCTTCTTCATATCATATTGCCGCTGCAAAATAATGACATGAGAGCGTTTGCGGAATTGTGGATTAATCCTGATAGCGATGGAAAGGACTCGCAGGATAACGTATTCCAAGGAACACATATGCTGATGGTGATCGATGTCGAAGGAGTTGGACGATTTGAAGCAGAATTTTTCGTGCATAATTCAACGATTGATTTTTCGCTTTTTTGCCCGAAAGGGTGCGAACAGGGATATGAGGCGCTTATGAAATCGTTGCCAAAGATTCTTGAAGGAACACAATACCATGCAGGGAAAACAGAAGTGTTAACTTTTGAAAATACCCGCTCGCTTATGGATGTTTTTAAATCCTTGCCCTATAGGAGGGTTGGAGTAGATGTCAAAATTTGATAAGAAAGCGGTGGCACTGAGATATGAAAGCGGTAACGACTTTGCCCCAGTTGTCGTTGCTTCCGGATACGGCTCAGTCGCTGAAAAAATAATTAACATCGCGGAACAGCAGGGGATACCTGTGTACCGCGATGATAGTGTTTCATCTGTGTTGTGCATGCTGGATGTTGGAAAGAGTATTCCCCCTGAGCTTTATGAGATTATTGCGAAAATATACTGCAGCATTCTCATGACTGCAGAAAAGTACAAAGGCATTGATAATGATAAAAAAATCGTTCTGAACAATTTCCAAGTGGGGATTTAACAGCAATAAAAAATTGATGCCGCAAAAGCGCAAAGCGTCAGCGTTTGATCAAGCGTCAGACACGCGATGAATATTTCAGCAAACAGTACTGCAGCAACTATCACACAGAAAAACCTGTATTTTGAAGAATATTTTCGAGATGCTATTAGTTAGCCGTAAGGGAGAAATGATATGGAGACCCATATAGTAAGACAGCCTATTCTTGATAAAACCGAAAAGCTTGTAGCTTATGAACTCGTTTATTATCAGGATGCCAGTACCTTATATAATCAGCGCGATGCTCATGTTGCAAATACAATAGTCAACTTTTTTGCTGGAGTTGAGGCAAGCAAGTTTTTTGAAGGCAAAGATTGCTTCCTGACGTTTACGCCTAATCTTTTAATGAAAAACATCCCGCATGTATTCGATGAAAAAAAGCTAGTGATCCAGATCGAAGAGAACATTCTTATCAATCCGGATGCAAAAGCAATACTTAGCAGATATAAAAAACTCGGCTACCGCATAGCCGTTCTTGGTTTCGATTTTAATAAACGCTATCTGGATCTGCTCCCTGACATCGATATTGTAAAGGTCGATTTTTCTGATACCAAAACCGAAAGCCTTGAGGTAATGTGCAAGCTTGCTAAAAATTCGGGGAAAGAACTTGCGGCCTATGGCATTAATTCACCTCAAGCAAAAGAACTTGCACTATCCTATGGTTGCGACTACCTACAAGGTGAAAGCATTTCCGAAATGATTACCACAAAGATCCATAAAATGAATTATCTTAAGTCGAATTTTTTCAGACTGATGGGGGCAATAACAAAAGAAATCCCGGAATTTGATGAAATAGCAAAAATTATTTCTATGGATGTTACCCTGTCATATTCTCTTTTGAAAATGGTAAACTCTGCATATTTCGCGTTGCCAAATAAAATCAGCAGCATAAAACAAGCCTTGACGATTCTCGGACTTGGGCAGTTGAAACAGTGGATATATCTGTTGAGTTTTTCAGACGATGGCGGCATTACAGATCAAATTATTAAGCAATCTTTTCTTCGTGCTGTTTTTTGTCAAGAAGCATCTCAGTTCGTTGAGAATTTCCCAATAACAAGACCGGAAGCTTATTTGCTTGGTATGTTCTCAACTCTCGGTCTGCTGCTTGAAGTGCCGATTGAAAGTGCAGTTGAGCAGCTTCCGCTTTCAGATGAACTTAAGAAGGGACTTGTCGGCGATAAAGGACATTGCGCTGACCTATTGAAACTCTGTGCTTTTTATGAAAAAGGTAAATGGAGTAAAGTAGCCTCGATAAGTACGGATTTAGGGCTTCAGGAAAAAATCGTTAAATCTAAATACATGGAATCAATCGAGTATGTAAATAATATTTGGTCAGAACTGACAATGCCAGCTTCCAGAGAAGAGTAGACTGCCAATAATACAATGAAGTATTTTTGTGTTGCTCCGGTTGCAAAGTATATCGAATATTTGATTGACTTGTAGATTTGTAAAGCGCTTGGTGGTGTGTTTTTGAATATTAATCTAAAAAACGTTGTCGGATGCATATGTGAAATGAAAACCATGGACAATGAATTCATAGCTCTGGGGAAAATTAACGCGTATCATTATGATGACAAGTCTCTGGAAATTGTTTCTTCTGACGGTAGTGAAATGCTGAGCTTGCGTTACGCAACAAAAATCAGAATAAATGTATTTAACAGCGAGCATGGCTTTTTAGGCTTGCAGGGCTTTGTTTATATTGCACATAGCAGCTTTTGGAGGCTATATGATATCAGCTGTGTCGGCGATAATGAGCGAAGAAGCTATTTTAGGATAAAGATTCGTTCCCAGGCTGAGATTGAGGAGATTATCGAACAAGAAGAAGCTGTAGAAAACGACCCGAATGCAGTAGATAAGCAGGTGACTAAGTATCCATGTGTTGTTACAAGTGTAAGTGTTTCCGGCGTATTGATTGCGCCTGATAATGCTTGTAATTTCCATATCGGTTCAAAGCTAATGGTCAGTAATTTCACTGTTGGAGAAAGCGAATTGATGTTCAGCTTGAGATGCAGCGTCAAAAGAACTGAATATCATGATAAACTCGGTAAGCTTTATGGGTGCGAATTTATCGAATTAAATGATAAGGAAATCGAAAAACTGTGTCAGGAGATTTTTGCTCAGCAGCGCTTAGAAATACAAAGAAGACGGGGCACACCATAGAGGTGGGCGTCTAAAAAATCATAACAATCAGTGGTGTGGGTTTGCGCGGACCTGTATTGCGGCCTTTATCAGCTCGTCTATTATAGTTTTCTTCGGGATTTCCGCTTCGACTTTTTCTATTCTCGATGCTTGAACAACTGCATAGCGCGGAGGAAGGCTGTTTAGGGCATAAGCGCAAATGTCGCATCGACAACGGTCACAACTGCAAACGTTGAACCTCTGAATAACTGCGTCGACGTTTTTTAAAACAAGGTTCTCCATTACATTTATCGTTGCGGCCGTTTCTGTTTCTATGAAGCCACTGCTTCTTGCAAAGACTTTATCACGCAAAGCAGAAAGAGTGTTAGGACTTGCCTCGGCGTCATCATGGTCTGAATATGAGTCTGAGCTGAAGGGATTATTGATTAGGGCAGGCAAAATTTTCGAAAACATCAAATCTTTGTCTAGCTCTTTTTTCGATTTTGCCATTTTCTAGATAAGTCTCCTTTCAAAGAGTTCTTTGACCAAAGCCATATAGTCGCGTACAGCAATGTTGTTTGGAGCGTAATCGATTATATCCTCCTGCAACGTTGTCATCGCTTTACTAATTACATTGCTGTGCCTTATAACCGTGTCCAGAAGCGATATGTTGAGATGGACCGCCAGCATCTGAGCGGTTTCTCGTGTGGTGCGGCTTAGTGCCTCGCGAGGATAGTATCTCACCAAAAACATTCCGGCAATGACAAGATTGGGATTGAAAACCCTCTTTAAACGGAAGATAGTTTCATGCACCTGAATGATGCCATGCAGACTGTACCCTTCCGAAAGGCCGGGAATAAGCACTACGTCCGAAGCTATCACAATGTTTGAAGAAAGCAGACCGAGCTCCGGAGGAGAGTCTATCAGGATATAGTCATATATCGGAAGAAGCGTTTTCAGGCAGTCCTTCAGCATGTGTTCGCTGCCAGGTCCTGTAAATTCACGTTCAACATTACCAAGTAATGTGTCGGCAGGTATGATGTCAACAACATTTGTTTTCTGTATTGCATTTTGCGCCCTAACATTGTGCTTTATAACATCGTATATTGTGCTATGCTCTCTCGTGTCGGCGTTCATGCTGAATGAAAGATAGCCTTGAGGGTCAAAATCAACGCAAAGAACACGGTATCCCATATGTTTCAGGCAAGTAGCGAGGGCATTTGTTGATGCAGTTTTGCCTACGCCGCCCTTTTGGTTAATAAGAGAAATAATTTTTGCCATTTGAACATCACTCCCTAAGTGACGATATTATCATAATAAATCTAATAATAAAATAGTTTGATTAAAAATTTTCGTAAATTGCAAGTTGGATACAATTAGAATGGTAATTACATATTTGTCTTATAGGCTTTTCGTGATATAATTTTAGTCAGTTTCGGCAACTACTTTTCTGATAATGCTACGGTAATGTTCCGTTGGAGGTATTATAGAATACAAATAATAATTGTTATATTGGCAAGCATAGGCACTTTAATTTTCTTGTTTTTGATGTATAAATACAATGAGGAATATAAGTGTGAGAACAAGAACCATAAAATGAGAGTTCAAAATCAAAGAACTACCATTCAAAGAGTATACAGAATTTTTTAATTCTTTGGGAATATATTGGAGGCGCTATAAAAATGGGTATAAATCCTATCCAGAATTATTACAGAATGCAGGCTACATCAAATTCAACAAATGCCAAGAAGACTGCGGAAGAGAGCAATGCTCAGGTAACAGATACACGCGGGACAGACACGATAGACATCAGCGCCGAGTCCAGCTTCAAAGCTGAACTTGGCAAATATGCCAAGACCTATTCCGCCAAGATCGCCGAGGAAGCATCCAGCGAGCACATTTCGGAACTCAAGGAACAATATCAGGGAGATACCTGCCCCATTTCCGGTAGCGACATAGCGGCAAAAATAATCGCTGGAATACTCGGACCCGGCGCTAAGGATTGATACTCGGAGAGGTTATGATGGAATCACAGTTCAACGAGTACATATGCTTTTTGACAAAATACAGGGATGAGCTATCGGCTTATCTCGAAAACGAACGTGAAAAACGCAGAGCTTTGCTTGACAACAATCTGGGTAGGCTTGAAGCAATGCTCAATGTTCAGCAGGCAGAAACGATGAAGTTTCGCGGGCTGGAATCAAAAAGAATTAAGCTTCAGTCAAAGCTCGGCCTACCTGACGTAAAAGTAAAAGAGCTTCTTGCGTTGATAGCCGATATGGAAGCGAGAACGAGCACCGAAGTGCTTTTCACTGAAATAGCCGATATAGCGGATCAAATCCGTGAGCAGAACAGACAATCACTTGAACTGGCAAAAGCGAACCTTAAAGTGTTCAATCTAATCTCGCAGGGCGGAGAAGCGGAAGTGCAAAGCAAGTATTATGGGCCGGATAGCGGCCGACGCAAAGTCTATTCAACTGGAGATACTTTTGAAGAGACAATTTAGGAGGGCACTCGGTTGAGATCAACATTTACAGGAATGGAGACAGCTAGGTCTGCTATTGTCGTTAACCAGATAGCGCAGGATGTTGTTGCAAATAACATCGCTAACGGTGAGACCAAAGGATACACAAGACAGCGTGTCGAAAGAGCCGCAACTGCCGTTTCCTCATATTCAAATCGTATTTCCTCAAATTCTGTCGGGAATACCGGCTCTGGTGTTACTGCCCTAGGCGTTTCACAGGTTCGGGATTCGTTTTTGGATAAATGCTATCGTGACGAGAATTCCATAAGCAGCTGCTACTCACAGACCACGGACATACTCAATGACATCCTCAGCGTTTTTCCGGACGGTGTAGATATTACGGATGATTCTGGTCTCATTGGCGGACTTGAGACCCTATACACGAACCTTAATACATTCATTCAGTCTCCTACATCTGAATCAGAGGCGAATCTTGTGAAATCAGCGTTTACAAATCTGTCGCAGATGCTCAACCAGATGGACAGCGGACTTACGACCGTATGCGAACGTCAGACCGAAGATTTGCAGACAAGCGTCGACAGAACGAACGATTTGCTCGGACAGATTGCGAATCTAAATAAAAACATCGCTGCTGATGCATCTGTAATGGCGAATTCGGGAAGCAAGTATTGCATGTCCAACGAGCTTCTTGACGAGCGGAATTTGCTGATTGATGAGCTTTCTACTTATGGCAATTTAAGTGTAACTGAAAACTCGGACGGTACGGTAGATGTCGAGATGGGCGGGAAGATGGTCGTGAAAAATGGCGAGTACGACTCCCTTTCCTTGAATGTTGATAAAAACAACTATGTCGATGTCTCTTGGAGGACCTCAGGAGACAGCGTTTCACTTTCAGGAGGCTCGATCAGAGCCTATATAGACGTTATTAACGGAAGAGGCAGCAATGTCCAAAGCAATGAGGAAACATCCGTTCAGGGTATACCGTATTACCGTGATAGATTAAATAAGTTTGCCAGCGCGCTTGCAGATGTTGCCGACTCAACAATACCGGTATCGCTAGACTCGTCCGGAAAAGCTACGTCATATAAAACCCTGCTCGGCGGATATGAATCGGATGGAACTAAAGCGAAAACCGTTACCGCCGGCAACATTTCCGTTAGCGACGAGTGGACGTCAAACGGAGCCGGATACATCATCTACAGCAAGAGCGAGAATGTTGAGGATTATGCTCAGCTCCTTTCAAACAGGATATTTGAAGACAGCTACACTTTCAGCTCTTATGGGGAAACCTATACAAGTACTTTTTCGAATTATACAATCGATATGCTCGGAAAGGTCGGTGCCGACGTCAGCTTCAACGAGGGAAGAAGCGATGCAACATCCACGATAGCCGACGATTATCTTTCAAGCAGGGACTCGGTATCGGGAGTTCAGCAGGATGAAGAAACTTCAAATATGCTGATTTACCAGAGAAGCTATCAGGCGGCGGCCAGACTGATGACGGTGATGGATGAGATGCTTAATACTCTGATTAATCAAATGGCTGTGTGATGCAGAGCTTAAACTCAAAAGGAGCAAGGTAGATGAGAATTTCGGACAAGCAGACCACCAGAAGCTTTTTAAATAATTTAGAAAAAGCCAAAACCGCATATGCCGAAACCAATGAGCGGATTGCGTCCGGCAAAAGATTTACGCGCATATCGGATGATGTTTCGGCGGGGACAAGGGCGCTTCGGGTGAGAGCCGATTTATCAAAGACGCAAGAATACTATGACAATGTAAACGCGGTCAACGAACAGCTTACTACAACGGAGGATGCGCTGACTGCGATTAACGAAATACTGACTAAAGTACATACGAAAGTGCTGTCCGCGATGAACAGCACAAGCGGCGAATCGGGAAGACAGGCACTTGCCAACGAAATTGGAGACATGCGCGACGAGTTGCTTCAATTTGCAAATACGACTTATAATGACGCATTTGTTCTGGGCGGCTCAAGCGCGAGTACGGCTCCATTTACAACCGACGACTCCGGAAATTTGTTGTTCAACGGAATAGACGTAAATTCAATTGAGCATGATGACAACGGTTATTACTGCATGGATGGTTCGACAAGAACAGAGATTCCGATGAGCGGTGATACATATGTTGATGTTGGACTTGGGATTTCCATGACCGGCTCGACCGTTGATTCAGACTCGGCAATTAGAACGTCATATTCAGGACTTGAAATTTTAGGCTCCGGCAAAGACGGCACAGGCACCACAAACAACATCTTCAATATTCTGACCCAACTGTCGGACAACATTGCTAATTATAACGCAGATGTGGTTGGATCTTATGACGACAAGCTTCTCTCATTTACAGAGAGCTTTAGTGGCTATCTAACGGACATTGGTGCGAAAACAAGTTTTCTGGACACGATTGAGAAAAGAATAAATACAAGCATAGACACTTATGAGAGCCAGATTGGACGGCTCGTTGGAATCGACGATGCCGAAGAGGTAACAAATCAAAGTCAAAACGATTATGTGCTAAAAGCGGTTCTCTCAATGGGAGCCAAGATAATTCCTGTCTCGTTGATGGACTTCCTGAATTAAAACTAATGTTTATCCTATGACCATGTAGGAAGGAAAGGAGGGATAACGATGCAGTTATTGAGAATAACAACGACTCCGATTAAATATGAATTCCAAGTTGAGAATCCAAAATTAGAGTATCAGCAGGATGTTACTCCTTCCAGCAATATTACAATTTCCCCTTCAAGGCTGAATATTCAATCGCAGAACGCTGAAATCCAGATTAACACATACGAGGCAAGAAAATCTATCGGCCTGTCAACCTTCAAGACAGTGTCAAGCAATTTACCGAAAAGGGCAAAGAGCATATCACAAAGCTGATTAGTGAATATGTTCAGACAGGTCAAGCTTTGGGTTAAATCCAGGACAACGCTAACATCGCCGAAATAATCAGGCAGAAGATGCTTGAGCAGCCTATGCTATATACCACTGTTCTGCCAAGCACGGGCGCGGAAATATCATGCGAACCGGCGCAGCTCGACATCAACTATAACCCGGGGGATGTCAGTGCCGATTGGCAGATTAAGGATACTTCATATGTCTTTCAACCGGGAAGTTTCCACATGAAAATAGTTGAATATCCCGATACTGACATTGAATACCTTGGAGGGCCGCTGTATGTACCGCCAAGTGCAGACCCGAATTATGAGAAAACGGCGGAAATCTGAATAGACAGCAAACTTTTGAGTTTGACGGTCGAAGGTGATTAAGATGATTATAAAAACAAGGGATTTTGGCGAAGTTGAAATATCCGAAGAGGATATTTACCGCTTTACTCAGCCCATTTTTGGATTTGAGGAATACTCAAACTATGTTATCCTTCAAGATAAAGAAATCGGAGAAGACGTCGTATGGCTGCAATCGGTTCAAAACTCAGGACTTTGCTTCATTATGATGGATCCGGGCAAACTGATGGCGGATTTCATTCCGGTTCTGCCTTACGGTTCAGATAAGCAGTTGGGCGAAGGAGACTGCTTTTGCTGGGTCATCGCCGTGATACCGCAGAATATCAAAGATTCCACAGTTAATCTGAAAAGTCCTATATTCTTGAATCCGAGAGACCATCTTGCGGCGCAGATAATGCTCGAAGGCGACTACCCCATTCGCTTTCCCCTATCGAAAGGGGGACAAAACCTATGCTTGTAATATCCCGAAAACAGGATGAATCAATCATTATCGAAACGGAGCAAGGTGAGCTAATCGAAATCAAGCTTGTTTCGATAGATAATCAGGTCAGAATCGGAATCAGCGCACCGAATGGCTATAAGATATGGCGTAATGAGCTTTTCAAGACGGTAGAACTTAACAGAAGCGCTGCCGAGATTTCGTCTGCAAGCAATTTGAGGAATTTTGTAGCAAATAATGATAAGACAAATGACTGATAAAATGATTATCACTTCAGAAATAATTAAGCTTCTTGCAACTCAAAAGGAACTATTCTCTCAGGTCGAAGAAATAACCAACCAAATGTTATTCTCACCTGCAGATGAGCTATCGGATCTAATCGCTGCCAGAGGAAATCTGCTTCAGGGAGCGGTCAAAACCGAAGAAGAGCTCCGCGTGACTGTGAGCAACGATGAGAGCCTTCTTGAAACTATCAGATGCAGATGTGATGTATCAAACCTCACCGAGGAACTTGCAGGGATTTTTGAAGCTGCGCTCCGAGTTAGAGCTGCAATTAACAGAATAAGCAAATTGGACGCGGATGTGCTTAATCGAGTAAAAAGTGAAAGAGATATGGCGTTGGAGCAAATAGAAGCTCTTAACGGGAGCAGCAATTCCATTGCAGCAAATTATAAACAAGCAGTACAGACTGGCTTTCCGCAAAATCTCTTTCATGGAACAACGAGGAAAGCGTAATTTGTTTATAGGAGATTTCCTATAATATAGACACAGAATTCACGGCGGAGGTTCTCACATGTTGACACCATAGTCTCCTCGTATCAATATGACTAATGGATGATTTTGATAGTTTTGAGCATAGGAAGGAGGGGTCGGCATGAGCAGCGTTAGCAGTACAAGTTCAAGTACGTCGGCATACAGCAGCAACGGCCTTTCGGGACTTGTTTCGGGAATGGATACTGACAGCATGGTCAAGAAGATGCTGCAAGGTACGCAGACCAAGATCGATAAGCAAGAACAGCAGCAGAATCTTATCGAATGGAAGCAGACCATGTACCGGAGTATAATTTCTAAAATTAACACTTTTAGGGATTCAAACTTTGATTCCTCATATGACTCCGACCTTGAGACCAACCTCTCAAGCAGCGACTTTTTCAATTCAATGGTTTCATCCATTTCCAGCGGCAGTTCCGTTAAGGTCGTCAGCACGAGTGCAAGTGCCTCGACAGGGGATATGACCTTTCTGGTTTCGCAACTCGCAAGCACGGCAAAAATGACTTCTAGCGCTAAAATGAGCGGAAGCCAGACGATAACCGGCACTGCTATGGCTGACGATACGATAAAAAGTACGCTGAACTCGGGGAAAAGCTTGACATTTGATCTGACGTTTGACGGCGTGTCAAAGACAATCACTTTCGCAAGCAGTGATTTTTCCGGAGATATTACCGCTGATACAATCAAAACAGTGCTCGATACAAAAGCAAAAAACGCTTTCGGCTCCTATTTGGGCGTAAGCATGACTGACAGTAAGTTGAGCTTTTCAATAAACCTTAATGATTCAAATGGCAATATCGAATCCGGACATGAACTGAAAATTACCGGAGCCGATGCAGCGAATTTCGGAATAACACCAGGCGCATCCTCTCTTCTTTCTACATCGACAAAGCTCGGCAATATAACTGGCGTTTCTGGTGAAACTAGCAAATTTACTATCAACGGAGTTGATTTTGAGTTTTCCTCAAGCGACACTGTTGCCACAATGATAAAAAAGATAAATGCCGGCGATGCCGGCGTAAAAATCGCCTATTCGACGACAACGGATCAATTCAAACTTGAATCGACCTCCACCGGTGCTCAGTATGGAATTTCAATCTCGCAGGAAACAGGCAATCTATTAAGCGTGATTTTCGGCTCTGATAAGATTTCCGCTGGCTCGTCGGCAACTGGCTCTGCACTCAACGCATCCTATATCAGCGGCACCGCGCTCAGTGATGGTTACACAACGACAGGCGCCTCCATGACCCTTAAAGCCAACGGGACAAACTATACCTTCACACTTGAAGACAGCGAAACAGGCTATACAAAGTCAGCGGTCGAATCCGCATTAAATTCGTGGCTTTCCGCCACCTTCGGAACATCCGGCGGAGTCGCAAACGTCAGCTATGCCGACGGACAGATGACAACAGCCGCGGGCTATTCAGTTTCATTTGATAAGACTTCGATAGACACATCAGACTCGGATGCCGTTGCAGCGGCAGCAAAGACCGACCTTGCGGTTGCTCTGGGTTTTTCGCTGACCGCAACTTCCAACACAGTCACCGGAAGCACGAATGTTTCCGACGTTGCGGGACTTTCAGGGCTTATACTGCTAAATTCAAGCGGGGAAACTGCGACAACTCTTTCCGAAATCGCTTCAGATATAATCAGCGGAAGCTCATACAGCATGTCATATGTTGACGGTCAGCTTGAGATTTCAGGCAGCGGAACGATTGACCTCAGCAGTACGGGTCTTGCAGGCTACTTCGGCGATTCGGTTACCCTCGGCAACGGAACAACTGCTTCGGGTGCCATTGCTGCGGGTGCCGACGCGAAAGTTACGATAAACGGTGCTGAAACATCCCGCAGCAGCAACACGTTTACCATAGACGGACTTACAGTAACTGCAAAACAGGTCAGTGCCGAAGAAACTGTCGTCAGCACGGACCGCGATGTCGACAAAATCGTAAATGCCGTTAAATCGTTTGTTAATGACTATAACACAATGGTTGGCGAATTCTACAGCATAATCACCGAGGACGACGAATACCGCGACTATGCTCCGTTGACCAAAGCGCAGCAAGATGATATGTCCGACACGGAAATATCTCAGTGGACTGACAAAGCTAAGACAGGACTTCTTCGTAACGATACAAATGTTTCATCGTTCCTCCAGCAAATGCGGACCGCTTTTTACACGAAGGTTACGAGCGCGGGAATTGCGGCCTACAGCATTGGCATAGAAACAACGGAAAATAATTACTCGGGAAAGTTGACTTTGGACGAAACTTCACTGCGCAACGCCATAGCGACGTCTCCGGACGCCGTGAGCAAGCTCTTTACAGATTCGGAAAACGGCCTCGCAACAAGGCTCTCAAATATTTGCGATAATACCGCGAAGCTGAGCGTAGCCAGACCCGGTTCACTTGTTCAGGTAGCCGGGGCTGACGGATGGACGGCAAATGCGACGACAAATGACATGTATTACCAACTTGAGAGAATCAAAGATAAGCTTGAAGACCTGCAAAATAAATATGACGATGAAAAAGAACGCTATTGGAATAAATTCAGTACGATGGAATCAGTGATTGCTCAGTACAACTCACAGAGTTCGCTTATTACGTCGAATTTCTCTTCCAGTTCATAATTTGAAATCAGACCGAACAATTTTAATAAATAGTGGTGAAACTTCAATATGATGAATAATGCATATCAAACTTATAGAAATCAGGCTGTAATGACTATGACGCAGGGGCAGATGCTTTCTACTGTGTACGACGAGCTGATAAAGCAACTAAATATGTCACTGGAAGCATTTGAAAAGAACAATATACCCGAAATCAACCGCAGCCTTAAGAAGTCACAGCACATTATCGGCGAGCTGCAGGGAACGCTTAATTTCGAATATAGCATATCAAATAACCTAAATGATATTTACAACTTCTTTATTCGTGTTATAATGAATGCGAATATCAAGAAGGATGCCTCCGAGCTTGGTGACATTCTGCAGATGGTCACTGAGTTGCGTAACGTGTTTTCAGAGGCGGACAAAATATCGCGCCAGTGATAGTGTGGTTGTGCTATTGGAAGGGGAAATGTATCGATGTTTTACGATTCCAGTGAATTCAAGGTTCTTGAAGCAGGCGTTGCGCTTTCATTGCTTCAGCAAAAGCTGAATACGCAGAACATTGCCAATATAGAAACTTCAGGGTATAAATCCAAAAGCCTCTCATTTGAAGGCGTGCTCAAAGACGTCCAGAACAGCTCTGACAATTCCGACGTCAGCAGTATCGAAGCTTCTGTAGTTACGAACGATGCAACTTCGTCGCAGCCGAATGGCAACAATGTTGACCTTGAGGCTGAGAGCATATCGCTGTATCAGGCCTATTCGCAATACAGTATGCTTCTCAATAAAATTACCGGTGAGTTTGATAAATACTCTTATGTGCTCGACAGCAATATGTAGACACATTGTTTCAGATTTGATCGTCAAAAATCAACAGAATTAGAGATTGGAGAATGGACGATGTCATTTTGCTCATCTTTGGATATAGTTGGCTCTGCACTTACGGCTGAGCGCTTTCGTACAGATATAATCACGCAGAATATTGCAAACGCCAATACGACAGTTACATCGGGCCAAGAGCCTTATCGTCGCCAGCAGGTAGCTCTGGAGGAGATACCGCTTACGTTTTCCGAGGAACTGGATAACGCAAAGTCGGGCGGTGTTCGTGTATCGAACATCGTAAAGAGTGATGCCGACTTCAAGCTTATATATGATCCCACGAACCCGGAAGCCAACGCGGAAGGCTACGTTCAGTCTTCAAACGTTGATACGACCCAAGAGCAGATTGATCTTCTGGCCGCCAGCAACGCCTATGAAGCAAACCTTACGGCGCTTTCGGTCGTAAAGGCCATGATAAACAAAACCATCGAGATGGGCAGCAGATAAGCCTATAATCATAGGAAACCTCCGGTCTTGGATGACCGGAGGTTTCTTGGCTTTTTCAAAGCTAATCTGTACTCGAACTTTTGCTGTTGTTTTCGCTCGAGCTGGGGTTTGGACTTGCACCTGAGGCCTGACTTGGAGTGGGGCTTGAGCCGGAGTTAGCGCCAGAGCTGCTTTGATTAGTGCCATTCTGCAAATCGTCGGCAACCAAATCGGTAGTTGCAGCAAAGGGTTGTTTCAATATCGAAATAACAACTCTACGGTTTTTAGTCTTGTTTTCTGCCGTATCATTTTTAGCAACGGGTCTGTATTCGCCATATCCGATTGAAGCCATGTTCTCAGGCGGGAGACCGCATTTTACAAGCTCCCTCCAAACATTACCGGCACGCGAACTGCTCAGATCCATATTATCTATAAACTTACCTCCGCCAAAAATCGGGTCCGAATCAGTATGGCCTTCAATAAGGATAAAAGAATAGTCTAGATTGCCGAGCATCGAACCAATCTGATCAATAAGGTTTTTCGCGTTATCGTTCAGCGATGAGCTTCCTGTTTCAAAAAGCATGTTGTCCTTGAACGAGATGATTACGCCTGTATCGTCAAGCTTGGCGTCTACCTTATCCTGTAGGTTGCGCTCGTTAATAAGGAGGACTATTTCCTTGTAGAACTCATCATACTCATCTGATACCCAATATGCATCAGTACTCTGATCGTCTGTCACGGGGCTAGCTGTTGAGCTGGCTCCGTATCCGGCGGCGGCGGTTCCCTCCATGGTACTGAATCCGGTGGACAACGACTCTGACATCTGCTGGGCTTTTTCTGCGTCAAGCTGGCTGGAGCAATAGAGAATTATGAACAGAATCAGCAGCAGATTCATAAGGTCAGAGTATGTGACGGTCCATCTTTCGCTGGTATCTTTTTCAACTTTCTGTTTAGCCATGATGGTAACCTTCTCTATTCTGTGACTGCTTTGTCGCCCTTAATCTTTTTAACGTTTGAGGGACCGCTCAAAGCTATTAAGTACTCCTTGATACGGGTGGGATATTCTCCGGACTGTATTGCGACAAGACCTTCAATCATAACTTTGTAATAATTGTTTTCTTCCTCGGCTGCACCCTTTATATGAGAAGCTATCGGAAGATATACAAGGTTTGCAAAACCAACGCCGTACATGGTAGCAATGAAAGCGGTGGCAATCTTTCCGCCTAGAGAGTTCATATCTGATCCCATATCTTTCAGTATGCTGACCATACCCATAACCGTACCGAGAACGCCCATGGTCGGCGAGGTTCCGCCCATTCCTTCAAAAACTTTGGCGGCTTCCTCGTATTCATTAAGCATAGCCTCGCTTTCTGCCTCAAGGGTCATTTTGAGCCGATCGGGAGGGACACCGTCAGCTAGGTAGTTTAGGCCTTTTTTCAGCACGGGATTTTCACATTTTCCAGCTTCTGCTTCAAGCGCAAGAAGGCCGCTCTGTCTGGCTATGGTCGATATTTCGATTATCTTATCTATAAGCTGGCCAACATTGGGCTTCTTACTGAAGAAAGCCAACTTCAGTGCTGCGGGTATTTTCTTGAGCCTGCTGGACGGATTCGAAGAAAGCACGATTCCGAAAGTTCCGCCAATGACGATGCTGATCGCCGGTATTTTTATCAAAGCAGACAAGACGCCCTCATCTGCCATATATCCGAAAAGTACTCCTGCAAAACCAAGCAATACCCCGATTATCGCAAGTATATTCATTGATTTACCCCCACTACC
>Ga0209125_1000663_pt1 | contig 41310 bp, 27 predicted proteins | sample BarGraIncub1131A_FD_184503 | JGI IMG/M metagenome (GOLD analysis project Ga0209125, IMG submission 184503) | Arctic peat soil microbial communities from Barrow, Alaska - Barrow Graham LP Incubations 11-31A (SPAdes) (version 2) | ecosystem: Environmental > Terrestrial > Soil > Wetlands > Peat... | reverse complement strand
CTGCCATAATCAATGCGGGGCTAAGAACTCCGAAAACATACTGGAAGCAGACCGCGTTTACATTATGCGACAGGACAGTAGGGCTGTTTTGTTTGATAAAGGAGAGTCCGCGGGAGTAATAACCGAAAAAGAGGTTCCGGGTATAATGAGCGTATAGTTTAAGCAATACAGCATTTCGGTAGTTGTTGAATTTGTGCAGAAGAATGTTCTTTAAAATGATGAAAAGAAGCACAATTGCAATGACAACAAGCAGAAATGAACCGTAATTTTCGATCCCGATTGCGTCGTAAAGAGGTTTGAGGTATTTATTGCTGGTAATGCCCTTGTCTTCGAGTAGTAAGAGCAGCAATGGGACTAAAACCGCCAGTCCTGCAAGTTCAAGCACGGCCCCTAAGACAGCCGATAGCAACAAAAGTATCTTCTCGATAGCGCTAAGCGGAACGGACTTCAGGGATTTCAGCAGCATAATTATAGTTGAGCTTTAAACGACAGGACAAGTCTATGATAAAACTCCCACTTTCCGATTAAATCATATTTCCATTTTGAATGAAACAGGTGTATGGCGCCAATCACCTTTCTTTTGGGGACCCACCATTTCAAGATCTCATCATTGCTGAATTTCCTGTATTCATTATTCAAGGTATCGTATAAAACTCTTTCTGTTAAGGATTCACACTCATCAGGAATCGGCAGGGGGATGTCCGGCATCCCTAAATATAGGTGCGCAAGTTGCGTGAAAGAACTAAATAGATTGAATTGATGCTCTTCTGTAATGATTTTCCGGAAAAACTCAAAGTTGATTCGCCCTTCATTGCGAGAGAAGAAGAGGGCCATATCGCAGAAATGTCTTAATACCAACCCCGAAGACAGGAAATGGGTAATGTCATGGCGCGTAAGGAACAGAGCTGTAAAGTCAGGGGTGGGAATCCGAACTTCAAAATCATCAATCACAACGGTTTCGTATCCTTGCTCTTTAAGAATCCTGTGAAGGTGTGCCTCCAGGTTTTTGTTGGTTTGTGTAAAGTCGACATCCAAAAAACTGAGGTGGTTTTCCACAGGAATACCTTTAAAAAAGAAATGGGAATGTTTGGTGCCTTCTTTGCCAACCTCAATTCCTAAGGCCTCGATTATCTTGTTCCCCTTTTCATAGTCTCCGAATAGGTATATATCCAGATCGCCGCACTCCCTGTGGGCAGGAAAAGGATAGTTTTCTGCAAGACCCAACCCTTTTAGCAGCAAAACCTCTATCTGGTTTTCCCTGAAGGTATCAATCAACTCTCTGAGCGCTACCTTTTGTCGTCTGTTTCTGTCTTCGAACCGCTGAACACTAAGCCCCCAGCGGATCATCAACTCCTTTGAAAGGCCAGGCAATGCTTCACCTTTGGGAAGCGCATCAAAAGCGACCGCAAGGACTCCCATACTGGCAGCATTTTCGATTAATCGCTGCCATTCCGGAGTTGTTAAGTCGAAATCGATCTGCTCACCATCGCGATTTTGCCAAAGGGCATGACGGAGAAGGGAAAAAAGGGTACTGTTTTCTTTTGAAAGGACCATGACGCAGCATTTTTTAGATAGCAAACAAAAAAAACAATATTAGATAAGTTGGATGGTTTAGGTGTTTAGGTTTATATTTCAATCAACCCCACCTTGACCATCGAGTCTATCCACTTACCTGCATCTGTCTCGGATTGTTCCTTTCCTATTGAGTACCTCTCCGCCAGCAGTTGAGCGGCGCTGTCCAGTGAAAAATCATTTCCCTGGAGCGAATTCCAAAGCCATTCAGCGCTGGTGTTAAGCAGTATAACTTTCGTCAGATCTACTCCATCTTTGCCTTGCATAACCACCATCTTTTCGCCGGCAATCTCTCTGACTTTATAATTTGGTTTTAATTTCATATTTGACAAATATTCATTTGTCAAAAGTACTATGTTATCATCAAACAATGGGAAAATTAATTTGTAACAAAACTATTTGTTTTTCTTCAAAACTTCAAAGAAGCTTTCCATTATAATTGGGGGTCGAGTAGGCAAGGACATTTCAGTTCAAGCCTCTCATAATAATAGAACCAACTCGAATTTAATATTTACTATTAACCTTACTTGATTTTTAGGAAACATGTTACATTTGCAGATACCGGTAAAAAGTTGCTTTACTTAAACCCAGACTCTTATAAATATCTGCCGACTTCATCTCTCCTTTTTGGGAAAGGTTTTTGGCAAGGGTTACTTTTACAATGTTGTCCTTACTAAGACCGCGAACTCTCCCGCCTCCTGGGTTGCGTACTTTCATTGCTGCAATGCCAGCTCGGGTGCGTTCACTTATTAACTCACGTTCGAATTCCGCAAAAGAGGCAAACATATTAAAAATGGTTGTGTTGTGTAACATTGTAGCTTTTCGTATCTTTGGAATAACCAATTGATTTTTTCATGAAGAAGTAAAGTCTGGTACAAATTTTAGAAACGCTTAGTGCTACTGAAAAGATAGAACTTTTAGAACTTCTTAAATCACAAGAAGAACCAAAAGTAGATCTTAAAAGTATTCGGCAAGAAGTTGCAAAAGATTCTGCAATAACCTGTCCAAAATGCCAAAGTCAAAGCATCATAGGTCATGGTCAATACCGCAATCGCAAACGATATATGTGCAAAGAGTGCAATAGCACTTTCAATGAGATGAGCGGTACTGTAATGGCTGGATTAAAAAAGCCTGACACGTTTCAACAGTCTGTGGAGTTATTAATTGATTCAATTTCAATCCGTAAAGTAGCCATAAAGCTAGGAATATCAACGCATACAGCTTTTGATTGGCGACACAAAGTTTTATCGGGATTGACTTCTGTTGCTTCGACCAAAATGGAAGGCTTGGTAGAATGTGATGATAAACAGATGAGCATAAGCCAAAAAGGCGATAAACATCTAAACCGGCCACCCTATAAACGTCCCAGCGACAGGAAGACTAAGCGAGGAGTAGGCAATGACAAGATCTCCATCGTTGTAAGTACTGATCGCAAAGGAAACTCACAAATGCAGGTAGCTAAAGTCGGTCGTATTGACCGGGATAGCCTGGAAAGAACAGTTGGACTGTTGATTGATAAGGACAACATTCTTTGCTCTGACTCTCATCCATCAATTATTGCATGGGCAAAGGAGAAACATATTGAACATCATACTTTTATTGCCAACAAACAGAAAATTAAAGACAAGGTTTATCACGTTCAACATGTCAACTCTCTGGACAGCCTACTCGAAAGATGGCTGATCAAATTCTTTGGGATATCATCCAAGTATCTCCAGAATTATCTGAGTTGGTTTGTACTGCTACAAAAAACAAAGAACGCAAAAGATATTTTGGTTGCATTTGCAAAACAAATTATGTTGAGTAATAATGCCATCAATTCTTTCAATAAGATTCCACAAAAGTATCATGAATTAATAACACTACAATATTAAGCAACACAACCAAGCAATATAAGCATTGGGAACCTGGACAAGTAAAAGGACAAAAAGTAATTACAGAAAACAATGTTAGAGTTTACTTTTAAATCAGACGAAAGTAAGACACACTAATTAAATTAGCATAAATGGAGGTCGAATAGACAAGAGTAATTCAGCCCAAGCCTACTCGACTGATTAGAGCGTAATATTCACACATTTTCAAGCTTGATGCGTTTGCTAATTTTGAACTATATGAAAGAATAAGTTAATTAGACAATAATATAAAAATACAGAGGCCTAAAATAAAGGCCTCTGTATTTTACTAAATAATTATAATTGACTATAAATCTTATTTTGCAGGAATAATATCAATGATAACCGTCCGGTTATAAAAGCGTTCCTCAGGATATTTATTTTCGAAAGGAGCCATAGTCAGATCTTCACCAAAACCGGATACTTCAAATTTTACATCACTTCTACCGGCGTTCGACAGTGCTTTTTCAAGAATAGATTTGACGTCGTTGGCACGTTCTATGGACAAATTAAGGTTATAAGCTTCTTCTCCAATTATATCGGTATGTCCATGAATAATAACGGTTCCACCAATTGGGATCTTAGGAGTCACGATTTCAGTGAGATACTTTTCGTATAATGCAATGGTCTTGGATTTATCGAATTCATAGAGAACACTGAATCTCATCATTTCATCACTCTTAGCAGGTGTCCATAGTACCATGTGTACAGTAGATTCCTTCCTTACCGTCTTACCACTCTTTGTCTGACCTATCATCACAACTTTGTAATTTCCTTCAGGACGGGTACCTAAAATTGCTTTCCCGGGGATACTTACTTTTTCCTGTGTATAAGGTCCAAAATTTTGCATGGTTCCATTTTCATCACTGATTTCCAAAGCCCAAGTTGAGAATGCGTTATCGCCTCCTGCTACATTGAAAGAAACATAGCTATCGATTGGAGCTTCCTGAACACCAACGATTTCGACTGGTCTCAGCGGTGTATCAGGACCACTACGGAATTCCATCAGTAAGGCTGGGAAACTGCTCTCGATAGATACCCTGCGATCGCCTTCACGAAGAAGTACAAGGTCTAGTACGCCACCAGGATGTTCAGATGCAATAACAGGTTTATTCCTTCCTTCTGTTTTAATTCTTGAAGGATCAATATCAAAGACTGTTACTAAATATGTCTTGACTGATTCTGCCATTTCACGACCTTCTTTGGGTGTATTATTTGACGATCCAACCAGGGTAATGGTTGCCGAAGGATTTTTAATCATACGGTCACCGAGGATGTTTAATACATTATAATAGACTGTCATTTGGCGTGCACTACGACCTGACAAATATTTAGGTTTGTACACTTCCAGATTATCTTCTCTGAATACTTTAACCTGATCTTTCTGGAGCATAACATAACGATCTGGGATAACTGTCGATTCTAAATTGAAAAATACATAGTTTCGAAGTGGGAAAGTTTCTCTTACCCTGCGTTCAGTAGGAATGTTCGTTGGTGAATTAACAGTAAACTGGACTTCAGGATCGAATACTACAGCTACAGGTAATGGTGCAACAACAACTTCGGGTACTGCAATTTTATGACCAGTCCCAAACTTGAGAGCAATCCCAGCTCTCAAAGTTGTCACATTCCATGTTTCGACTGAACGTGGTTCAGCACCAAAATAGGGATGAAAAGCAACAAAAGGAGAAAGCATAAATTGTGTGTGATTGTAAGAAGAAGACAGCGGAATATCAAACCCTGCTCCTACTTGCATTGAGATAAGCGATTTGTGTACATTACTCAGATTTCCATTTACATCAGGATTGGGTGTCTGTGCAGGAACAGCAGCAGGATCAACTCCTTGTTTGTAGGTAAATGATTTCTCCTGAGCAAAAGCAAAGCGAGGGCCGACATAAATATAAAAATTAGATTTGAATGGAGCAATACGCAAGTTCGGCTCTATTGTAACATAAGTAAGATCAATGGCTAAGTCTGCAGGGCAGTAACAGGGAGTAAGAACCTGATCAAATTTACCGCCACGGCTGTCATATCCCAATTGTAACATGAAACCTAATGCTGTTTTTGGAGCGTGATACTCCAAAAGAGGGGCAAGATAAAGGCCAACACCTTTGCCATGATAAAAAGCAGCGGGAGTTGTTAAGTCTGAATTTAATTGCTGAGTGGTGCCACGATAGTAATTAAAATTTGCACCAACCGCACCACCAAACCACCAGGATGGAGTTGTATACTGTGCTTGTTGTGCCTGAAGTGACACCTGAATACCCATCAGAATTAACGCGCTTAAAATAAAACTTTTAATGGTCGGGTTATTAGATATCCATGCCATGCATGATCTCTTTTTTAAATTAATAGTAGCTTTCATATCTTTGTTTTGCTATATAATATTGTAACATAAAAAATTAGTTTAATATTATCGGGTTTATCCCCCTACGGGGGATAAACCCGATAATATTAAGGTTGTATAACAGTACTGGCATTTAATGTAACAGCAGTCTGTGCCAATAACCTCCCGGTAACTTTAGCGCCGGTATTCAGGGAAATCAGCGTTTTACTCAAGATAATTCCGCTGAAATCAACGTTTGAACCAAGAGTCGCTTGTCCGGCCACTATCCAGAAGATATTTTTGGCCTGAGCACCACCTGTCAAAGTAATAATTGCGCTATTATTTACGGTTAAATTCTGTGCAATCTGAAAAACCCATGTGTCATTTGCTCCACCTGAGAGCGTTACACCGGCATTTGTTATCAGAAGACCAGTGCTCCATTTATATAGTCCCTGAGGTAAAGTTCTGCCACTTATATCTCCAGCGTACAAATCAACAATAGGTGCAGGAGTTACCAGGTTATTTGCTGTAGTGTATGCAGTTTCCATGTCGCTTACAGCTGTAGTCATATTGACCGGAGTAGGAGGCGAATAGTCAGATGCATAAACTTTCCCGGTCACAATAGGCGTGTGGGAAAACTGATTACTGGCATCCATTATTAATCCAAATCCGGTTATTACAGACGCTGCAGCCGGACTCACTCCTATATTACCAGTAATTGAAGTAACACCTGTAGTTGAGATTCCTGATTTTGTTAAAGCTACAAAATTACCGGCTGTTCCAAGGTTTACTATCCCGGGACCAACAATGGATGTTTGCGTAAAGTTCGCAGTGATATTTTTATTCCCATCCATGGTTACTGTTAATGGATTTGCTGAGCCAATAGCATCTCCACTCCACGACGAAAATATATAACCTGTATTTGGTGTTGCCGTAAGCGTTACCGAAGTTCCATGATTGTATGTTGCCTGAGTCGGGATTTTCGCAACAGTTCCGTTGGTTGCTGTTACATTTAATGTGTAGGTGTTAAGGCATACTCCAACAATTCCTACTTTCTCATCTTTACATCCATTTAGAAGCGTTGCCAGGAATAAGGCTACGATTGCGGGAATCCATAATCTTTGTCGTCTTGTTTTCATCATAATAAATATTAAAGTAATTATATAAACTTTTTGAAAAGAGACTACACCTTGGTAGCTCCGTTCAAGATTGTGATTTCCTTTAATTTTTTGTTATCTTGTAAAAGACATTAACTCCAAAAACGACTACATTCCTGAATTGACATCTAAAGTCCAGCTACGTTTTATTCCCTTTCCCAAACCCATTCTATCAAAAATATTCTTTTGTTGAATGGGTTATATTCGATTCATGTATGTAATTGTTTTTTTCGAGAATTATTTTTTAGTTATGAATAAATTTTAATGGCGGAAAGGTCATAACTTTGAATTTAGTTTGTATTACATAATAATGGAAATAAATTACATAATTCACACATTGTAGAATAGTAGATATTCTGGTGATGTTGACTTCTGCATCAATTTAGGTGGTGTTTAACTGAACTTACTGATTTTCACTTTTATTTGGAGGAGCTCAAAAGAAAACAGAATTGAAACCATTAAAATACTTGAGTAAATTGCATCGGAATAAAAAGTTTTGTTTTATAATAAGGTGAACATATTGCGATCCGGCCTTTTTAATATCCATAACTAGGCTTCATCCAAAAATCCCAAGGCTTCGTCCTAAAAACAGGGGGGCGTATTGTAAAAACAAGGATTAAGAAGCCACACATCATTTTTAATCTTTTTTTTTAAAAATAAAAAAGAGTCACTATTCAGTCGTAACATTGCATTGAGCAATGAGCCTTGTAATATGCAAAGGGTTTCTATTGTTTTTAATAGCAGTATCAATAATAGAACGGATAACAGCAAATCTTTCAGCACCTTCATCTGATCTGAACAGTCCACTAATTTTTAGCTTAGTTTTGAAATTCCGGATAGCTCTTTCCGATCCATTATTATCTGGAGGTACGTCTTCATATTGAAGGAAGTTGAAAACAAAGTCTGCGTATTTAACCATCCTTTTGCGAAAGGGAATAACTTCTTTTAACGCTGGGTTTATCGGTTCATTAATCAAATCCCCGAACGATCTAAGGATCTCATCTACGCTAGCCTTTGTTACATAATCGGTTTTTCTTAAAGCCAGCGCATTGATTATGAGCAACGACATTCGCTCTGCCCATGTACTCTTTTTGTATCTCTCTTTTAGATACTGAAGTTCCCTGAGTAAATGTGCTGTACAAATCTGATGGGATAAGGCATTTGTCTTGAAATAGGAAGCCCAACAATCGGTAACCAATATATTGTTTTGAAATCCTTCCGGCATGATTTGCTCAATTGCTGCATATCCCCTGTTTGGGTGGATGGCAATAAAAGTAGCTTTATCATTTTGAAATGTCCAGGCCCAATGGTTTTTACCATTGATATTTACTCCGGTTTCATCGGCACCAATTACTTTGTTTTTCAATACACTCTGCCTGATGCTTTCGTATGTAGCATTGGATTTACTTTTCACTTTATTTAGAATATAGTCAACGCCTCCTGTACTAATGGGAATGGCAAATACATCAGTGAAAATTTCTGATGTGCGCTTTATCGGAGTAAATTGTCTTATGCTAAAATAAGCTATTAAAGCCTGGAGTTTTCCCTATAGCTAACCGGAGCTGTAACCCCCATAGGATATGAAGCCTTATTCATATGCCCACATTTACAACGCTTATCAAATAACTGATGTTCTGTTACAATAGGTACTATTGGCGGTATGTCAATTACTTGTCGTCTGCCTGAAAAAAGACCGGGTTCAGATGATAAATCTTCACCGCAACAAGTGCAATAGAATGGAGAGTGATCCTCAATAATATCCGGAGTAGAAACCATTTTTAATGTTGTCCCCTCATGTCCACTTTGACCACCTGGCTTCTTCCCGGATGACTCTCTTAGGCTTTGGGTCTTTTGTTGCTTAGGAAAATCACTTGATGGTGGCTTACTGCTGTTCTTGCTATTCTTTGGGTTTTCATATTTGGCCAGACGTTCTTTTAAACGGTCAATCTCGCTCTGGAGATATCCAATATGCGCAAAAAGCATAGCAAACTGTTCTTCTGTAGATAATTCTTTTGTCATACCTGAGGCAAAGTACAACATTTATTTTCTCATTAAAAAATATTTAACGCATTAGTTATCACCACAAAATGACACTTTTTTGTTAACAACGCTGGAAAACAGAAAACAACCATCCTGAGATTTAAATAGAGTTTTAAAAACCAAAAAAACAGAGCCCGCGCAAAGCTCAAGAGGATATGGGTTAGAAATATTGAATTAACCTAGAAATATTTTTTAAAAAAATAATGCTCTAAATTTACAGACTGAATTGTCACAAAAAATTAAAAAAATGTTAATATTTCTATTTTATGGGTTATTTTGGGCCAATAATAGGATTAAGCATGGATAAAGACCTTATACCTTAAATAGTGTTATCAATCTTTATAGGTATAAATTCTATTTATTCTTGTTGTTAAATTATCAACAAAACTTGCATTGCATGGGTCATGAATTTTTATTTCCTGTTTTTAATGATTGGTTCAAGCTTGGTTCAGCATTTTTAACCTCGTTTCTCATAACTTATTTTGCTATTCCTGTTATTGTCAGGGTTTCAGTAGCAAAAAACCTCTTTAGTTTGCCCAATGGCCGCACTTCCCACAAGTATGCAACACCAACACTGGGTGGCATTGCAATGTTTGCCGGAATCCTGGTTTCCTCCCTCCTCTTTGTTAAATCCAGTGAATTATTCAACTTTCAGTATGTGATAGCCGGCGGTTTCATCATCTTCTTTTTTGGTGTAAAAGATGACCTGACGCCACTGACATGGAAAATAAAGCTCCTGGGGGAATTCTTAGCTGCCTTATTCCTGATCACATTGGGAGATTTCCGCATCACCAATCTGCATGGATTCCTCGGTATTCATGAGATTAACTATGTAGGCAGTATAATTTTAACCTTCATCGTCTTTATGGGGGTTGTCAACGCGATGAACCTGATCGATGGGATTGATGGACTGGCAACCGGAATTTCATTTATGGCAACAAGCATCTTTGGTATATGGTTCTTTCTGACAGGTGAGACTGCCTTTGTCTACATCGGCATTGCAATTATTGGCACCCTCCTTGCTTTCCTTGGATTCAATGTTTTCGGGACCACCAATAAGATATTCATGGGTGATACCGGCTCCTTGTTACTGGGTTACCTGATGACGATCTTCGTGATCGTCTTCAACCAGCACAATATTGTGAATATTGCTCCATGGCATATTCACAATGCACCAATCATTTCATTCGGGATCCTTTTTATTCCGCTTTTTGATACCATGCGTGTGATGTTGATCAGAATCTTTAAATGGAAATCGCCGTTTTCAGCAGACCGCAACCACATCCATCACCGGATTCTAAAGCTTGGACTTACCCATATACAGACGACCCTGATATTGGTAGTAACAAACGGATTTTTTATCTTTTTGGTTTTTCTCCTGCAGAATCTCGAAATGCACCTGTTACTTCTTATCATTTTTGCTTTTGGAATCATCAAAAGTTTTATCCCTGTCTATATCCGCAAAAGATTAGAGGCCAATTCCCCAAAAATAGTCATGCCTTTTAAAAACGTAAGTAAGGAAGTCGCCCAAACCATCCAGCAGAATGGGTATAAGGTGAAGAACTAGATTGGGTATTGCTTCATAAATCCAGTAAGTGTTTGCATGCCTCATCTCCGTATAAGATGAAGAACTAGATTGGGTATTGCTAACTTATTTATAAAAATGAATGGAGTAGGAAGTGAGGGATTAATTCCCTCACTGTCCTCTCACACCACCGTACGTGCCGTTCGGCATACGGCGGTTCATGGATTTTAGAGAATTGTTATAAACTTCGGTAAAACAGAGTAAACCAAGGTCTTTCAATTTGTTATTAGAAAGGGTACAATGAAGAATAGGACTTTTGGATATTCTCCAGTAGCCTTTTCTTGTATTTGCAAATTCCCAAGCTTTGAAGTTATTGATGCCTAACCTGACAAGGTTGTCATGCCGACTTCTAATTTTCTTCCATTGCTTCCAATAACACATTCGTAACCTGCGACGCATCCATTTATCTAAAGCCTTACAATGTCTTTGCATATCGGCAATCTTGAAGTAATTGACCCATCCTCCAACTAGGTTGGACAGTTTACTTAACCTCTCTTCCATGCTCCATCCATTGCTCCGCTTAGTGTAGGTTTTAACTTTTACTTTAATCCTATCCAGTGATTTAGGGTGTAATTTCACCTTAATACCTTCATTGGTCTGATAAAAGCTAAATCCTAAGAACTTCCGCTTTGTTGGGCTATCAACAGCACTCTTTGACTGGTTGACCTTTAGTTTCAGTTTCTCTTCAATAAACTTTCCTATGCTTGCCATCACCCTATCGCCTGATTTCTTGCTTTTGACGTATATGTTACAATCATCCGCATAGCGACAAAAACGATGTCCTCGCTTTTCCAGTTCTTTGTCCAGTTCGTGTAACATCACATTCGATAACAGCGGACTTAAGGGACCACCCTGAGGTGTTCCTTCAAACGATTGGCTGAATATTCCTCCAATCATTATTCCAGATTCAAGATATGAACGGATAAGTTTCAATAAACGTTTATCCTCTATCCGTTTAGATAGAAGGTACATTAGCTTATCGTGATTTACCCTGTCAAAGAATTTCTCCAAATCAATGTCAACTACAGTTTTGTAGCCCTCATTCATGTACACCTGTGCCTGTAAAATGGCATGATGTGCATTCCGGTTAGGTCGAAAACCATAGCTGTGATCAGAAAATTCTTTCTCGAAGATGGGTGTTAATACTTGTGCTATCGCCTGTTGTATCATCCGGTCTATGACCGTTGGTATACCCAGCAATCTTACTCCCCCATCCGGCTTGGGTATTTCCACCCTGCGTACCGGTTGTGGTTTGTAGTTACCTTCCTGAATACTTTGCCTGAGGGTTTGTCCATGCTCTTGCAAGAAAGACAGAAGTTCATCCGTCTTCATCTTATCAATCCCATGACTGCCCCCATTCTTCTTTACCCGCTTGTAGGCTTCGTTCAGGTTACCCTTCTCAATAATTGTTTCAAGCAAGTATCTGGTGTTCAAACTGCTCTTGTCTTCTCCTTCTGTATCCGCCTTGACATGACTCTGCTCTCCTGCTTTACCTCGGGATTCCATCCCTGCTTCATGCTGGTGGTCCGCCTTGGGCGGATTGGCTGCGTTTTGTGTCTTGTTCATGAGTAATACAAAATTTAAAACCTATCTATGTTCAGCCCTTCCCCTTGCGTATATATCCGCATTGGTACTATGGCCTCTGCTGACTCCTGACCGTTCAGTCGCATATCACTATGCGAGTTGATGATTCTGAATTCCAACATCCTCATCGCATCGGTCAGGTCTCCCCAGGTAAGAACGATAACTTTCATCTCATCTGCCTGTTGCATTTACTCCAGAGGGTTCGGGTAGTATTGGACTTCGCTTTGTCATGCAAGCTCGTCCGCCCTTTGTAGCCTTAATATGCACTTCCTGTTCGTCAGGCCGAGAATTTGCCGCCAGCTTCCTTCAGATTCGTAGTCACCCACGACACCCTTGCTATTGGCTAATGATTCCTACTACCAAGCTCATAGTGGACTTTCACCACCTAGTTATCACCCATGCTGGGCGCACATGTATGGATGGCTCTTTTGCCATCCATTTTCATTTTGGATCTTTTATAAAATGTAGGGGCCGCCCTTGTGGCTTTCAAGAACCAACTTCATAGGAGTTGTCCATGAATAACCCCCAGTTTCACTCTACTCTTTATACACATCTCGCATGGTATCGCAAGCAAGCAAGAAAGCATCAGATTTGATATAGAAAATATCCAATCCATTCTTCATGGTAATGTATCCGGGAGGACCTTGACTTGTATATCCTCCCCATTTTCCTAACCTGGCTATAATCCAAGCTGCCCATACTAAAGAACTCTCAAGAAAAGGATTTTTCTGATTTTCTGTTTTTCCCTCCAACGTTGGTTGAAGAATCTTCAAAAACAGTATCTGCTTGTCTGTAAATACTATCTTAGCAGAACAATCTTCTCGCTTTTGATTATAAGATATTTTTATAATCACAATCTGCAGTGCAGCCTGTAAGCAGAAGAACATCAGTTTTATAAGTGCCAATCCTGTCTCAAGCTGAGAGGATTCAATGTCCAATCCATCTGATTTTAGGATTCGAAATGTATTATGTAAAGCTTTACATAATAAGATTTATGTAAAGTGATATTGTAAAGTAGTTGCCTATTTACAATGGTTACAGCATTCTTTATCGATGTTACTTTACATAATCTTTTACTTTCCATAAAATGTACATTCTATCTCTCTTATAGCATTATAGATGGTCCAGAGCGTTTGTTCTTCTTTGCCGTCCAACGATGTGCGCAGAAAGTATATGCCTGCTGTCTCATCCCCTGTCAACTCACCCTTTTTCTTAAAAACCAGACCTGTGGCAATCATGCTGCTTTCAGTACCTAAAACTGTAATATCATAGTATTGATGGATGGATGCGTATTTTTCTTTTAACCGTCCAATGCGTTCCCATACTTTGTCTTTTCTCTTGGTACCACACTTGCTGCCAATGCCGTTCTGAATAGCCTGCAGACCCTCCTCAAAGCGTTGTGAGAATTGATCATTCATGCTATTTTCTTTTACTGCTTTAGCCTGGTTCCTAACCCAAAGGTAATTGTCTGTATCATTTGCTACCCGGACTTTGAGTAACTCGATGGGTTGTTTTTTCTTGTCATAAATTTGTACCGGCTTGCTAGTGGTGTCTGCCTGATAATTCTTGATGTTTGAGCGGGATACACACAAATAATCGTATCCCTCTTTCTTTAGAAATTGAATGTTCGCTTCTGTTGCTATCCCCGCATCCATCACAATGATGGGCTTTTGGCTTGTATACCCTGCTTTCTTGTTGAGCTTTGTAATTACTGTTTGTAATGTGGCACAATCGGATGTGTTGCCTTCAAAGATGTCAGAATACTTTAAAAACCCTTCCGTGTTAACAATGACTGCTAAAACAATCAACTTTGCATCTGTGCGCTTTTCTTTGCTTCGACCGAATTTAGCAAGCTTACTATCTTTCATCCGACCTTCAAAATAAGTGTTTGTCAGGTCGTACAAAATGATCTTGTCTTCCAGGTTAAACAGTTCATTCGTGCATTTTGACAGGTAATTCTCCAGTCCTTCTTTTTCCCGGTATAATTGTTTAGAAATTCCGTAAAGTTTGTCCTTGGTTACTTGTTCCTTATTATAACCTGTCAATTCGCAAATTGCCGAGTTCTCCTTGATCCAGGATACCGTCTTGTATTCTGATGCAGGGTAAACGGCCCGGCTGATAAGATGGGTTGCAGCCAGATTAATTTGTTCCTCGCTCCAGCCCCTGTCTCTGAGGAAAGTGCCTATCTTTAGCTGATGGAATGCCTGAAAGCATAATGATTCTGCACCCACTTCACGTATATTCTTATTCTTTAGGGTTTTCAGATTAACGAGGTCAAAATCTGTAGGCTTCTCAGAAACTCTGTCGATCTTCTTTTTTGTTTTTAATTCACGGTAGTAATGTTGGGCCAACTGCTCTACTGTTTCATCTTTGCATGAATTAAACAGTGTTGGTGTGCCTTTTATCAGTTCATTCAGTCGTTCTAAAAAAAGTATTCTCTGATCTATATCTTGCAACTCAAGTAACCGACCAAGCCCCATAACCATTCGTTGATGGGGAAAGCCATTTGCATCACGATAACTTTCACACAACCTGAAATAGATATGGGTGGCGTTTTCTGATCTCAATATTTTCTGATTGTCTTGAAATACATATTGCAAATATACAACTCTAATTATCTGAATTCCAAATGGCTGGCAGTGCACACAAACCCACTTTTTGAAACTCTTTTAAAATGATATGTTCATTATCAGGTAGTTGCAATATAACACATGGAAAAATACTTCGAAAATAGCTCTATTTAGTTGAAATTTAACATATCTGGGCACTTTAGGCTGCAATGTGGGTTAAATGAGTTCATTCTATCAAAACCAAATGTAAATAGACGACTACTTTCTTGAAAATTACCTCCAATATACCATCTACCCAAATACTCTCTTCGGATTAACGGACAAAAGTCTTTACGTTCGAATGCATTATTTTCCTGAAACTTTTGGTAGGTGAAATTTATCCGATGTCTGGTCTGAATAGCATTCAATAAAGGTTTCAAAATAGAGATGCCATGAAAACTTCCGTCGGTATCAAAGGAGAAATGTTTTATTGCTTCATGCTTCACGGTAGACTTTTATTGAATCCCCAAAGATCCTGGTGATTGTATTTAGTTCAAGAAAACAAAATAAGTCATTGAGCGATTTTTGATCTTCATTAGATAAACTATAACTATTCGTCCGGGGTTTATATGGAATTTACAGGTGGGATTCTGTTCTGATTTCCTCAATTCTACGTTCACGAGAACGTATTGAATTCACTAAACCTCTTCATATAGTTAATCAAAAAGCTCCTTTTTTGTTGAATAAGGAGCCTTCTTAAGCTTGTCGATAATCAGATAACAATAACAATGGATGGTCGCTTGAATACTCATCTGTAAGTTCTAAATTATTTTATACAGTTAAATTATAAATTTATTAGCCTTCAAGAACAAGTCAGCTAATTTAAACATGGATAAGCACAAATAATTCAATCCTTTTTTCTAAAAGTAAATTTCTACTAGTGGTAAAATATAATAATCGCCAAAATTCCTTAATCTTCAAAATTATTCCGTGGGTATCTTATCCTGAGAGGAGGAAACTCATAGTCTACTTCCATTATCATGCTATCAAGCATTTTCTGAACTTCACTGTCTTGAGAGGTAATCTTGAGACGGTGTTCTTCTATCCAAGCTAATTCAAAATTAATATTTTCTCTTGCACTTCTTTCCTTCATGGTTTTTAAATTATATCACAAAAATAGATATTAAACATCACATTTACAATAACTAACATTGGTTTATTAATTTCTCAAAGATTTTAAATAACACAAAAATCATTTGTTATCCATTCGCAAAAAGTAAGGTGTACTTCACATCAATAACTTTCAGTGGGTGTTTTAGAAAATAACAGATTGTTTCTGAAACAAAAAAACTACTTAATTGATTTATAGTATGGATGATCAAGTAATTTTATAGCAGTTTCCTCGGTTTCAATTTTCAGGTAGTCTTGTAATTGCCTTATTGTAGCATGACCAGATATTTTCATTATATCATATAAACTAATCTCTGCCCTTGCCATATTAGTAAGTGCAGTTCTTCTGCCTGTGTGAGTGGAGATCAATTCCCATAATTTATATTCAGTATTTACAGTTTGGCCCCGGACACTGGTTTTAATAATTACCTTCCGGTTAAGCTTAGCAAATTCAGCTACTTCCTTTATATAAACATTAACTTTTTGATTCGTAATTGGAGGAGGGAATCCATCATACTTATCTATTATTTTCCAAAGATCTGCATGAACTGGAATATTTACCTTTGTATCTGTCTTCATTGTAGTAACTTCCAGAATCTTTCCATTGATATTAGTTCTTGTAAGAACAGATGAATCACTGAATCTAAGGCCAGTCAAACATTGAACCAAAAACATATCTCGGGCAATATCATGCCCACCTGATAGTATGACACCCATTAATGACTTTAAATCATCCGTTGATAATGCTATTGTATCAACTTTAGACGATAACTTTTTAAATTGCCTGAAATCTTGGTTAGTATGATCCCCTGCCATCAGTGCAACATTCATATATGTTTTAATCCTTGCTGTTATACTTCCTGCATAATTTAATGACAACCCTTCTTTGTATATTATAAAATCCACTAACCCCGCATGAAACTTTGTATTGATGTCTTTGAATTGTAATTTTTCCCAGTATGGACAAAATCTCTTTATCATTTGCACAGCATTTCGATGTGAACTCAATTTTGAATATCCCCTTTTAATTGACATCTCTTGGATATACTTCTCATACTGAGTAAGTATACTTAATTGAACAGTTTTGAAACTATCCCTCCCAAAATATCCCTCATTAAACTTTTGTTTAAAGGATTCCATTGTTATCTTTGTACCCGAGGCTCTAAAAGCTAAAGCAAGGGTAGTAGCTCCATTCCTGATCTTTTCTAACTCGAGATTAAATTGTCTACCGTTCTTAAAATCTTTTAAATTTGTAGTAGCTTTTTGAGTGGTTTGAATCCAATTGTTAGGAAGTATTTTAAGATCACAATAAATTTGTATCCTAACACCATCGAAAAAACATGTCATTCTAATAGGCGTTTCTTTTTTCGAATTTACGTCCTTTAATCTAAAAGTTATCTTCATTGGTAAAAGTAGCTTTTTTTTGCTAAAAAGGATCACTAAATGGGACCACTAAAAAGTTTATTTTCACTTATTACACCAATATTTTTAAGCTATAAAAATTCTATTCATGCTCCACAATCCTTGATAGCACTGGAAAGGTATTTTTGAGAAACATTTAAAATTTATAAGGTGGTTCAGGTGGGACCACCCAATAAATCAACCACTTACAGTTTATTCGGTAAGTGGTTTTTTATTTTCCGCTAGGTTCACGCTAGGTTTTGATAGTTTTCTTGAAAATTCAGTCCGAGTTTCCTTCATTAAATCGTTTAGTTAATACTCACTGAACGATTTAGATTTTAATCCGTTATACCCTTAATTTGAATTTGCTCTATTATCAAACTTTTTAAGTTGCAGATCCTGTCATCCATACTTTATTGGTATTATATTCAGTATGTTATAAATATTTTGCACCGATTTTGCACCAAAACGTTTATAAAAGGAATTGGATTATATTCTAATTCCTTTTATTTTATCGAACATATTGACCTAAACCTATTGAAAAAAACTGTCAATATTAACAAGGGTTAAGACACATGAGACTCCAAAATAAAATAGGTCTCAGTATCAAAAATTTTAATTAATTTTAAAAAACAAATTAAGAAACCCCATTTAGGGTCTGAAGAATGGGGAGTACCCTAAATTTATTGTTGACACAAAAGAAGTGATCTAAAATCAAAATGTGGATTGTGTGTTTAATTATTAGAGTTATTTTGCTAATACATTGAGAATTATTCAAAAGAAAAACTTAGAATGATGCAAACAGTTAATGTGATGGATCTATAAATTTTGATAATGCTTGTTAGAATTCTTAGTGATATTTAATAAACATTTATCGTCACTACTGTCCGATTATAATTCAAACAAATTCAATTGATTAGGATTATTCAGACCTGTAGTTTTGTAATTTAAATTTGTAAACAATTCATTGATAGGGATTTTCTCGAAAAGACTGAGACTGAAAATCTGCAATAAACTCAGACTTCCTGACCCCCATTGAAAATCAAGGGATTCAACGATTAGTGTCGCAAACATTAGTGTCGCTTATTTCGTAATTCAGACCTGTTTGTTTTATAAATAATTGATACACAGTAATTTTTATTTAACATTTACTGTGTATTAGAAATAAGATCGACGGGCAAATGTACCAGAGGTTAGGAAGTCTGAAACTGTAGAGTTTATAATCAACTTTCATTTTTTTCTTGACAATTGCAACAAGCAGGTAAATGCAGATAGCAATCCATATTTGGCAAAATATTGCATTGCGGCTTGTTCCGTAAAATGATTTAATGCGTAAATGTTGTTTAATCCATTTGAATGTATTATGTAAAGCTTTACATAATACATTTCGAGTTCTGAAAAGTGACTTGGATCTTCGCCCTATCTTTCACAAAACAGATGATGCCTCGATGGCTCATCTACATTTAGGTTTGCTTGCTTATTGGATTGTATCCACCATACGCTATCAATTAAAACTACAAGGCATCCATCACGATTGGAGCGAGATAGTTCGTATTATGAACTCGCAAAAAAGTGTGACAACAACCGTAAAAAATAACAAAGGCGAAACAATACAAATCAGACAATGCAGTGAACCCTCAGAGTATGTCAAACAAATTTATGACAAACTCAATTACTCTTTAATACCTTTCCCCAGAAAAAATCCGTGTGGCACACTGACGGAAATTTAAAAAATCCAAAACCAGATTATTCGCTTGTTATGGATGGATAGCTGCAATGTGGGTTAATATCCCCATATAAAGAGAATATTCAGTAAATTTGACACGAAAACTCAAAATATCGCCCACAAAAATTAAAACTGTTGCCTGATTTTTTTCTCGCGGATTTACGGGTGTATAATAAAAACTTGAAATTAATTATAACTGTTTCGGAATTGGTGAAAAAAGTCTCGCAGTAAAGTTGATTATAAAAAGATAATGATTGGCAATTGTTTCCTAAACTCAACTTTATTGCGAGACATAATTCAATTATTTTGAAACCATTTTCAATTTATTTTACGTTTATACTTTATAAGTCACATCTGACTTAATTATCCTTTATTATAAAACCATTGTGATAACAGCTTCAGCAGGGCTTTTAAGCTTCAATGCCTTCCCTTCTACCCAAAGTTGAAGTATTTGATCGGTATCTTTCAGATTGAGAATAACCACAGCAATTTTTCCATCCGGATTGATAAAAGCTGTTGCTATAAAATCATCGCTGTTTGAAGTGCATGCGATCCGTTTGGCACCAGGTTTTATAAATCTTGAAAACTGCCCGAATGTATAATACGGGGGGTTTAAAGTAACTTCTCCTGTAAGTATATCCGCTGTAATGATATTTGATCCAGTATGTGTACCACCTGCATGCCGGGGTCCATTGGTTTGATCGAGAAGCAGGTTCCAGAATGTGTAACCATTAGTCCAATTGTTTAAATCGATGATCATATTTTTGGCGATACGGATTGCTGAAGACCATGATCCATCCATTCCAGCCTCGGTGTACAAAAGTTTTTTATCTGGAAATGCATCATGAACCATGCGAACATTATCAAAATGTTCACCCACATACCAATGAAAAGCTGTTCCCCAAATATATTGTGATGCTTTGGGATCTTCATATGCTACTTTGGCCCGCTGATACATGATTCCACGATTATGGTCCCAAATCATGATTTTAACACCGGATAATCCGTTTTTCTTCAGTGTTGGCCCCAGATAATCACGTACAAAGTCCTTCTCTTCTTTAGCAGTGAAAATGCAAGATTCCCATACCTGGGTTGCCAAGGCTTCGTTTTGAACTGTTAAGCCCCACATAGGGATCCCAATTGCCTCGTATGCTTTGATGTATTTAACAAAATAATCGGCCCATGTTTGAAAATATTCCGGTTTAAGTTTTCCGCCATGCAGCATGTCATTGTTCGTCTTCATCCATGCAGGGGGGCTCCAGGGCGAAGCAAAAAATTTAATGTTTCCTTTTGCAATTTCCTGTGCCCTTTTGATAAATGGGATACGGTACTTCTGATCATGCTCTATCGTAAAATTTTTCAGGTCTTTATCGCCTGCCACATCGTCATAGGTATACATCTCATCCGAATAGTCGCAACTATGAATTGTGGTACGACACAATGTGTATGCATTACCTTCAAAAGGATCAAAGCATGCTTTCAGTATTTTCTCCTGCGATTCCTTTGGTAGTTTGGCGAAGATAACTGCAGCAGCATCTGTAAACGCCCCGCCAAAGCCTTCTATGGTCTGGAAAGTTTTATGAGCATCGATTATGATCGTCGGATAGTTTTCATCGGGTTGTTCAAGGGGTTCAAAAGCACTGAAACCACGATAAGCCAATAACTGTTGAGTAGATTTTGCTGTGATATAAATCTCGGCTTCTTTATACTCCTTTTGTTGACAATAAGTTTGGACAACAAAAAAACAAAGAAAGGTTCCGGTAAATAGTAAAAACAAAAATTTGCTTTTAAAATAAGCTGCTAGTGTTTTCATAATTTTAAATAAAATAATGAGTTTGTAAAAAATGCGAATCAAGTCTTTAATAGACAGGTAAGCTTTACCTATTCAATTCTCACCCCATAAAGTGATGAACGGGCTGTAATGAAAAGAGTCTTACCATCTTTACCTCCAAACTGTATTGAGCTCGGACGTTCAGGTACTTCTATTTTTCCTGTTTTATTACCCTTTTTATCAAAAATATAGATTTGACCAGCAGCAACATAAATATTACCTTTACTGTCAATGGCTGAACCAAATTCTGCTTGTTCAATAAAGTATTGCAGATTTGAAAGTTTACCATCTTTGGCTACATCCATCTTAACCATCCTTCTGTCATATTCATCAGCAGCATAAAAGGGTTTGCCTGGAAATGCTTCAAGAATGGACGAAGAACGCGCCAGGTCATAACATTCGGGAATAATGGTTACGCCATCAGACGAAACAAAACAGTTTTCGGGAGGAGTAACCGACACTGTATTGAAATCATGAAAATCCCTCCATCTATTTGATGGATACAGGGCCTTCGCTATATAGTTAATTGATCCCATTGGAACTTTTGGCAGAAGTGTGATTGTTTCTTCCGGATTTTCGGGATCGATGGAATACACCCAAGTTGCAAATCCTGAATTGCCCCAAAGACTGAAGCCTGTTCCTACAGCATCAGGTAAAACCGGGACGGATTCCTGAGCACCATTGATTTTATATCCGGGTTGAGGGTTATACTTAAACACGACCAGAAGATTGTCCTTGGTGTCGCAGCCAAGAGAAAGCGGTTCCCATGGAAAATCAGCTACCATTGATAATGTGCCTGTTTCAACACACCACTTATATATGCGGCGCATACGTTGTTCACAAAAATAAATATTCCCCTTGCTGTCGCGTGTAATGCCTTCAGCAAATTCAAATCCGGCAGCAAGTCTCTCCACTTTGCCTTTTTCACCTGTAATAGGTGTCCTGCGCGCTTCTTTACCTGTGATATAAAGTCGCGTTAATTCCCATGGTCGTACATCAATATCGGTATTAATATCATAGAACGGTAGATCGGTTGTGAATTTCACCTGTGCAAAGTTGTGTACATTAAGGAATTCAATATCCTTACAGTTCCAGGTCCTCACAGAATATGGATAAGGAGTTGCCAGCCGGATGACACGAAAAAGATAAAGATTTGCAAATACCATATTGTGACAATTTTCAAGTTCAATTGGCTGACACCATGAACTCTCCCTGCTTTCTTCCTCCAATTGAAATGCATATACTTTCCAATTGGATACATTCTTGAAATGTGCCTCGTTGTGAACATGATGTTCGATCGACATTGCATAAATGCGACCTTCGGTGGATGTGTTATTGACATATACGCCATTAGCACTATAGGTGTTGGCTGTCCATATATCCTTGAACGTTCCCCCGCCTCCGTTTGTAATCCAAAGACTCCAGTACTGATTGTCCCATGCTTTATCCATGGCCAAATTTGCAACGGGTTCGTTAGGGGTACTGATTTTGGGACCTTGACCTGTCTGTTGAGGAAGACGTGAAGTCTGAGGACCCCGAACCATTGAACCATGACCACCTACAAATTTAACATCGTTCATATAAGATTCCTTACCTGCCATCCATTTGCATCCGACAGCCCGGTAGTTATAGGCACCCGTGTTAATACCGATACCGGTAAGAATTGTTTTTCCTCCCTGGGGGACTTCTATAAGGGGCTTGGGCGCTCCAAATCCACTGAATGCAGGTGTGCTTTCAAGAAGCATGATTTGTGTGGCTATGGGATTTAAACCAATCAGACAAGTATTTGGCTTAAGCGTAAGAGTCTGTGAAACAATATACCACCCCTGAGGCACATAAATATTGGGATACTTTTCAATAGCATCCTGGAATATTTTGGTATTATCACTTGTTCCATCCCCTTTAGCGCCAAGTTCAACGATATTAACCCAGCTATTCATTGCCGGCAATGCGGGGATATCCCTTTGTGCCGGTGCAGGTAACGCTTTAAGAGGTTGAATATCTGCAACTGTTTTAACTTCAGGATCGGCAGCCATATTTTCGATATGGACGCCACGCGTGTAATTCTTCACCTTATAAATGTTGCTGTTGCCCAAAGTCTGGGTATTGCTTTGCAGGTACTTTACCAATACTGGTACGTTGCGACAATCAATGTTACGAAGGCTTAGCTGATTGCACGAATTATTTTCATTGCTAATTATCAGGGCCGAACTACTTACATTGTCAAACAGGCAGTCTTCCATAAAAATTTTGTCCTGATAGTTTGGTTCAATCTCTATGACTACCGGCACATTCTTAGCCTGCAACCTGACAATTGTCAACCCGCCTTCCTGACTTTTGATAGCGGCTTTGCGCTGTCCTTCAAAATAGGTGTCCACCATCATCATTTGCCACCCCGGAGATGTCTTTGTCGTATATATGCCATAATCACCTCCATAAAAACAAACATCTTCCATTTCATTGCCTACATCAAAAATACCGGCTTTCCCATCTCCTATGTAAATCTCACAATGAGAAACAAAACTATGTTGGGCAAAATGTGTCCTTAAGGCCACCGCGGACGGATTTCCTTCATCAATCTTCAGATCAATATTAGATAATGCACTATAAAAGGTACCGGCTCCAGCGTCTCTGACCGGTTTTTCAGATTCAACAATACTACCGGTAAACCAAAACATGTATTTGGCTTTTCCTTTATCAGAAGGATCGGGAGTTTGATACCCGGGAGAATTTTTACCTAAAACTATTACGGGACGTTTATTACCGTAGCCGATCAAACGCACAGCATTTGGTATATAAATGGTTTTTGAGATAGTATAAGTTCCTTCCGGAATAAAAACAATACCAAAGTTCTTTTCTCTTTTTACCTGGTTAATGGCTTTCTGTAATTCGTCGGAAACATCTTTTTTCCCATCCGTTTGGATATCGAATTTGTCAGGAGTAAAATATACAGCCTCCGGATCGTTTAGCTTTTGCTTGTAAAAGGACAAACCCGGAGCTTTTGCCGCACAAAGGATAGAACCTGAGCAGGCAATTATAAAGAAAAACAATAAGGTTCTTTTAACCATTGCTGAGGTGTTTGTTTATTTTACGTAAAATGGAAAATTTGCTGTTCCAGCCTTACCCTTGCCATCAAAGACATAACAAAAGAGCCGGTATTCGCCTTCAGCAATAGGAGTTTTGAACTTCAGTTCTCCATTTATATCTGATATGACTTCAATGGTAATACTTTCAGGTTCTGCTTCAAATGATCCACCCTCGCCTCTTACTTTTACTTCTCGTTGAAGAACCCATTTATAGGTTATCGGATCATTGTCCGGATCAGATGCAAATATCTTTGCAATGCAAGCAACTCCTGGCTTAATATAAACATTATCAACTGCATTTTTTTTGTCCAGTTTCAGTGAATCCACTTCCGGAGCTCTGTTTAAAGGATATTTCCCAGTCCAGTATTTGATTAGTTCATCGACTGTAGCAGTTGCCTCGCCTGTTTTAATAAACATTCCATACCAGGTAGGCGTTCGTTCCTGCTTTTGTCCCCACACAAACGCATAACCGCCCAGACATAATCCTGATGGGTCATTTACTATTCCTCTTTGTATTCGTTTCATTATTTCAGCAGCCTTAACTGAACTTGTTTCTTCTATTTCCCGTCCCCAAGCCGTTGAAGGGCCTTCCCAATGTCCGCGTGGGCCAAATTCAGTGATTGCAAAAGGTTTGGTAATTCCGGCAGCTTTAACTATTTCCGGCATTCTGCCCAGATCGGCATATACCTGTAAGGAAAGAAAATCCAGATTCGGACAATGTTCTAAAGCCATCTGAACAGTTTCTTTTTTAACGCCTGCAAATGTGGTTGTTACTGGATGATTGGGATCTGATTTGTGGATATAATCGACAATATTTTTTAAGGCATCATAAACTTTGGGATTTAGCGGAACATTACCACTCATTAAATTCAGCTCATTCCCGGCAACCCAACACAACAGGTTTGGGTGGTTTTTAAGTGCCTCAACAGATATTTTAATTCTACTAAACTGTTTGGCAACGGCGGAAGTATCATTGTAATCAAAACCATGAAGTTGCTGCCCCATGCCTAAACCCATAGCAACCATCAGGTCATATTTCCGTGCTGTATCCAGTATTTGTTTCCCATTGTTTGAACCCCAAGTTCGAATGGAATTTCCTCCTGACTGATGCAACAGTGCCAGGTTTCCTCCGCCACCAACTCCTTTTAAATCAAATTGTTTGTCATCAACAAAAAAATGATATTTTCCTTTGATGGTTTTTATTTCTACATGCGATGGATTATGTACTACATCAACAATTTTTTTAACTTGTGCAGCGGAAGTAAGTCCGATTACCAGAAAGCTTACAACTGCTATAATCTTGGAATTTATTTTCATAAGAATCATTATTAGATTAGTGTTTATAAATTATACATTAATAAACTATTTACCGCTGTATTTGGTTTGTATCGAATACAATGAAGATCTGGCAGAAATAAATAGTGTTTTCTTATCATTTCCTCCAAATGTCAATGTTGAAGGTCTTTCTGGAACATGAATTACATCAATTTGCTTTCCTGTTTTATCATAAACAAAAACTTCACCGGCAGCTATGTATACATTTCCTTCTACATCTTCAGCAATACCAAGTTCGCCTTCCTCTGCAAATAACTGTAGGTTTGATAATGAGCCATCATCCTTGACAATTGTTGAGACAGTTTTTTGTCCGAATTCATCGGCTATATAAAACTTATTTCCAGGAATGGCTTTTCTCAATGAATAAGACCTGATAAGATCATAATTATTAGGAATAATGGTCTCTCCATCCGGGGCTAAAAAACATGTTTGTGGTGGAGTTATTGCGTAGGTTGAAAAATCATGATTATCACGCCAACGATGACCGGGATAATAAGCCATCTTTATTTTTTTTACGGAATTAACAGGTACTTCAGAAAGTTCACGGATCGAGTTTTCTGGGTCAGTCGGATCAACCGCAAATACTTTTATTTTTTCTCCTCGTAACTGATAAGATGTGCCTTCTGAACCAGGAATCGGTGTAGAAAAAGTACGTGACCCCCGGGATTCCGCAGATACATCATTCTGTGTAATGGTAGTAACTAATAAATTGTCCAATCCATCTATTGCAAGAGCGAGTGGTTGTATGGGCATGTCGCTCACAATTTTTAATTTATTGGTCTTTGCTGAATAACAGTAAATCCGTCTCCAGCGAGCATCAACAAAATAAACATTTCCGGATTTATCTGCTACTGATCCGTCGATGAATTCAAAGCCTCCGGCAACCTTTAAAACACGGGTCCCGTCTTGCTTTATAGGTGAACTTTTCGGAGTCACAATTTTTGGGGCATTACCCGATATATTCAGTTTTGAAATTTCTCTGGAACGAATTTCAAAATCATGATCAACATCAAAAATAGTGTTATTGTAGGTGAATTTGGACGGACTGTATGTATGAACTCCCCTGAATTCTAGGTTTTTAGAATTCCATATTCTTACACCATAAGGAAAAGGGGAGACTATTCTTATTACCCGGTATAAGTAAAGGTTAGCAAATAACAGATTACTTGAATTTTCTATTTCAACAGGCAAACAATTCCAGCTTTCACCGCTTTCTTCTTCCATTTGAAGGGCATAAATTTTCCAATTAGATACATTTTTCAATTTTATCTCGTTGCGCACATGATGTTCGCTTGACAGGGCATAAATCCTTCCTGGAGTAGAGGTGTTTGAAATATATAGACCTGCGGCGGCAAAAGTGCTTGGGGTCCATATATCTTTAAAGGTACCACCGCCGTTATTAGTGATCCAGAGACTCCAATATTGTGAATCCCATTTACGCAAAGGATTACTGTCGCCAGTTCTGTTGGCATTATATGCTGAAACAGGACTTCCATCCGCATTCATTGTCCCATGTCCCCCGATGAAACGGACATCGTTCATATATGAATTGGCCCCTGCCATCCATTTAGCTGCAACAGCACGAGGATTTACACCTCCGGCATCAAGTCCAATTCCGGTAACTATATTGGCGCCTCCCTGAGAAGTTTCTAGAAGGGCCTTAGGGCTTCCATTACCCATAAAGGCTTCAGTGTTGTCTTTAATTAAAATCTGTGTCGCTATTGGATTCAGTCCGATAAGAACAGTCTTTGTTTTGAGCTTTATCGTCTCGGTGATTCTATATCTGCCCGTTGGAAGATATATGGTCTCATATTTTTCGATAGCGTCCTGTAATACTTTGGTATCATCAGTTGTCCCATCGCCTTTAGCGCCCAAAGATTTCAAATTTACCCAGGTATTGCATGGGGGTAGTTGAGGTATATCAGATTTTATCGGCAGGGGAAGGCTCTTCAGTTTCTCAAAATTAAAAGTTGTTTTATGTTCAGGCTGATATCCTAAATCTTCTATTTGATTTCCATGACAGAAGTCGGTTACCAAATAATTCTCAGATTCAGGCCCGGAAACCTGCTTTCCACTCGAGCGGAAAGATGCCAGGATTGGAACTTTTTGACATACAACGTGATGAAGATTGATAAATGTCTTCGCGTTAAATTCATCACTGACAACAATTGCAGGACCGCTTATTGACTCAAACTGTGAGTCTTCAATCCAAAGTTCTTCAGCTTGATCAGGATTAATTTCAATTACCGAGGGTGCGTTTTTTACCCGCATCCTGATAATCGTGAGACCACCTTCCTGAGTACGTATAGCCCCTTTGCGTTGGGCTTCGAAATAGGTATCAACCATAAGGAATGGCCAGCTTGGGGAAGGTTTGGTAGTAATGATGCCGTACTCTCCGCCAAAAAACCGACAATCCTCCAGTTCGTTACCAACTTCTTCAATACCCGATTTTCCTTCTCCTATATAGAAGTCAACATGAGAGATAAAGCTATGTTGAGCATAGTGTGATCGAATACCTATTGCTGCCGGATTCCCATTTTCAATCTTTAAGTTTATATTACTTATGGCGCTATAAAATGTACCGGGATTAGCGTCCATTGGTTTTCTATCTTCAGTAGGCAGGTTGCTTGTAAACCAAAACATATATTTTTTTTCACCCACCTGAAATCCCGGAGTGTTTTTTTTCAGGATAAAAACCGGACGATTCACTCCAAATCCGATCATCCTTACTCCTTTGGGTAAAAAAATCGTTTTACTGATCTGGTACTCACCTTCGGGAATAAATAGAATCCCAAAACCAGTCTTTTCATATACCTGGCGAATAGCTTTTTGCAGTTCATCCGAAATATCCGCTGAGCCATCGGTCTTGATATTAAAATTCTCCGGGGTAAAATAAACAGCCTGAGAATCTTCAAGACGAGTAGTGTAAATAGAATTGGAAAAAGAAGACTGATTTTGAGGAGTTGATGAAAAAGAATTCTTTAATTCAGCCTCTCCAATATTGTGGTTTGATGAAGCTTTTTGTGCTTGCAAACAAAGAATATTACAAGAAAGCAGAATTGTTAACAAAAAGTAATGCCTGAACTTCATGATTTTATTTCCCTTTATTTTAGATTTAAAGTATTTGTGAATGATATTTCTTCATGAATTTTTATCCCGTAATAACCGGTGTTTCGAAATCACATTTCAAATTCAACTCATCATAATAAGGTGTACTTGATACCCTACTAAACTATTTAATTCTCCAACTTCATGTGATTCCGAAACCCGGATATGCTAATAATTATAGTGAGTCCAAATGCACTTTGCTCCAAATATGACCAGGGTTTGTTTTCAGGGCCTCGGCAAATTCTACTTTGGCCTTTTCTTTCTCTCCCAATCCCTCGTATGCTAGTCCGGCTAAATAATGATTAGTAGCCAATTGTACATCTTTCGACTGACCGCCTTCAAATTGTGTGAAAAACAAACTACCCTCTTTTATATTTTGCACATCGTTCAGCATGTTGAAAAATAGTTTTTTTGCTTCGTCTGTTTTACCTAATTCTTGAAGAGCCAGTCCCTGATAATATAAATCTTCACGATCGGAACTTCCTTTTTTAATGTTAAGTTCGATTGTCTTTTGAAATAAGGAATTAGCTTTTGTCTTATTGCCTAATTTCTTGTAAATGATTCCCAAAAGATAGTTGGACTGTGCATACCGGGGAGGATTAGCGCCACTGGGATAAGCCTGCACAGCTTCAATTTCTCTTAAGGCTTTATCATATTTTGCTCTTTTGATATATTCAAGACCTCTAAGCGTGTAGGCATTTAAAAAATCGGTCTGCATTTCACGTGCACCTTCAGATTCAATAATGGTATTAGTTGTTAATATATTTATTGCTTCGTCATATTTACCATATTCAACTGAACGGGTGGCTAAACGTAACAATGTTTCAGAACGTTTTTTCACAGTTACCAGGTTTTTCTTTAGGAATTCATATTTTTTTTGAGGAGAAACTTTATTCAACTCGTTTAGAACATCAACTTCAAATAATAATCTGGGATCATCACTGTTACATATTACTGCCTTCTCCATGCTGGCCAATGCCTTCACATAATCTTTTTGCACTTCTTTGTAGGCCAATCCCAGGTTTCGATTAACTATATAAAACGAATCATCCAATTGGCGTGATTTTTCCCAAGAAATTATAGCTTGTTCGGGCTGATGTTCATATAAAAGGTTACCCAGATAATAAGGCGCTTTGGAGTCTGTTGGATTAATTTGCAAAGCATAGTTTAAAATATCAATCTCTTCGGCACGGAATGGGAAACAATAGGTGTCTGACAGTTTACTTGCTGATTGATAGTATTTTAACGCCTTATTTTGATCACCTTGCTTTGACCAATAGTATCCCAGATAGTAATAAATCATGGGAAAAGTGTCACCTTTCTTTTCAAGGCGGGTAAGTAAATCGATGGCTTCCTGATAAAAACCGCAGTTGCTATAATCAGTAGCCAGCTCAAGGTAGGATTGCACATTATTCCTCATTATGGTTGTTGATTCTTTCAAATCAGAGGATGCCTGTTCTGTATTACCTGCTCCTAAATTTATTAAATACAATTCATTTAAAGCCTGATGGTCGATTTTATTAATGTTCAGGATCATTAGGGTCTGCTCTTTAGCAGCTATCAGATTGTTCAACTTTCTTAAAACAATGGTTTTTAAATTAAGCGCTTTGAGATTTTCTGAGTTTGTTGAAATCGATCTGTTCAAATGATCCAGTGCTGTATTAAAATCACCCCGCTGGCAGTCGATTTCTGCAAGTTGATAGTATGATGCCGTATTCCAGGCTGAAGACCAGCTAGCCTGATAAAAATAATCATAGGCTTCATTTGCTTTCCCCTGTGCCCTAAGTACCACACCCATATAATACAATCCTTCTCCGTCTTTCGGCTTTGTATAATTTGAAGTGATTCTATCTACTGCAATCTTTAGGCGTTTTTCAGCTTCTACCCAGTTAAAATTTTTAATATCTAAAATACCCAATTGGGTGTTGACTCTGTAGTCGCCCGGATCACGTTTTAATGCTTCTTCATAATATGGCATAGGATCAACGGAAGCATTATAGAATTGATTAAGTCTGAGTCCGGCGAGGTAAAGCTCCTCAACTGATTTCATTTCTTCAGGAGAGGCCAAAGCCTTCAATGGTTCTGGTTTTGAGTAATGTGGCGGATGATGCTCCGATGGTCTGTAGGATAACAAAGTGTTTCCATTTGCATCATTCAAAGCTACATCCAGATCATCTTCCTGCATTCCTGTCGGAAGAGGAACATCAATTTTAAAGGGTTCTGCCGGACTGATGTTGATTGTTTTCTGTATCAGCGTTTGTCCTTTGGATATCAATACCACTGTCGCCTGCTTATGGGGTGAGGTGGAATTCATCCTGATTTGTACCGTTTGGTCTTTTGTTACTTCGAGGTTTAATGCTCCATTACGATTAGCATATTTAAGGCCATCCAATTCGCGAACCGGAAACCAAATCATTGTTCCGGATTTGCTTTCATAGGGCTGAAGCCAACTATAGTCAGGCTGATTATCGGTGTAAAAACCAGCCATCATCTCAATATATCGGCCATCATTATCCGTAAGTCCTTTATTTATTTTGAGTCCGGCCGCGTTGTTACCATCGGCCCAGTATTTCATTCCGGAAACATAGTGATTACCTACCCAAACAGTACCTGCCTTTTTATTATGATCATAGCCACCAAAATAATCTTCCCTTGGGTCCCATGAAAAGAAAGATGAAGGAACACGCGTGTTTTTCCACCAACTGATATCCATGCCTGTATATTCATAATTATTAAATCTGCTATCAGCTATGGGCCAGGTGGTCATATCACGCTTACCATGATAAGTGACGTATTGAACTGAAGGAGGAAATATTACCTGATAGGACGAATCAGCATTAACTGCCGGGTTGGCCCAGAACAAAAAAGAATTGGATATGACTGTTCTGTTCATGGGATGAATAGTCATTTCAACTAAAGATGAATTCGGATAGATCGTGTATCCGACCAGTATATTCATGCGATGTCTTTCGTCCGTGTTGCTTATCCAAATAGTTTTACTTCCGTTTGCATTCTCTTCGATTTTGTAATCCATAGGTTCAACGGTATTAGGACCGTGGTGATGTGGAAATCCCCATGCAAGACTACCGGAAATCCAGTTACCAGTCATTCCTATCAAAGATGGCTTTATTACATGATTGCGGTAAAAAAAGTTATAATTGTTCGTCTTGTCTACTGCGTAATAAATACGGCCACCTAATTCCGGCATAATTCCAAGATCAATATATTCATTTTCAACATGAATAATATTATAAACCTGATTTTCCTTGTTTGTGGTCAGATTATCATCCATGGGATACGGATACATTCTACGTTGTACGCCCTGATGGCTCTTCCCTTCATAAAATCGGGGCATTGGGTCTGGTTTTCCTATTTTATAGGTGGGTATGGTAATAGTTTCTTCCTGTACTTTTACTTGTCCGAAACCAACAATTGTGAACAACACTGCGCAAATAATCAAAATTGATCGAAGTATCAGATGCTGTTTGGGAAAATATTTATTATTATTCATGGTGTTGCATTTATTTGTAATGTGTTAGAACTGGTTAAATTGAATTACAAAGCATTAGCCCCCTTTAGTGGGGCTAATGACAATGTATTTAATTATGATAACTTGATTGTTTAAATGGTCAGAAGTTCTGAATTTCTTTTGGTATAAGCCCAAAACCAATCTACTTCAAATTGGGGTTGGCCAATACTTCTGAAAGTGGTAGTGGGAAAGTGTAATTTGCTTTGGTTATCGGATTTGGAATTGCATTTTCTGCAGGATCCCTATGAGAATTAGCTACTTCTACCATTTCAAGGCGAACCAAATCAAACCAGCGCGTTCTTTCACCTGCAAATTCCCAAGCGCGTTCTTGCACAACAGCAGCGGCAAAATCAGCTGGCGATAACCCCGACAACGATGTCAGACCTGCCCTTGTGCGTATGCTATTGATACAAGTATAGGCAAGTGCGTCAGGTCCTCCGGAACGAGCCATGGCTTCGGCATAAATCGTCAATACATGGGCATAACGCATCATTGGAAAAGGCAGTGAAGAGGAATAATTTTGAGCCCCGGGATCATCTTGTTTAATCCAGAACTTTTGATAATACGGGTGGCCAGTAACGAGTTGCTGCCATGTTAAAACCGTACCATTGGACTTTGTATAAGTTACTGCGAATGTTTTATCTTTCCTTGCTCCTGCGGGAAAATCTTTAAAAAAATTAATTTCTGAAAAGAAATCATCCCAACCACCTATGTCTCCCGGCATAGCGGACCAACCATAATTGGCATCTAATGTAGTCCCATTTGCCTTATTCGCACCAATTACAAATACATCTTCTGCAGTACCATTTAGAGTGGGGTCATTTACAAAGACGGCAGCAAAAGTAGATAGTAGTTGAAATCCATAGGTTGAATGATTGTCAATTACTTCTTTTGCCTTTGTTGCAGCAAGCGCATATTTTGATTGGTCTTTCATTGGCCAACCTCCTTCTGTTAAATAAACATCGGCAAGAAGGGCTTTTGCTGAGCCAATATTTGGTCTTCCCACATCACGTTTTGTGTTGGGAAGCATTTGCTCAGCAAGGAGCAAATCGGACTCAATTAATGCATAGATTTTTGTGGGTTCGGTTCTTTTGATATTCAATAGATCCAAAGAAAATTCAGCAGATGTAAGTAAGGGTATAGATCCATATAATCTTACTAACCAATAATAACTTAATGCGCGCAAAAAATAAGCTTCTCCTGCGATAATGTTTATTGTTGCTGCAACTCCTACGGTGGTTTTATAATTATTAATAATATTATTAGCGCTCTGGATCGTTTTATAACAACCGCTATATAAGTTACCCGTTCTGCCATTTCCAGCAGTTACCGTAAATGTATCAAATTCTTTGAGCTCAGCTTTATTACCGCCCGGTAGGGTAGTCACATCATCGCCGCCCATTGTTGCAGCGATGGAAGTAGCATGAAGAAAACCTGTGGCCCAGGTATTTCCCAAACCTTTATAAGTCCCTGTTAATGCACTCTCCAATCCTGCCTGAGTACTAAGTGCGGCATCCCCCAATACTTTACCTCTTAGATCTTCCTGCAAAAAACGTTGACATCCTGTTCCAACTAATAGAGTTGAAAAGAATAAAAATATTATTAGTTTTTTCATGTTTTATAAATTAGAATTTTTAAAAAGTAATATTAATACCAAGCGTATAAGTTTTTGAATTTGGATATGCTCCATAATCAATACTTTGATTTAGGTCTGTACCATTCCCAACGGAGCTAGCTTCTGGGTCAAGACCCTTATACTTAGTGAAGGTTAATAAATTTGTTGCATTTAGAGATATTCTCAAGCTTGCTGAGTTCCCTAAAGCAGGCAACGGAATATTATAAGCCAAACTTAGATTCTTCAAACGTACAAAATTGCCATTTTCCATAAACATAGTTGATTGGGCTTTCGTTTGATTAGTTTTACTAAAAGCGGGAATATTAGATGTCTCGTTCACACCTGGAATATACCGGTCTTTAATATCCACTAAAGTAGCCTGCCGATTATCACCCATTGCAATCAAAGCGGCGGCTCTGGTGTAGTCTAATTTATCAACGCCAAATACTCCTTGAAAGAAAATGTTAAATGTTAAATTCTTAAATGTAAGTGTGTTGTTCCATCCAGCAGTTGTTTTTGGTATACCGCTACCTATGATTTGATAGTCTGAAGTATTGATGACATGATTATGATCCAGATCCTCGTATCTTGCATCCCCCGAGACCATGCCGAATTTTGCAGCTTCAGCTGCTTCGTTGGGTTTCCAGGTACCCAAATATTTAAGACCCCAATAGGAACCAAGTGGTTTGCCGGGTTGATAAACAAATTCAGATTGAGTAGAGAAAGCAGCCCCAACGTTTGAACCGGTAAAGATCCGATCTGCAATGTTGCCTAATGAAACAACTTTATTATTTACATTGGAAATATTAAAATCACTTTTCCATTTAAAATTTTTGGAATTAAGCGGGGTTCCTCCGATTGAAAGCTCCCATCCCTTGTTTTCTATTTTACCTATATTGGAGGCATAAGTACCGCCCCCAGCATAACTTGGTAAAGGCCTGTTTAACAATAAATCAGATGTTTCTTTAATGAAGTAATCAAATTCTCCAGTTAATCTGCCTTTTAATAGACCTATTTCAGCACCGATATCTTTTTGCTCGGTAGTTTCCCATTTTAAGTCGGGGTTCCCCGGATTTCCTAATCGAGTACCACTGGTAAGATTATTATTGTTGAAAGCCATAATTATAGAAGAATAAGTTGATTGAGTTGCATAGGGCTGTATGGCCTGACTACCGGTCCAACCCCAACTTGCTCTAAGTTTCAGATTACTAAACACATCAAGATTCTTAATGAAATCTTCTTTAGTTAAATTCCAACCAATAGAGCCGGCAGGGAATGTACTGTATTTGTTATTTGACTGAAATTTGGAAGATCCATCCCTTCTTATTGAAACAGATAATAAATACTTTTCTCGAAAAGCATAATTAACCCGTCCTAAAAATGACATTAACGTCCATTTTGAAAAGTCTGAACCCACTGTAAAAGTTGTACCCTGACCTAAATTATCGTATTTTAATTCTGGGAATTTCAAGCCTGCTGAATTCCCATTAAAGCTATTCGCAGTATATTGTTGGGTTTCAAAAACAGCAACTGCATTTATACTATGTACTTCATTGATAATCCGATTAAAACTGAGGGAATTAGTTCCCTGTAAGGTCACTTGTTGAAGTGAAGCAATAGACGCATTGGGGCTGAAGTTTGTAGCGTAATTTCCATTAAATGTTTTAGTTTGCTGGGTCCTATAATCAACTGCGTATTGTATATCTAATGCTAATCCTTTAATAAATTCATACCGAAGCCCGCCAACTATGTTTGCAGAAGACCTTACAACCCTTAGGTCGCGGTCAAATATTAATGCTAATGGATTGGTCTTAAGTGAACCTACAGGATCATTGAGCGTATAGTTTCCATTGGCATCATAAATAGGAGTGGTCGGGGCCCAAGCTAATGCTTGAACAAGTGGGTTACCTGTTCCAGATTGTATTTGATTATTACTGTTCACCAAACTTGTCCCTGTCAGGTTAAAACGGAATGAAAACTTATCATTCAGTTGGGTATTCAGATTTGACCTGAGCATATAGCGATCAAACCCCGAATTTTTAATAATACCGTCCTGTTTAAGATAGTTTCCTGAAACCAGAAATGTAGTTTTTTCCGTTCCGCCCGAGATGGTCAGCTGATGCTGGTTGGTTATTGCTGTTTGATAAACTTCATTTTGCCAATCAGTGCCTCCTTTTTCTTTAAAACCAGCAATGTTAGCCGGTGTAAATGCTGCTCCTAAACCAATTGCTGCATTCTTTTCATTAACTACCTGTGCAAAATCTGCAGCATTTAGAAGGTTAAATTTACCAATCACATTTGAGACGCCAATTTGACCCTGATAATCAAATTGAACACTACCTTTTTTCCCTTTTTTTGTAGTAACTATGATTACACCATTAGAACCACGACTACCGTAGATTGCTGTAGAGGCTGCATCTTTTAATACCTGTAAGGATTCAATATCATTCGGATTTACCAGTGTAAAATCCGCCCCTACAAAACCATCTACAACATACAGAGGATCATTGCTGCCTAAGGCCGAATTAGCCCCTCTAATTCTTATTCTGACTTCGCCTCCTGGGGCACCTCCGACATTTGTAACCTGTACCCCTGTGGCCCTGCCTTGTAATGCCTGATCAATACGTGAAACATTCTGTTGGGCAAATTTATCGTTTGAAATTGAGGTTACTGAACCTGTCAAATCTGATTTCTTTACAGTTCCATATCCTACAATCACTACTTCATCAAGATTTTTAACATCCGGATTCAGTCTGATGTCTATTCTGGATTGTCCTGTTATATTGATTATCTGTGTAAGATATCCCATGAAAGAGACTTTAAGTGTCGCGTTGGAACTTGGCTGTTTAAGAGTGAATTTGCCATTGACATCGGTAACGGCACCCTGTGTGGTACCCTCAACTATAAGGGTTACACCAATCAAGGGTTCTCTGGTTTGTGCATCAGTCACAGTACCTGTTAGATTTTGCGGTTGCAAAAGCATGCCATTTTGAATGCCTGATGTTTCTTTTATAACATTGCTTGATAGTAGAATAATCCTATCTATTACTCTGAAATTGATATTCGTTCCTTTTAATACATTAGCAAGAACATTGTCAATCTTTTCGTTTTTTGCATTTATTGATACCTTATTCAATATTAATTGATCCAAGTTGGCATCATAAGCAAACTCAAATTCGGTTTGCTCTTTAATTGCTTTGATAACTTTGTTCAAAGAAACATTGTTAAGCTCTAAGTTGACTCTTACATTTTGAGCATAAGTATCGCTGGCTTTTACAGTGTAAATTGAACAGAAAAGAATTAAAATGTAAATTTTTGTCATAATCAATGCTTTTCGAAGAAATTGGTTGTCAAAAGCAGTGGCTTTTGTAAATGATTTTTTCATACATTTGATTGGTTTAATTAATAATACTTCATTGGTTTTTTTAATCGAATCGCGTTAGATCGGGGAGATGCTAGTAACATTTCTCCGATTTTTTTCATTTTTACGGGCTCATAACACAAGTGTTTGGTTGATAATGGATAATTATTTTAAATTAATATAGATCGTGTTATCGTATTTTTTATAATTGATGGGAGTTACAAATTTGAGCATCTGCATCACCTGATCAATGGATTGGTTGTTACGGAAAACAAAATTGTATTTTTTATCAAATTTTAATCCTTTATTGATGATAATATTTACCTGATAAAAATCCTTTAATTTATTGGTTATTTCTTTGAGGGTAGCCATTTCAAACAGTATCTTTCCTACACGCCATGATGTATACAAATTAGTATTCACACGATCAATTTCAATATTTTTGTTTTGGCTATTATATATCGCCATTTGATCTGGATATAATAAAGCTAAATTCTTGCCCTTCAGGCTTTGGATGGCCACACAGCCTGATACTAAAGTGGTTTTTATAGTCCGGTCATAAGTATCGGTATTGATATTAAAAGAGGTGCCATAGACCTTGACTTTCAAATCGTCGGCCTGAACTATAAATGGATGGTGAGTGTCGGATTTGACTTCAAAATATGCCTCACCTTTGAGCTTAACATGGCGTTCTTTTTTATTGAATTTGGCAGGATATTGAAAGAAACTGCCACTATTTAACCATACTTTCGTGCCATCTGATAATAAAACGACTTTTACAGGACTATTTTTTGCAAGATTCACAGTATATAATTCTTCAAATTGTACGTTATAGTTAAATTTAGTTAACCAAAAAAGTACAGGTATTCCAATAAGGAGTAATAGTAAGGCTGCATATTTTGAAAACCTTATAATATATCTACGTTTTTGTTCTTTTTTGGTGTCATCAACTTGCTGATTAAATTTAATCAGGGCGTTCTCGAGCTGAAGTGGCTGTGAATAATGGTTGATCTTCTTTAAATTATATAATTTCTTTATGGTCAGATATTGTACCTTATTCTCATCAGACAGTAAAATCCATTCTAAAAGACTTTCTACTTCTTCCGTAGTACAATTCTTTTCTATGTACTTAATGATAAACTCTTCATTGAAACTTAGCATACTTTTTTCTTTGATATGCTAATAAGACAACTCATCAGACAAAAACACCTATATGAATTTTAAAAATTGTTCTTTGAAATCATTTAAAATCTATATTTTGCAAACTATTTTGTAGCGTGACGATTTGAATTTATTATGTTCGTTGGAAAATCAACAATCAACGATGAATCAAGGCAAATATGTGTTCGCACAGATAGTTGAATTTCTCCCTCTACGGATTTTCGATCGTATTGTTGAAAAGTATTAAGGCAATAAATATGTCAAGCACTTTACCTGCTGGAACCAATTGCTTTGCATGCACTTTGGTCAACTCACTAATCGGGATAGTCTTCGGGATTTAATGGTTGCTTTGAATGCTCATTGTAACAAATCCTACCACCCGGGTTTTGGAACAAACGTAACACGGAGCAATCTGTCTAAACAAATGAAGCGAGAAACAGCAAAATATTTGAAGAGTTTGCTTATCACCTCATTGATGTTGCCAGAAGGAATAGAGCTAATGATGATTTTGAGATCAAAGGTACTGTATATGCTTTTGATTCATCGACAATTGATCTCTGTTTGAGTGTCTTCTGGTGGGCAAAGGGCAAAGTTTCGTAAAGCAAAAGGAGGAATAAAACTGCATACTCTTTTTGATATAACGACTCAAATACCTGCTTTTGTACACATTACTCCGGAAAATGTGAATAATGTCAACGCAATGGATTATCTCAACTATGAGCAAAGTGCATATTACGTCTTTGACAGAGGTTATGCCGATTACACGAGACTGTTCAAGATAACACAACATTCAGCCTTTTTCGTTATTCGTGCAAAGTCAAACCTTCAATTTAACAGGATGTATTCCCAAAAGATTGACAAGAGTTCTGGTGTATTATGTGGCCTTTGCAAATTGAAAGGATTTTATATTTCAAAAAGGTATCCAGACAAACTTCGCAGAGTTAAATTTCACGATGGACAAACCAATCGAAGATTCATTTATCTTACCAATAATTTTGATATCACTTCCGTTCAGGCGGCTTTGCTATATGAAAATCGTTGGCAGATAGAGCTCTTTTTTTATGCAAAGTAAAAGATTAGGTAAAGTAAATGGAAGGAATCTTCTTGGAACACCCTAAAAATGTTTTTACTTTGCATAAACACTTTACATAAATATTATTAATTTATTTAGTAATGGCAATAATATGAAACAATTTCAAACAGTAAAAGAATTGATGGGTAGCTGTGTTAAATATTTTGAGCAACAATCATATTTGCCACTCAGAATTGATCGTTACAAGTATCTGTGGAAACGCAAGCTAATTTCGTTTATGGTTCAAAAATCAATTCTGTATTATAATCCTTCTGTCGGTGAAGAGTACATCCACTCTAAGATAGTCGGTCGTATTATCACCTCTTATGAGCGTGACATTATTAGAAGTATAAATGTGCTGAGCGATTTTTCAGGAAAATGGGAAAATCAGCATACGTCATTGCAGTGTAAGCACTTGTTTGCGCCTTATCAAAATTGCTGCTTAGGTCAAAGAAATGAAAACACGTATCAGAATTGAATTTCCAAAATAATTTCCTGATTTGAACATGATAGTTAATTGTCTAGGTAAATTTGAAAGACTACGCTGCTAACAAAATTGTAAAACCGTTTGACCTGTATATTGAATCTCAAAAACATTGAAACTGCACCGCGGAGCGAAACTCCATTGTTAATAACTCAGCGCCAACTATCAACAATCTAAGATCCCGAAAGAATCAACCATCGCTAACCAACTTTTAAATACAATTTTTGATTAATGAAGAGATTTTTGACCTTTTCTTGACGCACGAGTTCACGATTTATTCGCTAATTTTGAGTTTGTGAATAATTCAGATTAGAATAAGCTTTTACAATGGAAAAATTATTGAAAAAAGATGCGCATGCTTCGTTAGTTTTTTACGAAGAACTTTCAAGGCATGGTAAACATGGTTCTCAACGGTACTTATAGAAATATCCATGACTTCGCTTATTTCTTTGTTTTTTAAATCAAACAAATAACTGAGCTTAAATACTTCTCTACATTTTTCTGGTAATGTGTCTATTGCAGTTTTTATATCTGCGTCTAACTCCTGCATGTATAACTTCCTGATTGATTCATTTGCGTCAGGATCAAACAACTGATAATCCAGTTGTTGTAAATGAGCTTCAATAAGTTTATGATGTGAATTTCTGGTTTTAATCTGTTTTAGTTGATTTAAACTTCGCATGTAAACTGCTTTGAATAGATAAGCCTCTAACGAAGATCGAATTTCAATGCTATCAGATTTTTCCCAGAGATAAAGAAATAAATCCTGTACGACATCTTCTGCTGCTTCATCTTCGAGAAATAGACAGGCATAAGCAGTAAGCCTGGGATAAAATTGTTTGAAAAGATTGTCAAATACTTTTCTATCTTCTTTATCCGGTAGTGACGTTATTACTTTGTTTTTAACTTCCATCTATCCATTTCTTCGATCACAAACTTACATAATAATTTCTTTCATATACAGAATAAAAATCAATTGCTTTTTTAGGCAAAGATGCAGCAAGTGGTACGCCAAAGTGTGTCGGAGCAAAAAATTATTTTGAAATATATTTATTTAATGATAAAAGTGAAACTTATACCTTAAATTCCATAAAAAACATAAATTTTTTTGTGTAAAACATTTTATAGTTAATTTTGACTATTAGTTTTAATTTAAAAATTTTATAGCACTGAATATCTACCGTTTAAAGAACTCATATAGCCCAGATGGGACCACCCAAATGATCAACCACTTACAGATAAAACGGTAAGTGGTTTTTTGTTTTCCGCTAGGTTCACGCTAGGTTTTGAAGATTTTTTTCATTTTTCCTTGAAATAGATCCAACATTTAATCGTTCAATTTCTATTCACCGAATGAACGGTAAGATATAATAGTATATTATTATGCATATTGTGAAACGGCAGAAAGTAAATTCGGATAATGTACTTACAAATCATTTGAAATCTAAGTTAACTAAAACCAGCCCATATAACTTGGCACCAATCCAGATACCATAAGCAAAACACTATATGTCAAAGTTTCACTTATTAAGAAAGTGAAACTTGATTATTTATAATCGGTAAATAACACTGCAACCATCTTCACCCTATTTATTTGGATAGCGGTTCGTTGTTTTTTCTATTCTGTAAATCCATTCCTTTGCATTCTTTCACCATTAATAAACAAAGCCATTCCTGTCTTCATTCGCTTGAAATTTTCTTTTTCATAAAACTTTTCCTTTCCTGG
>Ga0209125_1000662_pt1 | contig 41320 bp, 37 predicted proteins | sample BarGraIncub1131A_FD_184503 | JGI IMG/M metagenome (GOLD analysis project Ga0209125, IMG submission 184503) | Arctic peat soil microbial communities from Barrow, Alaska - Barrow Graham LP Incubations 11-31A (SPAdes) (version 2) | ecosystem: Environmental > Terrestrial > Soil > Wetlands > Peat... | reverse complement strand
CGTATTGAGTTGCGGCGGCGCTCCGCTGGAAATCATTAAGCAGTACATCGAGCAGCAGAACAGACCCGACAACTAACCGGCGCTACGCGCCGGGCGCTGTCCCCCTCCAGCCAATCCGGTCGGCGGTGCCTTCGCGCAGCATGGCCTCGGGCCAAAAGGTTCGCAAGCGAACCAGTGCGGATTGCGTGGAGCCCCTCGCGCATTGGGTGGTGATCTAGCAAGCGCGCCGTAAACCCTCGCTCACGCGATCTGTCGCGAAGCAACACGTAGCCGAAGCCGTCGAGGTTGGACGAGAGTCTGAGGCCCTGGCTGTGCGCAGTAGATAAGGCGCGAACGCTGCGAGCGTTCTTTGGGCGGTTAAACAAGCGCGTTCTGTTGCTCGGCACACTGCTGGATAATTTCCAGTGGCGCACCGCCGCACGACGCGGTGAAGTAACTCTGGCTCCAGAGCACGCCCTTCCGGTGGCGCTGCTCAATCTATGCAATTTGCTTCCGAAGCAGGCGGCTGGAGACGCCTTCCAGGCTATTCAAACATCGACAAGGCAACCTCTGATGGAAAATTCACCCACAGGTGAACATAGCCCGAGGCTAGACATCATGGCCCCGTGATGGCGAGGTGCAGGTGGTCGGCGCTATCTTGGCTTATGCGCTCGGAGCGCATCGATCCATCCCGGTGAACGCCACAAGGCGTCTCTTTGAAAGTTCCGGAGAACGACCATGGATGAGCCTATCAGTTCCTCCGTCGGCCGTGATGTGCACAAGGATTCGATCGCCATCTGGGCATCCCCGGCGAATTCGCGAAAAGAGCCACCCTCTGTTGACACGACGGCCTACAGCATGCATCAGGTAGTCAAAGCGCAGTCCAATTCAAAGTGCGCTCCCGCAGAACTGGCAATCGCCTAAGGGCCCGGGCCGTGCGATTGCGGTCTAACCAATCTGCCGATAACTTATGCAGAATGCTTTTTTTGTGGGAGTTATAAACCACTGGCACTACCCGGCAAGACCACAAAAAAATAAACCGAGCTAACTTCTTCACTCTGCAAGTAGTTAAACTGCGGCGGATACCAACCGGAGATCGTATGCAACTTGAAGTCCAACATCCCGCATTCCGGGTCCAACGACTGTCAGTAGAAACTGCCGGATGGCTTCGCGGGCCGCAACTCGTGCTCAATGGCACTGTCGTCAAGAAACAACTGGGGCGCTACACGGTTGCGGCTGACTCGGGCGCCGAAACGTCGATTCAGCTGAGATACAACTATCTGGACCCGATCCCAAAACTTGCTATTGGGGACAACGCCGTTGAACTTGCCAACTCATTGACGTGGTACGAATACGCATGGATGGGCATTCCATTTGTACTGGTGCTTTCTGGTGGCGGCCTCGGAGGCTTGGTCGGTTTGATCGCGGCTCACGCAAATGGGAGAGTCTTCAGGAGTGACCACAGTTCGTCGGTGAAATATGGCTTGTCCGGACTCGTAACGCTCGGTTCGTTTGGAGTCTTCCTTGTCCTCGTTTCCTTGATTCAGTCATTTGCCGGTCTTCCGCACGAGTGATATCTCACACCTTCCCATCTGAGCATTGCTTGGCTTCACCTCGCCTATTTCTTAGGCAACCGAAAGAAGTCCCTATTTGGCAGCAAACTACGCTAGTTATCCTAGCCTTATGCACAGGGTTACAGGCCCGATCTGTGGAGAAAAGGAAAACCCGTCGGCGTCAGATCCATACGGCCGACTCCGATCCTAAGCGATCAAATCCTTGATGCCCAGTCGACGCCTGAACTAATCTACGCAACAGCCGTGCTGTTTTCCCTCCAAGCGGCGGCTTTCAGTCGCAAGAAACCAGGTCCACTCGATACGCACGCAAATGACCATTGAAATCACCTCGGAAGTTCGTAAGCAGGCGATTGCTTCGTTACAGCGCTACTTCACAGCAAACATGGACGAGGAAATTGGCGACCTCTCCGCCAACGCGCTACTTGGTTTCTTCCTCGAAGAGGTTGGGCCGCTAATCTACAATAAGGCAGTAGCTGACGTTCAAGGCCACCTACAAGCCAGAGTCATGGAGGTTGACGCTGAGGTCTATGAAGAGGAATTTCAGTACTGGATCAAGGCGGACCGCCTGAAGCGCAAGAAATAGCAACGTCGTTGACCAACGGAATACTCAGTTTGATTCGTTGATGATCATCGGACATGGTGGTCTTGTCGACACAACCATGCCAATCGCCTGGCTCTTGTTGGCCTACGGCCCGTCACAAGTCCGTAACGGACGTAGGTCGCGAGCCTCACCAACGGCAGCTCGGACCAAACAACGCCCGAGAACCATCGGAGCCTGAAGGTCTGCTGCGCTCACCTTAAGATGCCGGCCGCAAGGACCCGCAGTCTTAGCCGACGGCAACGGCATTGCGTAGCCAAATGGGAACGATCGGCCAATTCCCGCGCACCGCTTGGTAATCGCCGCCACTCAGCGCCACACCGATCAATCGACCAGGATGAACGCGCGCAGCGCATCAAGAACGGCGTCGGGCTGTTCAGCCATCAGTGCGTGACCGGCGCCGGTCAACATCACCTGCCGTACGTGACCGAGTTGCTCGGCTAGCTGCCGGACGGCTTTCGGTGGCGTCATGCGGTCGCTGCTGCCGGCCACAATAAGCACCGGAGAAGCAATGGCACGTAGGCTTTCCGGCGACGGGGCGTACTGGTTGCAGGCATTGAGGTCAGCGTAAAAAACGCCCGGTTTCTGGCGCGCCATCAACTGCTGGTTCATGCCGAGCAGCCACAGGCCGGGCACCGTGTTGCCGCCGATCAGGCCGCGCGGCGAGTGCGACCAGTCGTTGATCAGGCGCGCCGCTTGCGGCTCGTCGTGCTGCGCCGCGCCGAGCAGGACATCGGAAACCGGCATCGGCACAGCGCTGCCGATCAGGGCCAGTTGCTCGATGCGCGCCGGATGGCGGCTGGTCGCGGCAAGAGCGATCAGCGAACCCATGCTGTGCCCGACGAGGCGAGCCCGGGCAATCCCGGCCGCGTCGAGCAGGGCGACAATCCAGTCGGCGAGCGCTTCGATGCTGGTCAGCGGCCCGCCAGCGCTGCGCCCGTGACCGGGCAGGTCAGGCGCCAGCACCCGGTAGCCGTGATAGGCAAACCAGCGGCTCTGCAGGGTCCAGCCGGAATGGTCCTGCTCGGCCCCGTGAATGAAGACGACCACCGGTTCATCACCGCGATACGCCGTGGCGAACGCTTTGCCGCCAGTGTAAGCATAAGCGGCCTGGCCTTGCACCTTCAGTTCCATCACGCCACCGCCTTGGCTGCGGCGGCGATGCCGCGCTTGAGGTCGTCAATCAGGTCATCGGCGTCTTCCAGGCCGATCGACAGACGAATGGTGCCAGGATGGATGCCGGCCGCGGCCAGTGCAGCGTCTGACATGCGAAAGTGCGTGGTCGACGCCGGATGGATGACCAGCGACTTGGCGTCACCGACGTTAGCGAGGTGCGAGAACACTTTCAACGCTTCGATGAATTTGCGGCCGGCCAGCCGGCCGCCACTTAGTGTGAAGCTGAATACCGAACTGCTGCCGCGCGGCATCAGCGCTTGCGCCAGCGCATGGTCGGGATGCTCCGCCAAGTCGGGATGAATGACCGTGCCGACCACGCCGCTCTCCGCTTGCTGGGTGGACAGGTAAGCGACAACGCGGCGCGTGTTGGCAATGTGGCGCTCCATGCGCAGCGGCAGCGTCTCAAGTCCCTGCAGGATGTGGAAAGCGGACATTGGGCTCAGGCAGGCGCCGAAATCACGTAGTCCTTCGCGACGGGCGCGCAGCAGGAAGGCGGCCACGGTCGACTCCTCGGCAAAATTCATGTCGTGGAAGCCGGCGTAGGGCTCGGTCAACGTCGGAAATTTGCCGCTCCGCACCCAGTCAAAAGCGCCCGAGTCGACCAGCAGGCCGCCGATCACCACGCCGTGTCCACCGAGGAACTTGGTCGCCGAGTGCATCAGCAGGTCGGCGCCGAGTTCGAACGGGCGCAACAGATAAGGCGTACTGAAGGTGGCATCGACCATCAGCGGCAGGCTGTGTTCATGCGCCAGCGCGGCGACTTTCGGAATATCGAGCACGTCGAGGCCGGGATTACCCAGCGTTTCGCCGAACAGCAAACGGGTTTCCGGGCGAATCGCGGCGCGCCAGGCGGCGAGGTCGCGCGGATCGACGAAGGTGGTTTCGATACCGAAACGCGGTAGCGTGTATTCGAACAGGTTGTGCGAACCGCCATAGAGCGAGCGACTGGCGACGATGTGGCCGCCCGCTCCCATCAGCGTCGTGACCGCCAGATGCAGCGCCGCCTGCCCGGAAGCTACAGCGATCGCCCCGACGCCGCCTTCGAGCGCGGCGATCCGCTCTTCGAGCACGGCATTGGTCGGGTTCGAAATGCGCGAATAGACATGGCCGGCGCGTTCCATGTTAAACAGCGCCGCCGCCTGATCGGCATCCTTGAAGACGAAGGACGTCGTCAAGTAGATCGGCTGGGCCCGCGCGCCGTATTGGCCGTCGGGCACTTGGCCGGCGTGCAGGGTCAGGGTGTCGAATTTGTAACTCATGGCGCGGCTCGGGCTCCCTCGGTGGTGGATCGTCTAGTTCATATTGTCAGCGGCGGCCAAAGGAACGCCGTTGCGCAGAGCTTGCCTGGATAGTTGCCACGCATCTTGCAGCGGAATTTCATCGAACCACGCAGGAACGGCGCCAAATCTTCTGGCATAGATCTCCAGCGGGTCGGCAAGCCGGGTGGATACAAGCAGAGGGTAGCGTATCGGCAGTTCAAGCGTCAAAACCATGGTCTTCTCCATCCCCCCTGACGGACCGGCGTAGCCGGCTTCGGGGAGTTGAGAGCCAAGCGTCGCTTTAGCCAGAATTTCTATCCCGCTCCGGCAAGTTATCGGTTAAATCCAGCGGTGGACGCAGTCTCGCACGCTCTGTAGCGCGTGGAAAATACCGATTGGTGATTAGCTTATTCACCCAGAGGAATATCCCGGCAAAGGCGTATCGGCAGCAAACCGCCGTCGACGCAGCGACGGCCTGAGCCGCAGCCCGACAGCCGTCACACTGGCAGTGTCGCTCAAAGACCGTATTGCGGACCGATCTCCGCGCAGAGCCATTGCTGGAAAGCGAGCACCACCGCCTGCCCGGCCATTACTTTGGGCACGACCAGGAAGTAGGAATAGGCCGAGGGCATGCTGATAGGAAATGGGATGACGAGGCGCCCCGCTGCGACGTCGGCTTCGACCTGTAGTTTGAGGACGAGCGCCACCCCTTGCCCTTCCAAGACCGCTTCAAGCGCCATGATTGTGTTGGAAAATCGCGGTCCACGCTCGATGTCGATGCCGCTCACGCCGGCGAGCTTGAGCCATTCGTGCCAGCTTGGCCTCTTTTCCACGGCCGGAATCGATTCGTCGTGGATCAGGATGTGCTCGCTCAAGTCCTGCGGCGTGCGCAGCGGCGCTTCTCCCGTCTGCAGCGTGGGGCTGCATACCAGCACATAGTCCGGCGTCAGGATCTTTTCTACCTGATAGCCAGGATAAAGACCGGTGCCGAAGCGAATCGCCACTTCGCCAATGTCGTCGCGCGGGTCGATCAGTTCCTTCGCAGGCCCCAACACGGTTTGTGGCCCGTCGATGTTGCCCGGACTGCTGGAGATGCGGATCGCCACTTCCGGATGCGCAGCTGCAAAACGGGCTAAACGGGGAACCAGCCAGCGCGTAGCAAACGAAGGCGGCGCCATGACGTTCAACGCCTGGCCCTTGCCGTGCTGGGTGCTCTCCACGGCGGAGGCAAAGCAATCCAGCCCATCACGAATCCTGGGAAACATCGCCAGGCCGTCGTCCGTCAGTTGCAGCGCATGCGGCCGACGCTGAAACAGCAGCGTGCCGAGATAGGTTTCCAAGGTCTTGATCTGCTGGCTGACTGCGGCCGGGGTGACATGCAATTCCTCGGCAGCTTTCTTGAAGCTCAGATGGCGCGCCGCGGCTTCGAAAGTGCGGAAGGTGGTGAGCGGAGGAAGACGGTAAGCCACGATGGATTCCTGCGAAACAGTAACCAGTTAAGTTTATCTAATGTCAGCGATCATAAACCATTGTTTGCTGCGGTGCAGCATTCTCACTATATTCACCGCATGAATATAGATCAAGCCGTGAAGGAGTCAGCTATGTCTCTCCAGAACCTGCTTACCCGCATCACCGGTCTACGGTGCGAACAGCGCACGCAGACGATCAACTACGACGAACTCTTTGCGGGCGCTGCGACCGCGCCCGCCGCGACGGTGGGCAACGCCCACCGTTTCCTGCTCGATCGACGGGCAGTGGAAAACGACGTCGACGCGTATTTCAAGGACGTGTTTGGCGGACCGATATTCTGAGTCGGCTCAGCTTGCCCTCTTCCTTTCGGAATCCGCAGGAGAATCGAAATGAGAGCACCTAAACTATTGCCGTGGATTGCTCGCAAGGCGGGCATTAGCGATGTTCTGGCGTTAAAGCTGTGGCGCCGCGCCGCCGGAGAATCCGAAACCCGCTGCGGATGCTGCGATAGCTCGGACTACTACGCGGGAACGCTGCGCCGTTTCATCGATCTTGTCGAGGACGAGTCCGGGGTGGTGATCGCAGAGCCGACGGCGGGCGCCCGGACCAACTGGATCTGGCGCCATCAGGAACGCATCTCACAGCTGAACGGGGTAGCCCTGCTGGACCTCTGTCGCCTCTGGCAATCAAGCTGGAGCAACTCCCTGCCAGCACAAAAAAAGACCGCCTGAGACACCGGTTGCGGCCGCAATGGCGTTACCGAAGGCGAAGGCCGGCGTAACGACGTGATGCACCAGAAGCAGAGCCAAGTCCGTTCTCAAACGCCCTGACGAGGGCGGCGTCGGCCACGCCCGCCACAATGACTCTTCCTGCCGAAGGACAAGCCCGAACGGATGTCCGTTCCGCTTGTCCATACTCGTTGCCCGGCGGGTCCGCGGCCCTTGCTCCCTTCCTGGCGTATGATTCCGACGCTCGCCATCTGCCATCTCCCCTATCGAAGACCGACATGCCCCAAACCGTTTACCTCAAGGACTACACGCCGCCCACCTATCTGATTGATCAGGTCGAATTGGACATCGACATCCACCCCGGCACAACGACGGTGCGCGCCACCCTCGCCTGCCGGCGCAATCTGGCTACTGCCCGCCAGCCTCTGGTACTCGACGGCGACGAACTGGAAACGCTCTCCGTCAGCGTCGACGGCAAGACTTTGAATGCTGGCGACTACGAACTGACGGCGACGCAGCTGACGATTCCCGATCTGCCGGAGCAATTCACTCTGCACACGGTGGTGCGCATTGACCCCGACGCCAATACGCGCCTCTCCGGCCTCTACCGCTCGAAGGACGGCTATTTCACGCAGTGCGAGGCGCAAGGCTTCCGCCGTATCACTTGGTTCGCAGACCGGCCGGACGTGATGTCCACCTACACCGTGACCCTGCACGCCGACAAGGAAGCGCTGCCCATCCTGCTTGCCAACGGCAACCCCGTATCGCAATGCGACGAGGCGAATGGCCGCCATTGGGCGCGTTGGCAGGACCCATTCAAGAAGCCCTGTTATCTCTTCGCCATGGTCGCCGGCAAGCTCGACGGCCTGTTTGACACCTTCACCACCGCTTCTGGGCGCAGCGTGCAACTGGCCATCTACGTTGAGCCGGGCAAGCTCGACCAGTGCGCCCACGCCATGCTGGCGCTGAAGAAATCGATGAGCTGGGACGAGCGGCGCTTCGGCCTCGAATGCGACCTCGACCACTACATGATCGTCGCCGTTGGCGACTTCAATATGGGCGCCATGGAGAACAAGGGGCTCAACATCTTCAACACCAAGTACGTGCTGGCGCGCGCCGATGTCGCCACCGACGTCGATTTCGAGAACATCGACCGCGTCGTGGCACATGAGTACTTCCACAACTGGACGGGCAACCGCGTCACCTGCCGCGACTGGTTCCAGCTTTCGCTCAAGGAAGGCCTCACCGTCTTCCGTGACCAGGAATTTGGCGCCGACCTGCACAACCGCGACACGGCCCGCATCCGCGAGGTGCGCGGCCTGCGCGCCGCACAGTTCCCGGAGGATGCCGGCCCGATGGCGCACCCGGTGCGCCCCGTCTCCTACATGGAGATCAACAATTTCTACACGGCCACCGTCTATGAAAAAGGCGCCGAGGTCGTACGCATGATCCAGACGCTGATCGGCCGCGACGCCTTCCGTCGGGGCATCGACGAATACTTCCGCCGGCACGACGGCCAGGCGGTGACCTGCGACGATTTCGTCGCTGCCATGGCGGCAGCGTCGGGCTTCGACTTCACGCAATTCATGCGCTGGTACAGCCAGCCGGGTACGCCGCACGTTATGGCGAGCGCTGAGTATGACGCCACTGCCCGGCGCTATACGCTGCGCTTTACGCAGTCGAACGCGAAGGCGAGCGACTGCGCACCCTACCTGATTCCGCTGCGCGTCGCCCTGTTCGATGCTGCCGGCCACGAACTGGCGGGCAGCGCGCGCACCCTGCTACTCGCCGAAACGGCGCAAAGTGTCACCTTCGACGACATTGGCGCCGCGCCGGTGCCGTCCCTGCTGCGCGACTTCTCCGCCCCCGTAACGCTGGACTTTGCCTATAGCGCCGAGCAGCTGACCCACCTGCTGGCCTTCGAGAGCGACCCGTTCAACGCTTGGGAAGCCGGCCAGCGCCTGGCCACGACCCTGATTCTCGACGCCACCGCAGCGATCGCCAGCGGCCACTCGCCAAATTGGCCGCAGGGCCTGGTCGAAGCCGCCCGCCGCCTGCTCGCCAACCACACAGACCGCGGCCCTGCCTTCGTCGCCGAGGCCCTGACCCTGCCCGGCGAAGCGACGCTCGCCGAGGCCATGAACGAGGTCGATCCGGACGCCCTGCACGCCGCACGCGACGCGCTACGCCTGCATCTGGCGCAGTCGCTGCAAGGCGAATTTACCGCCGTGTACGCCGCCCTCGAGCCGCATGGCGCCTACCAGCCGACAGCCGAAAACGCGGGCCGGCGGGCGCTCCGCAACCAGTGCCTCGGTTACCTGCTCGAACTGAACACCGGCAAAGCGCGCCAGCTCGCCGCGCGGCAATACGAACAGGCCGATAACATGACCGACCAGTTCGCCGCCCTCGCCGTGCTGGCGCAGACCGACTGCCCCGAGCGCAGCGCTGCGCTCGATAACTTTTACCAGCGCTGGCAGCACGAAGCGTTAGTCGTCGACAAGTGGCTTTCGGTGCAGGCCGGCAGCCGCTTGCCGGATACGCTAGAGACCGTGCGCCGCCTCACCGCGCACCCGGCATTCGACCTGGCCAACCCGAATAAGATCTACGCGCTGCTGCGCACCTTTGGCGCCAATCTGGTCCGCTTCCACGTCGCCGACGGCACAGGCTACGCCTTTCTCGCCGAGCAGATCAAACGACTCGACAGTCGCAACCCGCAAGTCGCCTCGCGCCTTGCCCGCTGCTTTGACCGCTGGAAGAAGTTCGACGCCAGCCACCAAGCGCACAGCCGCCAGGCCCTGCAGGACCTGCGCGACCATCCGGGACTGTCGCGTGATGTCAGCGAGATTGTCACGCGGGCGCTGGCCTAAGCCGGTCCAACGCCCGAACGGCCCAACGCCCCCCGACGTCCAGCGTCTAGGGGCAATTCCCTTCGAACCGGTGTGCGGTTTGCGGGAGAGGCGGTGCCGCCACCACTTCGTGCCCCCTCCACCAGTGCCGACGCCATTCCGCCACGCCGATCGGCGCCGTGGCTGACAGCCGATTCATCGGTGGCACCTAGGTCAGCAGCAATTGCAGCGCAACCATCGCCGCCACGTCACACCAAATGGCCGGATTGACAAAGAGCCCGACGCCCTGCGCCAAACTCTTAGGAGAGCGGCAATTGAACGGCTAGCAGACCTCGACCACGACGGAGAAATTGACCGCCACCGTGCGCGCCCCGGCCAGCGGGTGGACCTGCGCCAGTTCCCGCAGGGTGAAGCCGAACGAGCCGGCCAGCAGAAAGACCTGCCGCAGCGGCTGCGAGAACTGCAGCGTAGAGCGCAGCAAAGGCCCTTTCCGGCTCCGGCGCAATCCGGTTATCGCTGCACCGCGCCATGTGTGCGCTTGCTTCATCCTCCGACACCTGCGCTCAAGCCCCGATCGTCAGTTGCCCGGCCACCTCGTCGGCCGCCCGATGGCGCCAATGGGTTTGCGGCTTTGCCGCCGCCATTTTCTCGCCTTTCGTCGACGTGGCTTTGCACGGTTACGGTCTAGCCGATGCCACGAAAGCTCTGCGTGACCGCTTACTCGGGGTGGCGCGAGTCGAGGCAGATCGTTACCGGACCGTCGTTGATTAAATGCACCTGCATGTCAGCGCCGAAGACGCCGCTCGGCACGCCGCGCCCGAGTTCGGCTTCGAGCTGCGCACCAAAGCGCGCGAAAAGCGGTTGCGCGATCTCCGGCCGCGCCGCGCGGCTCCACGACGGACGATTGCCCTTCCGGGTCGACGCGAAGAGCGTGAACTGACTGATCGCCAGGACCTCGCCGCCGGCTTCGACGACGCTGCGATTCATGACGCCCGTGTCGTCGGAAAAAATGCGCAGCCGGGCAAGCTTGGCCGACATCCAGGCCAATTGGGCCGCGTCATCGCCCTCCTGGAAGCCGGCGAGGACTAGCAAGCCCACGCCGATACTGGCCACGACTTGACCAGCCACCTCGACGCGCGCCGCGGCGACGCGCTGCGCCACCACCCTCACGACAGAACCCGGCCGCACAGCGCCTTGCGCATGAACACCGCCGAGACCGGACACAGGCTGCGAAACTCGGGACACGCCGCGATTGCGGCAGGGGCTTGTTCACGCGCCAGTGGCCAGAAGCCGCGCCGGGCGAAATAGCTGCGTGCCGTGTTGGTCAGCAGGTAGATATTCTGGTGACCAGTGGCGAGGGCATGCTGTTCCAGCACTGCGAGTAGATGACGGGCCAGGCCCTGCTCGCGGAACGCCGGCAGCACGGCGAACGAGCGCAGCAGGGCAGCCTCACGGCAGAACTCCAGCCCTCCCAACGCAATCAGCCGCTCACCGTCCCGGACTACGCGAAACTCGGTGAGGTGCGCCAAGGTGAGATCGGTATAGGGCAATCCGCACGTTTTCAGGAGGTCGATGATGGCCGGTAAATCATCGTCGCGAGCCGGTGTAATTTCGCTATTCGACATTTGCTACGACTGCCGCGAACGCGGGTATTTCATCCAGCGCACGGTTCTTGCGGCCGGCTCGGGTTGCAGAGTGACGTGTGCGACGCCTTGCCGGGCGAGCAGGTGGTGCGCGGCGTCGAGGATATCCGGCCACTGCTCGAGCGATTCGACAAGCAGGTGCGCGGACAGGGCGGTCCGCTTCGACGATAGCGTCCAGATGTGTAGATCATGCACCGAGACGACACCCGGCACGGTAGCCAGATCGAGGCCGATCTGCGCGCTCGACAGGTGTGCCGGAACGCCCTCCATCAGCGCGTGCAACACCTCGCGCAGAAGTCGCAGGCTGGAGCTGAGCATCAGCACGCAAATGAGCAGCGAGAGCAGAGGATCGATCGTCGTCCACCCCGTCCACATGACCACCGCGCCGGCCACCAAGGCCGCCACCGAACCAAGCAGATCGCCGACCACATGGAGCAATGCGCCGCGCGTATTCATCGTCTGCTCGCCGTGCATGAGCAGCCAGGCGACGCCGATGTTGATACACAGGCCGAGCGCCGCGACCAGCGTCACCGCCCCGCCATTGATCGGTGACGGATCGAGAAAACGACGCACCGCCACCACAGAAATGCCGACCACGACCAGCACCATGAAAAGCACGTTGAGTAGCGCCGCGAGCGTTTCGACGCGTCCGTAGCCATAGGTATGACGCTGCGAAGGCGGCCGCTGCGCCAGCCAAGCGGCAAAAGCGGCTAGGCCGAGCGAGGCACTGTCGGTAACCATATGACCGGCGTCGCCGAGCAGGGTCAGCGAACCCGACCAGAAGCCGGTCAGCGCCTCGACCGCCGCGAACCCCAACGTCAGCAGCAACGCCCAGATCAGGCGCGGGCCGGCATCGGCGTGGTCGTGCTGGTGGGCCTGACGGTGGGCGTGCTCGTGCGGATGGTGTTGGCTCATGGTCGGGCCATTATATTCCGGACCGATGCAGAAGACGCAGGCGGCTTAGACCCCGTAGTTCCCTCTAACGCGCCGATTCGCGCCGTTCATCGCCAAGCATTTTGCCTGCTCATCCGGCGCTGCTCCATGTTGGCGGTATTTGCTTTAATCAAATTTAAGGCCGGCCAGCTTGGATATCCTGTGCGCTGTCTTTCGTCAACAAGGGGGTTCAAAAAAAATGCAAGAAAAGATTACTCGTGTCAATCTTGGCCGTTGCTGGCTTGTTTGCGGCGACGACCGCGCAAGCGGAGGGCGATAGTCCGTGACTGGTGCGTGCCCGCGCCGTCAATCTGGCTTTTTCCAATGGACAGGCGGATAACCTGCCGGTCAAGGTCGAGGGCGAGGCCGATGATCGCTGGGTTCCGGAAGTCGACGTCAGCTATTTCTTCACCAAGAACCTCGCTGCCGAACTGGTGCTGACCTACCCGCAAAGCATCGACATCAAGGTCGCCGGCACTAAGCAGGGAACGATCAAGGCCTTGCCGCCGTCGCTACTGCTGCACTACCACTTCACCGATCTGGGCGCCTTCACGCCATATGTCGGCGCCGGCGTGAACTACACCTTCTTCACCAGCCGCAGCAACATTCTCAACGGTCAAGCCTCAGTTGATAACGGCAGCGCCGGGCTGGCCGCACAAGTCGGCTTCGATTACGCGCTCACGGAGAGCTGGTCGCTAAACGTCGATGTCAAATGCATCCAGATGAGCACCGATGTTTCAGTGAACGGTGTCGGTAAGATCGGCAAGGTCAATCTCGATCCGACCCTGTACGGCATCGGCGTCGGCTATCGCTTCTGATGATCTAGCCGCGATCGACCAAACGACGAGGGGCGCCGCAGGCGCCCCTCGTCGTTGACAGCGGCGTCGGCCGCCCCGTTATGCGGGGACAGTTCTTCCCGTCAGTGTCCCTCGACAATCACCAGATGCACCCGGTATGGCCCGTGCGCGCCGAGCACGATGGTCTGCTCGATGTCGCCGGTGCGTGATGGACCGGAGACGAAATTGACCGCGCGTGGTAGCGCACCGTGTTCGGCGCGCAACAGCGCGAAGCCCTCTTCCATGCCGGCGACGATGCGCGAGGCAGCAACAATGGCGATATGCGTTTCCGGCAACAGGCTCGTGGTCGCCGCCGTCGCAGGTCCGGAGAGCAGCATCAGGGTGCCTGTCTCGGCGATCGCGCAGAACGCACCGGTGATACCGACCAGATCGTTCGCATTGGCGGCGCGCGCTTCAACAGCGAGCCCGGCACCCCGCCAGTCCAATTCCGCGTAGGCCGGCCAGCACACGGCCTGCCGCGGCAAGGCACCGGCCAAGAGATAGCGCGCGACGGCAGCCGGCACTTCAGCGACGCCTGTCACCACTTCGACGGTCGAGGACATCGCTTCCGAACGCTGACGGAAGTGCTGTTGCAGATCACCGGCAAGCACCGGGCGCGGCCCCTGCGTCTGTGCCGCAATATAGTCGAGCGCGGCGCGGCGCTTGATTTCGGCTTGTGCTGGATCGTGCCGGAGCGCCGCGCGAACGCGGGCCAGGATATCGTCTCGGGAGCTTGGCTTATTCATGAGAAGTGGGTCGCTTGAAGAGGGTTATCTGATGACGGCCGGGTCGGACGGCAACAGGCGGATGGCGGATTTCTGCAGTTGCAGGACGATTTCGGTGCCGGGGATGATGCCGCGCCGCACCGCAAGCGAGGCGCCGATAGCAAAGGACAGGGCCGCGTCGCCACGTCCATCGACCTGCGCGCTGACGCTGGCGTGTCCGCGCCAGACAAGGCACTCGGCAACGCGGGCGGCAACGCAATTCTCGCGCTCGCTGTCGCCCTCGCGCACGAGCACGACGTTCTCGGCCGGCACCACCCAGCACACCGTCTCGCCAACCGGGAAGACCGGCGTATGCGGCGCGAAGAAGCGGCGGCCGAGCCATTCGATTTCGCTCGTGTCGATCGCCGGCAGGTGACGCAGCACTTTGCCGACAAAGAGGTTGGGCTGGTCGGTCAGCCGCGCCACCAGCGCGCTGACCGGCTGCGCCAACATCTGCGTCGGTGACGCGCTCTGCAGTGTGCGACCGTGATGCAGCACGGTCATGCGGTCGGCGAGCAGGCTAGCCTCTTCCAGATCGTGCGTCACCAGAACAATCGGAATGTCCAGCGAACGACGCAGCTGGATCAACTGACGCAAGAGCTTGCGCCGCGTCACCTGGTCGACCGCCGAGAAGGGCTCGTCGAGCAGCAGTGCCTGCGGCTCACGGGCCAGTGCGCGGGCAATCGCCACGCGCTGTTGTTGGCCGCCGGATAGCTCGCCCGGTCGGCGCGCCTCGAGCCCATCGAGATTGACGTGGGCCAGCCAGGCGTGCGCTTTTGCCGCGCGTTGTGCGGCGGGCAGATGGCCCAACGCGGCGGCCACGTTGTCAAGCGCACTCATGTGTGGAAACAGACCGTAGTGCTGGAAGACCACGCCAACGCGGCGGGCCTGCGGCGTCACGTCGATGTCGCGCTCGGCGTCAAACCAGATCGTGTTGCCGCAGCGCACATAGCCGCCCTGCGGCCGGTGCAGCCCTGCCAGACAGCGCAGGATGGTCGACTTGCCGCTGCCCGAAGGACCGACCAGTGCCAGCAACTCGCCGCGTTCGCAAACGATGTCGGCGGCCAGCGGAATTGGCGCCAGCTGTTCGATGCGCGCTTCCAGCCTCATGACCGCCCCCCCGAACGACCCAGCCGGTAGACGAACATCACAGCCAAGAAAGAAAGTGCCAGCAGTAGCGCCGACATACCAGCCGCCGCGGAATCGTTGAACGCCTGCACCTGGTCATAAATGGCGATGGCGATGGTTTTCGTCTCGCCGGGCAGATTGCCGCCGACCATCAGCACTACGCCGAACTCGCCGAGCGTATGCGCAAAGGTCAGCGCCAGCGCGGCGGCGACGCCTGGCCAGGCAAGCGGCAGTTCGATGCGCAGGAAGGCTTGCCAGCGCGAGAGGCCGGATACCCAAGCCGCCTCGCGCACTTCGCGCGGAATCGAAGCGAAAGCGCGTTGCATCGGCTGCACGGCAAAGGGCAGGTTGAAAATGAGCGAGGCGAACAGCAGGCCGTCGAAGGCAAAGACCAGCGGGCGCCCGGTCAGCGCATGGTAGACCTGGCCGAGCGGCGAAGCGCCGCCGAGGCCGAGCAGCAGGTAGTAGCCGAGTACCGTCGGCGGCAGCACCAGCGGCAGCATAATCGCCGCTTCCAACGCGCCCTGCCCGCGCCACTGCGACCACGCCAGATGCCGCGCCAGCCAGATGGCGAACGGCACGAGCAGCAAGGCTGTGGCGCCGGCGAGTTTCAGCGTGAGAAAAAGAGCTTGCCAATCCATCGGCGCGTCATTGGTCCGGCAGCGAAAAACCGTAGCGCTCGAAGACCGCACGCGCCGCCGCTTGCTGCAGGTAAGCGTAGAAGCTGCTGGCCTCTGCACCTGCCTGGCGGGTCAACGCCATGCGCTGGCGCAGTGGCGGATGCCAGCTCTCGGGCAGCAAGGCCGCCGTGCCGAGCTTGGCGACCTCGGGCGATTTGGCCAGCGACCAGGCGACGATGCCGCCCTGCGCCGAGCCGCTAGTGGCGAACTGCGCCGCCTGCGCAACATTCTCGCCGAGCACCAGCTTGTCCTGCAATTTCTCCCAGAGACCGGCGTGCTGCAAGGCGGCGCGAGCGGCGCGGCCGTAGGGGGCGTGCGCGGGATTGGCGATAGCAAAACGCTGCACGCGGCCGTCGGCGAGCGCGGCGCGCAGATCCTGTAGTTCGCCGTCTGCCAGCAGCTTCGAACCGTGCGGCACGAGCAATGCGATGCGGCCGATAGCATAGAGCCGACCTTCGTCACGCAACCAGCCCTGCCCGGCCAGTTGCAGGATGTAGTCCTCGTCGGCGGAAAGTAACAGCTCGAAGGGCGCGCCTTGCGGAATCTGCCGGGCAAAGTTGCCGGACGAACCAAAGGAGAGCTTCACTGTCTTGCCGGTTTCCTTCTCGTAATTTGCCGCGATCTCGCTGAGGGCAAATTTCAGGTCCGCGGCGGCGGCGACGTTGGGCGGCGCGGCGTGCGCCGCTGCGCAGAAGAAGCCGAGCACGCAAGCCCAGAAACGACGCATGGACTCAGGCGAGGAAGGGCTTGCCGCGGCGCAGGGCGAGGGCACCGACTCGGGCGCCCAGAACCGCATCGCCCGCAAACTGCAACACTGTGACAGCGCTCGCCGCGCACAGCCCGTCAACAGCGGCTTCGTCACCCTGCAGGATATTGAAAACGCCACCGGGAACAGCATTGCGTGCGGTAAGTTCGGCCAGCGCAAAGATCGCCGACGGCGCATGCGGACTGGGTTTGACCACCACCGTTGCGCCAGCCACTAGCGCGGGAACCGCGCGTGACAGGGGCCCGAGCAAGGGCGCCGTGTCGTCGCTGACCACCGCGACGACACCCGACACATCGCCAGCCCCAGCCGCGCGCAGCAAGACGATGGCGGCGGCGACCTCGGCCGCCGCTGCGGCGGCGTCCTTGCCGGTCTCTTCGACAAGCAGCTCGGCAAAGTGTCCGGCGTAGCCCTCCAAGGCCAGCGCAACATCGGCCAGCAGTGCGGCGCGTGCGCTGTTCGTTTCGGCCGCCCAATGCGACAACGCGGCCTGCGCCGCGTCGACCGCCTGGAGCGCCTCGTCGGCACCGCACAGCGGCGTCCGGCGCAGGACCTCACCGGTCTTCGGATTCCGCACGTCGATGAAGGTCGACGCCATCGTCAGGAAGATGTGGCCATTGATCCACAAGGGAATGGCGGGCGTGTCGTCGGTGTCGATCATCATTTTCCTTTGGCAGCGGTATTGAAGTCGCCTTGTCTCGCGGCGTACAACTCACGGAAAGTTTTGCCTTGCGGTGCCGGAAAGTCACGGCCCGCCGTCCAGCCCGGTGCGAGCCCGAGCGCCGCGATGCGGTCGCGGCCGCCGGCCAGCCAGTGAAGGTAGCGTACGCCGATTTTCGTCGCTAGCGCATAGAGCGCCGGCTGTCGTGCCAGCCAGGCCCAGACGGTGAGTGCGAAACGTTCGACCAGCGGACGCAGCCCTTGGGCTGTCTGTTCTTCGCGCAGCGTGCGCAAGAGATCGGGCAAGGGGATCTTCACCGGGCAAACGACGCCGCACTGGTTGCACAGTGTTGAGGCATGCGGCAGATCAAGGGCGTTTTCGAGGCCCGTAAACAACGGTGTCAGCACCGAGCCCATCGGCCCGGGATAGACCCAGCCATAGGCGTGGCCGCCGATTGTCTGATAGACCGGGCAGTGATTCATGCAGGCGCCGCAACGGATGCAGCGCAGCATGCTCTGGAATTCGCTGCCGAGCAGACCGACGCGGCCGTTATCGACGAGGATAAAAACCATGTGCGCGGGGCCATCGGGGTCGGTGGCGCCCTTGCGGCCGGTGAGCAGGGAAACGTAGTTCGAAATCACCTGCCCGGTCGCCGAGCGCGGCAGCAGGCGCATCAAGGTGGAAAAATCCTCCAGCGTCGGCACGATCTTCTCGACGCCGGTGATCACGACGTGCACCTTGGGCAAGGTCGTCACCATGCGGCCGTTGCCTTCGTTTGTCACCAGTGCCACCGTGCCGCTCTCCGCGATCAGGAAGTTGCCGCCGGAAATTCCCATCTCCGCCGAGACGAAATGCTCGCGCAGAACTTCGCGCGCCTCGCGCGTCAGTTCGGGGATTTCAGTCTTGCGCGGTGTGCGGTGCGTCTTGGCGAAGAGGTCGGCGACTTCGTCGAGGCTCTTGTGCATGACCGGCGCGATGATGTGCGACGGCGGCTCGTTGCCGGCGATCTGCAAGATGTATTCGCCAAGATCAGTCTCCACCGGCTGCACGCCAGCGGCTTCGAGCGCATGGTTGAGGTCAGCCTCTTCGGAGAGCATCGACTTCGACTTGATCGCCTTGGTCACAGCGTGCTGCTTGGCGATGCCCACCACCAGATCGCAGATTTCCTTGCCGTTCTTCGCCCACAACACGGTCGCACCGCGCGCTGTGGCATTCTGCTCAAAAAGCTCGAGCCAAGTGTCAAGGTTCTCAACGACACGATCACGAATGGCCTGGCCGGCGTCGCGCAGTGCCTCGAAATCGCCCGTCTCGTTGTAGTCGCGTACGGCTTGCGCGCGCATGTCGACGAACTTGCCCTTCGCCGTCTTCAGGTTCGCCTGCAGCCGGACATCGGCCAGTTTCTCGCCAATCCTCGCCTTGAAATACATCGACTGCTGACGCATCAGGGTTTCACTCCGGCCAGTACCTCGGCAACGTGCAGGACTTGCGTCGTCTCGTCGCCCATGCGGCGCAGCTTGCCCTCGATATTCATCAGGCAACCCAGATCGCCGCCGACCAAGACATCAGCACCGGCCATCTGGACATTGGCGCATTTCTTCCCGGCAATCGCCGCCGAAACGTCACCGAACTTGACCGAAAAAGCCCCGCCAAAACCGCAGCACTCTTCACTCGCCGGCATCTCCTTAACTAAGAGGCCGCGCACCTTGGAGAGCAGCGTGCGCGGCTGTGCCTTGATGCCCAAGCGACGCAGGCCGGTGCACGAGTCGTGGTAGGTGACGCTGCCGGCGAACTCGCCGGGCACGCAGTCGACCTTCAGCACATTGGCCAGAAAATCGGTCAGTTCATACACCTGGCCGGCCAAGCGCTCGGCCCGACCGCGCCACGACTCGTCTTCGGCAAAGAGCCCGGGGTAACCGTTCTTCATCTGATCGGCACAGGAACCGGAAGGGGCGACGACGTAGTCGTAGCCCTCGAACTCGGCGATCGTCTTCCGGGCCAGCGCCGCCGCCGCCACGCGGTCACCGGCGTTGAACGCCGGCTGGCCGCAGCAGGTCTGCCTTTCCGGCACAATCACCTGACAGCCCGCGGCCTCCAGCAGTTTGATGGAAGCGAAGCCGACGCTCGGCCGCATGAGGTCGACAAGACAGGTGACGAACAGGGCTACACGCATGATGGTAAGATACTGCGCCGCACAAGATGCGGCGAACGGATGGCAGAGCGCGTTATAGTATTCTGCCGGCGGACAAAACGGAAGGTTCGACAGGAAGGCAATGGCCGAGCAGCAAGCAGAAAAAGGTTCAATTCAGGTCATCGAGCGCATGATGTCGTTGCTCAATGTGCTGGCCGATACGCCAGAGCCGGCGAGCCTGAAGATGTTAGCGCAGGCCACTGGACTGCATCCATCGACGGCACACCGGATTCTCGCGGCGATGACTAGCGCTAGCCTCGTCGAACGGCAGGAAGCCGGCGCCTATGCGCTGGGTATCCGGCTGCTCGAACTCGGCAACCTGGTTAAGTCGCGCATCAATATCCGTGAAATCGCGCTACCTTTCATGCAGCGCCTGCACGAATCGATCGGTGAAGCAATCAACCTCGGTATTCGCCACGAAGACGAAATTATCTACGCGGAACGTACCTCGAGCGGCCGTTCGCTGGTCCGCGTGGTCTATCTGGTCGGCGGCCGAGCGCCGCTGCATCTGACGTCGGCGGGCAAACTGTTTCTTGCCGCCGACGGCATCGCCGATGTACGCGCCTACGCCAAGCGCACCGGCCTGCCGGGCAAGACAGCACACTCGCTGACCAGCCTGGGCGCCTTGGAAAAGGAACTCGACAAGGTCCGCCGCCACGATCTGGCCTACGACAACGAGGAAGCAGAAATGGGGCTGCGCTGCATTGCCGCGCCGATTCGCAACGATGAAGGCGTCATTGTTGCCGGACTCTCCGTCTCGGCGCCGACCGATCGCCACAACCCGGACTGGGTGGCGCAGATCAAGTCCACCGCGGACGACATTTCGGAGGCACTTGGCTCTCGAAAACCGCGCAGTAAGTGAGCCCAAGCGCTAAAAAAAGCCACTGCATGCAGTGGCTTTTTTGTTGAAGAAGCAGGCGGACGGGATCAGGCGCGGGTCATCAACTTACGCGTCGTCGACGTATTTTCTATCCAACGTTTGATGCGGTTGGCGTCGCCAATACGCGTGAGCTTCCCAGCCGAATCGAGCAGCACGATAATCACCGGCTTGTCGGCAAGACGAGCCTGCATGACCAGGCATTTGCCGGCCTCGTGGATATAACCTGTCTTGGACAGGCCAATGTCCCAGGTCGAACTTTTCACCAGTTGGTTGGTGTTCCGATAGTCGAGGGTTCGTCCCTTGACTTCAACGGAAGCGTCTGATGTCGTCGTGAACTCGCGAATGAGCGGGTAGTGATGCGCGGCCAGCACCATCTTGGCCAGATCGTGAGCAGTCGAAACGTTGTTACTGGTCAGACCGGTGGGATCTTCGAAGTGCGTGTCACGCATGCCGAGCGATTGAGCCTTGATATTCATCGCGGAAACAAAAGCTTCCATCCCGCCCGGATAGTGGCGAGCAAGCGCATGCGCTGCCCGATTCTCGGAGGACATCAAAGCCAGCAGGAGCGCCGTATGACGCGGCAGCACCGAGCCAACCTGCAGGCGGGAGCGGCTACCGCGCAGTAAGTCGACATCTTCGTCGGAAATCGTGATCGGCGCCTGCAGATTGGGCGCGCCGTCGAGGACGACCATCGCCGTCATTAACTTGGTGATCGAGGCGATCGGCACAACAAGGTCTGCGTTCTTCTGAAACAACGTGTCGCCGCCACCGCCCTGCTCGATGACCAGCGCAGCGCCAGACTCGACGGCCAACTGGCGGGTCGCCTGCCACTGCTCGACGTGGTTGATCGAGACTTTCCTGATGTGTTTCTTGTGCACTGCCGGCTTGGCTTTTTTGTGCTGCGCCGCCTGCGCAACATCCATCGACAGCGCATTGACACCGAACAAGGTGCCGAGCAGCAACGCTGTTTTCAGCGAAATCCGCATACAAATTCCTCCTGCCATGTTCAACTGAGACCAAAATTCTACTGGAGTTTACCACTCGAAAAGGACAAATCAAGAAAAATAAGGAGATAGCAGATTTATCTAATGCAGCATCTCATATGCATCAAATTTCGAGAAAAGCCACGACTTCGTCGCGGCGCGCCATGGTGTCCTTGTAACCGAGATCGATCAGCGCCCGGGTATACGGCTGTTCGAACAATAGGTAACTCGTTAGCGCCCCGCCCTGCCGATTCATGGCGCCGATCCCGCGCAACAGAAAGCGTACCGCCCACGGCAGGGCCTTGGCGTGGCGCGCCGCGATGTAGTCGAGGCGTTCCGACGGCGCGATGACGAGAGACTCGACCGGGCGCAAGTAGACGCCTTCGCCGGCCTTGATTTCTTCGGGGATGACCAATAATGTTTTATTGATGCGCTGCATGCGTTCGATATCGACGGCCAGCGAATCGAGAAAGATGGACGCCAACGCGTGCCCGGCGATTTGCGCCAGCGTCGGATAACGACTCGTCCGTTGCCGGGGCGTCTCTTCGTTCATGGGGCCGGCGCCAATCACGAACACTTTCTCGGCGCCCAGATGGATGGCCGGGGAAATTGGCGCCAACTGGCGCATCGAGCCGTCGCCAAAGAACTCACGGTTCAGGTGCACCGCTGGAAACATGAACGGGATCGCACTGGAGGCCAGAAGGTGATCAACCGAAAGGCGCGCCCGCGCGCCGAAACGACTGGCGCGCTGCCAGGTCGGCATTTCCGCGGCGGCCTGGAAAAAGCTGACGCTGTGTCCACTGGTGTAGCCCGATGCAGTAATACTTACTGCATAAAGGGCGCCATTGGCGATCGCCCGGTCTATCGCGCTGAAATCCAGATGCCTTTGCAGGAGACGGCGCAACGGCTCATTGTCGAGCAGGGAACGCGGGCTCCGTTTGGTCAGCCAGCTTAGCGCCAACGCGCCGAACCAACGGCATCCAGAAAGGGCGATGCCCGCCGGATCGGCCCGGTAAATGTGGCCAGCATGCATGTTGTGCCAGACGCTGTTGAGATTGTCGACGGCGGCGCGAAAGTTTTCGGAAAAACAGGCGAGCGTCGCCGTATTGATCGCGCCAGCCGAGGTACCGCAAAGAATCGGAAAGGGATTCACCGTCCCATCCGGCAACAGTTCAAGGATCGCCCGCAAGACACCAACCTGATAGGCCGCGCGGGCGCCGCCACCGGACAGGACAAGAGCAGTTCTGCTGTTGGGCATCAGGCGGCACCCGCATCAGTAATGATGTTCCGCATGATAACCGGATTGGCGACCGGGACGGCAAACCCGCTCACCCGGTAAGCCGCGCTTAGCAGTCACCGCTCGTTCTTCAATTTATCGACGACGGTCAGCGCCGTCATGTTGACGATACGCCGTACGGTCGCCGTTGAGGTCAGCACGTGCACCGGCGCCGCCGCGCCAAGGAGAATCGGGCCGATCGTCAAATTGTCGCCAGCGGCGACCTTGAGCAGGTTGAACGAGATGTTGGCGGCGTCTAGTGTCGGCATCACTAACAAGTTGGCCTGCCCCTTGAGGCGCGAGTTGGGGAAGACCTGCTGGCGGATCGTCTCGTCCAGTGCAGCGTCACCGTGCATTTCGCCTTCGACTTCGAGCTGTGGCGCTCGCTCATTCAACAACCGCAGCACGTCGCGCATTTTGATCGACGTTGGCGTGTCCTGCGAGCCGAACGAGGAATGCGAGAGCAGCGCAACCTTCGGCGCCACCCCGAAACGACGGACCTCGTCGGCGGCGAGCAAGGTCATATCGGCCAACTGCTCGGCGGACGGATTGTAGTTAACGTAGGTGTCGGCGATAAACACCGTCCGTTCCGGCAAGATGAGCAAATTCATGGCGTAGAAGTTCTTGACGCCGGGCGCCATGCCGATGACATTAGCAACGTACTCGCGATGCACATCATGCCGACCGAACGTGCCACAGATGAGGCCGTCGGCGTGTCCCATGCGTACCATTAGCGCGCCGAACAAAGTCGCGCGGCGCCGTACTTCGCGCTTAGCATAGTCGACCGAGACCCCTTTGCGCTCCATCAGGCGCAGGTACTCCCGCCAGTAGCTCTCGAAGTTGGCGGCAAAGAATTCGCAATGATCGGCGTGAATGATCTCGAAATCGATACCGGGCCGCACACGCAGGCCGGCAGCTTCAACTGTGCGGGCAATATCATCCGCCCGCCCGATGACGATCGGCCGGGCAATGCCTTCGTCGACGATGACCTGAATGGCGCGCAGTACCCGCTCGTCCTCGCCCTCGGCAAAAACAATGCGTTGCGGCGACTGCTTGGCCTGCGAGAAAACCGGCTTCATGATCAGGCCGGAGTGGTAGACAAACTCGTTGAGGCTGTCGCGATAGGCTTCGATATCGGCGATCGGTCGCGTCGCCACGCCGGAAGCCATGGCCGCCTCGGCGACGGCCGGGGCGATCTTGGCGATCAGGCGCGGATCGAAGGGATTCGGAATCAGGTATTCCGGCCCGAAGCTGGTGGCTTTTTCGCCGTAGGCCTTGGCCGCCACTTCCGACTGCTCGACGCGCGCGAGTTCAGCGATGGCCTTGACGGCGGCCAGCTTCATTTCTTCGGTAATCGTCGTTGCGCCGACGTCGAGTGCACCGCGGAAGATAAAGGGGAAGCAGAGGACGTTGTTCACCTGGTTCGGGTAGTCCGAGCGACCGGTGGCGATGATCGCATCGCTGCGCACGGCCTTGATATCCTCGGGACGGATTTCCGGGTTGGGATTGGCCAACGCCATGATCATCGGATTCGGCGCCATTTTGGCGACCATTTCCTTTTTCAGCACGCCGCCCGCCGACAGGCCGAGGAACACGTCGGCGCCTTCGATCACCTCGCCCAGCGTGCGGGCGTCGGTCTTCTTCGCGTAGCGCGCCTTGATCTCATCCATTTCCTCGACGCGGCCTTCATAGACCAAGCCTTTGATGTCGGTCACCCAGATATTTTCAACGGGGATGCCCAGCATCACCAGCATGTCGAGGCTGGCCAACGCAGCGGCCCCCGCGCCGGAAGTGACCAGTTTCACCTTCTTCAGATCCTTGCCCTGCAGGAACAAGCCATTGAGAATGGCCGCACCGATGACGATGGCGGTGCCGTGCTGATCGTCGTGAAAGACCGGAATCTTCATCCGCTCGCGCAGCTTCCTCTCAATATAGAAGCACTCGGGCGCCTTGATATCTTCCAGATTGATGCCGCCGAAGGTCGGCTCCATCGAGGCGATAATTTCGATCAGAATATCCGGATCGCGCTGCTCGATTTCAATGTCGAAAACATCGATATTGGCAAACTTCTTGAATAGCACGGCCTTGCCTTCCATCACCGGCTTGGCCGCTAGCGGGCCGATCGGGCCGAGGCCAAGCACGGCGGTGCCGTTGGTGATGACGCCGACCAGATTTGCGCGGGCGGTCAGCGTACTCACTTCTCGCGGATTGGCAACAATCTCCTCGCACGCCGCCGCGACGCCAGGCGAATAAGCCATCGACAAATCATATTGATTGGTCATCTGCTTGGTCGGCTGAACCGATATCTTGCCCGGCTTGGGATTACGGTGATAATAAAGGGCGGCGGCGCGAAGCTGATCTTTATCCATGACTCACTTTCCTAGTAGAGCGTTCGTCGATAATACATAATTATAGCAAGGAAGCCGTCTCGTATTTGCTCACCGGACAGGCATCGACACCAGCCGCAGCAACGAAACGGCAGGCGTCGAACGGCAGTCTAGGCGGATTTGATTTATGGCATAATTGTGGATAACCGAAACCTCGTTGCGCCACAAACGCCGAGCTTGCCCTTTCCGTCACCGCGGCACAGGGCAATTTTTTTCGCCAGCCGCGACCGACGCCACTTCCCGACTGTAGCTTTCCGGCTTATCCCGGGCACGGGCTCCCGAAGGATTGTTATTGCGCGCCGCGCCACGGTAATTTCCGCTTTCTCGACCTTCCTTTGAGAGTGTATTGCCATGAACCAACCCGCCTCACTCAACGCCCCCGCCTACGTCCAACATGCCCGCATCAAACAATGGGTTACCGACATTGCGGCGCTGACCGAACCCGCCCGTATCGTCTGGGCTGACGGTTCGCAGGAAGAATACGACCGCCTGTGCGCCGAGATGGTCGACGCCGGCATGCTGATCAAACTCAACCCGGAAAAACGCAAGAACTCCTACCTTGCCTGGTCGGACCCGTCCGATGTTGCGCGCGTTGAAGATCGCACCTACATCTGCTCCGCGAAAAAGGAAGATGCCGGCCCGACCAACAACTGGGAAGACCCGGCCAAGATGCGCGAAACGCTGAACAGCGTATTCAAGGGCTCGATGCGCGGCCGTACCATGTACGTTGTGCCGTTTTCGATGGGCCCACTCGGCTCGCCGATCGCGCATATCGGTATCGAAATCACCGACAGCCCCTACGTGGTTGTTAACATGCGCATCATGACGCGCATGGGCAAGGCGGTGTTTGACGTGCTGGGCAGCGACGGCGAATTCGTCCCCTGCGTACACAGCAACGGCGCGCCGCTCGGTCCGAACGAGAAAGACTCGCGCTGGCCGTGCAACCCGGACACCAAGTACATCGTGCATTACCCGGAAACGCGCGAAATCTGGTCCTATGGATCGGGTTACGGCGGCAACGCCCTGCTCGGCAAGAAGTGCTTCGCCCTGCGCATCGCCTCGAACATGGCGCGCGACGAAGGCTGGCTAGCCGAACACATGCTGATCCTCGGCGTCGAATCGCCGACGGGTGAAAAATCCTACGTCGCAGCCGCTTTCCCGTCGGCCTGCGGCAAGACCAACTTCGCCATGCTGATCCCGCCGCAGAGCCTGGGTGGCTGGAAAATCACGACAATCGGCGACGACATCGCCTGGATCAAGCCGGGCAAGGACGGCAAGTTCTACGCCATCAACCCGGAAGCCGGCTTCTTCGGCGTGGCGCCGGGCACGTCGGAAAAGACCAACTACAACGCCATGGCGACGCTAAAGGAAAACATCATCTTCACTAACGTCGCGCTGACCGATGATGGCGACGTGTGGTGGGAAGGCATGAGCAAGGAAGCCCCCGCCCACCTGATCGACTGGCAGGGCAAGGACTGGACGCCGGCAATTGCCAAAGAAACTGGCCGCAAGGCGGCGCACCCGAACTCGCGCTTCACTGCGCCGGCCTCGCAGTGCCCATCGGTAGATGAAAAATGGGAAGACCCGCAGGGCGTGCCGATCTCGGCCTTCATCTTCGGCGGCCGCCGCGCCACCACGGTGCCACTGGTCTATGAAGCCTTCAACTGGAACTTCGGCGTCTACATGGCCGCCACGCTCGGTTCGGAAACCACCGCCGCCGCCTTCGGCGCGCAGGGCGTTGTGCGTCGTGACCCGTTCGCCATGCTGCCGTTCTGCGGATACCACATGGGCGACTACTTCAACCACTGGCTGAAAATGGGCCATGTCGTCGAACATGCGCCGCGCATCTTCTGTGTAAACTGGTTCCGTATGAACGAAAAAGGCGAGTTCATGTGGCCGGGTTTCGGCGAAAATGCGCGCATCCTCAAGTGGATTGTCGACCGCGTCAAGGGTCGCGTCGCCGCCAAGGAAACCGCGCTTGGCTGGATGCCGAACTTTGACGACATCGACTGGACCGGCCTCGATATCACTCGGACCGAGTTTGAAGCCCTGACGCAAGTCGATGCGGCTGCATGGAAGACCGAGTTGGCCGGCCACAAGGAATGGTTCGACAAGCTCGGCGAAAGAATGCCAAAGCAACTCATTCTCAAACGCGAGCTGTTCGAGATGGGTCTTTGGCACGAATCCGTTTAGGCACGGCTACCGCCTAGTCTGAACGAAGGCCGCCCTCGGGCGGCCTTTTGCTTTTCCCGAGGAAATCATGCCCCGCTTCCCTGCTTCACGCTTGAACGACATTGCCCCCTTCCATGTAATGGAACTGCTGGCCCGCGCCAATGCACTCGAGGCTGAAGGCCGCGACATCATCCACATGGAAGTCGGCGAACCCGATTTTCCGACCCCAGAACCGATCGTTGCCGCCGCCGAAGCGCACCTCGCCGGCCGCCGCGTGTTCTACACCGCCGCACTCGGCCTGCCCGAGTTACGCAGCGCGATCGCTACCTTCTATCAAACGCGTTATGGCGTAACGGTGCCGGCTTCACGTATCGTCGTCACCGCCGGCGCCTCCGGCGCGCTGCTGCTCGCCCTTGCCTGCCTGGCCGAACCCGGCAGTGAATGGCTACTGACCGACCCAGGCTATCCGTGCAACCGCCACTTTGTACGCACCTTCGAAGGCGTGCCGATCGGCATTCCGGTTGGCGCGGCAAACAACTTTCAGCCAACCGTTGCCGATCTCGAACAACACTGGAATGAACGCAGCGCCGGCGCCCTGCTCGCCTCACCGGCCAATCCCAGCGGCACCCTACTCGACGCCGTCCAACTGGCGGCCATCGCCGAATTCGTCCGCCAGCGCGAGGGGCAACTGATCGTCGACGAGATCTACCACGGCCTCACCTACGAGCGCGACGCGCCGACGGCCCTGCAGGCCGGTGACGACATTTTCATCGTGCAGAGTTTTTCCAAGTACTTCAACATGACGGGCTGGCGCCTCGGCTGGCTGGTGGTTCCGGAATGTTTCACCCGCGACATCGAGAAGCTCGCGCAGAACCTATTCATCGCCCCGTCGACCCCGGCGCAATACGCCGCGCTGGCCGCCTTTGCCCCCGAGACCATCGCCATACTCGAAGCCCGCCGCGGCGAGTTTCGCCAGCGCCGTGACTTCCTGGCCCCGGCGCTCGAACAGCTCGGTTTCCAGCTAACCGCCCGCCCCGAAGGCGCCTTCTACATCTACGCTGACTGCAGCGCACTGAGCGGCGACAGCGAACGCTTCGCCCGCGAACTGCTCGAGTCGGCCGGCGTTGCCGTCACCCCGGGTCTCGACTTCGGTAGCCACGCGCCGAAAACCCACCTGCGCTTTGCCTACACGACCGATGTCGGGCGACTGGCCGAAGCGGTGGCACGGATCAAGCGCTTTCTCGGATGAACCCTCGCGACGCGGCGCACGAAGAAGCGACGATCGGACAAGGTTTCCAAGCTGACGGGCAAGAGGTACGGGTCATCACAAAAAAAGAAGCGCCGCGAATGCGGCGCCTCAGGCCTGACAGAGCCCGTGGGGCGGCGCGAACCGACGCCCACACATACCAACGATTACTTGGGACGCGAACCCGTCGGGAACGGCCAGGCACCGGTTGGATTAAGCGCCGACTTGAGGCCTGGCGTGGCCGCCGTCGACGGAGCGCTGGCAGCAACCACCGCTGGTGTAGCGGTCTTCTTCGCCGCAGCCTTTTTGGGCGCCGCTTTCTTCTCAGCGGCCTTGACGGCTGGCTCGGCAACCGGCTTGGCCGCGGCCTTCTTGGCCGCGGGTTTGGCCGCGGGTTTGGCTGCTGGTTTGGCTACAGGTTTAGCGACGGGCTGCTTCGCCGTGGCAGCCGGTAGGGCAGCAGCTTTCTTGGCTGCCGGTTTGGCCGAGGCTGTCTTGGCTGCGGGCTTGGTGTCCGCTTTCTTGGCGACGGGTTTGGTGGCAGCTTTCGGAACTGCCTTCTTCACTGCCGCCTTCGCGGCGGGCTTTGCTACCGGTTTAGCCGCTGCTTTCTTTGCCGCAGGCTTCGCCGCTGCTTTCTTCACAGCGGGTTTTTCCACCGGTTTGGCGGCGTTCTTCTTGGCCTCCGGCTTGACGGCCGCTTTCTTGGCTACTGCCTTGACAGCCGGCTTTGCCACAGCCTTCTTTTCAGCCGGTTTGGCCGAGGACTTCGTGGCTGCGGCCTTGGTGTCTGCCTTCTTTTCGACGGGTTTGGCAGCAGCTTTCGGCGCCGCCTTCTTTGCCACCGGCTTGGCGACAGCTTTGGGCGACTCGACCTTCTTCGCGACGGGTATAGCGGCAACCTTGGGGGCCGCTTTCTTTACTACCGGTTTGACAGCGGCTTTCGGCGCTGCCTTCTTGGCGACCGGTTTTGCAGCGGCCGCGGGTTTCTTCGCACTTGTTGCCATGTCTACCTCCTTCTCTGAGTTCAAGGAACAGCTCTAACCAGCACTTGCATACGATCCGGCGCAAAAACCCGGACCACCCAACGGACGCATCGCAGATGCGCGGATTGAATCCGTGAGCGGCACGCGCCGCCCTTTAAAGGAGAGCTTCGCCGAGGCCCGGGCCCGTTCGCGCCGCGCGCCAAGCGCGATCCGCGACAAAAGGCCGGCGCTTCCATCGGGCGGACAGCAAATGCCAAACAAACGGAGGCAAGCAAAAAAAAGGGGGAAGAGCGGAACTGAAAGGCGGAGGGAGCGGCGAGGACGGCGGCTCGACCAGGAGCACCCGGCAAACACGAGGAGAATCGGCAAATCCAGTGATTCAACGTTCCGCTTATAGCCATCACGTTCTGCATCCTGCGGCTTTGGGATTAACGAAGAACAATTCCAAAACCATCGCGAAAGAGGCGGTGATCACGAACAGGTTAGCTACTAGATGTTGTGTCACCTTTGTCATTTGCGACTAATTCTAGTAGCGGCAAATACTTGACGCAAGAATTATTTTATGCATGAAGAAAGGATCGCAAGGCACTGTCGCAATCTAACCACAGAAACCGTGGACAAGGTACAAACATGCGTTACGCATATCCGATGAGCATCTCTTGCAACGGCTCGGGCAATGACGAATTAGGGTGCAACACAAGAGCTAGGAAGAGGAGCGATTTAGGACAAAACGCCGGGCAAATTGCCGAGTGATGCCAGGCGCCACCATTCAAAGCAAGGTCCTGGATCGGTCTTTCGCGCGGGCGCGATATCGCTATGTCCAACGACTGCGTCAAGGGGATAAGCCGCACGTAGCAACTCGACCAAGCCAAAGAGCCGCGTGTACTGAGCCTCTTCGAAAGGCAGCTCATCACAACCTTCCAACTCGATGCCAATCGAGAAATCGTTGCAGCGCGCCTGCCCGTTCCAGCAGGAAGCGCCGGCATGCCAAGCGCGTTGCCGACAGGAAACGAACTGGATCAACTCGCCGTCACGCCGAATCAGGAAATGAGCCGAAACGCGCAAGCCACTAATCTGCGCGAAGTACGGATGCACATCCAGGTCGAGTGAATTGGTAAACAGCCGGACGATGTCGTTACTGCCAAACTGCGCAGGGGGCAGACTGATCGCATGAATGACGAGTAGCGAAATGGACGCGCCGGACGGACGCTCATCGTAGTTGGGCGAATCGATACGCCTTGCCGCATCCAGCCAGCCGTCGTCGGCGCTCGGCCAAGTCGCGTCGCTCATTCTTCGATACCGAGCCGCTCGATGCGATAGCGTAGCGAACGGAAAGTCACGCCAAGCAATCTTGCCGCCGCCGTGCGATTAAAACCGGTCTTTGCCAAGGCCTCGAGAATGGCCTGCCGCTCGACCCGATTGACGTAGTCATCAAGCATCTCCCCCGCACGCCCGGCGCTCCCCTCGACAGCACTCTCCGGCGCGAGTTGAAGATCGTCGAGCAGCACGGTATTGTCGGAACACAAAGCGGTGGCGCGCTCGAGGATATTCTCGAGTTCACGCACGTTGCCGGGAAAACTGTAGAGAGACAGCGCCCGCATCGCCTCCGGTGCGAGACGCGGCGGGTGGCCGCCGGAAATCCGCGCCAGCGCCGCTTCGACGAGCGGCGGGATGTCTTCCTGGCGCTCGCGCAACGGCGGCATCTTGAGCTCGATGACGTTCAGGCGGTAATAGAGATCCTGGCGAAAACTGCCCGCATCAACGCAGTCCTTCAGATTGCGATGCGTCGCCGAAATAATGCGCGCATCGACGGCTTCCTCGCTGGTACTGCCGACCTTGCGTACTTTTTTTTCCTGAATGGCGCGCAGCAGCTTAACCTGCATCGGCAAAGGCAAATCGGCCACTTCGTCGAGGAACAAGGTGCCGCCCTGCGCGGCGTGGAAAAAGCCGTCACGCTCGCTATCCGCGCCGGTAAATGCCCCCTTGCGATAACCAAAAAACTCGCTCTCCATGAGGTTTTCGGGAATCGCCCCGCAGTTGACTGGGATGAACGGGGCCGCATGACGCGCGCTCTGGCTGTGAATTAGGCGCGCGGCGAGCTCCTTGCCGCTACCGGATTCCCCCGAAATGTAGATAGGGGCCTGGCTGCGCGACAGTTTGTCGATCATCTCGCGCACGTGAGCCATTGCCGGAGAATCCCCAATCAGGCGACCGTCTGGCGCAGCGGGACCGTCACCGCCATTCGCCGAAGCGCCGGCAGGCGGCAAATTAAGCGCCGACTTGATCAGCGTACGCAGTTGCTCCAGCGCCACCGGCTTGGCCAGATAGTCAAAAGCGCCGGCCTTGAGCGCTGCCACTGCATTCTCGGCGCTGCCGAAAGCAGTAATCACGGCCACCGGCGTTTCACCATAGCGTTCGCCGATCAGGCGCACGATCTCCAGCCCTTCGCCGTCGGGCAAACGCATATCGGTCAGGCACAGCTTGTAGTGCTCGTGTTCGAGAAACTGCCGCGCCTCTGCGACCGTTGCCGCGCAATCGGCCGACAGACCCATGCGCGCCAGGGTCAGGTCGAGTAGCTCGCGGATATCCGCTTCGTCATCGACGACTAACACGCGCGCCGTTTCACCGCGCGCCCGGCGTTCCATTTTGCTCACTGGCACCCGTCAGTCCTCCCCGTAATGCAAAAATGCGCGCCCGGCATGTTGCCGAGCAGTTCCAATTGCGCTCCGTTCGCATCGCACAACTCACGGGCGATATAGAGCCCCAGCCCTGTGCCGCGATTGTGCGTCGTGAAGAAGGGCTCAAAAATCTGCTCGCGTTGCGTATCGTCGACGCCCTCGCCATCGTCGATGACGTGCAACTCCACCAACCCGTCACGCTTGCCGCTCCGTACCTGCAGACGAATACTGCCCGTCGTACGCTGCGAATGGCGTAAGGCGTTGCCAAGCAAATTCCACAGCACCTGATGCAGATGTGAGCGGTCAAAGCAAAGCGAGGTCGTTCCCGAGAATTGAAGTTCAATGACCTCCGCCAAAACCTTCTCCTTCACGACGAATTCATCAACAAAGAGCGGCAGCGCGTCCCTGAGCTGAATCAATTCCCGGTGCGCACGATCGCGGCGTCCCACTTCAAGCACATCCGACACGATTCGTTCGAGACGTTGCGCGTTATCGAGCACGATGCGCAGCAGGCGTTCCTGCGTCTGCCCACGACGCTCTTCGAGCATCAACTCACCTGCGTAGCTGATCGCCGAGAGCGGGTTGCGAATCTCATGCGCAATATTCGCCGTAAGACGTCCAAGTGCAGCCAGCTTTAGCTGTTGCGCTTGCGCCTGCAGGCGTCCCATGTCTTCCAGGAAAATCAGCACGTCGCACTCCGAACTCTCGGTCGGCACGAAGCGCGCCCGCAACTGCATGCCGCTGGCCGGTACGCGGACCAAGATGGGCTCACTGCTGGCCCGCTCGCGCCAGTCGACAAACCCCAGAGCAAGATCGGGCGAGTAGTCGGACAACAAACACTCGGGGGTACCGCTCAATCCGAGCAATTGTTCGGCACGGGGATTGTGCTGCTTGACCCAGCCGCTCTGATTGAGCACGAGAACGCCGTCTTGCATCTCTTCGATCGCGCGCTGACTGATCAAGGTCTGATTCTTCAGATCGATGCCGCGCTGACGCGCTAGTTCCTCGTTGGCGATGACCCGTCGCGCCAGCAAGCGCGCCGAAATCGCCACGGCAAAAAATCCGGCGCAGAAAACGCCCGCCTGGAAAAATCCCGCCGCGTCAAAGTCGTAGAACAGCGTCCGGTACGCTTGCTCAAACAGCACCGCCAGCGTCGCCACCGCCGCGTAGAGCAGCACCAGACGCCCCTGCCCGACCAGTCCGGCCGCGGCCAAGGTCACCAGCAGCATGCTACCCAGACCGCTGCGCAGCCCCCCGCCGGTATGCATCAACAAGGTCATGACCAGCACGTCCGTAAACACATGCAGGCTCAACTGCAGATTGAAGCGCTGGTAATAACGCGGCATGGCAAACAGGGTGAGCGTCGTGGCAAGCAGATAGAGACTGGTCACCGCCAGATGCAACAAGCCGGGCTCGGGACTGAAGATCGATAACGGAGACGGATGCAGGAGCGACGAAACGAACAGCAGCCCGGAAATGATGAAGCGGTAGATATTGAAGTAGCGCAACGACTTCCAGTGGGTTGTGGAGTAGCCCCCTGCGCCAAAATCGACAGCCGCCAGCATCAGTCTCCAACGCCCTCGGACTCGGCGGCACGGCGGTGGGCCGCACAGCAGTAGTAGCACCCTGCCGCCAAAATGCTTTCACTGACCGGTTGATTGACGCCGCAATACGAACACTTCACCATGCGCTCGGCCTCGCGCGAGGCGGGCGGACGCGGCACGCCGGCGCCTGGCACCTGCGACTTGCGCCACATCCACCAGACAACGACCGCCAGTGCGATCAAGAGCAAATATTTTGTCATCGCCACCGACCCTGTAGAGCGCTCAAGCATAGCAGAAGCGGGGCCGCACGCGCGTCAAGCGGGGAGAACAGCAGGTAATTCCTTACCTGCTGCACGTCGCCGCGACCGGCGACGAATCGCCTATTTCGGATTCTTTGCCGGTCGACCGGTCTTGATCACTTCCAGCCGCCTGAGTTCGGCGACGACTTCCTCGTCTTTCAGCGCAGAAAGCTTGATCACGGCGGCACGCAAGAGCTCGCTCTTCTTGGCTGCAACCCCTGAAGTAAGGCAACGCTTCTTGAGCGACGCGAGCAATGCGTACTCGCTATCCGGCATCGTAAAGCTGTCGCGCACCAGTTTGACTTTCCGCTGTTTTGGCGATTTTTCCGCTTTGCTTGCCGGCGCTGTTTTTACGGCCTTGGCGGCTGGCTTGGCGGCTGGCTTGGCGGCTGGCTTGGCAGCTGGCTTGGCAGCTGGCTTGGCAGCTGGCTTGGCAGCTGGCTTGGCAGCTGGCTTGGCAGCTGGCTTGGCGGCTGGCTTGGCAGCTAGCTTGACGGCTGGCTTGGCAGCTGGCTTGACGACCGGCTTCGCGACGGTGGTCACCGTCTTCTTCGCAACGCTGGTAGCGACCTTGGGATCGGTTTTGATCAGCGGTGCCGTTTTCTTTGTAATCGCTGGCTTGGACGCTACCGACGCGGCAGCGGTTTCCGTCCTTTTCACCGGCACGGCAGCAGCCGGGCTGGGATTGGCAGAGGCAGCCTCGGGCGCTGCTTTGCTCGGTTCTTTTTTTGTTTCGGGCATTACGGGCTCCTTGGTGAATCGACAAATGAGCTATTCAGTTTATACAATATACAAAATAATTCAACCCAAAGTGACTAGCGTTTCTCGCGCACAGCCTGCCACAACAGGGCGCCGAGCAGGATGGCAGCGAGCACAAGACTGCTCAGTGCAGCGATCCAGAAGCCGGTAACACCAAGCGGCACAGGCGCCCGGAAGGCCAGCCACCAGCCGCCAAACAAACCGACTCCCCAGAAGCACAGAAGATGCACTAGCATTGGCACGAAAGTAATCTTGTAACCACGCAGCGAATAGGCGGCCACCGTCTGCAGGGCGTCGAAAACCTGATAGATCGCTACGTAGCCAATCAGCGATAGCGATACCGCCCGCACTGCGAGGTCGCGACTATATGCCGCCGTCAGCGGACCGGCGACCTGCCACAAGACTAGGCCAAGCAAGGCGGCCAACACGCCGGCGAGCAGCAGGCCCGCACCGATTGACGCGCGGGCTCGCCGCCAGTCGCGCGCACCGGCGGCCTGCCCGACCTGCGATAACGTGGCAATCGCCAAAGCCAGCGGCAACATGTAGCAGACCGCCGCGAAATTGGCGACGATGCGGTGACCGGCAACCACCGTCGCACCGAGTTGCGCGACAAAAAGCGCCGTCAGGGTGAACGACGAGATCTCAACGAAACTGGAAAATCCCATCGGCAGGCCAAGCAGGACGAGTTCGCGTAGCGGCTTGGCGCGCGGCATCTGCCAGCCGGCAAACAAACGATAGGGCGCCAGTGCGCGGCTGCACCCCAGGTAACTCGCCGCACAGAGCAGCGCAAACCAACCGACCAGCGCATTCGAAATGCCGCAACCGAGCACGCCCAGTGCCTCGCCGCCCCACCGCCCGGTGACCAGCAGCCAGCTCAGCAGGCCGTGTAACAAGGTACTGAAGAAACTGATCAGCATCAGCGCCCGCGAGCGCCCCAGCGCGTTGCAGAAAGAATAGAAGGTTCGGTAGAGCAGCGCCGCAGGTATCCCCCAGGCGAGCATGGTGAGGTAGCCACGCGCCTTGTTTTCGACCGCCGGCTCGATGTGTGACAGCGCCAGCAGCGGATCGGGATGGAGCAGAAAAAGGACGCCCGGCACGGCGAGTAGCATGGCCAGCCAGAAGGTCTGTTGCAAGGCACCGGCAATCGCATCGTGATGCCCGGCGCCGTGCAGATGGGCGACGGTCGGCGCCACCGCCTGCACGATGCCGACCAGCGCGAACGCCACCGAAATATAGATGCCGCCGCCCACCGCCACCGCAGCCAGGTCTTCGGTGCCGTAGTGCCCGAGCAAGGCGGTATCGATCACCATCATGCCCATCGACGCCAGCTGCGCGAACAACATCGGCACGGCGTGGGAAACGATCAGACGGGACTGGCGAGCGAACATGGCGGTGCAGGCGGTCATTTCAGGGGCGCTCAGCCTAGCCGATTTTCCCGTCACACGGGAAGCGCATGCGGCTGCTTTCGGTCAAGGTATTGACCTTGGTCATTGAAACATGACCATTCATCAAGTAGGGTTTCGCCTTCCACGAACCCGGGCAGGGAGATAAAAACATGACATTTGCAACCTACGAGACAATCGAAACCGCCAGCCGCGACGAAATCGCTGCCCTGCAAGTCAAGCGCCTGCGCTGGTCCTTGCAGCACGCCTATGACAACGTCGCCCACACTCGGCAGAAATTCGACGCCCACGGCGTTCGCCCCGAGGATTTCCACGGCCTCGACGACTTGAAGAAGTTCCCCTTCACCACCAAGCAGGACCTGCGCGACAACTACCCCTTCTCGATGTTCGCCGTCCCACGCGACGAAGTGGTGCGCGTCCACGTCTCATCGGGAACCACCGGCAAGCCGACCGTGGTCGGCTATACGCAGAACGACATCGACATGTGGGCGACGCTGATGGCGCGTTCGATCCACGCCGCCGGCGGCCGACGCGGCGACATGGTTCATGTTGGCTACGGCTACGGCCTGTTTACCGGCGGACTGGGCGCCCACTACGGCGCTGAGCGCCTCGGCTGCACCGTGATTCCGATGTCCGGCGGACAAACCGAGAAGCAAGTCCAGTTGATCATGGATTTTCAGCCGGACATCATCATGCTCACTCCTTCGTACATCCTCAACATCGCCGACGAGTTCCGACGGCAGGGCATCGACCCAGCATCGACCCGGCTGCGCCTGGGCCTGTTCGGCGCCGAACCGTGGACCAACCAGATGCGCACTGAAATCGAAGACACCTTCGGCATCGACGCCATCGACATCTACGGTCTCTCCGAGGTGGTCGGCCCGGGCGTCGCCTGTGAATGTATCGAGAGCAAGGACGGCCCGATCGTCTGGGAAGATCACTTCTACCCCGAGATCATCGATCCCGACACCGGCGAGGTCCTGCCCGATGGCAGCCACGGCGAATTGGTGTTCACCTCGCTGACCAAGGAAGCGCTGCCGGTAGTCCGCTACCGCACGCGCGACCTGACCCGCCTGCTGCCCCCGACGTCGCGCTCAATGCGGCGCCTGGACAAGATCACCGGCCGCTCGGACGATATGCTGATCATTCGCGGCGTCAACGTCTTCCCGTCGCAGATCGAAGAGTTGATTCTCAAGCAACCCAAGCTCTCGCCGCATTACGTGATCGACGTCCGACGCGACGGCCACCTCGACACGATGGCGGTGAACGTCGAGTTGAAACCCGAGTACCGCTTCGCCTCGGCGGCCGACAAGGAATACGTGGCGCACGACCTGCAGCACCACATCAAATCCTACATCGGCGTGTCGACCAGCGTCCGCATCGTCGAAAGTGGCGGTATCGAACGCTCGCTCGGCAAGGCCTGCCGCGTGATCGATCAGCGCCCGCGCTGAGCGCTCGCGGCGGAGATTGCCGTATCATTAGGCCGTGGCCCTGCCACGGCCTTTTTTTCACTCCGATCGCCGCCCATGCCTCTGCAACCGAAACTCTCCGCCGACGCCGTCATCCCGCTCAAGCGCGGCGGTGCAAACCCGTGGAGGACGGGAGAAACGGTGATCGCCATCGGTACGTCGACCGGGGGTACGCAGGCCCTTGAAATGGTCCTCAAGGCGCTGCCGCTGGAAACACCCGGTATCGTCGTGGTTCAGCATATGCCCGAGAAATTCACCGCCACATTTGCCGAGCGTCTGAACAGCCAGTGCCGCATCGAAGTGCGCGAGGCGAGGAACGGCGACCGCGTCAAAGCCGGTCTTGCACTGATTGCGCCGGGCGGCAAGCACTTGCTCCTGTCACGCCACGCCGACTATTACAGCGTCGAAGTCGTCGACGGCCCGCCGGTCAATCGCCACCGCCCCTCCGTCGATGTGCTGTTTCGTTCGGTCGCCCAATCCGCCGGCCCCAACGCCATCGGCATCATCATGACCGGCATGGGCGACGACGGCGCACGCGGCCTGCGGGAAATGTTCGACGCCGGCGCCCATACCGTGGCGCAGGACGAGAAGTCGTGCGTCGTTTTCGGCATGCCTAAGGTCGCCATCGAGTTGGGCGCCGTCAAGGTCGTTCTACCGCTCAACCGCATTCACGAAACGATCGTCGCCCTTCGACCGGCGCACTGAGAGAACGCGAAGCGACCTCCAGCGGGGCGAATTAGGCTGGAGCATCGCGGCTTCACGGCGCCAACGAAGCGCGCCACAGTGTTTCGAATTCGTCCGGCGGCAACGGCCGCGAGAAGAAGTAGCCTTGAATCTCGGTGCATCCGCTGCGCCGCAGGAAATCGAGCTGCGCCTGGTTTTCGACGCCCTCGGCGATGACCTTCAGCTTCATGTTGCGGGCCAGCCCGATGATGGCGCCAATGATCGCCGCGTCGTCGGCGTCGGTCGCGATGTCGCGCACGAATGCCTGATCGATCTTGAGTTTGTCGATCGGCAGACGCTTGAGGTAGGACAGCGACGAATAGCCGGTGCCGAAATCGTCGATCGACACCTTGACGCCGACGTGGCGGATCGCCTGCAAGAGCTCGATGTTGCGTTCCGCAGCGTGCATCATGACGCTTTCGGTAAGCTCCAGTTCCAGGCAATCCGGGGACAGCCCACTGGCCGCGAGCGCCTGATCGACGGTCTCGGCGAAGAGCTTCTGGCGGAATTGCAGCGCCGAGATATTCACCGCCACCGGCAGCGCGGGCAGCCCTTTTTCCTGCCAGGCCCGATTCTGCCGGCAGGCTTCCTTAAGCACCCAGGCGCCGAGCGCCAGGATGAGGCCGCAGTCCTCCGCCACCGGAATAAACTTGGCGGGCGGCACCAGACCTTCCAGCGAATGCTGCCAGCGCACCAAGGCCTCCATGCCGATGATGCGCCGGCTATCGATATCGATCTGCGGCTGGTAATGGAGCAGAAACTCCTGATGCTCCAGCGCGTGGCGCAGGCTGTGTTCCAGCGACATTCGTTCGAACACGCGGACATTCATTTCCGGCGTGAAAAAGTGGTAAGCATCACGACCGCTTTCCTTGCTGTGATACATCGCCGTGTCGGCACTGCGAATCAGCGTCTGCATGTCCGTGCCATCGTCGGGATAGATGCTGATGCCAATGCTAGCGGTAACCACCAGTTCATGTCCGTCGATCAAGTAGGGCTGGGCCAGGACCGCCAGCAACCGCTCCGCCACACGCGCCGCGTCGTCAGCGCTGGTGATCTCAGAAAGCAGCAGCATGAACTCGTCGCCGCCCGGACGGCTCACCGTATCACCGACATGCACCACCCGCAGGATGCGTTCGGCGACGCTCTGCAACAACTGATCGCCGACCTGATGGCCCAGCGAGTCGTTGATATTCTTGAAGCGATCCAGGTCGAGCACGAGCAGCGCGATTTTCTGATAGGCGCGCTGCGCCTTGACGATGGCGTCTCCCAAGCGATCATTGAGCAGGACGCGGTTGGGCAGACTGGTCAGCGCGTCGTGTTCCGCGAGGTGGCGGATGCGCGCCTCGCTCGCCTTGCGCTCGGAGATGTCGGTAAAGATGCCGATATAGTGCGTGACCGCGCCCTGCTCGTCGCGCACCACGCTGATCATCAGCCACTCGGGAAAAACGCGGCCATCCCGGGCGCGATTCCAGATTTCGCCCTGCCAACTGCCCAGCGTCAGAATCGATACCCACATCGCGTGATAAAAGTCGGCGTTGTGGTGATCAGACTGGAATATCTTCGGCGTGCGCCCTAGCACCTCCGCTTCGGCGTAACCGGTAATGCGGCAGAACGCGGGATTCACCGACAGGATGTAGGTCTCGCGATCGGTGATCAGGATTCCTTCGGAACTGCCCTCGATCACCGTCGCCGAGAGGCGCAATTGCTCCTCGGCCTGGCGGCGCGCGGTGATGTCGTGAATCATGACCACCGCGCCCTTGCCGGGCGCTTGCGCATCGAGCAGTCGGGCATAGCAATTGGCCCAGAACACGCGCCCAGCGCGATCGCGAAACTGAACCTCCAAGGTCGCTACCGCGCCGTCGGCAAGCGCCGCGTAAAGCCGCCGGCCGAACTCGGCATAGGCCTGCGCGTCAAGATAGCAGCACTCCATCGACTGCCCGGCGACCTCCGCGAAGCGGTAACCAAACAGGCGCTCGAAGCCCCGGTTGGCGCTGAGTAGGCGGCGATCGGCGACAACCAGAACGGCCAGCGGACTGGCGTCCAGGATCGACTGCAGCTGTTCGGCGCGCGCCGAACTCTCGCGACGCGCTTGCGCCAGTTCATCGAACAGACGGTAGAAGTCGCCGGCTACGGCACCGATTTCGTCGTCGCCGGCGACCAGGGTGTATACAAGATCGGGGGTATCGCGCAAACGCCGCATGTTCTGCCGCAACTCGAGCAAAGGCGCCAGAATCCGGCGCATCGACAGCCATACGATGAGTGCCACCAGCAAACTGGCGCCCGCCAGCAGGCCCCATGCCGAGAGCCGCGAGTCGTTGATCGGCGCATAAGCCTCGTCGACCGGCAACAGGGCGCCGATCACCCAGCCCGTTGATCTGAGCGTCTTAAAACTCATCAGCATACGCCGGCCGTGGCTGGTCACCCCCTCGTCGCTCCCCTCCCAACCGGCCAGCGCCCGGTCGTAGAGCAGATCGGCGCCGGGCGGCGCGGCGGGCTGCAGGATGCGTTCCTTGACGTAACTGACGATGGTCTGCCGCTCTGCCGTGGTAACCACGAAATTGCCGCTCTTGCCGACCTTGCGCTCGGCGAGGGCGCCGAGAAAATTGGGCGCAAGGAGGTTCTGCTGACCGTTTAGCACGCCGATCATCGTCCCGTCGGGCGCGAAGATGGGCATCACTAGCGTCAGCGTCGGGCGCTTGGTCACGACGCCGAGATAGGGTTGGGAAATCTGGACCTCGCGCATCTTGAAAGCACGCTGCAAATGCGCCAATTGTGCGACCTTGACGCCACGCCGGCCGGAAAAACGCGGCGCGTCTGCGAGGATCACAAAGGCCGGAGAAACGACAAGCAGATCGTCGAACAGCGCCAGCATTCCCCGCTTGTCATCGAGATAGATCTGTAGCGCCGCCGGGTCGGCGATCAGCGCCGGCGTGATGCCGGCGGCGACGCGCGCCAGCGCAGACTGGTTGAGCAGGAAGCGGTTGTCAATTTCATCGGCAAGCCGCGACACCATGGAAAACTGCTGGTCGGCGATCGTCTGCTTCAGGGTGGCCTGGACAAAGCGCGCCTGGATCAAGGCCGCGACGCCAATCAGGACGACGACCAGCAGCGTGATAGCCAGCGACATTCGTGCTTTTAGGTTCATGCAGAGGCTCAGCGGCAGGTCTGCCAAGTTCGATCCGTGCTTATCCGGTTAGCTCCCAAGCCTACCACCAGTAGTGGGCCGTGATTTTTTTGCATAAAGTTCGGCATAGGTCGGCGCAGTCACGTCGCCAGCGATACCAAGCAG
>Ga0209125_1000661_pt1 | contig 41362 bp, 36 predicted proteins | sample BarGraIncub1131A_FD_184503 | JGI IMG/M metagenome (GOLD analysis project Ga0209125, IMG submission 184503) | Arctic peat soil microbial communities from Barrow, Alaska - Barrow Graham LP Incubations 11-31A (SPAdes) (version 2) | ecosystem: Environmental > Terrestrial > Soil > Wetlands > Peat... | reverse complement strand
GATAAAGGGTACATCGATTTCCATCGCCTGTATACATTAATCCATCAATGCCGGGCATTTTATGTTACAAGAGCAAAAGATAACATCCAATATGAAGTCATTACATCATCACCTGTAGATAAAACTACTGGCATCCTTAGTGATCAGCTTGTAAGGCTTACAGGTACAAGTGCTCGCGATCCTATCCGGAAGCGTTCCGGCTAATTGTTTATGAGGACTTTGCAACTAATGTCGTTTATACTTTTATGACCAACGATTTAGAGCTGCCTGCGTTGACAATTGCTGAACTTTATCGGGAAAGATGGAAGATCGAACTATTCTTTAAATGGATCAAACAACATCTTCATATCAAGTCATTTTACGGTACAAGTCCAAATGCAGTTTATTGTCAGATCTGGATCGCAATTTGCACCTATTTAATGATCGCAATTGCGAAGAAAAAACTTAATCTGGCAATAACTCTTTACACATTCGCTCAAACTTTGGGTCTTACTCTGTTTGAGAAGACCCCTGTCAAAGAACTTTTTGAAAACAATATTAATTTTAATAACCAGCCCGATGGATCTCAGCTTTCACTCTGGAAATCTTAACCGGACACTAGTGATTTTAATCATATATCATATGCTTTTCTCAAAAGACAAAAACGCGAAAATGGAGGAGATCCGGAAATATATTTCCGTGAGCTCCTCATCTGAATTCGATATTGTTGCACCTCATATTCAAAATGCAGAACGGGATTACCTGGTTCCTTTGATAGGTAATAGTTTATATGAATGGCTAACTGCGTTTAATACCACTGATGATCCTGATCTGACGGATGAAGGAGTGCAGAAACTAAGTCAGCTTTTAGCATTGGTGCAGTCTGCCGTTATCCATATCGCCTATTGGATTGGGTTCGATGTTTTAAATGCGCTAATAACCGATTCAGGCTTTAAACGCACCGAATCAAATACAGTGAAGAGCTTGTTCAAATACCAGGAATCTAACTTAAGGAATTACCTTCGCACCAGTGGCTTTAATGGCCTCGATACGGTACTTCAGTTTCTCGAATTAAATCTTGCTGATTTTAAGGAATTTGAGGATTCACCGGCATTTTCATTAATGAAAACATCTTTTGTTCCAACAACTTCGGTGTTAAATGAGATCTATTTCATTAACAACAGCCGCCTTACCTTCCTTCGGATGAAACCGCATCTTCAGTTACTGGAGGAAACAGAGATTCTACCTATTTTGGGTGCAGAAACCTATTCCTATTTAAAAGAGGAATTAAACAAGTCGGAACCGGATCCAAAAGTGTACAAAATACTTCCCTATATCCGCAAGCCGCTTGTATTCCTGGCAACAGCTATGCTGATGGAGGAAAGCGGTGCTGACCTTGCGGACAATGGCCTTTATTTTACCGCTGTATCCGCGGTCCATGTCAATGATACAGAACACAAACCTTCCTCCCCCGAACGGATCACCCTTCTTACAGATCGTAACCGGCAGCTGGGCAATTCTTACCTCGCGTTACTCCGTACCTATCTTTATGCCCATCCTTCAGATTGGCCGGATGCACCGAGGTTCGCAGGTAATGCACTTCAAAGAAACAATACGGATAAAAAAACTTTCTGGACATGACAAATCTTGAAATTGAAGTTCCTTTTTTCTTTTTCACACGCAGGGTAAAAGGCACCTTACCTGGTTCCTGGAACGAACTGTCTGAAAAACAGTTTATCGCAGTTTCCACGCTTGTAAATGGCAGGGAAATTGATTTTCAGTTTCTTTCTGTCCTGACTTCTTTTCCGCAGCGCCTGATAAAAGCACTCTCGCCTTACCAGTTGGCTAAATTATCTGATCAGTTTGATTTTATCGGAAATGCTTCAAAATCGCACAACGCCTTTTTTTCCTCTAAGCTAAAGGGTACCAATCTTTATTCGCCAAAACCGAAGCTGGCAGGCATGACCTTCGGGCAATTCATTTTTGCCGATGCCTATTACAATGCCTGGCTTTCAAATAAAGACGATGAAACGCTCACTAAATTAATTGCATCCCTTTATCTTTTCAACGATGAAGAATTTAAGGAGGGTGGGATTTCATGTAAAAAATCGTTGGTTGAAAAGCTTCCGAAGGATCTTCGCCTTTCGATTGCTTTCAATTATTCCCTGGTCGTTTCCTGGCTTCAGAATGCCTATCCGCTGATCTTTCAATCGCCTGTCCATCTTCCTGATCCGGCTGTAAAGGTGGATGATATCCGTCCTGATATCCGAACCAAAGACTCCGGATGGCTTAAAATATTTGAATCCCTGGTAGGAGAGGACCTGATCAACCGGAATAAATATGCCAGACTTCCGGTGAATGTTGTACTTAATTACCTGACAGCAAAATACAAGGAAAATGCGAGGGTTCATTCAATCGTGTAATTCGTTCCATTCGTCAAATTCGTATCCTATGAAGACAAAGTTCTCCGACGTGATCCAGTATTTCAGGATGATTGCTTCACAGCATGTTTCCATCAGCCACAGCGCCGCAGAAAAGCACTTTTACCGCTTTGAAATTGATGAGGTACTTTCAGGTATTAAAACGATCAATTACCCTGCTTTAATATTGGAGGGTTACCGGTTTTCTTTGATCGATAAGCAAAGCGACAACGTTCTGAAGGAACGGACAGGGGCTTTTATTCTTCTGGACCATCTTTCCGATGTTTCCGATTACGATGCGATGCATGAATTGTGGGACCGCCTTGAATCAATCTGTGATGACATCATCGCCAGGGTGAAAGCCGATAAGTACAATGCAACTGCCAAGGCTGTCCGTGACTTCGATTTAAACAACATTGAATTTGCGCTCATCGCAAACGAGAATGACAGGAATTTTGGCATCCGGTGCACTTTTACAATTACATCTCCATTCTCAACAACGGTCGATCCATCCCGGTGGAATTTTAATGTTTGTGTTCCTGTTTAATTTCAAAATGAAAAATAAAAATGTCCTTAACTCCTTTAATGCCACCCCGGATTACCGCAACGTCCTTAACCAATACGGAGGTTAAGGAACAAAATGAAGCCGTTTCCAAATGGTCATCAATGGTTCAGCGTCGCCTACGGCAAAGCCTTCAGCAGTTTAATAACGGCAAGAATTCAACGGTTCAACGCCCCGGCCGTTCTGAGCGCATGCTTCGGACCAGCTTATTTTCCAAAACAAAACAAAATTATGGGGTCATAGACAGGGTCTCTATTCAATTTGAGCGTCACGGCGTTTTTGTTCATAAAGGGGTGGGAAACGGATATAAAATGCAGGGTGGAACAGTGATAAGAACTGCAAAAAAACCAATACCCGATCCACGACCACGGGTTGCGGTGGAATGGTTTAATCCAATCCTGGACCAAACCCTGCCAGAATTAGCTGATAAACTGGCTGATATTGGCGCAAATGCAGTTGTGAATGCAACTCGGATGATGATCAGGTAACAGTGTCAGAACCAAGTTTCTGTCTTTCTTAATAAAGAAAAGGACAGAATCCTGTGATTCCATCCTTTTCAAAACATTCATTTTAAACACCTATGCCTTTAGTCTGAATTAATTATTCGAAATATTTGCAAAAAAGTTTCATAAACCTGAAAAAAATTTGTTTTTTGAAGTGATCTAAAAGTTTTCCTGTTTTCCCAATTCAACAACTTCTGAAAAAACGCTGTTTAAAGAAAAGGATGGAACCTAGCGGCGCCATCCTTTTGCAAATTTTAAACCTAATTTTAAACACCTAACCAAATGTTTAATCGCAAAGATATGAAATAAATTTTATTCTTTTTGCAATTTTTTTTCTGCATTTAAACGATTTAGCTTGTCTTTTGAATTTTCCAATTCATTTTATTTCAGAACTTCTGTTACCGCAAAAAGGACAGAACCGGGCGGCTCCATCCTTTTGCAACGCATAACTATCTTTAACAATTTAAATTATCTACTTATTCGAAATGTTTTCACAATGGTTTCAATATTTTGGTGTTTTTTTATATACAAATACAAATTATTGCATCTCTTTTGTTTCCAAATTCATTTGAGTCATAACCATTATATATTTGAAAAGGATGGAACCGGGCGGTGCCATCCTTTTACTAAAACTAACCAAACTAACTAACCTAACATCTTTTATTAGTTACAATTATCAGGCCACAGGAGTTGCAAAAACCGCACATTTGGTTAATAAATCATAAAAGGAAATAGAAATGTATCAAAACGGACCTAATCCTTGTATTCTCCGGATTCCTGGCGATTCTGAAACCATGGTATTTTAGGAGATGGTTTTTCTTTGTCAAACCGACTTTGATGTATAGGAGTTATCTTATCTGCTTTTCTTGTTTATTTTCTTGTAAAAAAGATGCGTGGACATTCCGAATTGACAGAAAAATTGAAATCACGATAAAAATCATGATCGAAAATTAATTGATCAATCAAATAGGTAGCGTCAAGATTCTATTTGTTATTGAAACTAATTGAGTATAATTTAGTTCCGGTACTTTTGTCGGGTTTATTCTTTTCTATGTCAGGTTATATCTACAGGTGAAATTATTCTTATTTTATCCACCCTATTTTTATATCTATTTCAGCAAATAGCCGTTTTCCAGCTTTCAACATTGTTTTTTACAGAATTCAATAATCTTTCCGTCAAGGTCGTTCAATAAACATTTAATGTCTATTGACGTGTAGATTTCGATACTCTTTTTGTAGTTTTTATTGCTGAACTCCGACCGGGCCTCCAGAATTCTCAATTCATAAAACTGTCTATTATACCTTTTCCTGGCTTTCTGGTCATACTCTTTTATGATATTATCCTGTAGTTTTGAATACGCTTGCAGCTGGATGCATTCTCCTTTAAAAAAGTCATCAACCAAATAATCAAAGTCGGAAAGGATGTATTTAAATGGTAAAAGTTTATCCTCAGTTTGGACACTCTCAAACTTCTTTTTACTTCCAAATCCGAGTTTGTCTAGATAAAAGTCATGACCGACGCTTAAATTGTCAAATTGATAAACGATTTGCCCCACCGAAAAGCGATACCCGAGAATGAATTCTTTGCGTTCTTTTTTGAATTTAGCGAGCGTAAAATGCCTGCCCGAACCTTTAATGTCTTCGAAGCCATGAAAACGGAATTCATGTTGCTTTAAAAATGGATCTAAAATTTCAATTCCTTTCTCCAGGTCTGCCAATGGTTCAAACTTCTTTTTGGATTTACTTTCGGTTTTATACAGCGACATTCTGCAATTTATATATAAGATTTCAAAGGCCTAACATTAACTTCCGATAATTGGACAAACAAATGTAACGATATATTCCTTTCTCTTTAATATTCAACACGTTTATTTAACGATTATTTATTCTGTCTATTGACAAAAATCTGTCCTTTCCTCTAATATCTTCCCCCTGTAGCTTAGCCGGAAAACACACTTATGGCTTCAAGTTACAACCGTCAGATCAATCTTTATATCAATGGAAAGCAGGTTAGCAATGATCTGAAATCCATTCGTGCCGAAATGGCCAGGCTTGTCAATGAACAGGCCCGGATGACCATTGGCAGCGATGAATACATCCGTCATGCCCAGGGCATCCGGCAGCTTAGGGGGATGATAGCCGAACACAACCGGCAGATCTCGGGGATTTCCAGGTCATGGATCATGGCAAGGATCGGGGATGAATTTAACCGGTACTATTCAATGATCCAGGCAGCAACGGTCGCCATTGTCGGTCTGGTGCTGGGTTTTAAATCGCTCGTGAAAGTCTTTAATGATTACGAGGAGCGGGTGGACAACCTTTCGGCTTTAACCGGTCTTGCTGGTAAAAGCCTTCAATGGCTGTCTGACAGGGCCAAGGAATTGAGTGTCTCGATGCTGGCAGGTGGGGTAATTGTCAAACAAAGCGCCCAGGAAATTGTGGATGCCTTTACAAAGGTGGGTTCAGCGAGGCCGGAGTTGCTTAAGAATAAGAATGCGCTGAGCGCTGTTACGGAAGAAGCCATCATTTTAAGCAATGCCTCAAAAACCGAACTCCAGCCGGCGATTGAAGCTTTAACGATGGTGTTGAACCAGTACAATGTTTCAGCTGACCAGAGCCGCAGGATCATCAATGCGCTGGGTGCCGGTTCGAAAGAGGGTGCCGGGGAGATTCCATATTTAACCACGGGTTTTGAAAAGGCGGGAACGGTGGCTTCAATGGCCAACCTGTCGATTGAAACATTGACGGCCACGCTTGAAACACTGGCGCCACGTATCCGGGAACCCCAGATCGCAGGCCGTGGCTTGAAAGGAACTTTACTCGCTTTGCAACAGGGGGCAGATGATACCAATCCAAAGATTGTCGGGATGGCGGCGGCTCTGGAAAACCTTGCCAAAAAGAATCTTACCGCCACTGAAATGTACCGGATGTTCGGGAGTGAGAATATTACAGTCGCCGCCATCCTGGTCAACAATGTGGAAGAATTAAAGAGGTATGAAAAGGCAGTTACCGGAACCAATGTGGCTGTCGAACAGGCGATCATCAATACCTCCAATAACAATGCAAAGTTGGCACAGGCAGGAAACCGGATTAACAACCTTGCCAATGACCTTGGAGCCAAACTGGCGCCTGCAATGCATGTTGTAACTGGCTATTTTGGTGCTTTTTTAAAAGGGATTCTCAATACAATTAACTTCCTTGAAAAGTATGGCAGAATCCTGGTAACGGTTACAATTACCATTTTTAGTTATGTGGCGGCGGCCAAACTTCAGGCGCTCTGGACAGAGCGCAACAATGCAGATAACCTGATTTCAATCACGATCTCCAAATTAAAGGTGTTCTGGCTAAATACGGAACGTGCTTCTGTGATGCTTTTGTCCGCAGCCCAGGCTTTATTGACAGGCAACATCACCCGTGCATCGGCCGCGATGCGCGTGTTCAATTCAATCCTGAAGATCAATCCTTTTGCGTTGCTCGTTTCGTCTTTTGTTGCTGCAGGACTGGCCATTAATGCCTATACGAGGCGGTTATCAGATGCACAGGTGCTGCAAAATACAATGAACGAGCTGAGCCTGACCGCATCGAAAAATGTGGTCAGCGAAAAGGTGGCGCTTGACCAGTTACTACTGACCGCCCGAAATGAGGCGCTCACCAAGGTGGTGCGCCAACAGGCCATGAGTAAGATCAATCAACTTTCCCCTGAATTCCTTAGCAATATTACCCTTGAAGGGATTAAGACGAAATCAGCATCGGACGCGATTGAATTGTACATCAAAAGCCTGGAAAAGAAAGCGCGGGCGCTGGCTTACTTTGAGAAATTAAAGGAACTGGAGAGTCAAAGGATTGATCTTGAAGCTGGTGTTGGTGGTGAACAGACGATGGCCGGTAAGGCGGTTACCTTTCTGCGGGATCCTTTTGGTTTCCGGAATGTTGGGGCCAAAATAGAGGGCAAAAACCGTCAGCAATTGCTCGCTACCAATGCTTCGCTGACAGCAAGTATCCAGACAGCAATTGCAGATGAGGGGCAGGAAGATACGGTTCCTCCTTTAGCAACCGGGAATAAAGGACCTGCGGGTGGCGAGGGGGAACAAACCCGGGAGCTGATCACCTTAAAAGAACAGGAACTGGAGGCGGCCAAAAGGATGCCGGGTACCACCAAAGCGGAGATTACGGCCCGCAACCAGCGTTGTGAGGCGATTCAGAAAGAGATCGATGTGCTGAATAACCTGGGCAAAACAAGTTCTGAATATTTAGACCGCGAGGAGAAGAAAGCGGATAAAATTCAGAAAGAGAAACTGGAAAAGCTTCAGGCCGCCAATGAACGGCAGATCGACCTGATCAACCGGAACCACCTGGCAACAGGTAGTTCGGAAGATGAGTTTGAAGCGCAGTTACTGGCGCAGGAATCGGCCTTCCTGCGTGAGAAAATGACCATTTATGAGGCTGGCAGCAAGGAATATGAAGAGGCAAAGGCTACCTTATCCGGGAACGAGGTAAAGGCGGATCAGAAAATTAAAGAGCTGCTTTTAAATGCAGAAAAGGCATTGGCCGATGCAAGAATTGACAACCTGAAGGAGGGGATTGATAACCAAAAGGCCATTGAAGAACAAAGGTGGAAAGAGGAACTGGCTGGCTTGAAGAAACAACTGCTTCAAAAATCGGATCTCAATGAACAGGAGAAAAAGTTCAATGCCGATAAAAATGCAGAAATTGTTGAAAAGGAAAAGCTGCATCAAAAAACGATTGGTGACCTGACCTACGCCGGCCAGGTGAACGCCCAGATGGACCGGGCGGTTTATAACCTGGCAAGTTCCCAAACGGATGAAGAAAAATGGGCGGCCCAAAAGGAGTTGGCCAAGGCGACCTATGCCGAAGAATTCTCAGCCGCAAACGGCAATGCCGCATTGATGGCGCAGGCAGAGCGGAAGCTTTCGGATACGATCGTAACGATCAAAACCGAAGAGCTGGATAAAAGACAGCAAATCGGTGATGCGATCCTGGGGGCCGCAACCGATGGTTTTGGTGTCTTGTCTGATTTGATCGGCCAGGAATCGGCCCTTGGAAAGGCTTTCTTTCTGCTGCAGCAGGCTTCTGCGATCGGTCAGATCATTTTTAATACGGCTGTTGCCAATGCGAAAGCGGTGGCGTTTTCTCCAATAACCGCTGGTATGCCATGGGTGGCCATCAATACCGCAAGCGCGGCGGTCAGTATTGCAGGTGTTATTGCCCAGGCGATTGGTTCGTTTAATACCCCTTCCGGCGGTTCCGCTTCCAAAGAACCTGGTTATTCAGTGGGGGGTTATACAGGCCCGGGTGGTAAATACGAACCGGCCGGCGTGGTACATAAAGACGAGTACATCATTCCGCAGGAAGGGGTGAAAAATCCACGGCTACAGCCTTTTATCCGGCTGTTTGAACAGGCACGGAAGAACAACACCCTTGCAACGCTCGATTTAAACCCTTCTTTCATTGTAGCTTCCGGTTCAAAACAGTTTTATTCAGGCGGTTATGCAGGGGCTACAATGCCTGTAAAAACGGTTCCTGCACCTCCGGTACCGGTCGCTGTTACACGTGATCCCGAATTGCTGGCGGCCATCCACCTGCTGAACGAACGGCTGAAAAACCCGATCACCGCCAAAGTGGCGGGTTATGGAGGGGAGGGTTCTGTAGCCGATGCGCTTAAAAAAATGTCCAACCTTGCCAAATCCCTTGACCTGTGAAAGAGATCATTACACCGCTTGGAAAAGTGACGCTGGCGCTCGATACCGTGATCGATATCTCCCGCAATACCCCGCTCTTTAACCGCGCCGAAGCGTTCAGCATTGATCTGTCGGTGCCCCGCCTTCCGAATGAGAAGATCTTCGGGTATAAATACAGACTCGCTTCTACAGGCAGTACAGAACCAATTGAAGCCCGCTTTCTTTACAACGGACGTGAGCAACTTCGGGGGTCGGTAGAAGTGATTTCTGCTTCCCGTGATTCCTTTCAGCTGTTATTAAAAGGGAGCCGCAATGATTTTCTTTTCAGGTATGGAAATGAAAAATTGCGGGACCTTGTCTTTGGTTTCCAGGATTTTGTTCCCGAGATCTCACCGCCCTTTCAGCCAACGGATGCACAGATTCAGGAACAGATGGTAGCTACGCTGGGAGGCGGGGATTATTGCTGCTTTCCTGTCTATAACGGTGATACGAATACCTGGATCAACCGGTGGAGCTTCGATCAGCATACGTTTGCAATGGATGTCGGCGGTCCCCGGACGCCGTTCCTACGGATCCACCGCGCGCTGGAACGCCTTTTTGAATTGAAAGGTTATACCGTTACGGAGAACTGGTTTTCGGTCAGCGCCGAACGGAGGAACATCGTCCTCTACAACAACACCAATTATGGCGTTTGCGCCTCTTTTGACATCCGTACGCTCTATCCGGACTGGACGATCGGCGATTTTATCGGCGAAATGGAGGACTATTTCCCGGTCACGATGTTTATCGACGCCCGCACCAAAACGGTCCGGATACTCGGGGATGACGATGTTGTGAACTCGGCCCCGGCAGGCGATCTTACCTCTTGTCTTGAAAGGGATTACACGGTTGTATTTAATGAAAAGCTTTCCGGCTTTGACCTGACTTACGCGCTGCCGGATTCCGATCCTTCCTGCGAAGGCGACTACGACTACGTTGATCAGTCGTATTCGGCTGTCGTTTATACGATACGTGACCTGCCGCTCCATCCTCAAACGGGTGCGGTCTACAAAGTCCTCGCAGAAGGGGCTTTTTACAGGGCCGAAGTGACAGATATGGTGGTTCAGTGGATACGCATCGGAAATGTTGCGCTGGGTCTCCGGGAGGGCAAAGGTGAAATCAAACGCGCATCCAAAATTTATCCGATGATGACAAAGTCACAGGTTCAAACCGAAGAGGTGACCATCACACAGCAGTACGTGGGTACGAAACGGGTGTTTGTCAATTTTTCGCTGTTGGTTCCTTACACGCAAAAGGCTTCCAACTTGTGGATGCAGGATTTCCGGCCAATGATTTACAGGGGGTTTACACCTGCTTATATCGCACCGGACCAGGTGGAGGCAGGTTATTCCTTTCCTTTTAACTTTTATCCGCTGGCAAATTTCGTCAACAGGAAGGTGGACGGGACAAATTTTGACGATCAGTCCGTCGAACTGACCTGGGAAGGCTTAAAAGGAGCGCAGACGATCGCTTTTTTGGAAAGTGTTGATAAAATAAACACCACGTTTTTGATCAGCCAGGTCGATCTTGAAAAACTGGATAACTCAAAAGTCTATATCGTTGACGGAAGGCGTGTTCTGCTTTCTGAAATGGTAATGCATTACTGCGAAGGGGGTCACGTTTTGGTCGAGGCGATACTATTCGCACATAAGACCGGCTGATATTTTTGTCCTTTAGGGGAGCGCGAAGGTAAACGATCTTTCGGGATAAACAACCGGTCATGGCAGATCCGATCCAGAACTACGATTTTTTTGAGGCAAAGTATGGGAATACGTACGAGGCGGTCCTGTTCTCGCTTCCTGAAGAACCTGTTTTTTCACTGAATGAGGCAAAAATCTACATGCAGCTCCGCAAAAAACCGGGGGAGAACGTGGTGGCAGAATTCTCCACCGATAATGGAAAATTCCAGATCACAGGCAATTACACCTTCGAACTGGTCACCCAGGTGATTGAGGTCGTGCCTGATACTTATTACTACGATATCCTTGTGGTTTTTGCAGGCGGCTGCCGTGAAACTTACATCGGTGGCCGTTGGACCATTCACCCGACAATAACCCGAAAAAAACCATGAGTGAGCAAACGGTTCCAATCGTAGTGAATCAGGAGGTTCAACTGGTCCGGATTGTGGTGATACCTCCCGTGCAAAAGGTCGTTCAGATCACAGTTACGCAAGGGAGTGGTGGTGGTGGCAGCATCCTGGTTTTGTCTGGTGAAAAGAAAACGGGCACAGATGCCGGCGTTTGCCCTTCATTCTCTATTACAGATGATTATATGTATGTATGCGTTCAAAGCGGGGATGCCGCATCGGCCATCTGGAAGAAAATCCTGTTGTTTCATACTTAATAATAATACGATGACACGAAAAAGTAAATCAGCCAAAGAGGAATATGAGAAAGCTTATTCCAGGCTACAAGAGATCAATGACATACGGCAGATAGCCGAAGCGGAGGAAATAAAGACGCTGGAAGATACCGAAACAACGATCAAAAACCTTTGCAGTGAGCAGGGATTGTTTTGTGGGGTGATCCTGACACCGGAGGACATCTCCAATGTGATTAGTCTGGCCATAAAGACGGGCGAAAATGTAAAGATCTCATTCAAATTATTTTATAACGATTAATCTTCAATACAATGGCACAGTATGATCTTGTATTAACTCAAAATACACACGCCACCCTGACCGAGTTTACTGAAAGGCTTGTGAACATAGCAAAGGGGGGCCTGCTCTCCGCCGCCACAGGCGGGGTACCCACCGTTCTGGCAGCCGGCACCAATGGCTATCAGCTGGTAAGGGATGATGCCGAAATAACCGGTCTGAAATGGGTAGCCATATCGGGAGGTCACACCCAGGGCACAGACACCGGAACCACCAACACCGTTTTCGGCATTGATACGGATGGATTTGATATTGAGCTGACGGCAGAAACGGCGGCCAAATTTGGGGTAAAGGTTTCGGGCGGGGCTACTTATGCCGACCTGCAGGCGAAAGATGCCACTTTCAACAAGGTGACAGTAGCATCTGCAAACCCTTCAGGTCCGTATGAGCTCTGCCACAAGACCTATGTGGATGGTTTACTGGCCGCTAATGACGCGATGCAGTTTAAAGGAACGGTCGGAACGGGTGGTACTTATACGATTGCCAATTTTAACACGCTGGCCACTTATGAAGCGGGGTGGGCATTTAAAGCGATTGAAGCGGGCACCATCAAGGGGAAGGTTTGCGAAATCGGTGATTTATGCATTGCCACGCTCGACCGGGCAGGAACGGGTAACCTGGACGGGGACTGGGTGGTGATACAAACCAATATCGACGGCGCCGTCACCGGTCCTGCCTCTTCGACAGACAACTATGTAGCCCTTTTCTCAGGCACAACGGGCAAACTTTTAAAAGCGAGTACCGGGGCGCTTGGAACCGCTGCCTATGTGGCTACGAGCACTTTCGCTACGGCCGCCCAGGGCACTACAGCCGATAATGCGATCCCGAAATCGGCCTTTACAGCCACAGGCAATGAATTGTTACTGGGTTCAGCCGCTTCAACTTATGCACCCCTGGCCATTGGTTTATCTTCTTTCGTTGGCCGTAAAGCATCCGGAAACGTGGTCGGGATGACCGTTGCCGAAGCGATGGCCATCCTGTGGCAATCGGTTCCGGCCTCCAAAACAGCGGCGGGAACAGCCGGGTGGATGGCGAAAGACGCCAGTTACCTATATGTCTGTGACGCCACAAATACCTGGTCAAGGGTTCCAAAATCAACCAACTGGTAAGCGATGGCGACCGGGGATATAAAAGGCTTTAAGACAAACAGCGGCGGTACGTTTGATGAAGTGATTCTTCAGGCGTCTGCTGCTGAAACCAATACCGGAACGGAAATCTCAAAGTTTGTTACACCGGCTGGTATCGCGGGGAGCCTGTACCGCAAAGTCTATATTCAAACAGCGACCCCAAGTGCGCCCATGGCGGGTGATTTGTGGATAGATACCAATTAAGCTATGGCAGTATCGTTTGTTAGTTCCTCAAGCAATAAATCGACTACGACATCGGTTGTTGTAACTGCGCCAACCGGTATTCAGGATGGAGATATTCTTGTTGTAATTTTTTCTGCATATAGAAGTACATCTGCCGCTCCAGGCACACTTACAGCATCAGGATGGACACAGGCTGGAGCAAGAACAACAGGTACATATTACAAATCAGCTATATTTTGGAAAAGAGCATCTGGTGAATCTGGAAATTATACTTTTAGTGCGACCAGTGCCACTCAAATGCAAGCCGCCATTGGTGTTTATAGAGGATGTGTTGCTTCGGGTACTCCCACAGATGGAGTTTCTGATACCGCTTATGTTACTTCAAATACAACTGTAAGAGCCGCGAGTATTACTCACACAGTCGCCAATGGATTTTTTATTTATGGCGGGTGGTATTATCTTTCAGGTACAATATCATTGGGTACGCCATCAGGCATGAATGCCAGACAAACACAGGCAAATACTAATTGTGCCATAAGACTTGCAGACTTAGCCTATTCAACTACATCAGCGTCAGGAACAAAAGATGCGACAGCGGGCGGAACTTGCACTCAGAAACACGCTTTTTTATTGGCTCTTAAACCGCTTGTCCAGACCGCTCCGACCGTTACGCTGAGCAGTCCCTCCGATGCCTCAGTAACAGGGAACCTTACGCCCGTCCTAAATTTTACAGGCACAGACGCACAGGGGGATACGTTAGAGTATGAAGTACAAATTGATACCGTCAACACTTTCGATGGCGCAAGAACGTGGATGGATTCTTACAGCGAATCAAATCAAAACGATTTTGCACCGCTTGGTTCGCCAACCGGATCAACTGAGATCAGTGCGGGTGGTCAGACTTTTGCCGGTAATGGTGGAACGGTTAATGTTTGCAGTTTCTATCTGAAAAAGGTAGGTAGTCCGACAGCCTTTATGACTGCAAAAATATACGCACACTCAGGCACATGGGGAAGCACCGGTGTTCCCTCCACACTGCTTGCAACTTCCAGTCCTATTGCGTCAAGCGAACTTACAACGTCATTCCAACTGGTTTATTTTTCCTTTCCCACCGCTTACACCACCACCAACGGAACAAAGTACGTTTGTGTTCTGGATTTCACGGCAACCGGAAGCGATACGAATTATATTGAACTTGGTGGGGACTGGATAAACAAGACACATTCTGGAAACGCCTGTTACAATATGCCCGCCAGTACGGGTTGGAATTACAGCACAAATATTGAAATATGCTTTTATGTTGGATATGGCGTTGTGCCGATTGATGCGCTTTCCGCTACGGATGCCGGATTTACTGCCGGACACCCGTTTGCATCGGGAACGGCAATCAATTATGCGGTTCAGAACAATCTTGCAGATGGTCACACCTATTACTGGAGAGTGAGGGCAAAAGACCCGTCGGGGACAAATACTTTCGGGGCGTGGAGTTCAACGCGAAGTTTTGTAATTCCCGTTGCTTTTATTTCGGAGTGGAAAACGGATAATGCGGGAACCAGCACTTCAACACAGGTACTTTTGCCATTGCAAGTTGACGGAACTTATGATTTTTATGCCTATTGGGGCGATTACAGTTATTCCCACATCACAGCCTACAATCAGGCAGAAATAACGCATACGTACAGCGTTGCCGGGACATATACTGTAAAAATGGTGGGAACAATAGACCATTTCCGGTTTGCCAATGCCGGAGATAAATTAAAAATAATCAATATTGCTCAGTGGGGAAGTTTGAGGCTTGGTAATGATATTGGATACCATTTTTACGGGTGTAACAATATGGCATGTTCCGCTACGGATGTACTTGACGTTACAGGGATGCTATCCTTAGAAAGTAGTTTTTATCATTGTTGGGCGTTTAACGGCGATCTGAGCCAGTGTGATACCAGTAGTGTTACTTCTATGTTTCAGGTATTCAGGGATTGCCCTCTTTTCAATTCTGATATAACTGGTTGGGACGTAAGCCACGTTACTGATTTCTCACACATGCTTGAAATGTGTCTGGTATTTGACCAAAATATCGGACTTTGGAACGTAACAAGTGCATGTACCGCAATGAGAACGATGTTAAGCCAGACAAAAGTAAATTGTGACCTCAGTTCGTGGGATGTGAGCATGGTTACTGATCTTGCATACTTTCTTGACTATGACTCTTCATTCTCTGTCGATAATTATACCAAACTTTTAAAGGCTTGGGCGTTACAGAATGTCCAGACAGGTGTTCCGTTCGGGGCAATATATAACCAGTATTACGCCTCCGCTCAGGCTTCAAGGGATCATTTGTCGGTAACGCACGGATGGATATTTGCAGATGGAGGAAGTATTGCCGATCCGGTTATGGGCTACCTGATTAAGTATTACACCGGAAGCGTATTTGCCCAAAAGCCCCTGAAATATTATACCGGTTCGACATGGGCCACCAAACCGCTCAAGGTTTATTCCGGAACGGAATGGATATTAGTAACTTAAATTAAACCAAAATACCATGAGTACGCTAATTACTTCTCCCGATGCGCTTTCGTTTTCGGGCAACCTGAAAAACTTTGAAATATCTTCGGTTCTGGAGGTTACGTTTGTTTTACAACAGGGCGCGACTGAAATTCTGAATGAGAAATATATGCCCAATGCTGATGGCCTTGTGACGGTGAATGTAGCGGCCATTGTTGACCGGTTGCTCGATGTGGTGATTCCACCTGATGCACAGGCTTTGTATTATATTCAAAATGATGGCGCACTTGAGTTTACGGCAACCATTGACGATCAGACGCCGTTTGAATTCCGGGTTATTAAGGGCGGGGTGAATGAGCTAGACACAACGGCTGAAGCATGGCTGGCAAACCATTTTCTGACCTGGCAACCACAGGATAAAGTAACGTTACAGACACAACCTGAGTGGCTGGGGATTTTTGCGATTCAAGCGGGTAATATAAAGTTTAACGCTTACTATGCCGATGGCACTACTGCTGGCTTTAGTATTTTATATCTTGCTGATGTAGCATTATACAGCATTAATGTAAGCTGGGAATCAATAAGCAGACTTTTGATTGGTGATGGTTCGGATGGGAATGTTGTTGCCTGGGATATATGGAATGAAGTAAATGGTAACCGAGTAACACCGATCTATCGTTACCGGCTTCGGAACAAGGGGGACGATGAGCATGTGTATATATGGGCTAATACGCTTGGGGGTATTGATTCGATGTCGTTTACAGGGGCATGTGAACAGGATTACAAACTGGTGCATAAGACAGCCTTATTCGAAGGGGATACGATCAATGAATACGACGTTGAAAAGCCCCGCGAGTACCGGCAAAGTACGGGCTACCTGGAGCGGTACGAGGCCGAATGGATTGCCGACTTTTTCTATTCGCGCAAAAAATACATGATCCGTTTTGACGGGGCGGTGAAACGGATTGCGGTGACGGGTTCGAAAATTGTGGATACATCGCAACAGGACGAGGTGGATTACGAGTTTACTTACCGGCTGGGTGAGGATTTGCAACTGCTTAACCTTGACCGTGTAAATGCCGATTTGCCAGCGCCGGAGGGGTTGGATACTTTTTTTTTGACTGAGCTATTGTCGGGGTTGACAGTAGCTCAATACTCTGACAACCTTATTATTGCAGTACAAAACCCTTACTCTTACCTTTGGCAACAATTATCGGTGGCCCAATTGTGGGGCGGGTTATTGCCCTCGCTCGTGGACGGGAAGACGATTACCTATTTGGATGGCAAACTGACAGCGGTTGGAGGCACCACAATTATCAACAATTCGACCTGGACAGATATTCAGAACTACATTAACAACATCCTCAATGTCAATAATACAGATTCGAGTACACGGCTAATTAGCGGGGCTATCCCGTGGAAAAGCGGGCTTACTTTTAGTTCAACCGATCTGGTTTATAAGATTTTGGGCGTACAATATACAGCCCTTGCCAAAGAGCTGACCTGTGCGGCTTCTGATCCTGATTTACCGAGGATGGATGTTTTCTATGTTGACACGAATTCGAACCTCCAGATAGCGACGGGCACCCCGGCTGAAAATCCGGCCACGCCTGTTTTGGGGCCGACACAGTTTGCCATTATGACGGTGCTGATTGGTGCGGGGGCAATAACACCCTCAGACCTGGAAGTGACGATTATTTACGATGAAAACGTGGAGTGGGAAATGGGTGCGTGGGTTGATGTAGTAGGTTCCGACCAGGTTACTGTTATTACGTCTGCTAATCCTACCTCGCCGCAAAGCGGGTCGCTATGTTTAAGTTTGGCTATTGAAGTTCCTGACCAGGCGGTCAGTTATTCGACACATTACATCGGGGAGAAATTTGGGGGCGGGACAATCTTCTGGCTGGATGCGACGGGCAAACGGGGCTTAATTGCCGCCGATACAGATGCAGTTACAAGCGTGGTATGGGAATCGCTTTCGGGTCATAACGTTTACAGCACGAACGGAACGGGTACAGCCATTGGAACAGGCCAGGCAAACACGGCGTTGATGCTTATAAGTGCCGCCGCTTATGATTGGGCGGTGAGTTATTGTGCTAATTTTATTTCGGGCGGTTTCGACGACTGGTTTATGCCCTCGCTTGCAGAGTTACAAGCGATGTGGACTTACCGGTATAACATTGGCTATTTTGCCAATAGTACATATTGGTCGAGTAGCGAGACTGCCTGGAATAAGGCATGGCTGGTTAGTTTTAATGACGGGATCGGTCACAATTTTCTTAAATCCAATACGGCCAGTGTACGACCTATCAGGGCGTTTGATGAATCAACGTTACCATCGACCCAACCGGTTCTGCAATATGCCCCTGAAAATACAGCGTTTATGTTTTACGGCCCCGAAGTGCTGGCCGTAAAGGATGGGATACTAACCTTTTGGCTCAAGAGTACGGACGACTGGCTTCAAAATTCGATGCTGATGGTAGAGTCGTACAGGGGCGTTGTGCAAACGGGACGGGTTGTAATAACCCCGGCCAGTCATTTATTTGACTACCAGCCCGGCAATGAAACGTGGCAACGTGTGACCTTGCCGATGTATTATTTTGCGCCCGCTAATCCCGGAGTTGACGGGTTTAAATTTTCACTGGTGGGGAGCTGGCCCAATAATATAACCCTGTGGTTTGATAATATACAATATCAACACAGTATGGCTGTACCGCCCGACGGGGGCGTACAGACAACGGGCACGTTTGGTTCGGCGGCAAAACAACTGCAAATAACCGTGAACCAGGATGGCAAGGTTACAGAGGTGGTGGAGATTGCTGTACCTGAGTGGCTGGACTTTACGTTTTGTGATCTTGCTACAAGGGGGGAAAGGGGGTATATTCTGAACTTAAAAGCGAGGGTTGATTACGTGATTGAGTCGCTGGTTTTATGGAGTGATGGTGGCTGTGAGGTTGCAATTTTCGTTATGCACGACGGGGTTGGACACTCGGTTCCGGGACTTGACTGGATAATGGCGACTACGGATATCGTGGAGTTTACGCCCACTTCGGACAATATTGTGTATGCCGGGGATCAGGTTGCGCTTTCTACCGGAGCGTTCGAGGCAACGGAAATTTCAGGACAACTTAATTTCAGAAGGTTATGAAACTGATATATATACCGGCACAACCACTTTTGGGCAATGCACTGGAATTGACTTTTGATGATATTGCAAATGTGGCGGTTATCGACGCTTATAACGTAAATGACTGGAATACGTTATTTGAATTACCTTCCACCCTCTATGGGGGTGCGTTTTCAAGAGTTCAAATTGCCGGGAATACCGTTAAGTTATTTGGCGGGAGCGGAATAACTTTAAAATCTTATTTTTCAGACAATACCATGATCGGGAATCATCTTGTTTCGGTGGATGATTATGCAGAATGTTTAATAGCATTGGGGACTTTTGCCATTCACGATTGCATTATATTAGAAGCATTCACAGCCCGCAAAGTAACAACTGTCGCACTTGCGACTTTATTCAGAAATATAATTGCTGTAAATTATAATTTGCCCTTTTTGCAATCTGCGGGGGCAATGGCTTTCGCATCAAACCCCCTAATGACTGAATTTTATTTTGAATCGCTTCAATCCATTACTGATGGGATGTTTCAGGATTGTCCAGCGGCAGAATTGTTTTATTTTTCCAATGTACAGGATATAGGCACCTATGCGTTTAACAGGTGTACTTCTGCCAACCAATTTTACCTACCATCATTACAGACGATTACGGGGAGTTACGTTTGGTATGGAATAACGGGACGATCAATATTGCTTACAGTGCCTCACGCAATGATGATTATGAACGGTGGTAATCCCCATCCCGAAATACAAGACTTAATGAGTCATAACACAGTAACAGTAGTCGAAGTGTAGCCAGGTTAAAACATGTCCTTTAGGATGAACATCGGCAAATTTATTTTTGCCTAAAAACTACTATGAACGAGACAACAATATTAATAGTTGCTCCAATCGCTACCGCTATTGTAACCTGGTTCTTAACAAGGCGCAAAACGGAGCTTGATAACTCATCAAAAATCTGTGAAATGTGGCGAAACCTCAGCGAGGGGATGGAGAGGCGTTTTAAGGATGAGATTGATGAACTCAAAAAACAAAACTGTGATCTGGAGAGCCAGGTAAAAGCAGTCGTACTCGAAAACGTAGGATTAAAAAACCGGATGCGTGAGTTGGAGGAGGAGAACATCAAGATTATCAGGCAGTTAAAAATACTAACCCCAAATACGTAACACAATGACAATGGTAGAACAACAGGCGGCGTTTTTGAAAGATGTGGCCAAACTGATAGAAGCAGCTGCAGATTTTGGCCTGGTAGTAACAGCAGGTGAACTTTACCGCACGCAACATCAGCAGGATTTATATGTAAAAACCGGGGCTTCAAAGGTGAACCACAGCATCCACCAGGACAGGATGGCCATTGATCTGAATTTTTTCAAGTCGGGAGTTTTAACCTATAAGATGGAGGACACAAAGGTTATGGGTGATTATTGGGAATCGCTTAGCCCTCACAACAAATGGGGTGGGCGATGGAAAGATCCCATTGATACGCCTCATTTTCAACGAAATTTAGTTTGATGAGTTCCTTCACTGATTTGTCCTTTGAGAATTGTATGTGAGATGCAATATTTGATTTTCAAAAATTGAACTTTAAAATTTAAGCTATGAACAAATTACTTCTTTTGTTTGTTATTTTTCTGTTGTATTGGACAGGTTCTGGTAATGCGGCTGATAGGGTAGTACCTTTGGCTCCGAATTGGATAGATTCAAATTTGTGGACAATGGGTTCCGGCATATTTGTTTTGTTGTATGAGTTTCTGGTTCTGAAACTTCCTACAAACAAAACCTTGTCGCTGATCGGCAACCTCTATAAACTGCTGACAAGGATTATTCCGGATAAGTCGGCAAATGGAGGTAAATTTGTTATTAAAGATTGATTTTAAACTGGTTGCAAATGCTGGTTGCAAGTATATGTGCGTTTAGTGTAAGTTAAAGAAACCCTGCCAACGGCAGGGTTTCTTATTTATATAAAGACAAAGTGCCTGAACTTTTAGGGGACAGGCACTTTGATAGTCGGCTCAAATTACAGGCATATGTCTGATGCCCTGTATTACTTCGGCACTATTAAAAATTATCTTTTTGCCGATTTGGATAAACGGAATCTTTCCTGAGTTTTTGAGCTTTCGTGCTGTTGGTAAGGAAATTTCCAGAAATTCTGCCAGTTCTTTTATTCCGTTCAATTGCTTGGTTTCTTTTGAAACATTTGTAATAACTGCCATAGCTTTAATTTTAAGTTCCGATTTTGTTCCAATAGTTACAAATGTAGTAATATTATCTTATTTATATGCATTGTTTATTTATTAATAATTTGATATATAATTGATTATAATATTTTACTATTTTTATATTTGTCTTAATTATCTGCATGTTAATTATTTGAATTTGTTCAAAATAAAGACCTGGATTGAATCCAAGGTCTTTTAAATAAAAAAAATGTTTTATAACATTTAATCGATCAAACTGATAGCTGCTTTCTGATCATCAATATCCACATCATAATACCTTCCAAATGCCTTACTATCTTTAACATGTCCGGACATTGAGGCGATTATGGCGTCTTTTACCCCTTTTTTGTAGAGCCCACCAATAAAAACTCTTCTAGCCATGTGTGTTGAAACTATATCACAAATACGAACCTGTATACCCTGACGGGTTTTCTTATCCGGAATGATGACCGATCTGGTTATCTTCAATTTTTCTAAGAGTATTTTTAAATCAACGTTAATATCTTGTTTACGGTAATAGGGCAATAATTTACCATCCGGCAGATTATATTTATTTATAATACTTAAAGCCTTGGTTGATAGGGGAACGACCGCTACCCGAGGATCATGATCTTTCGTTTTTGACGCTATGTATTCCAGGTTGCCATTGATAACATTCGCTTTTGTCAATTTTTTCAAATCTCCGATCCGGCAACCAATTAAACATTGAAGCACAAAAATATCCCGCAATTTCTCCAATTTTGGGTCATCAATTTTGGTATTCAATAATATATCACGCTCAGCTATTGTCAAATATACTGGTTTACCATAAACCTGAGCCTCAATTTTGTAATTCGCAAAAGGGTTTCTATCCATCCTTCCATGATTAACACTGTACTTTAAAACAGTGTTAAATCTTTTAAGATAAGAAGTTGCAGTATTTTCAGATGTTAGACGTTTTTGAATAAGCCAATTGTGAAAATCTGTAATAAACTGAAGATCAATGTCACTGAATGATAAATCAGGTTTATACTTTTTTAGCACACTTTTAACTGATTCCATAGAACGCTTAGAATATTTATTGTCACTTATCTGATCAGTAATATACCGGTCAAGACGATCAAAAAATAGTTCAGAATCTTCTCTCTTGCATTTCTTACCTAATTTAATTTTAAGATCCTCTCTTAATTGCTCAGTTGACGGGGATATTTTTTTCCAGTCATAAATTTTGAACAAATCACGAATTGCAATTTCAATTTGATTTAGGTCAAAATTAAAATCGTTTGCTGATTGTCCATTGTCTAAAACTGATTTCTTTTTCAAAACAACCTTCTCACCATTCCACTGATCCATATCGCACCGTTTTCCGGTGTAGAATTTCATTCGCTTACCATTATAGGCAACATTTACTAAAATCGGGACATTCTCAACAAGTTCCTTTCTCTTTTCAAGGTAAAAATTTATTGAAAATTTCATTTTTAAAAGTGTTAGTGTTTTTACAAATATACGTACATTAATTATTTTTCAGTTCGTTTTCGCAAATTTATTTTTGTTTCTGTTCGTTTCATTTATAATCTTGATATACAAGTTTTTAAATTCACTTTTATTTCTGTTTGTTTCTGTTTGTTTCATTTTGTTTCTGTACGTTTCTGGACAAAATAATGTACTATGGTCACTATCCGCGACTTTATGAAATCGGGCGAACCGATCTGATCAGAGAAATCTGGAAATCATACCGCGCGGTCGAAGAAAGTGGGATTATTCTTCCCGTAAGATTATTAAACGCCATCTATCACAAAGCTGCTATCTACGATGAAATGCTCACTATCAGAACTATCATTAAAGAAATTCCAAAGGTAAAGTTTAAATTATTCTCTGAAATTTACAATGAAAAGGGAGAATTGATTAACGAAGGGGAGGTCACGCTTGGATTTATTGATGCTTCGACAGGTAAGCCACGACGGGCACCTGAAGAATTTACAAAGATTCTATTGGAAAGGATGCTTTAGATTTCTTTAAGTAACAGCAATATAAATAGGCCAGCAGCAATCATGATTACGCTTAGTCCGATGATTTTGTTAGCCCACCACAATGTACTAATCGTCAGTTTATGTCTGAAAAGATGTGCCATACCTGTTAATACAAACCACCAGGAAGCACCACCTACAAAGATTCCTCCGACAATCAGAAGTGCTTCGAAGAGATGAGATAATTGAAGGACAAGGCTGTAGCTTGTAAAAATGGCAAGAAATACAAAGACTGAAAGTGGATTTGTGACAGTTAGAAGAAAAGCTGTCAGAAAATCCTGAAGGTACGAAGTCCCTTTTCTTTGGAATTTCTGAATATCCTTCGCAGGATTTGACAGAAAAATGTAGAGCCCAAGTAATACAACCATACTTGCGCCTAGTATCTGGAAATAGATTTCGTAAGTTGAAATAAAATTAATAATGATGGTGAGGCTAAAACCAGCAATAATGGCATAAATAACATCAGAGGCAGCAATTCCCAATCCGGAAATAAAACCTGATTTCCAATTTTTATTGACAGTTCGTTTAATACAGAGCATGCCAAGGGGACCGAGAGGAACCGATACAGCAATGCCAATTAAAAAACCTTCCCAAAGCAGACTAAAACTCATTGGTGCAAAAATAGCTGAAAATTGTTCTTAATGTTTCAAAATAAGAAAACAAAGGTAAAATTAGCCACGATAATATCTATTTTTATCCTTCGAAGTTTTAACAATATTCAAAGAAATGAAACGAAAAATTCTTCTGATGCTTCTCACTACATTGGTTATGCAATTGGCAGTTGCACAGAAAGTTGTTAAACTTTGGCCCAATGGTGCACCTGGAAACAATGAATGTCCGCAACCGGAAGAGACTTTTGACGGTAAAATGGTCCGGTTTGTTTCAGAACCGACACTCACCATCTATTTACCTGATAAAGAAAAAAATACAGGTGCTGCAGTTGTTATTTGCCCTGGTGGCGGATATTGGATTGAGGCGATGGATCACGAAGGCTATGCATATGCCGAATATTTACAAAGCAAAGGAATTGCAGGTATCGTATTAAAATACAGACTTCCATACGGACATCACGAAATTCCGCTGGTGGACACACAACATGCCTTAAGAACAGTACGTTATAATGCAAGTGCCTGGGGAATCCATCCGGGAAAAATTGGAATTTCCGGATTTTCCGCGGGAGGCCATCTTGCATCTACTGCAGCAACTCATTTTGACAAAGGTAAATCTGAAAGTGATAATCCGATCGAAAAAGTAAGTTGTCGCCCAGATTTTACTGTATTGGTTTATCCGGTCATCACATTTAATGAGGGTTGGGGGCACATGGGATCGCGGGAAAATCTAATTGGGAAAAATCATGACCTTAAATTAATTAACTATTATTCAAATGAGTTGCATGTAACCTCCGAAACGCCGCCTACTTTTATAATACTTGCTGATGACGATCAAACAGTACCTCCACGCAACAGTATCGAGTTTTATAGTGCGTTAAAAGCTAATGGAGTTTCCGCAGAGCTTCATATATTTCGTGAAGGTGGTCATGGGTTCGGAATGACAAAAAAGGGGAAACCACATGACCAATGGCCACAGTTATTGATTGACTGGATGACCGCAGAGAAGATTTTATAATAGCAATTGTCAGTTAAAACACCTAAAATGGTCACAAAAACACATCCGATGGATGTTATAAAGTATTGTCCCCGATGTGGGTGCAAAGCATTCAAAACCAATGATAATGGCAGATCCTTTAAATGCGAAGGGTGTCACTTTAATTATTATCTGAATAATTCGGCAGCTGTGGCATGTTTGATTTTTAATTCTGAAGGAAAACTCCTGCTGGCCCGACGTGCAATAGAACCTGCCAAAGGAATGCTCGATCTTCCCGGAGGATTTGTGGAACCCATGGAAAGTGCCGAAGCAGCTGTTGTGAGGGAAATACAAGAAGAACTGGGAGTTCGCGTTACAGAAGCAAGGTACCTGGCATCATTTCCGAATGAATATATTTTTTCGGGATTCTCAGTATTTACGGTCGATCTTGCTTTTGTCTGTAAAGTTGATGATATTGCGGCAATTGTTCCGGCAGATGATGTTTCGGAAGTTGAGTTTTTCTTTCCAAAAGATGTTGTAAAGGAGGATCTATGCTCTGAGAGTATGGCAAATATTATCGATGAATATATAATTAAATATAAAAGTTGATTCACTTAAAATATAAAATATGAACGTTGTAGATCGCATTACTTCGCTTCGTGGTTTAATGAGAGAAAGAGGTATTGACGGGTATTTGATTTATGGTACTGATCCGCATTTAAGCGAATATTTTCCTGAAGCATGGCGAAGTCGCGAATGGATCAGTGGTTTTACTGGTTCATATGGGAAAGTGGCAATCACACATGATCAGATAGTGCTATGGACTGATTCAAGGTATTTTATTCAGGCTGAAACACAAATGTCTGGTACCGGCATCAAAATGATAAAGGATCGTCAGCCAGATGCTATTTCAGTTGATGCCTGGCTGGCGAAGCAACTCACTTATGGAGGAGTTGTCGCTATTGATGGATTGACCATTTCAGCTGCCGAAGCGAGTGTCCTTGAACAAAAATTAGGTGCGAAGGGTATCACTTTAAAGATAAATATTGATCTGGTATCACCTATTTGGGAAAACAGACCTGTTCTTCCTCAAACTCCGGTTATCGACTTTCCGGAACATTTTGCAGGTTGTAGCCGTTCTGAAAAACTGAGGATAATCAGAAAACGTTTGACTGAAAATGGGGCTGAAGCCACATTAATCTGTCAATTGGATGATCTGGCATGGAGTTTTAATCTCAGAGGAAGCGAAATCAAATGTAATCCGCTTTTTACCGGTTATGGTTTTGTCGATCAGCAACAAGCAATATTATTTATAAGTGATGGGAAAGTTCCGTCAGCGCTTATTAATGAATTAAAAGGGGAAGAGATTCTTGTAAGAAATTATGAATCAGCGTTCTCGTTTATAGAACAATTAAACTACGGTTCGTTTTATCTTGATCCGGACAGGACAAATTCACTCATTTACAGGTTAGTCGCAAAAGGCAACACGGTAATTAATGGTCTCTCAATTCCTACATTGTTAAAATCAATTAAAAACGATGTGGAGATTACCGGAATGAGAAATTGTCATATGCGTGATGGTGTTGCTATGGTCAATTTTCTCTATTGGTTTGAAACACATTTTGGTAAAGAAAGAATCTCTGAACTAACAGTAGGAGAGAAGCTTAAAGAATTTCGTTCTGAACAGGCCAATTTTATGGGCGAAAGTTTTAGTCCGATCGTAAGTTTTGGGCACCACGGTGCAATTGTTCATTATATTGCAACCAAAGAAACTGAAATTGATATACAACCGGATGGAATTCTTCTCTTTGACACCGGTGGGCAATATCTCGATGGTACAACTGATATTACCCGAACCTTCGCAACCGGTAAAATTACTTCAAAGCAACAGTCAGACTTCACATTGGTACTTAAGGGAAATATTCAGCTTGCGAAGGCTATATTTCCTGAAAATACAAAAGGATATTCGCTGGACACTCTTGCGCGCAAAGCATTGTGGAGTAATGGTTTAAATTACGGACACGGAACCGGGCATGGCGTAGGTCATTATCTGTGTGTACATGAAGGTCCGATGTCTATTCGTTCCGAATATAACAGTGAACCTATTCGGGCCGGACAGATTATTACCAATGAACCTGGTATTTATCGCGAAGGAGAATACGGCATGCGGATCGAAAACGTGTTGGTTTGCAAGAAAGAGTTTCAATCCGATTTTGGCACCTTCCTTTCCTTCGATACACTAACAATGTGTCCGATCGATAGAAAGCTTGTAAATCGGCAACTACTAGCCGATGATGAAATTACATGGCTGAATTCATATCATGCCAAAGTTTTAACTGAATTGGGATCACGATTAAATCCGAAAGTCCTGAAATGGCTGAAGACGCAATGTGAACCAATTTAAACAACATTAAATGAAGCGATATTTACTGATATTTTTTCTTGCATTACTGCCTTATATTCTTGCTGCTCAATACTATTCGGTGGGAGAGGACCCTGGAAGTATTCGCTGGCGGCAGATCAATACGACTAATTTCCAGATCATTTATCCAACTGATTTTGAGATCAATGCTCAGCGACTTGCTTCAATTCTTGAAAAAGTCTATATTGATGCAGGATCTTCACTTCAACATCAGCCACGTAAAATTTCAGTCATTCTTCATACAGGCACTGTACGTTCAAATGGATTTGCTGCCTGGGCGCCAGCGCGCGTTGAACTTTTCACAACTCCAGGTCAGGACATTTATGCGCAGGACTGGCTTGAACAATTGGCGATTCATGAATTCCGACATGTGGTTCAGATTGACAAAATTGGAACAGAACTACCCGCAATATTCAAAATTATACTCGGAGAACAAGCTGCTGCATTGGCAATTGGGGCATATTTACCATTCTGGTTTCTCGAAGGTGATGCAGTAGTTACAGAAACTGCTTTGAGCCATTCAGGGAGGGGGAGAGTGCCTTCATTTGAAATGGAATTAAAGGCTCAAAGTGTTGAAAAAGGAATGTTTAGTTACGACAAAGCTTACCTGGGTTCTTTTAAAGATTACATTCCCGATTATTATCAATTTGGTTATCAGATGGTAGCCGGTGTGCGGCAAAAGTACGGATCAGAAAGCTGGGCAAAGGTTTTAAATCATGTGGCTCGTAATCCATTGTCAATTAATGCGTTTGCAAGCGGACTAAAAAAGGTAACCGGAAAGAATCAGGTTGGACTTTATAAAATGATTTTTACTGATCTAAAGGACTCCTGGTCATTAAAGAATAATTCTCTTGAAAAAACTGAATTTGAAATTATTACCAAGTCCAAACCAGGTTATATCAGCTACAAATACCCTTACCAGGTGAATGATTCAATTTTTTTTGCGGTTAAATATTCAATTGATGATCTTACACGTTTCGTTGAAATAGGGCCCAAAGGTAAGGAGAAGGTGATTTTTACACCTGGAAATTTATTTGAGGAATCTATTACATATGGCCGGGGAAAGATTTTTTGGATCGAATCTAAACCGGATATTCGTTGGACGCATCGTGAATTTTCGCAGTTGCGTATTCTTGATATTGCAACTGGAAAGGTGACTGAAGTGAAATACAGGGAGAAAATCTATGCACCAAGCTTGTCATCTGATGGACTAAATCTTGCGGCAGTTAAGATCGATGGTAATAATCGTTGTTCGATTGTGTTGATCTCTCCTCAAACTGGTGAGATTAGGACAGTGACCCCTATTAATGAGGATTTATTTATTATAACGCCTTCATGGTTAGAAAATAATACTGAACTGATCGCCGTTGTTCTTGGAAATAAAGGAAAATCGATTGCAAAAATAAATCCGGTTAACGGTGTAATTAACTGTTTACTACCCTTTACCTACAATGAACTTGCGCGGCCTGTACAATATGGAAATTTTATCTATTATACGAGTACGATTAACGGTTCATCCGAAATTAATGCATTTAATCTGAACGAAAAGAAAAATTATAGTGTCACCAGGTCCAGATTTGGCGTAAGGGATGTTCAGGCAACTTCTGATGGAAAATTTCTGTTTTATAGTAACTATACATCAGATGGCTTTAAGATCGTTAAAATGGCCCTAAATATTGCACAATTCATCGTTTCTGATCCCGCAACATCGCACAATTACGAATTGGCAGAAAAGCTTTCATCACAGGAAAAGGAAATGCCGGATTTTTCGGGATTGGATACAACAAATTACAAGTCAAAGCGATATTCGAAATTAGCTAATTTGTTCAATTTTCACAGTTGGGCACCTGTTCATATAGATTCTGAAAACGAAGAGATCAGACCAGGAATATCTTTAATGTCGCAAAACAAGTTGAGCACCGCAATAACTCAATTGGGATACGACTATTCTACATTAAATAAAACGGGCAAATTGGTTGCCAAATTCGACTATACGGGTCTTTTTCCTGAGTTAAAATTGAATGCAGATTTTGGTCGTGAAAAGTCACAGTATACTGAGATTATTAATACTGTTAACGCTGCTGGACAGATAATTAAAAAAGATACACAGTTAGTAAATTATTCTTATCAGGTTCTTAATTTAAACGGTAGTATAAGCGTACCTTTTAACCTTTCTCATGGAAAAATGTACCGATTGATTCAGCCAGAATTCCAGATCGGTTATTCCAGGATATGGCAGGATGCATCTACACCTCAAAACTTCTTCAGAGGAACGATCATTCCGCTGACCTACAGGTTGTATGCACACAATCTTTTACAGCAGAGTCATCGTGATATTCAACCTGCGATCGGGCAGATTTTTAATGCATACTATCGCCATTCGCCAATCGGAAACCGTGATTGTGGAACAATATGGTCAGCTGAAGGAACGCTCTATTTCCCAGGTTTGGTTCGGCATCATGGCATAAAATTTTATGGTGGATTTCAGCAAAGGAATGCTTCTACTGGGTCCTTTTCCGATCTTATTTCCTATCCCCGAGGTTACCAAAACATCGTCAATAACCAATTATTTACTTTGAAGTCCGACTATGTTTTACCCCTTTTCTATCCGGATTGGAGTGTAGGGAAACTGAGTTATTTCAAAAGAATATCGCTGCGAATGTTCTACGATCAGGCCTGGGCAATGGTTCCGATACAAAATCATACTAGTGAATATCAAGTATCATTTTCATCAGTAGGTGGCGAACTGACGGCCGATTGTAATTTCCTCCGATTGCTTGTTCCTGCTAAAATCGGGGTCAGAACTTCATATTTGACAGATCAAAAAAGTATAAATTATGAGTTTCTGTTTTCAATAAATTTCAGTGCATTGTAAAAAGTGTTATGGGATTTTATGACTTAATAAAGTTTCATCCGTAAATGATTTGTTTTTTCGAGAAGCTTAGAAACCCTAGATGAAATTTTCATCAGTGCTTTTTCGAATCGTATTGATACTCGTTTCATGGGCACAATATATTTGTCCACCAATTGAACAAATTGTCGAACTAAAGAGCACCACCCAAATATTATTCATCAAATCAGTTGGTGATAATTTTGGAGTCTAAGTGATTTTTTATTTATTATCTTTTGACCTTCTCACCACAATTTATTTTGACTATCAGAAAAAAATCGCGCAGTCATTTTATTCCCATTTGGAGTTCCATTAGAATTCACCTCTACAATTCCTATTCGTACCCTTTTTCAAATAGGAATATCCTATTCACAACAAAAAATATCCTTGCCATCTGTAAGGGATATTTTTTTGAGCAATTCTCAGCAGGGAATAAACAGAAATTGAACGATGTAAAAAATCTAAATGACAAGCGATTGGCTATCTTAAATACCTGAATTCTGAACTTCTTCAAATTGGTTCGATTAAATCATATCGCATCCTTTTGCATTTTTTATTGAGGTGAACCGATCCAATTCCCACCCAAATGCTGATTCCACATTGTTAAAGTTGCAAATTTAATGAATAGACCATTTTTACTTTCAAATTCGAATACCATACTGTATTAATTCACAAATAACTCTCAATACACAAATGTAAATCATCATTTATTGATGACATTTGTAGTCAGACATTGACAATTTTCATATAAGTCACATTTGTACTACTTAAAATTTCACTTCAATTTATAATACTCACAGCAAAATTAGACCTAAATAAAATATCTATTTTAAACACATAATCGCATGTTTATTGTTCACATTATCTGTACATTAATAGCTTTTACTCTACCAATAGTTCAATATTTGCAATCACATTTGTAAATTACAAATTTAAATGAGTTATGACAGTAGAATATAAAATATTAATAAATTAATAATCAGTGCTTTATATGAGTTATTTAAATAATTGCTTTATTATTGCTGATTCTTAAATCCAAATCATTCCATATAGTGTTAATTACCTATATATCTATAAAATAAACCAATTTAAACAACAATTTTGGCCTGATTATAAAAAACAGGTTGTTCGTTCTCAATAAAAGTCGATAATTCATAGTTGTAACTTAAATCGTAAAGTTCAATAATGTAAACTCATAATTTATTCCAGTTTTATTACAATTGTTATTTATTTATTTTGTACATTTGTAATGCGTTAGATTACATATGACACGAAGTATCCATAGGTATTAAAATCAAATTATTCACAGATGAAAGATCGGATTACACAGTTTCTGTCTAGTGAAGGTATTTCACCAGCTGAATTTGCAGATAAAATAGGTGTTCAGCGATCGAGTGTCTCCCACGTACTGAATGGCCGTAATTATCCAAGCGCTTCATTTATACAGAAGATGCTTGGATCGTACAATACATTAAATCCTCGCTGGCTTCTGCTGGGTGAAGGGATGATGTCTGACGTTAAATCAGCACCTGCTGCTAAACCACCAAACTTATTTCAATTTCCAGTCGAGACTGAGACCCCAAAACCGCCCATGGAAAGTGTTAAAGCTGAAGAACAACCTATCAAAGAAGTTTCCAATCAACTCTCTGATAACCTAGCGGATAAACCCACTCTGGCGACAGATTCAAATCGGTCTGCAGAATTAAATTTCGCACAAACAATGTCGGATTTTGTGAGTGCATCAATTGATAATAAGGAGGTTGAAAGAATTGTGCTATTCTTTAAAGACAAAACTTTCACAGCCTATAACCCTTCAAAATAGAAATTGCCCTATCTTTGCATGAATTAACACAGTTAAGAGACATGTTTGCCTGAATACTAAGTCAAACTTCTAAAAACTGTTATAAATGAATGCTTAAATTTCATGCAGATGAAAAAATCTGTTCAAAATCTGAAGGTTATCTCTAACGTTAAACTTAACGATGATCATCATTTACTACAGTTACATGCTCCGAATCAACTTGAAAGCATTGTCCCTGGACAGTTTGCCAATATTTTAGCTGATCAGTCACAAAGTATTTTTTTACGTCGGCCATTTTCTATTCATGCCATTGATTATCAAAAAAATATTATTTCTATTCTGATTAAGGAAGTTGGTGAAGGAACACGATCTCTTGCACATACACCTGTTAACAGCTTTCTTAATGTCATTTTTCCACTGGGCAATGGATTTAGCCTTCCTTCATCGAAAGAAAAGGTTCTTTTGGTCGGAGGAGGCTGTGGTGTTGCTCCATTATTGCATTTGGCTCAGGTACTTAGCAAAGATGCAAACGACATCAATATACTGCTTGGCGCCAGGTCTGCAGTTGATATTGTGGAGCTCGATCAATATGCCATCTATGGAAAGGTTTTCACAACTACGGAAGATGGATCACATGGAGAGAAGGGTTTTGTCACAGAACATTCAATCTTTGGCGTTAAATTAGATTCGTTTTCAAGAATTTACTGCTGTGGACCTGAACCAATGATGAAAGCCGTAGCTTCGAAGGCAAAGGCAAATTCAGTGTCATGCGAAGTTTCGCTTGAGAACACAATGGCATGTGGTTTTGGGGTATGTTTGTGTTGCGTCACTGAAACCATTCAAGGTCACAAATGTGTATGCACTGACGGACCTGTTTTTAATATAAATCAACTAAAATGGCAGATCTAAGCACTATAATTCACAATATTAAACTAAAAAATCCTGTATTAACAGCTTCTGGTACATTTGGATACGGCGTTGAATTCGATGATTTTTTCGATATCAACCTACTCGGCGGTTTTATAGTTAAGGGAACAACAATTCATCCAAGGCAAGGAAATGCTTACCCTCGAATGGCTGAAACCTCTTCAGGTATGCTGAATGCGGTTGGTCTCCAAAATGCAGGTGCGCAATATTTTGCAACTGAAATATATCCAAAACTTACGAAATACGAAACCAACGTCCTGGTTAATGTCTCCGGGTCAACCGTTGAAGAGTATGTTGCTTGTGCTGAAATTATTAACGAACTCGATCATATGGCGGGTATAGAGCTGAATATTTCATGTCCGAATGTGAAGGAGGGCGGAATGGCTTTCGGTACCAGTTGCCCTTCTGCTGCGGCTGTCGTAAGCGCAGTGAGAAAGGTTTATAAGAAGACGATGGTTGTGAAACTTTCTCCAAATGTGACAGATATAGCTGAAATCGCCAAAGCTGCAGAAGGTGCTGGGGCCGATAGTTTATCGCTGATAAATACCTTATTAGGCATGGCCATTAATGCAGAGACACGCAAGCCGGTTCTTTCTACAATTACAGGCGGTCTTTCGGGACCTGCTGTAAAGCCAATTGCACTACGAATGGTCTGGCAGGTCTCCCAGGCTGTTAAAATTCCGATTATCGGTTTGGGTGGAATTATGAATGCAACCGATGCCATTGAATTTTTTCTCGCAGGAGCTTCTGCGATACAAGTGGGGACAGCAAATTTTATTGATCCGTTAGCGACTGTGAAAATCATTGATGGAATCGATAATTATCTTAATCGTCATAAAATAAGCGCTATAAGCGACCTTGTAGGTTGTTTACATTTGTAATTCACAAATGTAAATTATGGTTTTAGATCTTATTTTTTGATGATTTATTTTAAATACCTGATTATTTTATGTCTAAGATTCGATTTTTAATAATAGCCTTTTTCGTCGCGTTTTTTCTACTAATACCATCTAAACAAGGTACTATTTCGAGTAAAAACACCCTTTTGTCTGTACAAAAGGAGTCTGTTAACAGATTAGTATTTAATAGGTTAATAGAGAATCAAAACTCTGAAATTATTGATGGTTTCATGGAAAAATTTCGTCAGCAAAACGGTTTAAAAGGCATTACAGTTGCCATTGTAAAAGACGAAAAACTGATTTTCACCAAAGGTTACGGTTATGCCAATGAAGAAGCTCAGATTTTGGTTACTCCCAATAACCTTTTTCGTATTGCCAGCGTTTCAAAATTGATCACAGCCGTTGCAATTATGAAACTCGTTGAGAATTCAAAAATCTCACTCGAGTCAAAGGTGTTCGGCAAATACGGGATTCTCAACGATGATCAATTTCTTCATATAAAAGACAGACGACTTGAGAAGATTACGGTTCGCAACCTTCTTAACCATTCAGGAGGCTGGACACAACACTATGGCGATCTCGCTTTTCTTCCAAAAGCTGTTGCCAAAGGTACAGGCGAAACGTTGCCTGTTAATATTGATTCTTACATTAAATTTGTGACTACTCACAATGTTCATTTCGAGCCCGGATCGAATAGTGTCTATTCTAACCTGGGTTACGTTATTTTGGGTAAAGTAATCGCAAAAGTTTCCGGAACCGATTATGAATCATTTGTAAAAAAAGCGGTTCTTGAACCTGCAGGGATTGTGGATATGCAACTTGGCAGAAGTTTTGTTGAAGATGCGCTGCCGAATGAAGTCAGGTATTATCAGCCGGAAGATGGTCAACCAATCGAATCCTTTGATGGAAGTGGTCGGATGGTTTCAAAAATTTATGGAGGAAACGATATTCATCTATTGAGTTCGGCTGGCGGATGGCTCTCTTCTGCAATCGACTTAATGAAATTAATTGTGGTTATAGATAATGAACCTGGTGTAAAAGATATTCTTTCCTCCGAAAGTATAAAAGAAATGACCAATGTTGATCCACACAAACTAGACCCTTTGGGTTGGCGGGCGACAACTGAAAAGGGCGAATGGTGGCGTACAGGAACATTGCCAGGCACTTCTGCGCTTGTGAAGCGACAATCCAATGGATATTCGTGGGTAATTCTATCTAACACCAGTAATTACAAAGGTCCGCATCTTGCGATCGAAATGGATCGCGTTATGTCGCATATTTTATTAAAGGTTGACAAGTGGCCCACTTATGACCTATTTTCGTTCCTTCACAATTGAACAATTCGAAGCTTTTTTTAAACTAAATCTTATTGATTTTTGTTAATTGGTATAATCAGTGCATAAACTTGCATTTAGTTATGAATACTAATTTAAAGGAAACAATAAGCAATGTCAGATTTTAATGTACTTATACCAAAGTTGGGTGAGAGTATCCAGGAAGCTACAATAACTAAACTATTTGTAAAAAAAGGAGATAAAGTAGCAGAGGATGATATTCTGTTTGAAGTTGCAACCGATAAGGTTGATTCCGAAATTCCTTCACCAGTGGCCGGAATCATTAAAGAGATTCGTTGCGCCGAGAATGATTTAATTCCTGTTGGGCAGATCGTAATTGTGATTGCACTTGGATCCGATGATGCAGCAACGCCTGAAATTAAACAAGAACCGGAAGTTGTTTCCGAAAAGTCTGAAATTTTAGAAATTAAGCCAGTTGAAACTAAACGATCAATCCCTGAAATCAGTAAAAACGAATTAAAAAACACGGGTCGGTTTTATTCACCACTCGTAAAAAGTATCGCAACAAAGGAGGGTATTACTTTGTCTGAACTCGAATCGATAACAGGCAGTGGATTAGGAGGAAGAGTTCAAAAAAACGATATTGTAACCTACATCGAACAACGCATTAACGGTTCATATAGTCCCTCTTCGCAGGTTTCACAATCAAAATCACCACAAAATACACCACCTATCCAAAACGAAAGACCAAAAGTGTCTGTCTCGATAGGTGCTGAAGATACCATACTTAAAATGGATCGCATCCGCAAGTTAATTGCCAATCATATGGTAATGTCGAAACAAGTTTCCCCTCATGTTACCACTGTTGTAGAAGCCGATGTGACAAATCTTGTACTTTGGCGCAATGCTGTTAAAAATGATTTTGAAAAGAAATATGGCGAGAAATTAACATTTATGCCGCTATTCGCAAATGCAACGGCAAAAGCACTATCCGAATTCCGCCAGGTGAATGCATCAGTCGACGAGGATAATATTATTTTGCGCAAACACATCAATATTGCAATTGCAGTCGCGACCAACGATGGAAATCTTGTAGTGCCAGTAATTATAGACGCTGATTCTAAGAATCTTGTAGGTCTTAGTCGTGAGATTAATAGCTTTGCCAGAGCCGGACGTGAAAATAAATTGAGTCCGGATGATCTCCAGGGCGGAACATTTACAATCACTAATTTTGGATCTTTTGGAGGACTCATTGGAACACCAATTATCAATCAGCCACAAGTTGCTATTCTGGCAGTAGGAATGATTGAAAAGAAACCAGCAGTAATGGAGACTTCTACAGGTGATGCTATTGTTGTCAGGCACAAAATGTTCTTATCACTTTCGTACGATCATCGGGTTGTTGACGGAATGCTTGGAGGAAGATTTCTCCGGCGGATCGCAGACCTATTGGAACAATTTGAACAAAATACAAACATTTGATAAGATATAAATTACAGAATATGAAAGTTTCACAAGATATACCGGTGCATAAGACCTTTACGATCAAGAATACGGATAAATCCATCCTCGAAAAGTGGTTTTACCTAATGACGTTGGGGCGTATGATTGATGAGAAGGCTCCGAATTATCTGAAGCAAGCCATTGGGTGGTCGTATCATGCACCTTATGCCGGACATGATGGCATACAACTGGCAATTGGACAAATATTTAACAGAGAAAACGATCATCTTTTCCCGTATTATCGCGATATGTTGACCAACTTGTCAGCAGGACTTACCGCAGAGGAAATCATTTTAAACGGGATATCAAAAGCTGCTGATGTGACCTCGGGCGGAAGGCATATGTCGAATCACATTGGTAAACCCGAATGGAATATCCATAATGTATCCTCAGCTACCGGAAATCATACCTTACATGCTGTAGGTGTTGGACGAGCAATAAAATATTATAAAGGAAAAGGAGTTGCCATCAGTTCGCAGGGAGAATCATCAGTTTCGGAAGGCTATGTTTATGAGGCAATTAATGGCGCATCTACTGAAGAGCTTCCGGTAATATTTGTTTTCCAGGATAATGGGTATGGAATTTCAGTTCCCAAAAAAGATCAGACGGCTAATCGAAAGGTTGCCAATAACTTTTCAGGATTTAAAAACCTGAGGATCATTCATTGTAACGGAAAAGATGTTTTTGATTCAATGAATGCGATGACCGAGGCTAAAAATTGGTCATTGGAGAATCAGCAACCATGTATCGTTCAGGCTAATTGTATCCGGATTCATGCCCATTCAAATTCCGACAGGCACGATCTGTATCGTAATGACGCGGAATTAGGTTATGTGCAGGAGTCTGACCCGTTGTTAAAGTTTAAGCGAATGCTCGTACGTTACGAAAGGTTAACTGAAGCGGAAATTGTGGCTATTGAGGAGAAGGCTAAAGAGGAGCTTAAAATAGCTCATCGGAATGCATTGGCATCTCCAGATCCTGATCCGGCTTCCATTTACGATTTTGTGATTCCTGATCCGTACCCGGCCACTAAATATCCTGATGGATTGCATAATTCAAATGGTCCAAAGAAAAAATTCATTGAAGGATTAAATGAAACGCTCAAGGCGGAGTTTCGTTTGAATCCCGATACTTTTATATGGGGACAGGATATCGCAAATAAAGAGAAAGGTGGCATATTCAATGTTTCAAAAGGTTTACAAAAGGAATTTGGCATTGCAAGGGTCTTTAACGGGCCAATTGCAGAAGACTTTATAACGGGAACAGCAAATGGCATGTCGCGTTATAATAAGAAAATCAGGATAGTAGTTGAAGGCGCCGAGTTTGCTGATTATTTCTGGCCTGCTATGGAGCAGTATGTAGAAATGACGCATGAGTACTGGCGAACGAATGGCAAATTCAGTCCGAACGTTACCATTCGCTTAGCATCAGGGGGTTATATCGGTGGCGGATTATATCATTCACAATCAACTGAAGGGGCACTGGCAACTTTTCCGGGAATTCGGGTTGTTTATCCTTCTTTTGCAGATGATGCAGCCGGATTGCTCCGGACTTCATTAAGATCCGAGGGACCAACTCTTTTTCTGGAACCCAAAGCACTCTACAATTCACCAACTGCCTCCACGCCAATTCCCGATGATTTTGAAGTGCCGTTTGGAAAAGCAAGAATCCGTCGCGAAGGAACTGATTTAAGCATAATAACTTATGGAAATACAACCCATCTCTCTCTTAAAGTTGCCGATCGTCTTGCTAGTGATGGTTTTAATCTTGAGGTGATTGACATTCGCTCACTGATTCCACTTGATAAAGAGACGATTATCAATTCGGTTAAAAAGACAGGTCGCGTATTAGTAGTTCACGAGGATAAAGTTTTTGGCGGTTTTGGCGGCGAATTGGCTGGTATCATTGGCGAAGAGGCATTCGAATTTCTGGATGCACCTGTTCGCAGGGTTGGTTCGGCTTTTACACCAGTAGGCTTTAACAGGATTCTTGAAGCTGCCATTTTGATTAATGAAGAAAAGATTTATGCTGCAGCTCAGGCACTTTTAAAATATTGATAATGGAAAAAATAGGTCTATTTTATAGTTTTGCATCCAAAAAAACAGCAAAAATTGCTGGCGTCGTTCACAATGCATTTTTAGGAAATGATGTTCAACTTATTAATGTTGATGACGTTAAAAAAGAAAAATTTCTTGAATTTGACAATTTGATTGTTGGTGTTCCAACTTGGTTTGATGGAGAATTGCCAAATTATTGGGATGAATTGCTTCCTGCCCTAGAGGAAATTGATTTTTCGAATAAGCGGATAGCTATTTTTGGATTAGGTGATCAAAAAGGATATTCCGAAAATTTCTGTGATGCGATTGGAATTATGGCCGCATTTTTTGAAGAGAAAGGTGCTTTTATTGTGGGTAAATTTCCTTTGGACGGATATATTTTCGAAGGATCAAAAGCTGTTAGCAACGGGCAATTCGTAGGCTTACCGCTTGATCAGGAAAATCAGGCCAGGCTAACAAGCGGAAGAATTGAGCATTGGGTTGAAAACTTGAAAAAAGAATTTATCTGATATTCAGTTCAATATAGGAATTCATACCGATTTTTTTAGTAGCTGTTATTTTGTAATTTTACCAGCATGCTAACCATTCGTTTTTATGCTAAGAATAATTCGCGATTTAATTTATTTTGCCTTCTTCATTTTCGCCCTTTATTTATTCGCAAAGACCGAAAAATTCAATTCGAGATACTGGCCGGTAGAAATCAAGATCAGGGATGTAAAATTGACTCATTCTGATTCAATTATCAATCAATCAGATTCCGCGCTTATTCCGGTCAATTATATTGGCTCAATAGATTTCCGTTCGGTAAATCCGGAGAAACGAAAAGATTTGTTTATTCAACACTTACTACCGGCAATTGTAATTACCAGGGAACGCTTACTGGATGATTTACACCATGTTGAGTTTATTGAAGGTCGAATTGTCAAAAAAAAGGCAATTTCGGACTTCGATTCTGTATTCATAGTCGGAATGAAACGGAAGTATGAGACTGACTCAATAACTGAATTGAAAAGACGAATCTATCCGCATCCGGTTAGTCTTGCACTTACCCAGGCAGTTCTCGAATCGGGATGGGGTACGTCAAGTATTTTCAGAAATGGCAACAATATCTTCGGAATAATGTCTTTTTCAAGTGATGATTCACGATCGCTTATACAATTTCAAACCGGTGATGATGAGCGATACCTTAGAACATATAGCTCTGTAATAGAATCAGTTGAGCACTATTATTTACTGATTTCAAAATTATCATCATATAAGAGATTCAGACAGAAACGTTGGGAAGGGGGAACTTCACCCGAATTATTGCAATATATGGGCAGCTATCACGAATCTGATCAATATGAAGAAATGGCACAATCAATCATTGCAAGCAACAATCTTGAACATTTCGACAATGTTGCAATCGATCCAAAATACATGAAAACCTTAACACTTAAGTCATTTTTAATGAAATATTAATATTTTGATAATCAATTATATTTTATTGGAAACCTTCATACACTTATCTTTGCCCAAAATTATTATAATATGAGAATGAAAATAAAGAAAACAATTGCCATAGTGGCTCACGATAACCGTAAAAAAGATATGGCAGAATGGGTAAGTTACAATTGGCAGGAATTGGCCCACCACACAATAGTTTGTACCGGTACCACAGGAAAACTAGTCGATGATACTATCAGCCAGAAGTGTAAAGAGAATGATGCAATGCCACCACAAGTCATTATTTTAAAGTCTGGTCCTTTAGGCGGCGATCAGCAGCTTGGTGCGATGATATGTGAAGGTAATGTCAACTTGCTGATTTTCTTTTGGGATCCAATGCAACCACAACCTCATGATGTTGACGTTAAAGCATTGCTAAGAATTGCTGTCTTATACAATATTCCAACAGCGTCTAATAGGTCAACTGCTGATTTTATTATTTCATCACCGTTATTCCATCTTGATTATAAGCCAATTATTAAGGACTATACTCCTTATATGATGCGAAACCTTGATGTCTAGGTAAGCAAAAAAAATGTCGGATTATTCTGCATCTCGTCAAGAAAAACGGATGGAAGTTAACGTTTTCACTTTTGTTAAAAAACAGAAATAAATTTAATTAACACAGAATTAATGCATTAGTAATTCCATTTTCATCCAATTCTTAGTATGGACCTATAAAAAAGCACACAAGGGTCCATGTTTCAAATTAACTTAAATGCCAATTTGAGTTAGTATTACGCACTAAATTTATATACATCTCATTATAAGGCACTTAAAGCTATTTATTTGCAATATAGTGGGAGAGGAGTTTAAACTTTTTAACCACATAATGCATAAATGTATGATTATTAGGTTTTTACTACACAATCTTTAAATTAATTAAAGCCTAAACATTTCATCCAGTCTGCTTAAATCTTTTGAGCTGTAATTATTAATTTCAAATTCATCAGATTCCAACATACTCAATAAGTGAGATAAACGAATTTCTTCAGGCGCAATGGGATTTTGCTTTGTTGCCAAAGGTTTACAAGATGTTGTACTAAGACACGGAAACAATCTTTGATTTCATTTTTGTTACGATAAATCCTGTATGATTAATTTTTCTTTGTTATGAAAGAAATAACACCAGAACCGACGGTAAATCAAATGAATTTGTCAGCTTTTTTCTTTATGCATATTCTTTTGTTTTAATGAGCTATATATTAAAATGAAAGAGGTTTCAATCGAATATTGAAACCTCTTTCAGGCAAAACGTAATTATAGCTTAACTCCCTAATAATCAAATATACGCTTGTCTTATAACTAATATTATGATATTTTAAAACTGTAAAAAAAGAGGGAAGTGCTCCATAGCCGTCAACTTAATTTTGTAAGATATTGATAATGAGTATATAATTATTTTTACCCCCATTCCTTTTGAGAACAGGGTTAATTCTAGTAATTTTGCTCATATCAAAGAACTTTTTAGGTTTATT
>Ga0209125_1000660_pt1 | contig 41377 bp, 34 predicted proteins | sample BarGraIncub1131A_FD_184503 | JGI IMG/M metagenome (GOLD analysis project Ga0209125, IMG submission 184503) | Arctic peat soil microbial communities from Barrow, Alaska - Barrow Graham LP Incubations 11-31A (SPAdes) (version 2) | ecosystem: Environmental > Terrestrial > Soil > Wetlands > Peat... | reverse complement strand
TTCCCAACCTTTAAATCAACTACCTCATAAAATTCTTTACTATATTCCATTAAAGTATCCTTACCAACAATTCCAATATCTGCTGCTCCATGTTCTACATAAGTTAAAACATCAGTAGATTTGACTAGGACAAATTCTATATTATTTTTCTCATCTTTAAGAATTAATTTTCTCCCTTTATTCTTAAGCTGCGAACAATCCATTCCAATTCCTTCAAACATTGAAACAGCATATTTTTCTAGTCTTCCTTTCGTTAATGCTATTCGTATTGCTTTCATAGTTATTCCCCCATACTCTTAATAAGTTCCTCTACATTTGTATTAAAACTTTTATTAGTTTTAATATCAATTAACTCAACTTTTTCATCATCAGATATGCAAATCATTTTATCAATTCTCTTTTGATCTGCATAAATTAGACTCTTTTCTTTTTCTTCAAATAAGCTTAGTTCCGAAATAAAACCATTGTTTCTAATACGCGTTGCAAATTTATATGCACTCCCTATTGAAGCATTTTCATAATGAATGAGAACCCTTTTATTATTCTTTTCATTATCATTGCCCTGTTTTTCAAGAACAGATAAAATGTTATCAACATCTATTGCAAATCCAACTGCCGGCATAGATGTGCCAAACTTTGAAATTAGATTGTCATATCTGCCTCCACTAATAATTGTAGTTCCAACTTCACTGCTATATCCTCTAAATGTAATACCTGTGTAATAATCTATATGCTGTACCATACCTAAATCAATAGAAATATATTCACCAAGTCCTACACTTTGTATTTGCTCATAAATTTTTTCAATAGTATCAATTGCACCTAATGCTCTTTTATTTTGAGTAAGATCCCTAGCCTTTGCAAGTATTTCAATGCCTCCGAATAACTCTGGTAACTTTTTTAATGCTTCTACATTTTTTATTCCAAGTATTGTTTCCTTTTCTTCTATCAATTCTCTAAGTGCTCCAAAGTTCTTATTTTCAACAAGACCTCTTAATTTTTCTATCTCATCTTCTGTAAGCTCAATATCCTCAATAAGTCCTTTGAAAAACTCAGCTTGACCAATTTCCAATTCAAATTTTTGTACCCCAATAGCGAGAAGTGCCTGAATTGCAGTTATAATTACTTCTGCATCTGCTTTCGGACTTTCACTTCCTATTATCTCAATTCCAGATTGGGTCATTTCACTGACCTTTCCATTCCAGTTTTCATTTATTCTAAATATATTCCCACTATAACATATGCGAAGTGGAAATGATGAATCTTTAAGTTTTGTTGCAGTAATTCTTGCTATCGGCATTGTCATGTCTGGTCTTAACACCAATATCCTTCCTGCATTGTCAAACAGCTTATACATTTTTTCCTGTTCTATAGATACGTCGTCTCCCTGAAAAACATCATAAAATTCTAATGTAGGAGATAAAACTTCTAAATAACCAGCATCTATATTTAATTTCCTAAGTGTATCTATAATCTTAATTTTATTATTACAATCCTCAAAAAGTATATCTCTTGACCCTTCTGGTATATGTCTTTTCCAATTACTCAAAATTTCACTCCTCCAGCGTCGCTTTATTACTTCATCGCTTTAACGCTTTAACTTGTTATCATGATAAAATATTACCATCTTTCTATATGTAAGTCAACTGCTAATTTTAAGAATTACTACTTTAAACTTAAATTGTCTGTAACCCAATTATATCATTCAACCATCTCCAGCTTCTACATTTTTGCTGAAAACTTTCATTTATAGTATTAAAAATTTGAGGAAGATATATTTCAGGTTATTGATATTTAAAAATTATTGTGCTATTATTCTTGATGTTCTAATTATTCTACATAATGCATAATAAGAAATTTTAATTTATAAACTAATAAATATACTAAAAAAGGAGCTGTTACGGTGTGACAAAAAATGTTTTTGTTCAATTGTTAAATATTAGTAAAAGTTTTGATCAAGATGAGGCTATCATTAAAAACTTAGACCTTGATATTAGGCAAGGAGAGTTTTTAACCCTACTTGGACCCAGTGGTTGTGGAAAAACCACTACCTTAAGAATGATCGCAGGTTTTGAATTACCTACAAGTGGCAAAATTGTAATCGATGGAGAAGATATTACTACTAAACCACCATACCTTCGGTGTGTTAACACAGTATTTCAAAATTATGCCTTATTTCCTCATATGAATATCTATGATAATATAGCTTTTGGTCTAAAAATGAAAAAGATGACAAAGCTTGAGATCAAAAATAAAGTAAATGAGATGTTAAAAATGGTTCAGCTTGAAGGCTTTGAGAATAGGATGCCTTCAAAGTTAAGTGGTGGTCAAATGCAACGTGTTGCTATAGCACGTGCAATAGTAAACAGCCCAAAGGTGCTTCTTTTAGATGAACCACTTGGTGCTCTTGATTTAAAACTTCGCAAGCAAATGCAATTAGAGCTAAAACATCTTCAAAAAATTCTCGGTATAACCTTCGTTTTCGTTACACATGATCAAGAAGAAGCTTTAACCATGTCAGACCGAATTGTTGTTATGAACAATGGAAATATTGAGCAAACTGGAACACCTGAAGAACTTTATGAACATCCTAAAACTAAATTTGTAGCCAACTTCCTAGGTGAAACAAACATCTTAGAGGGAGAAGTCTTTAAGATAAAAGCAGATGAGGTCTTGCTTAAGCTATGTGACGAAGAGGATATAATTAGAATACCTAACCACAATTATAAGCTTTGCGATAAATTTATGGTGTCCGTTAGACCTGAAAGAATTAGAATAAAAGAAAAAGCTGAAGAAGGTGATGTTTGGCTCCAGTGTGAATTAAAAGAAAAGATTTATGTAGGTTCAAACATCAAAATGGTTATGATTCTTAAAAATGGTAAAGAAATTATAGTTAACGAGCCAATTGGACAAAATTTTATATTTTCAGATGAGCTTAAAAATTGTTTTGTAACATGGAACCCAAATCATACTATAGTTATTAAAGAATAAAAGGAGCAGCGTACATGAAATCTAATAAATCATCAAATTTTATTACAAAATACTTATCTTCTATTTCAAAATATTTAGCTACAATTATGCCTGCTCTACTATGGATGGTTATATTTTTTGTTATACCCCTTTTATTTATAGTAGTTGTAAGTTTTTCTACTAGAGGAGATGTTGGAAATATAGTGTACAAGTTTACTTTACAAAACTATATAAAACTTTTAAATCCCCTTTATATTAATATTTTCTTCAAATCCATTTTAATTGCACTATATACCACAGTACTATGTTTGCTAATAGGATACCCCTTTGCATTTATAATAGCAAATTCAAATAAAAAATTCAAACCACTATTACTTTTACTTATTATACTTCCATTTTGGACAAACTCTTTAGTTAGGACATATGCAATGATAGTATTACTTAGAACAGAAGGAATAATAAATACGCTACTATTACACTTTCATATTATAAATGTCCCTCTTAATTTAATGTATAACAATTTTGCTGTGATGATAGGTATGTTATACATGATGTTTCCCTTTATGGTACTTCCGCTTTATACCTCTATAGAAAAACTTGATAAAAGGATACTAGATGCAGCATCAGACCTTGGAGCAGGACCAATATCTAAGTTTTTAAAGATTACACTCCCACTTACAAAGGGTGGTATCGTTTCGGGTTCTATTCTAGTTTTTATTCCTACATTAGGTCTTTTTTTTGTAACTGACCTTATGGGCGGAAGTAAAGTAATCCTTATGAGTAATCTTATAAAAAACCAGTTTCTTACTGCAAGAGATTGGCCCTTTGGCTCTGCTATATCAGTTATTTTAATACTTATTATGATCTCAGTTATTCTCTTTAGCTCAAGGGTACCCGGAGCTAAAGGCACTAAGGAGGTATTATAATGATGAAAAACAAAAAAACTGTGATAATTAAATTCACATATTTACTTTTAATATTTATGTTTTTATATATACCTATTATGGTACTTATTGCATTTTCCTTTAATCAGTCAAAATTAAATGTAGTATGGACAGGTTTCACATTTAAATGGTATCAAAGCCTTCTCCATAATGCAGGAATCCTAGAGGCTGTTAAAAACTCCTTTATTATAGCCATAATAAGTACAATTATTTCTGTAATCATAGGAACACTCGCCGCAGTTGGCATGTATAGGTATAGATTTAAAGGGAAAAGAATAGTTGACACAATACTATATGTTCCATTAGTTATACCAGAAATAGTTATGGGTATATCACTACTTGCCTTCTTTTCCATTGTAAAGATTCCTTTAGGAAGGGTATCTTTAATTGTTGCCCATGTAACTTTCAGCATAGCTTATGTTGTTGCAGTGGTTAAAACTCGCCTTGATGGCTTTGATAAATCAGTTGAAGAGGTAGCAATGGATCTTGGCGCAACTCCTTTAAAAACTTTTTTTTATGTAACTCTTCCAATTATTATGCCAGGTGTTATTGCAGGTGCACTACTAGCCTTTACCTTATCACTTGATGATGTAATAATAAGCTTTTTCGTAGCTGGGCCTGGAAGTGTAACTTTGCCACTTAAAGTTTTCTCCATGGTTAAATTTGGTGTCACACCTGAAATTAACGCTCTTTCAACATTAATAATACTTTTGACTGTTATAGCAATATGTTTTGCACTTTTAATTCGTAACATTCATATCAATATGAAGAAGGTTATAGTTATATTAACATCGATTTTATTTGTGTTCGGAAGTATTGGTGTTGGTATATTTACTTATGCTAAGAAAAATGAGCAGCCTAAGGCAGTCTTAAACGTTTTTAACTGGTCCGAATATTTACCCCAATCTGTTATCGATAAATTTGAAAAGACCTATAATATTAAAGTAAATTATAGTACATTTTCATCAAACGAAGAAATGCTTGCAAAGCTTATGGCTGGTGGTGGAAATTATGACCTAACAGTTGCTAGCGATTTTATGGTGGAAATATTGAGTAAACAAGGCCTTCTTCAAAAAATAGATAAAAGCAGTCTAACAAATCTAAAGAATATAGGACCACAGTATTTAAACCTACCCTTTGATAAGGGTAATAAGTATAGCACTCCCTACATGTGGCTTGCAGGAGTAATAGCCTACGATAGTTCAAAGATTCCTAAGGGACACATAAATGGATATAAAGACCTTTGGAAACCAGAGTTTAAAAACTCTTTAACCCTGCTTGATGATGAAAGAGTAGTAATTGGAATGACCCTAAAAATGCTAGGATATTCCATAAATGAAACTAGTCCAGAAGCTCTTGAAAAGGCAAAAGAAGCCCTAATTAAGCTTCAGCCAAACATTAGATCTTATGATAGTGATAGCCCCAAAACGAGCCTGATAAACGGAGAATCAAAGGCAATATTCGCCTGGGGAGCAGAAGGAAGCTTAGCAAGTCGCGAAAATCCAAATGTAAAATATGTAATACCAAAAGAAGGTTTATTCCTTCAGCAAGATAATTTTGTAATCCCAAAAGCAGCAAAAAATATTAAAGCAGCAGAACTTTTTATGAATTTCATAATGCGGCCAGAAATAAGCGCTGAAATTTCTCATAGCTTCCCTTACGGAAACCCTAATACTGCAGCTTACAAATATATAGATAAGAAAATACTAAATGATAAGGCAGTTTATCCACCAGACGACGCTGTAAAAAAAGGTGAATATTTAAGGGATATAGGAAAATCAGTAACAGATTTAGATAAGATATGGACGGAAATCAAATAAAAAAAGCGGAGTGATTCTTTTATTTGTAAGCAAATATGATGTTCACATAAAGAAACGCAGAGTTTTCTCTGCGTTTCCTTATTATTTTATATGTGAATTTATATTTCAAAAATATCGTTAAACTTATAACTATAGATAAGTAACTTTTTTATTGAAATAATCCTTCTATATTGAATCACCCTATTCAAATAATCCACTATCTCATTGTAAACAAACGAGGTTCTTGTAGATAGTCTTGAACAATTCTAAGACTTTCACCAAATCTTTGATAATGAACAATTTCTCTTGCTCGTAGAAACTTTAATGGTTCCAATACATCAGGATCATCAGCCATATTTATTAGATATTCATAAGTTGCCCTTGCCTTTTGCTCTGCAGCTAAGTTTTCAGTAAGATCTACAATTGGATCCCCTTTTGATTGAAGGTAGGAAGCATTAAAGGGAACTCCTGAAGCACTTACAGGATATACTCCTCTACCATGATCTACATAATACCCAGCCATACCGCCTTTTTCAATTTCTTCAAGACTGGCACCTTTCATTAGCTGCCTCACCATAGCACCAACCATTTCTAAATGGGCCAGTTCTTCTGTACCAATATCATTACATGTTGATATAGCTTGAGGAGTAATCATGGAAAATCTCTGACTTAGATATCTTAATGAGGCACCTAATTCACCATCCGGTCCGCCATATTGAGTAATAATAATTTTTGCCATTGCAGGATTTGGATTTTTAATTTTTACTGGATATTGTAAGAATTTATCGTATGTCCACATAAATTACATACCCTCCTTTTCAAATTTGAAATTAGCTTCATTTTCCCAAGGCCATGGATTATTTGACCACTGCCATGGATAAGGGCTCAGAGAGTCGTGTTCTGATAACATTCCGTAATTCATCTCATAGCTTTCTTTTAATCCTTTTGATTCCATCACATAATAATTATATTTTGCAATAGCCTCTCGATCCATTGGATGAGTATTAAGATATAAAGCCAAGTCATCTTTCATAAATTCTGTAGCAACAATCTGTTTTAAAAGTTCCATTTTATTCGTCATAAGTTCTCCCCTTTTTACTTGATTTCAATGGGCAATTTTTTTTATCTTCCCCGTCATACGGACTATAAAGCTCGGGAAAAGCAGTTCCTCTTTTGAGTGCTTCTAAAGGCGCAAAAAGTGTGCAAAGTTTCTGGAAGGGAACATATGCTGCAGCTAATCTAACATTTCTTATTTGAGTTTCTTGTGGAATACAATTATTTGGTATTGAACAGTTTGCTATCTTTTTTTTTGTTTCATTCGGTACCATTTTCATCCTCCATATAATATTGTTGAGTTCTATAATATTATATTCAAGTATTTAAAAAGGTGCTTCTTTTATTATTTTAAAAATTATATCAACACCTATTAAGATTTCAAGTAATAAAAATGAATATAAGTAAAGATTTGTCTCAGACTATGGGTTTTCTTAAATAGTTTTAATAAATCATTGACAATTGTTAAAGTTGTGTATAGTATTTATAATGAAATATAAATACTTCTAGCCACTTTCAAAATTGGTTAGGGGTTTTTTTAAACTATACAAATACAAAAAAGGTAAATAATAATATTTGCCATGGAGGTAAAAATGGGTAGGAATCAAAGTGTTAAGGGTAATTTCGTCTACAATAATATAGAGAAAATAGGTAAAAATTTTATGTACAAAAATCTTGAGAGAAGCAATTGCTATAATTGTGACTTTTCAAATTCGAAATTTGATTTTGTAAATTTCAGAGGTTCACATTTTAAATCATGTGTTTTTTTTCAATGTTCTTTTAAATGGGCTGAGTTCATTGGTACAAATCTGAAAGGCAGTGATTTTAAAAATACTCTATTTGAAAATGCTATATTTGATTCCGTAAATTTAGACGGGGCTGATTTTAAAGATGCAGAATTTAAAAATACTATATTTTTATCAACAGATGTTACAAAAGCTAAAAATTTTAATATAAAAGAATCAGGTATTAAAATTTTAAATGAAATACCTCAGCTTGAAATTAGTGAAGCCCTACAAATAGCTGTTCTAAATGTAATGGAAAACAAATATGTAAAATCTGCAAGGGTTCTTGATACAAAAGACGGTGGTATTAACACAATAAATTTAACGATATTACTTGAAAACTTTGATGAAGAAACCTTAATCAAAGGATTAAATATCATTAAGGATGAATTGAATTGTGATTTTCACACATTAAGTTATATAATTAAATTCTTAAATAATAATATGTAATTAGGATTCTTCATGATTTTAAAATGACATTAAAGTAAGTTAGGGGTACATAAGATGAATGGGCGATCACATCAAAAAATAGCAATGTTATCATATGCAATAGTAGCAACAATACCTGTAATTAATTCAATGAATCTATTCAACAATAAATATATTCAAGTCCCAATGGGAATAAGCCTTGTAGGGCTTGGAACTGCAGCTCTTGCAGGATTAATTGTTGATGCAGATAGTCAAAACAGTAAAATAAGTCACATGAACCCACTTACAGGTGTAAGTAATAAAGTAATAAATAGTACCGAAAAATCATTAAAGTTCTTATTAAGACTACTTCTAGGTGCCTGCCTTGGATCACTAGTTTTATTTTATTCAAAACCTATTATAGAAATGTTAACCAAGATAAAATACATAGGTAAATATGCTAAGATATGTACCTATTTTATGTCTTTTATTTTTATAATTTTAGGGGTCACTAATGAAAGGTTTTATAAAAAAGTTCCTATAATAGGTTTGATTTATAAGAAATTTTCAATTTCAATAAGTAAAGGATCAAATAATTTTAAAAGAATAGCAATGTTTTTAACCTATACAGGTTCAAGCATGATTTTAGCAATTTATAACTTCACTAATTTAAACGATATTTTTATTTACCTTATTTGTTTCTTGTTAGTTGGCATTGCAATATTCCCTCACAGAACGTTTCTACATTCAATAGAAGGAGTAACTATATTTACTATTTCAGCCTCCTATGTATTTAATAAATTAGGATACGAATATTTAACAGGATGTTTTTTTGTTGGATATATAAGTCATATTTATTGGGCCGATATATTTACAAAGGAGGGAGTTCCAGTACTTTCAACACCAAGGTTTATGGCATCATTATTTAAAAAATTGGGTATTCATAATAAATTTATTAATATATTAGAAAAAGTAGGCAGGTTGAAACTTAAATTACCACCGCATATTACAACAGGATCTGATAAAGGAAATTTATTTGAAGTAATATATATTATTATATTATTTGTAATAATTTTAATAGGTTTCAATGTTTATGGTGGAGCATTCAGAATAATATAAATAAAATATAAAAGTGTTTTAAGCATAAGCATTGATTTTGGTATACAATTAAAGATATACAAATGCAAAAGTGAGAGGAGAAATTATATGAAGTTTGTTGCTGATTTACATACCCATACTATAGTTAGTGGCCATGCATATAGTACTTTAATGGAGAATGCAAAATACGCTAGTGAAATAGGTCTTAAAATACTAGGAGTTACAGATCATGGTCCTAATATGCCAGGTGCTCCTGATCTTTGGTATTTCGGAAATTTTAAAGTGCTCCCAAGAGAATTGTTCGGTGTTAAAATGCTTTACGGATGTGAAGCTAATATAATTGATTATGAAGGTAATCTTGATATTCCAGAAGAAATTCAAAAGGGCCTTGACATTATGATAGTAAGCATGCACGAACCTTTAATGGAAGGTGGAAATAGTGCAGACAAAAATACATCTGCTATTTTAAAAGTTATGGATAATCCTTATGTAACTATTTTAGGACATATAGGTAATCCAAGATTCCCTATACATGAGGACGAAATAATAAAAAAAGCAATAGAAAAAAATATTCTAATAGAAATAAACAATAGTTCTTTTGTAACTTCAAGAAAAGGCAGTGACAAAAATTGTACTAGTATTGCCAAACTCTGTAAAGAATTTGGATCGCAATTTATTGTAAACAGTGATGCTCATTTTTGTTTTTCTATAGGTAATTTTAGTGTTGTAGATAAAATGCTCAAAGAGATAGGTATGCCCGAAGAACTTGTTATTAATACAAGTGAAGAAAAATTGTTAGAATTCCTTAAAGGAAAAGGCAAAAATTTATAGAACAATAACTAAATTAATATTAGAAAATAGCCAAGCCGTAAGCTCCCTATTTATTCAAGTTTACAGCACCTTTGTTTATTCACAAGGTGCTGTTTTTTTGGGTTGGACTTCTTAATTTTTGTAACACTTATAGAAAATAGATGCTCATTCAAATGATAAACTCTTAATATTACTTTGCAACCAACTCATCATTTTCCTTCTCATGATCCATTTCATTAAATGCCTTTTCCATTCCTGCACCTACATCACCCACAGACTCATCAGGAACCTTTTTCAATGTTTGCTTAATATCTATCTCATCATCAATATCTATCTCACCATCAATATCTTTTGCATTGTTAATAACAATATTTGTTATTTCATCTAAACATCTTCGAGCAAATAAACCTGCATAAACTCCTCCAATTGCAACACCTACTACCGTGAAAACTATAAAATTGTTTACTGAGCTCTTTTTTTGTTTTCTCTGTTTATGTTTAGTGTGTTTTGCTAATTTGACTAGATAATTCATAATAACCCTCCTTGAACAATAATCTTTTTTACAATACTTATTATATCGTTTCCCATTTTTATAAAAAAATTCTATTTTATTGGCATATCTTTAAATCTGATACAAATTTACCAAGTTAAATTCTCTATGAAATTTAAATTATAGATTATAACAAATATAATAACCTTATAAACTAATATCCATATTATCAAATCTGCAGTAAAAGCGAATAAATATGTAAATATATGCACACACTAAATAAAAAGTGGGTGCTATTAATGGATAAAAAACTAAGTCTTATAATGTTTAGTGGAGAGTATGACAAAGCTTTAGCCGGATTAATACTGGCAAATTCAGCTAAAGAACTCGGAATGGAAGTTTCAATGTTTTTTGCATTTTGGGGTCTACTTTTATTGAGAGACCCTACTAAAAGTACTAGCGAAAATAAGTCAACTCTTGAGAAACTTATGGGCGCAATGACTCCAAAAGGTCCAGATGATTTACGCCTTTCAAACATGAATTTTAGTGGATTTGGCAAAAAAATGCTTGAGGCAATGATGAAGGAAGATGGAACGCCGACTCTTTCAAAATTTCTTGATGGAGCTGTAAAAAAAGGTGTTAAGTTCTATGGATGCAAACTTTCAATGGAAGTTATGGGCTTTAAAAAAGAAGAACTCATTCCAGAACTTGAGATAATTGAAGCTAAAGATTATCTAAGGGATGCCCTAGAATCAAATATACAACTATTTATATGAGGGTATAGTTAAAGAATATTTGCTATCTCATCTATATAACCTTCATACCTTCTACAACAAATATTAATAAAAAATACTTCACTAAATACTCTTTATTATAAAGTATTTAATGAAGTATTAAAATTATATATTCTACTTTACTTCCTCTTTCCACCTTCATTTACAATTGCATCTCTCCTCTTATATTTTAACGCCTAGTATATTATCTTAAAGGATTATTAAAATTTGTAATTTAAAATAAATTTTACTATATTAAATGCTCATATATTGCTATATTATATAAGTATATGTACTATATTATAATACCAAAAATAAATAAGAGAAACGGAGATTATTATGAAATTAAATAAAAAAATGCTTAAGATAATTACAATTGGAGTATTAATAGGAATTATAGGTGTACTTTATGGGTTTAACACATTAGCAACTCATAAAGAGAAAAGCAATTTAAATGCATTAAATAAGGCGAAAGAACTTAGTATAGCAGCCGCACAAAAATCTTTAAAATCTAAGCAACTAAATAAAATACCCAAAAATGACTTGAAAGTTAAAGAAACCGTTTCTAAACCACCATCCACAAATTTGTTAGAAAATAATAAAATACCAATACTTATGTATCATTCCATCAGTTATGAAAAAGGAAATGCACTTAGAATTCCAAAGGAAAGTTTTAGAAATCAAATGAAGTATCTTAAAGATAATAATTATACAACATTATCATTAGATGAGCTTTATGCTTATATGAAAATGGGTAAAAAACTACCAGAGAAATCTATAGTCATAACTTTTGATGATGGTTATAAAGATAACTACACTAATGCATTCCCTATATTGAAAGAATTCAAATTTAAAGCCACTATATTTGTAATCACTAATGCTATAGACAAAGATAAAAATTATTTAACTTCCAATGAAATAAAATCAATGGATAAAAACAATATTCGAATAGAAAGTCACACCGCATCTCATGAGCATTTAGATAAAATACCATATAAAGATGAGGTAACCACAATGACAACTTCTAAATCTAACTTAGAAAAAATATTAGGAAGGGAAATAAATTACATTGCATATCCTTACGGAGAATATAATTCTGATACAATAAAAGCAGCAAAACAATCAGGTTATAAATTAGCTTTTTCAACAGAGTTTGGTTGGATAAATAAGAATAATAATATTTATTCATTAGGTAGAATTTATATTAGTTCTGTTTATAATCTAGAAAGTTTCAAAGCAAAATTGAATCAATAAAATATAATATATATATAACTCTTTAAAAGTTCTAAAAGGAAATAGGTGGACATATGAAATCAAAATCATTCAAATATAATGTTGTAGCTTTTGCAATTCTATTCGTTATATGTATTGGTATAGTAGTTAGTACTACTATTAAAAACAATAATATAAAACATAACAGTATAATTGTAGGAAACAATAAAACTGTTATAGAAGCTAATAAAAACAAGAAAATAATAGAACAAGAATTAAGAGATACTGAGGTTAAAAAGAGATTACAATTCAAGAAAAAGCAAGATAATTTAGAAAAAATATGGAAAATAGGATATGATCAATTTTTCAAAAAAGAATATAAACAAGCTATTGAAACAGAAAGAAAAGTTATAAAAGAAGATCCTAGTTTTTATAAAGCATATTCTGTAGAAGGAATTGCATTAGCATACAATGGTGACTTTAATCAAGGTATGATGCAAATTGATAAATCTTTAAAACTCAATCCTAATTATGGTTATGGAAGATTTAATAAAGCTCTAGCTAATGAATTATTCGGACATTATGATGAAGCAATTAGATGCTATAAAAAAGCAATAGACGTGGAAAAGTTTGAATGGAGTTATTATGGTATAGCTAGTATCTATGGACGACGCGGTGATGTTACAAATACTATAAAGTATTTGAAGTTAGCTATTGATATTAACCCCAACATTAAAGAAGAAGCAAAGACTGAAGCTGATTTTGATAATGTACGTAAAAGTGCGGAGTTCAAGAAATTAATATTTAGTATAGTTGATTAATAAAAATGCCCTAGCAGTTTCGCTAAAGCATTTTTACAAACTATTTTTTATGTGAAAGTGCTTTGTTTCGTTTTTCGTGTACGAGAGTAAAAAACATCTAACCAAACATGATTTCTTATAATACTGCCATTAGAATTGGTATTACAATCAGAGTACCTATAGTTGAAATTGCTATCATCAGTGATGCAAAATTATAATCCGAATCATAAGCCCTTGCAATTATTGCTGAATTAGCCATTACAGGCATAGCCGCTTGTATAACAAAAACCGAACGCATGAGATGTGGTATAGGAAAGATAATCACAGCTAATATTACTATTACTGGTGATATTACAAATCTACCTATTAATACCCACACTATATCTAAGCTGAATTTCACTGATTTTAAATTTACTAAGTAAATTGATGCACCAATAAAAAACATGGATAATGGTGTTGTAAGATTTCCCAAGTTTTTACTTGTATCCATGATAAATGATGGTAGTTTAATATTTAATAACACTAGTACCATTCCAACGAGAAACCCAATTAAAGGTGGAGAGAATATCTTTCTGACGAAATCAACAGAAAAGAATTTAAAAGTTTTTTTATTTCCGTCCTTAGTTATTTCATATACACCCAAAGTCCAGAAAAATGCAGTATTTGCTATGTAATAAAGTAGTACATAGGGAACACTTTTTTCTCCAAATAACTCGAGATTAATTGGAAGTCCCATAAATATAGTATTTGAATTAAAAAACATAGATACAAATAGTCCACGTCTATCAGTTTTAACTTTCGCAATCTTAGCAAATAACTTACCTATAATAAAGCAACTACCTATTGTTAAAAAAGGAACTATTAGACCACCTGAATCAGCTATAAGCTTTTGTTTTGTAAAATTGTTTAAAATTGTGTTAAGCATCATCATTGGAAGCGAAATGTTGATAACAATAGTTGTTATTAAACTAATTGCTTTTTCATCAAGTAATTTTCTATAAGCTAAAAAATATCCTATCATAATCATTATCATTATACTTAATATACTTTGATCCGCTGCAAAAGACATATAAAATCTCCCTCTAATTCTATTTGACTTGATAACTTTACCATGTTTTGTCTATATTAACAAGTAAATTCTAACGATATTAAATGCTTATAACCGTAAGCCTATTTCCTTAAAGTAAGGTGCTTAACTTATCCTCATACATTGACATAATATAAGATATCATGTTTAATATATAGAAAGAGAAAATATGGGAGGACATAATCATGAGAGAATTTGAATTAAAACAAGGAAAAGGCACTGTTAAGTTTTCTATTAACGAGAAAGATATTATTGGTGTAATTGATAATAAGCCTTCAGCAAATTCTAATACTGAGGAAGACGTAATAAAAGATGCAATACAAAATCCTATATCAAGTCCGGCACTTAAAGAAATAGTACATGCAGGTGAAAAAATTTGTATTGTTATACCAGATGTTACTAGGATATGGCAAAAATCAGCTGTGTATCTTCCCATCATTGTGGACGAACTTTTACAATCTGGAATAATGAAAGAAGACATATTGTTTATTAGTGCAACTGGATCTCATCGAAATCAAACTGAAGATGAATACAAACAATTATTGGGTGATAAGCTTTACGGAAAATTTAATATAATTGATCATGATTGTAATGATCAAGATAATTTGGTTTATCTAGGTAAAACAAGCTTTGGAACGCCAGTATCTATTAATAAGAAAGCCATGGAATGTGACCATATTATAATTACTGGAGGAATAGTATATCATTTTCTGGTCGGTTGGTCAGGTGGTAAGAAGTCAATTTTACCTGGTATTGCATCCTATGAAACAATAATGGCAAACCATGGTCTTGCACTTAATGAAAATCTAGGAGATGGCACACGCTCTGAAATTAAATGTGGAAATATAATCAATAACCTAGTACATTTAGACATGGAAGAAGCCGCTGCCCTTGTAAACCCTAGTTTTATGTTCAACGTAATCATGGATAGTAATGGTAATATATCAGCAGCGGTTGCGGGAAATTACCTTAAAGCACATGAACAAGGACGAAAATATGTGGATATGTCTGACAGTGTTAATATAAAAGAAAAAGCCGATTTAGTAATAGCAACAGCAGGTGGTTTTCCTAAAGATATAAATTTTTATCAATCCTCAAAACTTTTCTTAAACTCAAGAGAAGCAATAAAAGAAGGTGGTACTCTCATTGCATTGACAGAATGTAGTGAAGGACTTGGTGGTGATGATGATATTAAATCTATCCTTGCTAACTTTGATACATTACTTGAGCGTGAAAAATCATTAAGAAAACGTTATACCATATCAAAACATATAGGGTGTCTTTCTTGTGAAACTGCCCAAATGTTTAATCTTATTTTGGTTTCAAATTTAGATCCTAAATTTCTAAAAAATACTAACATTAAAATAGTTCGAACAATAGATGAAGCGCTAAATTTAGTTTACACAGAAAAAGGTAGAAATTTAAAGACTTATATAATGCCACACGGAGCAAATACTTTGCCAAAACTTGTACCTATTAAGTAAAAATCAATATTAAATTCCCTTATTTTAAAAAATCACATATGAAAAGCTCTTGATTTTAATCAAGAGCTTTAATTGAATTTTTTTCTATTTCACTAAGCACTTCATTCATGCTTCCAGTTCTATATCCTAACAAATCAAGAGTTACATATTTCATCCTCCTCGTAATATAACAACACTATTACTATTTACACTAAAAATATTACACCATATTTAATGTAACATAATAATTAACTTTTGAACATAATATGTTTAGAAATTAGTTAAATAATCATAATTTATCAGAAGTTTAAAAAGAACTAGTTATTTTAAACTGTTTCCTTTAGAATAGATATTTAAAAAAGTCAATTCTATAGGTATTCGTTTAATAACACTAGTTCTTTTAATTGTTGTTAATTGAAAATATATTTAATTAAAGGGGGACTTCAATTAAAAAAATCAATTTATTTAATTACTATATATTTATAATAACAATTAATTGTATTATAAGTATCGAATAATTATGTAAACACTATGTTATTTAAATAATTTTATACTAATTTCTTATTTTATTATATTGGCTTAACAATTACCTGCTATTTTTTAGAAAATTAAGTTATTTGATATTTTAAATATTGACACACCACATTAATAGCTTTATACTTTTATTATTCAAAATATATTATTCATACTTGTTAAGGAGGAATTGTAGTGACTAATAAAAAATATTCAAACTTTATTACAAATTGTGTTCATGCTGGCAACGATATTGATAAAGAAACAGGAGCAATAAGAAGACCCCTAACTATGGCAAACAGCTACAGGCTTCCTGACGACGCATCTAAACTTAATTGGAGTGGTACGGACGAATTAATTTATACAAGAACCACCTCTGCAAATCAAAGGTATTTGCAAGAGAAGTTAGCTATTTTAGAGGGAGGTGAAGATTGTGTTGTTTTAGCTACAGGAGTAGCTGCACTTTCAGGAGTATTCTTTACCTTTTTAAAATCAGATTCACATATAATTTGTACGAATGTTTCTTATGTCGCTGTCTACAGATTACTTAATGAATATTTCCCAGATAAATATGGTATAGAAGTAAGCCTTGTAGACACATCAAATTTACAAGAAATAAAGGACGCTATAAGACCAAATACAAAACTTATACATATAGAAACGCCGGGGAATCCTACTACCAGAGTAAGCGATATTGAAGAAATCGCAAAGATAGCTAAAGCAGCTGGGGCACTTTTAAGTGTAGATAGCACTTTCGCAACACCGTATCTTCAGCAACCTCTTGCACTCGGTGCGGACCTAGTTATCCATAGCCTTACAAAATATATTAATGGACATGGGGATGCTATGGGCGGAGCCGTAATTGGAACCAAAGAATTAATAGACAAAATTAAGCGTCAAGCAATGGTAAACATGGGCGGAGCCATCAGTCCCTTTAATGCGTGGCTAATAATGAGAGGTGCTGTAACGTTACCTCTAAGGATGGAGCAACACAGTAAAAGTGCCTTAAAAATAGCTGAATTTCTTGAAACACATCCATCAGTAAGTTTTGTGGCTTATCCAGGACTCAAAAGCCATCCTCAGCATGAAATAGCCAAAAAACAGATGAACGCATTTTCAGGAGTAATTTCTTTTGGACTTAAGTCAGACGTTAAAACTCATAATAAATTCGTAAATTCTTTAGAGCTCATAATTTCAGCAGTTTCTTTAGGTCATGACGAGAGCCTTATAGTTTATACAGGACCAACAGATGAGCGGAATCATTATTATCCCAAGGAATTTCAAAATGGACATTTAAGATTTAGTGTTGGTTTAGAAGACCCTAACGATGTAATAGATGATATAAGACAAGCACTTATAAAATGTGGGTTATAGGTTACCTTAAATAATAAAGTTACTCTTTAACAATAAATAAACTAGCAATCTCCGTACACAGAGATTGCTAGTTTATTTAATTATTTATGCTATTTATGTGTTTTATTTAAGTAATATTCCATTACTCCTTTTACAATAGGTACCACATAGTGACTTTCACCTTTATTTTTAACATCCTCCATTAACATTGATACTACTATTTTAGGATTAGCTGTATCCATACATACAAACCAACCATTTTCTTCTGCTGTAGTATCTTTGGCATTTTTCTTGAGTTCTGCAGTTCCAGTTTTACCTGCAAGATTTATCCCATTAATTTTTGCAGCGTGACCTGTTCCATTTGGATTTTCTATAACTGCTGTGAGATCATCTTTTATATATTTTATATTATTTTTAGAGATTGCATTAGTCTTCCATACCTTGGAAGTTACCTTGTCATTGAAATTTTCAAGAGTCGGAGACATAATATTCCCCTCGTTGACAACTGCGCTATATGATAGTGCAATTTGTAGTGGACTCACAAGTACCTCCCCTTGACCGTAACCCGTATCTGCTAATGCCACGTTGTTTTTAATATTACTATTATTGGCTACTTGTGATGTTGCTATTGGATAATCAATTGGAAGCTTTTCTCCTATTCCAAAATTTCTACATCCTTTTATAAATTCCTCTTTACCAATTTTAATAGCTGCCATTGCGAAGTATATGTTGTCAGAATATATAAAAGCATTTTGTAAATTCACTGATTTGACTGCATCACTAACCCTTGTAACCTTAGTTGCACCCCATGATTTATCTAGTTGCCACTGCTTTCCGGGTATATTTACAGGTTCTTCTGGTTTTATATTCCCTCTATCTAACCCAACTGCAGCTGTTATTAATTTAAAAGTTGAACCTGGAGAATAGGCAGCTGTAAATCTATTTTTAAATGGTTCCTTAGCGGCTTTCCATGCTGCTATTTGAGTGTTAGATTTATAGGTTGTATATGCGTTTGAATCATATGACGGAGAGCTTACTAAAGCCAACACTTCCCCAGTTTTTGGATTTATTGCTGCAGATGTCCCCGGCTCTTTGTTCATTCCTTTATATATATTCTTTTGAAGCTCTGTATCTACTGATAATGTTATATTTTCACCAGCTTTAGATTCCTTCTTAAGAATCACATCTTCTTTGACTTCCTGTCCATCCTTTTGCCTTGATATATAAATTATAGCTCCATTTTCTCCTTTGAGCCTTTTCTCATACACCTTTTCAAGACCCGCCTTGCCAATTAAACTTGATGAGCTATACCCCTGCCCAACCATCTTTTCTAGTTCCTCAGCAGTTATTGGTGCAATATATCCAATTAATGATCCAAAGGCTTCTCCACCGGGATATACTCTCCCCTTTGGGTGAAGAAAAGTTACCCCTTCAAGCTTATTAACTCCTGCTGTTTTCTCTTTTTCACTTGATAATATATTGACAATCGGAATGAACAGATTAGAATTCTCATTACCTTTAAGTTTATCCTCTATAACAGAAGCATTAATATCCAGTATCTTAGCCATCTGAGATATATTAGTGTCCTTATTTTTAACAAATTTTATGGGTTCAATTCCAATGGTGATAATTGTATCATTTTTTGCCAGTGGTTTTTTGTCCCTATCATATATCTCTCCGCGTATAGCCAATTCTGGAATTATCTTAACCTTATCTCCAACCTTCATGCTAGGAAATATCATTTTTTCGTCCCAAACTAGTGCCCATTGATTTTTATTGTTAATTTTTTCCTTTACCATAGTTGCCTGGTATCCAGGCATTTTTAATTGCCCCGCAGCAGTATTCATAACTATTGAAAAGGGTATATTAATAGTTTTTTTATTGCCATCCTTAATTTTATCTTCATTCTCCACTTTAATTGTTATATTTTTAGCCTCTATTCCTTTGTATATAGCATTATATTTATCTACAAATTGTTTTTCAGATATTGCTTCTTTTGTTTTAACCGAAAGCATGCTATACATTGTTTTGAAATCCTGCTTTGCCCACTTATTCTTATATGTATCAAAAGTTTTAGTTGCACTATCAATTTTCGTATAGATGTTAAACATAAATACTCCTGTTAATATTAATATAAGGCCTAACGTTGTAAAAAGAAAAGTTTTTAAGTGTTTCTTTAACATATTTTCATCTCCCCTTACTTATTATATCACTTGATCGTCTAGTTTAATCCACCCAATACATTTTTCCAATGATAGTTTCTCCTTTTTTAACATCAAAAATCTTTATATCTATATTCAATTAAGTCTACTCATAAATATAAAAATATAGACCATCGATTTATAACATCAATGCCCTATATATTCTATTGCAAAATTATATTATCCTGATATTCTGTTATGTTCTTCTTTTTCTTCCTGTTTTTTTAGTTTGTACTCATAAAAAAGGTAAAGTTCCTCTAGTTTAGTATTAAAGTACTTAGGAGATATTTTAACTTGTGTGATATTGCCAAGCTTATTTAAATCCTCAAAGAATTTTTTAATTATGTTTTCAATTACTTCCACATTACTATATTTTACCTTATCAATTATTGAATCACATTCATCATTGAAAATTCTAAGAACTAGTTTAATCATATCGTCGGTCATGTCATTAACTATTTGATTTCCTTGTTCTATATTTCCATTTATAACCCATTGCTTAAATTCTATAGCCTCTTTAGATTTAATCATATCCATTTGCTTTTCTCTGATTTCCTGAAGCATCTTCGATGATTTTTCCGAACTCATTAAATTATATTTAGGTTTAGAAATTCCAAAACTCTGCATTAAAACATCGGCATCTAAGGTCACTATTTGAGATTTAAGACTATCTACACAGGTTTTCACATTATTATATTCTAAATTAAGTTCCTCGATTGTTTTTGTTTTGGTATCAATTAAAACTTCAAATTCACTTGATTTTCCTTTAAGTTCATTAGACTTAATTCCAATTAGCTCCTCATATTCTTTACTCTTCTTTTCAATAAACTCATCGTATTCTATAGATTTGTCTTCTAACTCCTTACTTTTTAATTCAATTAAATTATCATATTCACTTGATTTTTGTTCAAATTCTCTGGCTTGATACACAGCTTGATTATTATATTCTATCTTAAGATCCTTTATGTCTTTTGTTTTGGTTTCAATTAGATTATAATATCCCTCTAGCTCTGCTTCAAGCTCTTTAGTTTTAGTTAAAATTTGGCTCATTCCCATTTGAGTTGGAGTTAGTTTTATATATTTCAAATTTTTATTTTCCTCGATTAATTTTTCGATCTCAGATTTATATTGCTTAGCGTTTAGCGCATCTTTAATAGACGTAAGTATTGCCATTGAAAAACCCTCCTTATTTCTTTACTAATATACATTATACCATAAAAAATTCACCCATAAATATACCAATGCATCCAAAAACGGCTTGGCAATTATCCTATTAATTGCCAAGCTGTTCAGGTTTTTACATTTAATATCCATATAAAACTTAATTTTGTAATAATAACTAAAATGAAAATTAACTTTCTATTTAAATTTCTATGTATTTTTATATTTTAAATTAATAACAACTTTATTTTCAGTAATATGGACTCGCAATGTATCTTTTATAATAAACATGTCCACATTATAGCCAATCGTAATGTAATTACCATTTAACTTGAATTGAAAAATGTAATTACAAACTTGATTTTGCTTAATTAATTCAATTGGTATTTTTTTAAAATATTAATTTCCTTCTGTTGAAAATACAATTGACTAGAGCACAATATTAATTTAGAAATTTGAAAGGCCCCAGATATAGCATAGGTTATGTCTTTCGTTAAACTTTTTGATTCTGAATTGTATCTTTTTTCCATATTAAGTGCAATAACTTCTACACTACCACGAGACATTTCATTCTTATTAAGCTTTATCTTACCTTTTAACAAAAGTGTCAGTAATTTTTCATGAAGCATAAATTCATAAAATAGATGTTCACATAGACCTTTATTTTCATTACCATCTCTGTGATATAAACAAAAATAATCACAGGTGAAGTGACAAATCACACCTAAAGACCTTGAAAACTCTTTAATTGAAACATTTTTACTCATTAATTCCTCTGAATATTTATTAACACTGGCTAAGCTTTCATTTAATGTATGTGAATGCCTAATATCCTTATTATTTAAATCTGGCTTAATATTCCCATATGCAAAAGCTAGTCTGTCTAACTTAAAATCCACCTGATTTGAAATGTAGTTGTATAAAATCTGAGACATGAGTAAGTGGGTATTAACTATCATAGTATTACACCTCCCTATGTTTATATAATATTCTAAAATGGTGTAATTGTAATTTAGATTAGGTTAAGATATGGTTATATTATGGTTAAACTTAAAATATTAACTAAGGAGAATTTGCTTTAATAGCATAAGTCAAACAATCTTAAATAAAATAAACACTATAACAAAATCATTTATATGCTTTTGTCATAGTGTTTATTTAAATATTTTTTTTTAGTTGGTGCTTGGTTTTCTGTTACCGTTCTTGTTTGAAGCTAGGTCTATAGCCCCAAGTACAATATGAGCTGCGCCAAAGCCAACTACTCCGGCCGCTATCATTGGTGCCATTTCCATCGCTACCATAACTGCACCGACACCTGTTACAACCGTACCTAATGTAACAGGAACTGCTCCTTCACGAACTGCCATATTATTCCTCCTTTAAGTTGTACATGTCACACTAAAGGTGATACATCACTAAATTTTAATTCTTTTACTTTAATAGGTTGTGTATTTAGTAATTTTTTATACGTGCTTGCCAATGTTTAAAGATAAAATAAATTTTCTAATCATGAAATCTATCAACCTTTGACCATCTTATTCTTTCATTTATTAAAAGAATCACGAGTGAATTCATTGTATTAAGTGATTTAGCTGTAAATGCATCAAAATATTGAAAAAACGCTAACATTCCGAAAAAAGAATTATAAATTTGAGAAATTATTATACTATGATTTATTTTCTTTAAAGACCTGTTAGAAATTAAAATCAAATCTGCAAGTTTTTCCATATCATTTTCAAAAATTATACAATCTGATTGTAGTTTAAGTTTATCACAAGCATTATTTGAAAAACTTACACTTACATCTGAGGCTCTCATTGCCATCTCATCATTTATTCCATCCCCGACCATTATAATATTGCCTTTATCACTATGTTCTTTAATAAATATTTCCTTTTGCTCATAATTATAACCACTAAATATTTTATCTTCATCAATAGACAATCTATTGGCTACATCTAAGGCAGCATCAAAATTATCACCAGTAAGTAGGTAAATATCCTTTAAACCAATTTGCCTTAATTTCTTTATGAGCTTTATTGAACTGGGCCTTATAATATCTTGCATTGCAAATAGCCCAATAAGCTTACCATCTACACTTAACAAAATAGGTTTACAATGTATTTTCTTATATTCATCTAACATATCATATGCTATTGAAGTATCTATACCCTTTTCAATTAAAAAATCTACACTTCCTATTAATACCCTTTTCTCGTTGTAATAAGCTTCTACTCCCTTTGATGGAACTTTGATAATATTTGTAACTCTATTTATATTACTAATATGCATGTTTTGCGTCGCTTCTTTAAATGTAAGGGCAACCGCATGGTAGCTATCTGCTTCGCATTCTGAACAAAGAATTAAAATCTCATCTGTGCTATATTTATCATCCAAGGAATCAATTCGTAATATGTTCATATTTTCTTGAGTAAGAGTACCCGTTTTATCAAATATGACTTGAGTAGTATTACTAATACTTTCAATACATTCTGGATTCCTTAAATATATGTTTTGTTTACTAAGTGCCGTTACATAATTTTTAATTCCTGAGTTTAAAGCAGTTCTACTTGCGGAGGGTGTAAATACAAGTAATATTCCTAAAGCATTTAATATGTTACCTGTAAAAAGAAAATTTACTGTAGCTAATCCAATAGAAATTGGTGTAATGATATTTTCATAGACGTTAAGCTTTGCAGTAACATTGAGATCTTTTAATAAAAGATCCGTTTTATTATATTCTTTTGGTATATTACTCACCTTTATTTTGAGTTCTCCTTCAATAAGTATAATACCTTCGTAAACCTTATTACCAATAGTAACCTCATTAATAATTGGTTGCCCGATAAGGTATAAGCTATTTACCGATGCTTTACCTTCAATTATCTCACCATCAGCAGGTATTAACTCACCCTTATGCACAACTATTATATCATCAATTTTTAAATTCTTTACATTTTGTAGTATCTCCTGTTGATTGTCGCGAATGAGCCATGCCATACCAGATGTACGAGACATATTGCAATTTAGAGTTTTCATACATGCTGCATCAGACGCAAGCTTTATATAATTGTTCATATGCTTAAGAACAAGAACTAATACACCTTTACTACTTTCTCTTGAAATAGTAAAGGAAATCGCACTCATATTTAAGATCACTTCTGACTTCGCTGATATACTTTTGGTTGATTGATTAAGAAATTTTTTAAATAAAGGGTATCCTCCAATAATTGTAACTGCAGACGCTAGTTGAAATAGAAGTACATTTCTACTAAGAGAAAATTTTCCAAAAGATATTTGTTTTGTCTTAAAGAAAATGTATATTAAACTAAAGGCTAAAAACTTATTTCTTGAGATGTTTTTCTTTTCCAAAGTTTTATAGTATATGTTATAATGGTTTAATTCTTCTTCTGTATCCATCGCAGTTGTATTAATTACAGAATATAAATTATTTTTTATAGTATTAAAATCAGTTTTTTCAGAATCATATTTAATAAGAATTGAACATGTATAAATATTTATATTACAATATGTTACACCAAAAAGTCCATCTGTATATGTATCAATATATCTTGCTAATGGTTTGTTATTGTAAATAGTGCCACTTTTAAATCGTATACGACCAGGTAAAATGTTTATAGCTTCCACCCTTTACTGATTCCACCTTTCAAGAAATTAAAATAACAAAATTAAAGTAATGAAAGCTGCTGTTGTATTTCTGTAAGCTGCTTCTTTAAATTGTCTATATTTTTAGTTACATTACCATCATTTTCTTTAATACTATCTTCATTAATCCTTCTATAACTTTCTTTATTTAGTTTTAGTGCTGTTTCTGTTACTTCTTTAAAGAATTCTTTTGTGTTTTCTCCTGCTAATATTGCACTTTTCACAATTTTTACTACTCCTGGTTTAAGTATACTTTTGAAGGAATCATAATATCTGCATCCTAATATACCTATACCCAAACCAACTAACACTTTACTTTTTTTCATAAAAAATTACCTCCATTAACGAACTCGTATACCAAATTATCCCCTTAAATTCTATTTTTAAACATTAACAGGATACATAATACAAAAAAATCTATCCCCTCTTAAGGGGACGTTAAAATTTATTTTTTTTAAAAATCATACTTTTTATTAATTTTTTGTAAATTTCCTTGTTTCCCGTCCGCTCACATTCTAAAAACAAAAAGTCACCTATATTGGATATATGTTTCGTCCAAAGAAAAATTATTTCTTTTTCCAGTAGCGGATTAGCTTTAATTTCATTCAAAGACCTAGAGAGTGCTTTTGAAACCTCTTCTTCAATAATATTTAGAGATTCTATAGTCGAGTTTACATCTACTGAGTTCATTTTCCTCTCCTTACGTTTAATCTTATTCTTACAAAAATCGAGGATTTAATTTTAATTTCATTGCCAATAGAATTATTCACTTTACAAATTATCTGCAGTTTCTGTGTGCTTCTTTTTGTTTTGATATTGAGCTTCAGCTACTATATCTTCAAACCCCTCTTTTGCATTTGCCATTCCTTCCACTGTTTTATCCATTATTAGAAAAGCAGATTGCATAGTTCCAACAGCAATTTTTCTCAAAGGATTTACAAACATATCTTTCATTGAGAGTTTCATTTTGTTTTCATTCACCATATTATTAGATGTAATATCTTCATATTCTTTTTTCAAATTGTTTAAATCACTCATAACTTTCTCAACATTTTTACTAACATTCTGTACAACTTGATAAGAGTTTTCAACAATATCCTTCATATTATTTTTGTTATCCTCAAGACTTTTTACCTCGCTTAGAAGTGAATCATATTTTTGCCTTAACTCGTCAATTTCCTGTTGAAGTTGATCTTTATCATTATTAATTGTGGTTTCCATCATAATCTCTCCTTCATATTTATATTTCAAGTCATATTGTTTACCATTTTTGATAAAAATATTCAAGACATAAAAATAAAAGCAATACAATTTAGCTTTTATTCTAAAAAAAAGATAAACTTAACTCCTATATCATTTATTAAATAAAAACCACCTTAAGTTTATGTAAAAAAAAATGTAATAATTCCCTTAACTTTGGAGATGCTATATTTTATAAAGGTACTAAAAAGGAGATTTAAAATGCAGCAGCTTCTGTTAGATAAACATAAAGTTATTGATGATCCAAAAGAAAAGCTATACCTTAGACTTCGCATCCCGATAAAATTAATTTATAAAAATCAAGATGAAACAAATAAGATAATCGATTATATGCGAAAAATTAACGGAATAGCAGAAACTAAAGGAAATCCTGTTACTGGAAAAATTCTCATACTGTATGATGAAAAGATTATTTGCCAAAGAGAAGTAGAGCGAATTGTAAAGTTATATTTAATAAGTAAAAATAAAAGGGTTAATAATGACATAATCGATATTAGTAATAAAAGTTTCGATCAAGAATTTGGTGAAGAATTATCTCAAGCTGTAGCAATAGAATACAATCCCTCTTCTGATGGAAATGAGGATAATGATTGTTGGCATACCATGGAAGAACATCAAATAATTAAAAATTTATCAAGTAATTCCAATAAAGGGCTTTCTAACATAGTAGCAAAAAAGCGAATAACAGAATTTGGATTAAATGTATTATCTGAAAAAAAGAAAAAATCCATTATTGCAAAATTTATTGGGAACATTGATACTTTTCCTACAAAGCTTCTTCTTGGTGTTGGTTTATTCTCCTTTACCATAGGTAAGGTTGTTGATGGGGTAGTGGTTCTCGCAATAGTATTTATGGAAACCTATTTAAGCACTATGCATCAACATAAAGCTGATGCATCTCTCTTTTCTTTAAAAAATATGGTTATTAATAAATCTAAAACTAAAAGAGATGGAGTACAAAAGGAAATAGAAGCAAAGTTTTTGGTTCCTGGCGATATTATTTACCTTGAAGCAGGAGATAAAGTTCCTGCTGATTCAAGATTATTAAAATGTTATGATTTAAAAACCAATGAATCATCTCTTACAGGAGAATCTTTACCTATTTGTAAAATCACTGAAATCTGTGATAATACAACTGAACTAGCGGATAGAGTTAACATGGTATACATGGGCACAAGTATACTTTCTGGCAGAGCAAAAGCTATTGTTGTCGCTACAGGAATGAACTCTAGAATTGGCAAAATTGCATCGTTGTTACAAGAGATTAAAGCTCAATCGACTCCTCTGCAAATTAAAATTGAGAAATTCACAAACACAATTACGAAAATATCATTTTTAACTTTTATAGGCGTAGGAGGTATAGCTATTCTTATGGGAAGTAGCATTGCTGAGGTAGTAACAATAGGCATAGGGTTTTCCCTATCAGCTATTCCAGAAAGTCTTCCTGCAATTGTTGCTGTTGCTATGTCTTTAAGCGTTCAAAAAATGTCAGAAAAAAATGCAATAGTTAGAAAGTTACCTGCCGTTGAAGCTTTAGGCTCTGCAAATGTAATCTGCTGTGATAAGACAGGTACATTAACTATGAATGAAATGACGGTAAAGAAAATTTTTACTGATAATGCTACCTTCTCAGTAAGTGGCAATGGATATAGCCCCGAGGGATCAATAGAATTATTAGAAGGTTCACCACAAGCTGCGGATGCTTTAACTAAGCTACTCATTGCTGCAGTGTTATGTAATAATTCAAAGCTTAATTCCTGTAATTCAAAATGGACTGTAAATGGAGACCCTACTGAGGGAGCGTTACTATCAGTTGCAAAAAAACATAATATTGATGAAAAAAGTATAAAAAATGATTTCCATAGAATAAAAGAAATTCCCTTTGACAGTTCAAAAAGGTATATGACAGTAGTCGTTAATACTCCTGAAGGGAACGTTGCATACTGTAAAGGATCACTAACAATAATTCTAGAAAAGTGCAAAACAATTATTATTAATGGTGAAGAAAGACTTCTTACATCTGATGATAAAAATAAAGTCAGAGAAATAAGTGAAGAAATGGGAGATGAAGCACTAAGAGTAATAGCTTTTGGATATAAAAATCTAACCGTATGTAATGGAGAAAGAAATATTAGTAGTCACTTTGTTTTCATGGGTCTAATTGGTATGGAGGACCCACCGAGAGAAGGTGTGAGAGAGTCTATAAAAAAATGTCATGGTGCAGGTATTAAAGTTGTAATGATAACTGGGGATAATAAGAATACTGCTGCAGCTATTGGAAAAGAACTTGGCTTACTAAAAGACGGACTTGTAATTTCGGGCCTGGAGCTTGACCAAATGTCAAAGGAAGAACTTGACAGTAAAATAGATAGAATTCAAGTTTTTGCAAGAACATCTCCTGAACAAAAATACAGAATAGTAAAGGCATTTAAAAAATTAGGATATGTTGTTGCCATGACGGGTGACGGAGTTAATGATGCACCCGCTATAAAGGAAGCAAATATAGGAATTGCAATGGGTGGTAGCGGTAGTGATGTAGCAAAAGATGTTGCTGATATAACCTTAGTAGATGATAATTTTTCAACTATAGTTGCTGCAATTGAGGAAGGTCGTAATGTTACACTAAAAATAAGAAATGCTACGAAATATTTAATTACAGGTAGCATAAGCGAAATATTAGCACTATTACTAACTTCTACAACTACAGGTTTACTCCCACTAATCTCTATACAAATTTTATTTATGAACGTTATTTGTGAAACCATCTTAGGAGCCCCATTAATTGTTGAAAATTCCACGCAGGATGTAATGCTTAACAAACCTATAAAACCATGTGCACCTCTTATTGATAAGAAATTAGGTGTGAGTATTGCAAAACGAAGTGTAGGAATAGGACTTACAACTTTTGGTGCATTTGAAGGTGCCATGCTTTTAGGATTAGGTATTAATAAAGCAAGAACTTTAGCACTTACCAATCTTATTGCTACGCATATTATTAATGTTTATGATTGCAAAACTGGTGATAAATTTTCTAATAAATATATGAACCTAGCCGCTGTTTCCTCAGTAGCCATGCTAGCTGGCACAATATACGTACCCTTTATAAATCGATATTTTCAAATGGTACCTTTAAAAGTTACTGAACTGGCAGCTATTGGTGTATTATCAAACATGAGTAGGTTATAATATGATTACGCAGGTTAAAAAAAGATTATGAATTTAATTCATAATCTTTTTTTATCATTATATTAATAAATCATACCATATCTTTTTTAGCTATTAATTGTTTCAGATACCCTTGGTGTAAAACCATTTTCTGCCCATTCTTCCTTCATATGATGTATTTTTTTCTTAATAGTATCATTATTTCCAATTACAAGATTATAAAATGATTTTTGACTATTAATTAATTCTTTACCTCTTCTATCAACCCTTGTATAAATTCCATCCTCGTTCAAAATTCTAGCTTTTTCCGTATCTAATAAAGAAATATCCAAAATCTCTTTTATTCTGTTCCTTGCTTTTTTATCTTCAATTGGAAATAAAAGTTCTACCCTTCTGTCTAAATTTCTAGTCATCCAATCTGCGCTTGATAAATAAATTCCTTCCTGCCCGTCGTTATAAAAATAGAAAATACGACTATGTTCTAAGAATCTTCCGACAATACTCCTTACAGTAATATTTTCGCTTACACCTGGAATACCAGGTTTAAGGCAACAAATACCGCGAACTATTAAATCAATTTTCACTCCTGCAGTTGATGCTTCAAATAATGCTTCAATAATTTCCATATCAACTAATGAATTTACTTTTACTATTATTCTAGCCTTTTTGCCTTGTTTAGCATTCTCAGCTTCCTCAAGTATCATGTTTAAAAATCTGTCTCTTAACTGTAATGGAGCGAGACTAAATTTATATAAAGCTGTTGGCTTAGAATTTCCTGATAGCATATTAAATAGTGCAGATGCATCTGCACCAAAGTATGGATTCGTTGTAAACAATCCTATATCCGTATAAAGTTTCGCCGTAACATCATTGTAGTTTCCAGTTCCCACATGAACATAACGCTTAATACCATCTTCTTCACGCCTTACCACAAGTAGTATTTTACAATGAGTTTTTAATCCAACAAGACCATAAATTACATGACATCCTGATTCTTCTAATTGCTTTGCCCAAAGTATGTTATTACTCTCATCAAATCTTGCTTTAAGCTCTACAAGTACTGTAACTTGCTTCCCCATCTCTGCAGCCTTTACTAAGGCTTTTATAATGGGTGATTTCCCACTTACACGATATAATGTATGTTTTATTGCAAGAACGTCAGGATCAACAGCCGCTTGCTTAACTAACTCAATAATTGGGTCAAATGATTCATATGGATGATGTAATAAGATATCCTTCTCTGCAATTGCTTCAAATATACTGTTATGTTTTGAAAACTGTTTTGGAAACTGTGGCTTTATTGGATCATATTCTAATTTTTCATAGCCTTTAATTTTTCCCATTTTCATTAAAAAAGTTAAATCTATTTGACCATTTATAATATACTCTTGCTCTTTTGAGATTTCAAGCTCTCTCTCAAGAATTTCAAGTAACTTGTTGTTCATACCCTTTTCTATTTCAAGACGTACTGCCTTACCCCATTTACGCTGCTTTAAAGATTCTTCTATTGCTTCTAGTAAATCTTCCGCCCCTTCTTCATCTAATGCCATATCTGCGTTTCTAGTAATACGATAACAGCTCGCATCTACAATTTCATGGCCGCTAAACAGTGAAGCTAAATTCATCTTAATAATATCTTCTAAAAACATAAAGGATATTCCATCATCATCTGGAATCTTTACAAGTCTATTAAAAACAGATGGAGCCTTTATTGTTGCAAATATATTTTCCTCCTTCTTATCCTTAAGGAGAACTGCAATATTTAAGCTCTTATTTGATATCAATGGAAAAGGGCTACTTTGGTTGACAACCATAGGTGTTAGTACAGGAAAAATATTTTTTGAATAATAATTTTCAACATAATTAATTTGTTCTTCACTTAAATCACTTAATTTTAAAAATTTAACTTTTTCTTTTTTAAGACCTTTTTTTAACGAAAGATTATAGCAGTTAAATTGATCGTAAACAAGTCTATGTACTAATATTCCTATTTGCTTCATTTGCTCTTGTGGTGTTAATCCTGATGGATCTTTTTTATCAAATTCAGCTGTAATTTGATCTGAGAGTGAACCTACTCTAACCATAAAAAACTCGTCCAAATTAGAGCTTACAATAGCTGCAAACTTTAACCGCTCGAGCAATGGATTTGTTGTATCCTGAGCCTCCTCAAGTACACGTTCATTAAACTGAATCCAACTTAATTCCCTACTAATAAAATATTTAGGTAATGAATGAACAGTCATTTTTTTACCCCCTCTTTTATATTATTGCTTTTACACCAATTACTTCTTCAAAAAAATCTACGTGTTTTGAGAAATCCCATTCTTCTAGAAGAAGATCCCCTTCAGATTTCAGGTTAAAAAACAAGTTATCTCTAGTTCCTATTAATTTGACTTCTTTTATCTTTTGCATATGTGATATATCCAAAGCCTCCGAAAGTTTAAGTATTGCAGCTAATGTGGATACAACCATCTTATCTGCATCATTTAAGTATCTATAATTCTTATGAACTTCTGTAGGAATCTCCTCTGAGTGGTATCTAGCCGCACTTGCGATAAGATCGATTGCAATATCTGAAAACCCGATAATACTTTGAGCTCTTATTATATTATAAGAATGGAAATTATGATTATTAGCACTTATAAAAACACCCACATCATGAAGAATAGCTGCGACCTGCAAATATAACCGCTCCTTATCCCCTAACTTATGTAGCCTCTTAGTGCTATCAAAAATTTTTAATGAAAACTTTTCAACAAAAATCGCATGTTCTTTATCAATTTGATATTTTTCACCTAAATACCAAACAGAAGTAATGATATCATTTATCAATTCTTTCTTTCGCGGGATATTTAGTATTTCATCAGATAGATCATATAGGATTCCTTGCCTTAATGATAGCTTAGGAATTTGAATTCCTTCTGCCTTAGTCATTTTAAGGAAGCAATAAAAAATTAATATTGAAGGGAGCAGAAGTTCTGCTTTTTTATTAGAAAGCCCAAATGTAGTTTTAATTTGAAAATTATCCATATTACTAATTTCCTTTGTAAGTGCTACCAACTCTTCTTTTTTAATATAATAGTCTTTTTTACTAAATCCTTTCTTTTTCCTAATAATTCCACAAATTGTATTTAATTCTCCACCTATGCCTAAAAAGTGATGTATTTCAAATTTTCCAATTTGCGGTCTTAGTGCATATATCTTGCTTTCTATATATTCTTCCATAACCTCTGGAAACTCAATTGTCTTTGTTTCAAGCTCAGATAAAGCTTCTTTTATTCTTAAAGAACCAACTTTTACGTGCTCAGTAAATTTTAATTTACCATCTTCATAAATTGATGTCTCAACCGCACCAGAAGTAATATTGACAATTAAAGATTGCTCTGATTTTTTAATATCTATTAGATTTAAATGGTTACTAACTGCTTTTAACATAAAAAATTGTTCTTCTGCAATGTTTATTGCTTCTATGTTTAATCCTGTTCTAAGTCTTATTTGTTCAAGGAAATATTGCTTATTCTCTGCTTCGCGAACTCCACTTGTAGCAACGGCTCTGTAAAATTTAATTTTATAATCTCTCATAAGCCTAACAAAGCCTTTTAGGTCATCACAGGTCTCATGTATCGTCCGTACAGAAATTCTATTTGATGAAAATGTATCTTTACCTATTTTTGTAGGCTTTACTACATCCTCTAATATTTTCACTTCGCCTTTTGCATTTATCTCCCCAATTGTCATTCTTAAATAGTTAGCACCTACGTCAATAGCCGCAATTATTTTCCATGCTCTTACTATGCCCATAAAGACTCCCCTTTGTGTATTAAAATTAATTTATCTACATATATTATATTACTATAACGTTTATTTTTATACAATAATCTATCTTTTATTTAACCCGATTTTAACGTCTTAAGAAAATTGCTATACTAATGTAATCTTCATTAATACTTGCAAATACCATAATTATTAACTATTATAGATATGAGTTCTAGAATAAATTGCTTTTTAAAGGAGAATAGGATGAAAAAAATAGGTATCATTGACATAGGCTCAAACTCAATACGACTAGTAATAGTTCAAATAAACAAAGATAATTCATTTCGTGTAACAGATGAGCTTAAAGAAAGTGTACGCCTTGGTAAAAATATGACTTCAGACGGAGGATTAAATCCAGATAGAATTGATAAGGCCATTTATACTTTATCTTTCTTTAAAAGGTTATGTATTATTCAAAATACATCTGAAATCTTAGCTGTTGCTACGGAGGCTGTCCGCAGAGCAACAAACCAAATAGAATTTTTAAACCGTGTCAATACAGAGCTTTCTATAGACATTCGTGTTTTAACGGGCGAGGAAGAAGCTTACTATGATTATTTTGGAGCTATTAATAGCATGAATTTTTCTGATGCACTTATAATGGATATTGGAGGAAGTAGCTCAGAGCTAATTCTTGTAAAAAACAGAAAATTGAAATTTTCTATAAGTTTACCATTTGGTGCTATAAATCTCACAGAAAAATTTTCACTCCTAAAGCCTATGGATGATAAAAGTGAAACTGCTATCAAAGAATTTTTAATTTCGCTTTATAAAGATATTCCATGGTTAAAGGGGATTAAAAATATACCTATCGTTGGAATTGGTGGTACTATACGAAATGTTGGTAAACTTCATCAGAAAAGAACTAACTATCCTATAGATAATCTACATAATTATATAATTCCTTCAAATGAAGTAATAGCTATATATGATGAGGTTAAGATTAAAGATTCTTATCAAAGAAAAAGGCTTAAGGGCCTTTCTAAAGAACGGGCCGATATTTTTGTTGGTGCCGCCGCGGCTCTTATAACTTTAATTGAGTATCTTGATATAAAAGAACTCCATGTTAGCGGAAATGGACTTCGCGATGGCTTTTTATATGAATATATTTTTGAAAGTAAAATTCCTATAACTGATGTTCTTGATTTTTCTCTAAAGAATAATTTACTTAATTATGAAATTGACCTTAGACATCCACTTCATGTATGGATGCTTACAAAAACATTGTATATTGAACTTTGCCCAATTATTAACATACCAATAAATCCTTATAATATTTTGAAAACAGCAGCTATGCTTCATGATATAGGAATTTTAATAAGTTATTTCGATCACCAAAAACATTCCTCTTACATGATTGCAAACTCTAAAATTAATGGACTTACTCATAAAGAACAACTAATGGCAGCATACATAGCCGCTCTTCATAGAAAAAACGAATTTAAAATAGACTTAAAATTGTACCAACATTTAATAACTAAACAAGATTTAGCTATTATAGATAAGTTAAGTGTATTGTTGCGCATTTGTGAAAGTCTAGATAGATGTTTAAACGGTAATATCAAACTGGTGAGCTGTAACATTGAATTAGATACTGTTACCATAAGCATTGATTCAACAGCTGACCCATTATTAGAAATAAGTGCGGCTCTTGACTGTTCTTCATCCTTTGAAAAAATATACAATAAAAAATTAATTATTAAATAAAATAGAAGCATGCTTTCCATATCCTCTACATATACTTAATATAATTTAAATTATCTCAAACAAGATATCTTTTATTAAAAGGAGGATGGCATGCTTAATATTGCAAACTATTTAAACAATAGAGAACTTTTTAAAATTTTAGACAACTATAATGTATTTGACATAGCAACTCATGGCAAGAAAGTCTCAAGTTGTGCCCTACGCCTATTTGATTCATTGAATCCTTACTATGAATTTAAAGATGAAGAAAGAAATCTCCTTTATTACAGTGCCATTCTTCATGACATAGGCTATTTTATTAATAAAGAAAACCATCATCAACATACCAAATATATTATATTAAAAGAACCACTGTTAAATAATGTGCCAAGTGTTCTTCGCGAGAATTTAGCGCTAATTGCTAGTGGACATGGAAAACATATTGATGATTGCATACAATTTTATCTTTATAAAGATAAAATAACTATACTAAAATTAATATCTCTCCTCAGAATTGCAGATGCTCTTGATCATAAACACAATCTACATGTAACACTTAAAAATGTTGAAATGAAGAATGCCACATTAAATATTCAAGTTAAAGGAAAGGCTTCAGACATAATATTAAAAAAATTAAAAAAGAGGTCTTCTCTGTTTTCAAAAATATATAATATACCAATAAATATGGATTGCTCATAAAAGGCACCTACTTTAAGCGTAGATTAAAAATAAAAATATTGTAAAAAAAAGATAGTAAAAACTTACTTTAAGTTTTTACTATCTTTTTAATTTGTACTGTAATTATATACTATTTTAAATTTATTAATAGTTCTCCGGCCTTTACCTGTTGGCCTTCCTTAACACTTATTGACTCAACAACACCTGCTACTGAAGCTATAACCCTAGTCTCCATCTTCATAGCCTCCACAACCATTAATTGTTGGTTTTCAGTTACCGTATCTCCTTCAGCCACAAGGATAGATAAAACTGTTCCCGGTATAGGTGATCCTACCTCTAAGGGGTTTGATGGATCTGCCATTTCAGACATTGCATAATCCATAACAGCTTTGTTGTTTCTATCTTTTATTTTTATTTCCCTTCTATTCCCATCAACTTCGAAAACAAGAACTTTGTTCCCTTCTAAATCTAATTTGCCAATGTGTAGCAACTTTATCATATGGGTTTTTCCATCAGCAATTTCAGCTTCACATGTTTCACCCTCATTTAAACCGTGGAAAAAAACATCACTTCCAATTCTACTTAAATCTCCAAATTCCTGAATATATTTTATATAACTATCAAACACATCAGGGTATAATGAATAACTTAGAATATCTTTTTTATCTGGAGTGATATCAAATTTTTCTATTAAATGTTTTTCTATCTTATCAAAGTCTTCAGCTGGAAGCAATTCACCAGGTCTACAGGTAATTGGTTCTTCACCCTTTAAAACTAATTTTTGAAGTTTCTCTGGGAATCCGCCCACTGGTTGACCCATCATTCCTTTAAAGTATGATACAACAGAATCAGGGAAAGACATTTTAGTTGCCTTTTCATATATATTTTCTGGTGTAAGGTCATTCTGAACCATAAATATAGCAAAATCTCCAACCATTTTAGATGATGGAGTTACCTTTACAATATCCCCAACCATGTCGTTTACTTCTTTATACATTTCTTTAATTTCATTAAATTTATGCCCAAGACCGAAACTCTCCACCTGAGGTTTAAGGTTAGAGTATTGACCTCCTGGAATTTCGTATCTATAAATTTCAGCAGAACCAGAATTTAAATCTGATTTAAATTGGTCATACACTGGTCTTACAGCATCCCAGTAATCTGAAATTCCCTGAATTCCTTTGAGATCTATCCCAGTATCCCTGTCCGTATTTTTAAGTGCTGCAACAACTGAGTTTAAAGCTGGTTGACTTGTAAGACCTGACATACTGTTAAATGCAGTATCTACTATGTCAACGCCTGCTTGTGCTGCCATTAAAACTGTAGCAACTCCATTTCCTGTAGTATCATGTGTATGAAGATGTATAGGCATTCCTACTTCTTGCTTTAAAGCATTAATTAGTTTAAAGGCGGCATGAGGTTTAAGTAATGCCGACATATCTTTTATTCCTAAAATATGAGCACCTGTTTTTTCAATTTCCTTTGCATGCTTAATATAATAATCCAAGTTATATTTATCTTTTTTATCATTTAATATGTCACCTGTATAACAAATACAAGCTTCTGCAACCTTACCACTTTTAATAACTTCATCAATTGAAGTCTCCATTCCTTTTAACCAGTTTAGAGAATCAAAAATTCTAAAGACATCAATACCTGAATCTGCAGATTCTTTAATAAATTCACGGATTATATTATCTGGGTAATTTTTATATCCTACTGCATTTGCTCCACGGAGTAACATCTGGAAAAGCACATTTGGAACTCTTTTTCTAAGTTCTGTTAGTCTTTCCCATGGAGATTCATTTAAAAAACGGTATGCTACATCAAAAGTAGCTCCTCCCCACATCTCTAGTGAAAACAAATCGGCTCCATAAACAGAGGTGGCACTTGCTATCTTTAACATGTCCGTTGTTCTCACTCTAGTTGCCATTAATGATTGATGCGCATCTCTCATAGTAGTATCAGTTAATAGTAATTTATTCTGTCCTTTGATCCATTTTAAAAGTCCTTCTGTCCCCTGAAGATCTAAAATCTGTTTTGTCCCACTTAATTCATTCGGCATTATAATTTTTGGAACTACTGGCACATCATAAAGTTTTTTAATGCCATTGCTTTCATTTACCATTTTTTCACCAATGAATTTTAGTACTCTACTTTCTTCATCTGCCTGTGGTGTAATAGATATTAATTCAGGATTTTCTTCGATAAAATTTGTATTACATTCACCCTTCAAAAAAGTAGGATGATTCAATACATTAATTAAAAAACCTATATTAGTCTTTACTCCCGTAATTCTAGTTTCCTCTACAGCTCTTATAGACTTCTTAATAGCATCCTTAAAAGTTCTTGACCATGATATGGTTTTTACCAAAAGACTATCATAGTACGGACTAATTATTGCACCTGCAAAACCATTACCACCATCTAACCTTATTCCAAAACCAGAACCGGTTCTATATTCTTCTATTTTACCAGTGTCCGGTGCAAAATTATTAGAGGGATCCTCTGTTGTTATTCTACACTGAATAGAATAGCCACGAACCTTTACATCTTCTTGAGAATTAATCCCTATTTCAGGAGAATCTAATGCGTAATCTTCTGCTATTAAAATTTGACTTTGAACTATATCAATGCCTGTTACCATTTCTGTAATGGTATGTTCAACTTGAATTCTAGGGTTCATTTCTATAAAGTAATGGTTTCCATGAGTATCCACTAAGAACTCCAATGTTCCTGCACTTCTATAATTTACTGATTTAGCTATCTTTAAGGCATCCTTGCAAATTTCATTTCTTTTTTCCTCTGATATTGAGAAAGCAGGAGTAAACTCTACAACCTTTTGATGCCTTCTTTGAATGGAACAGTCTCTCTCATGCAGATGAACTATATTCCCAAACTTATCTCCAAGAACCTGTACTTCTATATGTTTAGCCTTTTCAAGATATTTTTCTATATAAAGATGGTCGATACCAAAAGCTTTTTTTGCTTCGCTTTTAGCGCTTATATAAGAAGCTGCTAATTCGCTTGCTTCTCGTACAATTCTCATTCCTCGTCCGCCGCCGCCAGCAACTGCCTTTAGCATTACAGGATATCCACATTTTTCTGCTAGTTTCTTTGCTTCTTCTATTGAATCAACTTCTTTTTTATCTCCAGGTATTGTAGGAACGCCTACTGCATTTGCTACAATTTTAGATTTAATTTTGTCTCCCAGACTATCCATCATCTCCGCAGTAGGTCCAATAAATTCAATCCCTGCTTTAGCACACTTCTTTGCAAATTCAGGGTTCTCTGATAGGAAACCATATCCTGGATGAATGGCATCTACTCCTTTTTTAAGTGCAATACTAATTATCTCTTCAATATTTAAATATGCCTCAACTGGACTCCTATTTTTCCCAATTAGATATGCCTCATCTGCCTTAGTTTTAAACAAAGAATATTTATCCTCATTTGAATAAATCGCAACCGTACGAATTCCAAGCTCATTACAAGCTCTAAAAACTCTTATTGCAATCTCTCCTCTGTTTGCTACCAATACTCTTTTAAATTTCTTCATTCTTGTTACCCCCTCTTATCACCTTTAGTCTTTAACCTTTAATCTCTAATTTATAATTATAAATTCATTATAATTCATTAATCGTTATTCATTAGAATACAGTATTTTTAGCAAAAATGCAATTAAATAATAATATCATTGCAATAAACTCATAATCTAAATGCTAACTAATTTAAAATCATGAATGAATGACTTGACCAAATCTTCATTTGTAACCCTTGATGTTACTAAATAATACCCGAATCACCTCCTATAAAACATACACTTAATCATACCATTATTACCACAAATTGAATATAAGAGTCTTGTAGAATTCAAAAATAAAAACTGCGGTTAACTTATAATATTGACATAAAAATCCGTCATAGATAAAATATCAAGGTATCTCATTTTTAGGATACAACTGATATATTGAATAATTTTTTTGACCATAGAATACTTGACATAAATTTGAGTTCACTCTAGTATATGTATATACATATATTGTACGAGGCTATCCCCATATTGAAGACGGCACAAAGTAAAATTGAGAATGGTATTGGCAAAGAAAGAATTAAAGAATTAAAGAATTGTTAGAAACACTAAAGGATATTGATAAATTAGTAGAGTGATTTTTTTATTATAGTTAATAATTATGCTATTCTATTTGGTTTTATATAGATAAAACTTAATTTTAATAAGGAGATGAACAAAATGGATCTTATAACTGTAAATGAAGAAAAATGTATTAAATGCGGACAATGCATTAAAGAATGTCCAGTATATGTTCTAAAAATGGGAGAAAATGGGCCAGAAGAAATAACGAATGCCACCTGCATTGCCTGTGGTCATTGCGTTGCTATATGCCCAAGCGACGCTATAGATAATAAAAAAGCACCTTTAGCACAACAAGTTGATGCAAAAGACTTCCCTAAATTAAATGCAAAGCAGGCAGAGCATTTTTTAAGAGAGCGTCGGTCAATAAGAAATTATCAAGACAAATCAGTATCAAGAGAAAAGCTAACAAAATTAGTTAATATTGCAAGGCTAGCTCCTACTGGAAGTAATAGTCAAGGTATATCCTATGTGGTAGTTGAGGATAAACAATTAATTGAAAAAGCTGCTGAACTTACTATTCAGATGATGGAGCATTCTCCTCTAAAGAATGTATTAAAAGGAATAATCGAAGTTTTCAGGAAAGACGGAGTTGATTCAATTTTCCGTGGTGCTCCAAACTTAATTATAGCCACCGCGAACAAGGACTTTTCAAACGGAAGAGCTAACTCTATTTCTTCTTTGACTTACCTAGAATTATTTGCTCCTTCACTAGGACTTGGAACTTGTTGGGCTGGATTTTTTGAGTATTGTGCATCCATTAAGAATTCGCCAATGCATAAATTATTCAAAATACCAGAAGGCAAAACTATAACAGCTGCTGTTATGGTTGGATATCCGAAGTATAACTATAAGAAGTTAGTGGATAGAAATCCATTAGAGGTTACTTTTATATAATATAATGATACTATACATAGATATAGTGGGAATTTATCCACCTTTAGTCTATGAAAAAAACATCTGAAAAATCAGATGTTTTTTCTGTTAGTTGAATATATCGACGTTAATATTTTTGAATTGATAATAAGTCTTCATTTCTGTCATTCATATATTTATAAGAATCATAAACTCCTTGATTATAAAATTCTGGCGCTAATTCTTCTATTATAAAATTCAACATCAGATTTGAAGATAAATCTCCGATTTCTTCTTCCCTTTCATTTAAAAAATAATTCTTTATTTCAGAAATCATTTCTTCCTTTTTCTCTTTTGTTAATTTAATTTTATTCTTATTTATCATTACATACCTCCAATATTATTTTCCGCTTCACTTTTATTATCCATCTTATTAATACTTAACAGCATTTTCTGCATTACTCTTCTTGCAATTGCTAATTCATCTTTATCTATATCTTTAAATAATGTTTCAGTAAACATAGTACCCTCCTCTTTAATCATTTTCCAAAAATCATAGCTGCTCTCTGATAACTTAAGTCTAGTTACACGTGCATCTCTTTTATCCTTTTGCAAAATCAATAATCCCTTTTGTTCTAGCTTTAAAGCAACCTGTTTGACATTCTGATGAGAACTTCCCATTTCCTTTGCAACTTCTTTCATTGTAGGTGGCTTATCAAATAAATTTTCTATAATAACTGATAAAAACCACTGCTTTGTTGTTATACCAAATCGTTTAAATTCTCTTTCTAGCATAGTATCTACCCTGTTAGCAACTATAAAAATTACACCAAATAAATATTGCCTATCACTCATCTTTTCAGCCTTACTCATAATTACCATCCTCTCTGTACTTCTAATATATCTTGTATATTAGTAATATGTTACCTATAAACATAATGTATTACCTTTCCCTTTGTTTGTCAATGTGTTTTTATTAAGTTTACCTCTTGTCCTCCTGGATACACTCCACTGTTAGTAACTACTATATTTGAACGACAAAGAAAAATACCGTAAAATTCACTTTACTGAACAATACGGTGTTTTAAGTAATTATCTAAAAATCCTAACATTATAAAATTATTTTAGCATTGAGTACAAATAAATAAATCTTCCAAAATGTTCCTGTTCATCAGTAA